>Ga0070717_10003223_pt1 | contig 11651 bp, 12 predicted proteins | sample LARL113metaG_FD_71366 | JGI IMG/M metagenome (GOLD analysis project Ga0070717, IMG submission 71366) | Corn, switchgrass and miscanthus rhizosphere microbial communities from Kellogg Biological Station, Michigan, USA - LAR L11-3 metaG | ecosystem: Host-associated > Plants > Roots > Rhizosphere ...
GCCCGCGCCGGAGGCATGGGCCGGTCGAGGAAGAGGGCGCTCGCGGGCAGCACGACCGCAGCGACGTCGCTCGCGGCGAGCGCGCGAGCGCCGGCGTCCCCGGTGACCTCGAGGTGGTCGACCGAGCGGGCGCCGAGCTCGATCGCGAGCGGTATCGCTCCCTGCTCCGTGAACTGATCTCCGTGCACGCGCAGCGCGAGGCCTGCGTCACGGCACGCCGCGAGATAGCGCCGCGCCTGCGTCGCGTCGAAGGCGCCGCGCTCGAGGAACACGTCGGCAGCCTCCGCGATCGTCGCCGCCTCGGGCAACACCTCGGCGAGCGCGAAGTCGAGATAGGCATCGGCGTCGTCGAAGTCGGCCGGCACCGCGTGGGCGCCGAGCCACGTCGGGATGCCCCCGGCATCGCGGATCGCGCGTAGCGACGCGAGCTCGGTGTCCCGGTCGAGGCCGTAGCCGGACTTCGCCTCGAAGGTCGTCGTGCCCTGCGCGCGCATCCATCCGCGGTGCCGCTCGACCGCGGCGCGGAGCCCCTTCTCGCCGGCGGCGCGCGTCGCGCGCACGGTCGAGAGGATGCCGCCGCCGCGTGCATGCAGCTCCTCGTACGTCGCGCCGGCGGCGCGCAGCGAGAACTCCTCGACTCGGTCGCCGCCGAAGGCTGCATGCGTGTGACAGTCGACGAGGCCGGGGATCGCGCAGCATCCGCTCCCGTCCACCTCGACGACCTCGCTGTCGAGCGCCGGCAGGTCGCGCATGCGGCCGACCGCCTCGATCGTGTCGCCGGCGCAGAGGACGTATGCGTCCTCGAGCACGTCGACCGCGCCGAGGGCGGCGCCCCGGAGCGGAGCATCGCGGCCCGCAGGCGTCGCCACCTGGGCGAGGTCGCGAACGAGAAGGCGCACGGGGTGAGTCTACGAGCCTCCCGACGAGGCGATCGGAGCCGACTGCGCAGGGGTGACGGTGACCGGCGCAACGGTGGTGGTAGGGGTGATGGTCGTCGCCTGCGCCGTCGTCGTCGCTCGCCTCGTGGTGTCGCTTTCGGTGTCGTGGCGCTCCGTGCCCGTCGTCGGAGTGGTCGTCGACGACGAGAAGGCTCTCTGCGTCGCGCTTGCAGCGAGACCGGCGAAGACGCCGCACGCCGCGAGCGCGATGCCGGCGATCGCGGCCGTGAAGCGGCGAACCCGCACGATGTTCCGGTCGCGGGACTGAGGCGTCATCGTGCGCTCTTCTCGAGAGACAGCGCGAGGCGCGGGCACATCTTCACGACCTGCCGTGCGACAGGCTCGAGCCTGCGACCGACGGCCTCGCCGCGGATGATCGGATAGCCCCACTCGTCCAGCTCGACGTGCTCGGGCATAAGCTCCGCGCAGTGGCCGTAGCCGTCGCAGAGGATCGGGTTCACGCGGAGCTTCATACTCATCTCCAATCGCTGGAGGCTCCCAGCGGGAGCACGGGTGGATGCGCCGGCCCGGTGCAGCGGCCGACCCGATGTCCTTCGATCTCGTCCGCGAACACGTCGACGGCGCTGGCGACGAAGCGCGTCGCGCCGTTCGGATGCGCGCATGCCCCGCGGCCGAAGACTTGCGGCGCAAGACGGCGAAGTCGCTCGACGTCGAGCGTCTCGAGCGCGTCGGCCAGGGCCGGAAGCCCGAAGACGCAGGGACCGCATTGCCCGGCGCTCTCGCCGGCGAGATAGCGAGCGACGCGTGAGGACTCGGCGAGCCCGCATGCACCCTGCGGCAGGACGGCGATCGTCCGCGCACCGAGTGCCGCACCAAGAGGCTTCAATGCGGCATTCGTGAGCGGGAGGTCGAGCACGTCGTGCGCGGACAACCACGTTCCGAAGTAGCCGCCGACGAGGAACGCCTGCGGAAGCGCCGTCAGCCCGCCGACGCGCTGGATGACGTCGCGCATCGGCGTCCCGAGGTCGACCTCGACAACGCCCGGGGTGCGCACTGCGCCGAGAACGGTGACGAGCACCGTGCCCGGCTCCTCCGGCGTCCCGCGCTCGCGGAACCAGCCGGCGCCGTAGCGCGCTATGAGGCCGAGGTTCGCGAGCGTCTCGACGTTCTGGACGAGCGTCCCGTGCTCGTACGGCCTCTTCAGCGTCGGCTTTGCCGGGCCGCCCTCGAGAACGTGGAGGAGCGCGGACTCCTCGCCGGCGACGAAACGGTCCGGGACGGTCTCGATGTGGATGTCGATGCGGTCGCTCCGGGCGGCGAGCGCTCGCGAGAGCCGTCCCAGAACCCTGCGATTTGCGCGCCCGATCGCAAGGACCGCGTTGTTCGCGCCGACGATCCGCGCCGCGACGACCACGCCGTCGATGACGAGATGCGGGCTCTCCGCGAGCAGCACCTTGTCCTTCCAGCTCGCCGGCTCGCCCTCGGTGCCGTTCGCGATGACGACGGGGCGACTCGCGCGAGCGACGGCTGCGAGCTTCCGGGCTGTGGGGAACGCGGCGCCGCCGCGTCCGGTGAGACCGCTCGCCTCGATCTCGGCCAGCAGCTCGGCCCGCGAGAAGCCGGGCACGCGCCCGTGGTCGACCCCGGCCAGTAGGCGACCGCGCTCGTCCCAGCGACGAGCGACCGCGACCGCGCTCACGACGACGCTCCGAGGTACTTCGGGTAGGGCCGGCGAAGCGCGAGGAGCCGCCAGAAGACCGCGACGACGATCGCCGATGCGCAGGCGACGGCTGTGTCGACGAACCATCCGGACGCCTTGTCGGTGCCGATGCCGACGGAGTGGAGAAACGCGACGGGCCACGACGCGTACGCGAGCCAGTGGATCCCCTTCCACACACGCTGGCTCAGGTGCCGGCGGACGAGGCTCGTGAGAACGACGGCGGCGATCAGATCGAGCGAGAGCGCGCCCATGCCGAGGAAGAGTCCGTACTTCGCGCTCGGCAGCGGGACCACCACCTGCGCGACGCCGACCTTCGCGTACGAGTCGGCGATTGCGGTCGCGATATGGATGCCGAGGAACACGACTGCGAGTAGCGACACGCTGCGATGCAGGCCGAGCGTCACGAAGCGCGGCATCCGAGCCGGACGGAAGCGCATCGTCGTCGCGATGCCGAGGACGACGACCGATGTGAAGAGGATGAGCGCGACGAGCCCGCTCCCCCGCATGAGATACCAGACGGCCGGGTCGCTCAGGCTGCGCACCGGAGCTCCTGCCCGGCGGGCCACCCGCCGGTGACGACGACGCGGCCGTCGCGGCGCACGAGGCGTGCGGAGTAGCCGTTGTGCTCGAGCCAGCGCGGCGCGTCGTCGCCGAGGACGATCGCCGCCGTCGACGCGGTGTTCGCGGCGACGCAGGACGCCGCAGCGACGCTGACCGTCCGCCAGATCTCTGCGGCGGGGCGACCGGTGCGTGGGTCGACGACGTGGTGGGCGAGGCCCTCGCTCGTGCGCCAGCGGCGCACGGTGGTGCTCGAGGTGGCGAGCCCGCCGGCGGCGATCGCCACGACTTGGCCATCCGCGTCGGAGGGTGCGCGATGGTCGTCGGTGACGAGGATCGGCCAGCCGCCGGCGGGCGCCGGCCCGGCGACGGCGATGTCGCCGCCGAGATCGACGAGCACGGGAGAGCCTGTGGCGCGGAATGCCGCTGCGGCAGCGCGGTCGGCGGCGAGCGCCTTCGCCGTCGCGCCGAGGTCGATCTCGACACCGGCGGCGACTCGAATGCGGCCGCGTGCGTCGTCGATCTCGATCCCCTGCCATCCCGCGGCCGGGACGAGCGTCATACGAGCCGGCTCGCTGCGCGAGACGACGACGCGGAAGTCGACGTCCCAGCCGAGGGCGCGCATCGTCGCGCCGACCGTCGGGTCGACCGCGCCGGCCGTCGCCTCCGCGGCTGCGACGCCGGCCGCGAGCGCCTGCCGGAGCAGCCGGCTCGCCGGGATCCATTCGCCGTTCGCGCGTGCGAGACATGCCACCTCGGAGTCGTCGCGGAAGCGGCTGCACGCGAGATCGATCGCCGCGAGCTCACGCTCGAGGACGTCGAGCGCGTCGGAGAGCGCGACCGCGTCGAGCGTCGTGATCTCGGCGGTGGTGCCGAGTGCGGAGAAGGTGGCGGTGGCCGGGCTCATGGCCATCACTTTCACCCCGGCCGATGAACCACCTGTGAGCGCGGCCTGTGAGTGTGCTGTGAGTTACGCGTCCTGCATGGGCACACGTATTCCGCCGCGCTCCGCCGCCTCGATCGCCTCCGGGTAGCCGGCGTCCACGTGACGGAGAACGCCCATCCCGGGGTCGGTCGTGAGCACGCGCTCGAGTCGCTCCGCAGCATCGTCGCTGCCGTCGGCGACGACGACCATCCCCGCGTGGATCGCGTTGCCGATGCCGACGCCTCCGCCGTGGTGCACGCTCACCCACGTCGCTCCCGCGGCGACGTTCACGAGCGCGTTCAGGATCGGCCAGTCGGCGATCGCGTCCGAGCCGTCGCGCATGGACTCGGTCTCGCGATACGGCGACGCCACCGAACCCGCGTCGAGATGGTCGCGGCCGATGACGACGGGTGCCTTGACCACGCCGCTCCGCACGAGCTCGTTGATCGCGAGCCCCGCCTTCGCCCGGTCGCCGTAACCGAGCCAGCAGATGCGCGCCGGCAGCCCCTGGAAGGCGACGCGCCCGGGCGCGAGCTCGAGCCAGCGCTGCAGGAGAGCGTCGTCCGGGAACAGCCGCTGCAGCTCGGCGTCGATCGCCGCGATGTCGGCCGGATCCCCGGACAGCACCGCCCAGCGAAACGGCCCCACGCCGCGACAGAAGAGCGGCCGGATATAGGCCGGGACGAAGCCCGGGTATGAGAAGGCCTCCGCTACGCCGCCTTCACGGGCCTCACCTCGAAGGTTGTTGCCATAATCGAAAACGTACGCGCCGCGCCGGACGTACTCGAGCATCCCCTCGACGTGCTCTGCGATGGACGCGCGTGCGAGCCGCAGGTACTCGTCCGGGTCGGATGCGCGCAACGTGTCCGCCTCCTCGACGGAGTACCCGCGCGGCACGTAGCCGTTGAGCGGATCGTGCGCCGCCGTCTGGTCCGTGACGAGGTCGAAGTGCTCGCCGCGCGCGGCAAGAGCCGGCACCACGTCGGCCGCGTTCCCGAGCAGCCCGACCGACAGGGCCCGCTTCTCGGCCGCAGCCGCACGCACGCGCGAGAGCGCGTCGTCGAGCGAGTCCGTTGCCTCGTCGAGATAGCGCGTCTCGAGCCTGCGCTCGATGCGATGCGGGTCGACCTCGACGCAGAGGATCGCCGCGCCCGCCATCGTCCCCGCGAGCGGCTGCGCGCCGCCCATTCCGCCGAGCCCCGCGGTCAGGATCGTGCGGCCGCGCAGGTCGGGCTCGCCGAAGTGCTTCTCGCCCGCGGCCGCGAACGTCTGGTAGGTGCCCTGGAGGATTCCCTGCGTGCCGATGTAGATCCACGACCCTGCGGTCATCTGGCCGAACATCGTCAAGCCGAGCGCCTCGAGCCGGCGGAACTCGTCCCACGTCGCCCAGCGCGGGACGAGCAGCGAGTTCGCGATGAGGACGCGCGGCGCGCCCTCGTGCGTGCGCAGCACGCCGACCGGCTTGCCGGACTGGACGAGGAGCGTCTCGTCCGGCCCGAGCTCGAGCAGCGTCGCGACGATCGCACGCAGCGCGTCGTGATTCCGTGCCGCCTTGCCCGAGCCGCCGTAGACGATCAGCTCCTCCGGCTTCTCCGCCACCTCGGCGTCGAGGTTGTTGAGCAGCATGCGCAGCGGCGCTTCCGTCGACCACTGGCGCGCGTTCAGCTCCGTCCCGCGCGGGGCGCGGATGCGCGACAGGTCGCCGCACAGCTCCTCGACTCGCGAGGTGGTGACGCTCACGCGACCGCCTCCTCCAGCTCGCCGGCGCGGATCGCCAGCGCGACCGCCTCGATGTCGGGCGCGAGCGAGCGGTCGTCCTTGAGCCTCGGCGAGCGCTCGCGCACGAACGCGCGCGTCGCGCGCACGCCGGCGCCGGGCTCGAGCGGCGCGAGGAACTCGACGCCCTGTGCGCCTGCGAGCAGCTCGATGGCGAGCGCGCTCTCGCAGTTCGCGAGCACCTGCCACGCCTTCAGTCCGGCCGCGTTCCCCATGGACACATGATCCTCCTGCCCGGCGCTCGTGGGGATCGAATCCACCGACGCCGGATGCGCGAGCACCTTGTTCTCGGAGACGAGCGACGCCGCGACGTACTGCGGGATCATGAACCCGCTGTTCAGCCCGCCCTCGCTCGTGAGGAAGGCGGGGAGCCCGTCGGAGAGATTCGGGTTGACGAGCCGCTCGACGCGCCGCTCGGAGATGGACGCGAGCTCGGCGACCGCCATCGCCATCGCGTCGAGCGCGAACGCGAGCGGCTGCCCGTGGAAGTTGCCGTTGGAGACGAGAGCATCCTGGTCGACGAGCACGAGCGGGTTGTCCGTCGCCGCGTTCACCTCGACCGAGATGGTGTAGTCGATGTAGTCGAGGAGGTCGCGCGAGGCGCCGTGCACCTGTGCCGCGCAGCGCAGCGAGTACGCGTCCTGCACCTTGTCGCACCAGCGATGCGACTCGATGATGGCGGAGCCGTCGAGCTGCCGAAGGATGTGCGCCGCGGACTCGCGCTGCCCGCGCAACGGCCGCAGCTCGTGGATCTCGGGCAGGAACGACGTGCGCGATCCCTGGAGCGCCTCGAGCGACATCGCGCATGCGACATCGGCGGCGTGCGCGAGCCGGCGCGCGCGCACAAGGCCGAGCGCGCAGTACGCGGCCATGAACTGCGTGCCGTTGATGAGCGACAGGCCCTCTTTCGCCTCGAGCTTCACCGGCTCGAGGCCGACGCGCGTCAGCGCCTCGAGGCCGGGCATGCGCTCGCCCTCGAGGAATGCCTCGCCCTCGCCGACGAGCGGGAGCGCGAGGTGCGCGAGCGGCGCGAGATCGCCGGACGCGCCGACGCTGCCGCGCGCCGGGACGACGGGGACGACGCCGCGGTCGAGGCAGCCGAGCAGCAGCTCGACCGTCTCCACGCGCGCACCGGAGTTCCCCTTTGCGAGCGCGTTCGCGCGCAGGAGCATCGCAGCGCGCACGATCTCGTCCGGATACGGCTCACCGACGCCGCACGCGTGCGAGCGGAGCAGGCGCAGCTGCAGCTCCTCCGTCAGCTCCTCCGGGATCGAGCGCGAGACGAAGCGTCCGAACCCGGTGTTGACCCCGTACGTGTGCTCGCGCGTTCCGTGCGCGGCGCGCTCGACCACCGCTCGTGCGGCGCGCATCTTCTCGCGGGCGGAATCGGCGAGCTCGGTCGGCCGTCGTTCGACGGCGACGGCCCAGACGTCGGCGACGGTCAGGTCGTCGCCGGTGAGGGCGACCGGAGTCACGCGGGAGACTCTAGTGCGCGCGGCGCGCGAGCTCGTCGTCGACGTCGGCGACGTCGACTCCGGCGGCCGCGAGCAGGACGTACAGGTGGAAGACGAGGTCGGCCGCCTCGGAGACGAGCGCCTCCCGGTCGCCGGAGACGGCGGCGAGGCCGGTCTCGACAGCCTCCTCGCCGACCTTCTGCGCGCAGCGGGCGATGCCGGCGTCGAGGAGCGAGACGACGTACGAGCCTTCCGGGCGCTCGGCCTTCCGCTCGGAGATGGTGCGCCACAGCGCGGGCGCGAAGCAGGAGCGGGAGCCGGTGTGGCACACAGGCCCCGCCGCGCGCACGCGCAGGAGGATCGCGTCCCCGTCGCAGTCGTCGCGCATCTCCTCGACGGCGAGGACGTTCCCGGAGGTCTCCCCCTTCCGCCACAGCCGGTCGCGCGAGCGGCTCCAGAACCACGCCTCGCCGGTCTCGCGCGTCAGCCGCTCGGCCTCGGCGTCCATCCACGCGAGCATGAGCACGCGGCCGTCGCCCGCGTCCTGGACGATCGCGGCCTTCAGCGGAGGCATACGCCGAACTCCTTCAGCTCCGACCGCAGCGACACGAGCCGCTCGGGGTCCTCGTGCAGGATCGACGCGAGGAGGGCGGCCTGCGAGACCTCGAGCGCGTCGGCGACGTGTCGCGCGTTGCCGGCGCCGCCGGATGCGATCACCGGCAGGGACACGGCGTCGCGCAGCGCTGCGAGCAGCTCGAGGTCGTAGCCGTCCTGCATGCCGTCGCGGTCGATGGACGTGACGAGGAGCTCCCCGGCGCCGCGCTCCTCGCATTCCTTCGCCCATGCGACGGTGTCGCGCGCCGCATCGCGTGTCGCCGAGTGCGAGCGCACGCGCCCATCCTCCGTGTCGACGGCGACGACCACCGCCTGGCTCCCGAGCGCGCGGGCCAGCTCTTCGATCAGCTCCGGGCGCGCGAGCGCCGCCGAGTTGACGCTGATCTTGTCCGCGCCGGCCTCGAGCAGCGCCGTCGCGTCCTCGACCGTGCGGATGCCGCCGCCGAACGTGAACGGGATCGTCACCTGCTCGGCGACGCGTGCAGCGACGTCGACGGCCGCAGCCCTGTCGTCGATCGACGCGGAGATGTCGAGGAAGACGAGCTCGTCCGCGCCGCCGTCGGAGTACGCCGCACCGAGCTCGACCGGGTCGCCGACGTCCCGCAGCTCGCGGAAGCGAACGCCCTTGACGACGCGCCCGCCGGCGACGTCGAGACACGGGATCAGGCGCGGGAGAGGCATCGCTCCAGAAATCGTGCGCCCGCGGCGCCGCTCTTCTCGGGATGGAACTGCACACCGACGAAGGAGCCGTGCTCGACGACGGCGGCGTGGCCCTCGCTCGTCGCCACCGTCGCGTCGGTCACCGCCTCGTACGAGTGCGCGAACCAGTACGCCTCGCCGCCCGGGTCGACGGTCGCCCACCCGATGCGCGGCACGCGCTCCGCCTCCAGACGAACGGCCCGGCCCGGAACGAGCCCGAGGCCGGAGACGCCGCCGTCCTCCTCGCTCTCGTCGAGCGCGAGCTGGAGGCCGAGGCAGATGCCGAGAATCGGGCGACCCGCCGCGTGCCGCGCGCGGAGCACGTCGGCGGCCGCACCGAGCCCGTCCATGGCCGAGCGCGCCGAGCCGACGCCGGGGAGCACGGCGAGGTCCGCCCGCTCGAGATCGTCGGTCACCTCGGCGCCGAGCCGTCGAACGGCGAGCTCGACGGAGCGCACGTTTCCCGCGCCGTAGCGCGCGATCGCCACCGTCTTCACATCAGGCCCTTCGTCGAAGGAAGGACGTCGCTCTCACTGCGGATCGCCGCCCGCAACGCGCGGCCGGTCGCCTTGAACGCCGCCTCGGCGACGTGGTGCGCGTCCTCGCCGACCGACTCGACGTGCAGCCCGAGCCGGGCGTTGTCGGCGAAGCTCGCGAGCACGTGCTGCGCCAGCCCGGGGTCGGGCTCGATGCGGATGCTCGCGTGCCGTCGCCCACCCAGGTCGAGCGTCGCACTCGCGCGCGCGTCGTCCATCGGCACGACGGCGTCGCCGTATCGCGCGATGCCCTTGCGGTCGCCGAGGGCGAGGTCGAGCGCCTCGCCGAGAGCGATGGCCGCGTCCTCCGCGGTGTGGTGGTCGCCGGTCTCGAGGTCGCCGCTGCCTTCGAGCACGAGATCGAAACCGGCATGGAAGGCGAGCTGCTCGAGGAAGTGGTCGTAGAGGCCCGCGCCGGCGGCGACACGGACGCGGCTGGCGCCGTCGAGCGCGAGCCGGACGCGCAGCGTCGTCTCCGCGGTAGCTCTCGAGTGGCGCGCACGTCGCGTCTGCACGGCCGCCTCGCCGGCGAGCGAGGCGAGGAGCGCGTCGTCGTCCTCGCGGTCGCGTACCGATATCCGAATCGCCTCCTCGAACACGCGCACGACGCAACCGGCGGCGAGCAGTTGCCGCCCCACTGCTTCCGGGTCGCCAACCGGGACGTAGACGAAGTTCGCCCGCGACGGGAGCGGCTCGTACCCGAGCGCGCGCAGCTCTCCGGCGAGCCGCTCCCGCTCCTCGATCACGGGCCTCACGTCCGGCGGCGAAGCGAGCGCAGCGAGCGCGAGCGCGACCGACAGCGTCGAGACCTGCGCGGGAGCCTGCCGCGCGTTCAGCTCGGCGGCGGCCTCCCGCGACGCAAGTGCGTAGCCGATGCGGGCGCCGGCGAGCGCGAAGAGCTTCGAGAACGTGCGCACGACGATGACGCCGTCTTCGATGAGGCCGACGGCGCCGGGATCGTCGGCGTATTCGAAATATGCCTCGTCCACGACGAGCGGGCGCGCGCCGGGGATCGGCTCGAGAAGGCCGGTCGGGTTCGCCGGCCGGCAGCAGAACGTCAGCACGGGATCGTCGCCGCCGACGTCGGCGCCGGCGAGCTGCGCCGCGATGCGGAACAACGGATACGTCGGGGAGGGCGGCACCGCGACGGTGTCCCCCGCTCCGGCGAACGCGCGTGCGACGAGCATGATCAGGTCGTCCGCTCCGGCGCCGAGGACGACGTTCTCGCGTTCGACGCCGGCGTACTCCGCGATCGCCTCGTGAATGTGCGGGTAGCCCCCGTGCGGGTATTCGTTCACGCGCGCGAGCGCGGATGCGATCGCGGCCGGGCGCGAGGTCGGCAACGGCAGCGGCGGGACGTTTCCGTCGAAGCGCATGATCTGCACCGGGTCGAGCCCGGCGCGGCGCGCGAGCTCCTCCGTCGAGGGCGCCCACGCGTACGTCCTGAAGCCGGCTCCGAGGGCTCTCATCGCTGCACCGCCGCCGCATGTGCGGGGAGGCCCTCGACCGCCGCAAGGGCCTCGACCGTCGGCCGCACGCGCGCAAGCCCGTCCTGCGTCAGTCGCTGCACCGTGATCGGCTTGAGGAACGTCTCGAGCCCCAGACCGCCGACGGACCGCGCCCAGCCCCCGGTCGGGAGGACGTGATTCGCGCCGGTCCCGAGGTCGCCGCTCGGCACCGGCGACCAGTCGCCGACGAAGACCGCGCCCGCGTTGCGCACACGCGGCGCAAGCGCCTCCGCGTCGCCGAGCAGGACGAGGTGCTCGGGAGCGATCGCCTCGGCCTCTTCCAGCGTCGACACGATCCGACACACCGCCTCGTGGCCGTGCTCTGCCTGGGCGGCCAGCTCCAGGTCGGCGAGGCGGCGGTCGCCGCCTTCGCCCAGGAGCACGACGACCTCGGACGGCCCGGCCGGGAGGTCGATGGCGACGTCGCGCGCGACCGCGAGCTTCGCATCGTTCACGTACGGCCCACCGGGCCCGACGATCTTGTCCACGCGCGCGACGTAGGCGAGATAGCCGATCGCCTGGGGCCCTCCGAGCGCCCACACCTCGTCGATGCCGAGCAGCTCGGCCGCGCGCGCCACGAGGCCGGCGCCCTCGGGCGGCGTGCAGACGACGATCCGCCGCACGCCGGCCACCTGCGCGGGCACGGCGCACATGACGAGCGTCGACACGAGCCCGCGCGGCACGTAGACGCCGACGCAGTCGAGCGGCACCCAGCGACGCTCGAGCTCGACGCCCGGCTCGACCTCGAGCCGCACGTCGGCCGGGCGCTGCGCCTCGTGCCAGCGGCGCACGCGGTCGGCGAGCGCGAGCACGGCCTCGCGCGGAAGCACCCCCTCCGCGCGCGCACGCTCGGGCTCGACGCCGTCCAGCCGCAGCGCCCATTCGCGCACGGCGTCGTCCCCGCGCTCCTTCACGTCCGCGACGATGTTCATCCCAGCATCCGTTCCACCGGGACGATGAG
>Ga0070717_10003224_pt1 | contig 11650 bp, 10 predicted proteins | sample LARL113metaG_FD_71366 | JGI IMG/M metagenome (GOLD analysis project Ga0070717, IMG submission 71366) | Corn, switchgrass and miscanthus rhizosphere microbial communities from Kellogg Biological Station, Michigan, USA - LAR L11-3 metaG | ecosystem: Host-associated > Plants > Roots > Rhizosphere ...
GCAGAATTTGTGGTGAATTCCCGCGTCATCCGGCTGCATGCAAGTATAGCTGGACATTTCCGGCTGGCAGGTTGGAACCTACAGATTTTAAGGGTGGCACGGCTCTCCGCGTGTCGTTAGCTTGCCTGTCCATGGGCGGGGCCACACCGAGGGTGGAGCAGGGCTTCCAAGCCCTGCATTATAGGCGAGGACTATGAGTTGTAGGCTTCAGCCGCTGAGATGTTCGTTGTCGGCGACAGCGCAACGTACCCTCAGGGGCTCAAAGCCCGAAGTGTTGTCTTAGTCTTTTATGCAGGCCTTGAAGGCCTACTCCACCCATTCTAGAATTTCGGCGAAGAGAACTGGCTGGAACGCAGACCGAGGAAACTCTTATCGCCAACTGACTCCACGATCATCTGAAGAGTGTGGTGGTCATCGTCTCCCAGAGCCACAAACCTGAAGGGTTGAAACACACTGCCGGGCGATGATCGCACCGGACTCAGCATCTCCGCCATACCGTGCACATTGCCGGATTGCGTCTGAAAGGCAACTTCGACGAAGTCCCCTTCCGACAAAGCGCTTGCCAGTTGCAACAAGCCTCCGGTTACGGAAATTATCTGGATTCTGGCCTTCGCGCGCTTGCCGTCAGTCAGTTTGATAAGAGCAGGTGCAGTTGCGAGTTGAATGCGAGTAGCACGATGAACGGCGTTGGTTTGGGGATAGTGTGTCATGCCGTCCCCACTATGGCACCGGGTCACGGCCGAGGCGAGATTACCGAAGCACAGTGTCCGGATTCATGGACCTTTCGTGCTTAATCTTCGATTTTTATCCACTTTTCTGCGGCTTTCGCCCGCACCCGCCGAAACGCTTCCGGAAGCGCTTTCACCAAGTCCGTGGCCACCATCGAATGTTCACCCACACTCTCCCGCGCCACGTCGCCGGCCAAGCCATGCAGATAGACCGCAGCCAGGACGGCCTCGAATTCACGCCGCGGATTTTGCGCAAGCATGCCCGCAATCATGCCGGTGAGAATGTCTCCCGTTCCCCCAGTCGACATTCCGGGATTGCCTGTCGTATTCACCCAGGCCTCTCCGTCCGGCTTTGCGACGATGGTGCGGTCGCCTTTTAGGACCAAAATCAGTTCGTGCTCCCCTGCAAAAGATCGCGCAACGTTTAGCCGGTCGCGCTGAATAGCGGAAGTGCTCAGCCCGATGAGTCGCGCCATCTCGCCGGGATGTGGCGTGAGCACCAGGACCCGGCTTTTCTCTGCGACCTCTGCGCCACCTTTGCGATCTTTGCGGTTAAGATTTTTCGCCCGTCCTTCAAACGCATTCAGCCCATCCGCATCGAGAACGATCGGTATATTGGAATCCATCACGATTTTGCGAACGACTTCCGCAGTCTCTTCGTTTCTCGAGATACCCGGCCCGATCGTCAACACAGTCTTCTTTTCAGCAAGCTGTTCGATCCTTTCAAGCGCATGGACTGAGATGGTTCCGTCACCCGTCTCTTCCAGCGGCTCCGTCATCAACTCGGAATGAAACCCTGCGACCGTCGGTAGCACGGAGTTCGGTGTGGCAACTGTCGCCAATCCCGCTCCTGCCCGTAACGCGGAAAATCCGGCCATAGCCGCCGCTCCGCTCTTTCCCAGAGACCCTCCGACAACTAGCACATGCCCATACATTCCTTTATTTGAGTCACGAGGACGAGGACCAATCAGGGGAGCGATCTCTTTGGGCGTGATCACATTCAAGTTCAGTGACGATTGAATTGCTTCATCCGGCGATCCGATCGGAGCGATCACCGTTGGCCCCGGAGTTAGAGAGCCGAAAATGTGTGCCGGACGTGGAGCGGTGAAGGTCACAATCGCATCTGCGCGGGCCACGGCACCGGTTTGCTGGCCCATTACGTCAGCATCTGCACCGGAAGGAATGTCGACAGCGATCACGGGCGCACTCGAGGCGTTTATTTTTGCAATCGCTTCTGCGTACAGACCAGTCACAGGAGGCCGAAACCCGGTACCGAGAATTGCATCGATGAGGACATCGCAGCGGAAGACTGCCTGCGCCGAACCGGACTTTAGATCGTCGCTGGACTTCGCGATCACAGCTTTGAAAGGCAACTTCTCATAATTCGATGCCGCATCGCCTCGTAACTCGGCCGGTTCGGCCAGCAGGAGCAACTCCACTTCCCTTCCTGCCTCATGCAGCTTGCGCGCAGCCACAAAACCGTCGCCGCCGTTGTTTCCCTTGCCGCAGATGACGCCGAAAGTCTTCGCGGACGGGTAGGTAGACAAAGCGAATTCTGCCCCCGCAGATCCAGCATTCTCCATCAGCGTGAGTGACGGCACACCGAATCGCTCGCTGGTTACGCGGTCAATCTCGCGCATTTCGGCAGACGTGACGATTTTCATAAAGCAGCTTTCAGCTTTCAGCTCTCAGCCGTCAGCCATCAGCTTAAACCGGGCGCCCGGAAGATGGAAATCCAACAGAAATGAAGAGAAGCAGCAAATCACTCGATCAACATAGAGGATGTTGAACGTAGTACGGGCGAGGACGCCCGTGCCTCCACAAATTTGTGTTTGCAGGTACGGGCGTCCTCGCCCGTGCGATCTGACAACTGTCTTCTAGTCGGCCATCGTCGGCGCGGGCTTTGCCGCGCTCTCCAACTCCTGCACCCGGCTGTGGCAGCGGCTGTAAGTGAAATAGACGACCAATCCGATGCCGAGCCAGATGAACAGCCGTGCCCAGTTGATCCACCCCAGCTTGTACATCATGTATCCGTTGGTGACGATTCCGAGGATCGGAATCACCGGCACCCAAGGAGTACGGAATGGACGCGGCTGGCTCGGATTCGTCTTTCGCAGTACCAGCACAGATATCGAAACAATTACAAACGCCAACAGTGTTCCGATATTCACCATCCTGCCGATGTCGTCAATCGGAGTCAGGCTGCCGACAGTCGCCGCTAGCAAGCCAACGAGAATCGTGTTTTTCCAGGGCGTGCGGAATTTCGGATGTACGGCCGCGAAGAATTTCTTTGGGAGCAGCCCATCATTCGCCATCGCGTAGAGTACGCGAGTTTGGCCGAGAAGCATTACCAGCATAACGCTGGTCAATCCTGCAAGCGCGCCCAGAGTGATGATGTGGGAAGCGGTGCTCAGTCCGCGGTCCATAAAAGCGCGCGCGATCGGGGCTTCGATGTTCACCTCGCGCCACGGCACCATGCCGGTCAGAACTGCCGCGACCAGGATATACAAGACCGTGCAAACAAGTAGTGAGGCGATAATTCCTATCGGCAGATCGCGCTGCGGATTCTTTGCTTCCTGCGCCGTAGTTGAGACGGCGTCGAAACCAATGTAGGCGAAGAAAATGTAGGCCGCCCCGGTCCCAATGCCTGATATTCCGTAAGGAGCGAATGAAGACCAGCTCATCCCCCAGTTTGCTTTGCTGACGTATTGGAAGCCCAAGCCGATTACAAACAGCACGACGGAAACTTTGATGGCAACGATCGTGGCGTTGAAGCGGGCGCTCTCTTTAATTCCGATCACGAGAATTGCGGTGATGATCATCGCGATGATGAACGCGGGCACGTTCACTCCGATTTCCGAACCGAAAATCCTGGGAGCGGCAAGCAAGTCGTGTCCTCTCTGCAGCAGCTCCGGAGACTGGGCGCCCATGATGGCAGTAACTTTGGCTAGAAAAGCTTGCGTGCCGGGCATTAGCGAAGGATCGGCGGCCTGCGCCATCTGCCGGGCCACAATAGTTTCTGCTTGCCGCAGCCCGGTCCAATGGTCATACGCCAGCCAAAGCGGCATCTTGATGTGAAAAATATTCAGTAGCTCGATGAAATGATTCGACCATCCCGATGAAACCGTGCTCGCGCCCATGGCGTATTCGAGCGTGAGGTCCCAGCCAATGATCCACGCAAAAATTTCGCCCATGGTGGCGTAGGCGTAGGTGTATGCGCTTCCCGCCAGCGGAATCATGGCGGCAAATTCGGCGTAGCACAATCCAGCAAAGGCGCAACCGAATCCGGAGAGCACAAATGAAAGCATCAATCCCGGGCCGGCGTAGTGCGCTCCCAGCCCAGACAATACGAAGATGCCAGCTCCGATGATCGCTCCAACGCCCAGCGCAGTGAGCTGAAACGGACCTAACGTGCGCTTCAAGCTGTGGGTGCCTGATTCCTGCGCCTCTGACATGAGCAAGTAGAGAGGCTTTCTCGCCATTAAGTTCGCCATATTAGTTAAGCTCTCCTCAAACCGCGGGCGCTTGGTTTGCCGTCCGTCGTAAATGCCATGCGTAGTAGACCGGGATTCCCAGCAGCACGATGATCAGCCCCGGCCAGGTAAACTGCGGCTTGTAGCGCAACAGTACGACATCGATGAAGATCGCCATCACGATGTAGATCGCGGGCAACACGGGGTATCCAAATGCCCGGTAGGGGCGCTCGGCATTCGGCCGGGTGCGCCGCAGAATAAACAGCCCGGCAATCGTCAAAATATAGAACACCAGTACGGCGAAAACCACGTAGTCGAGCAGTTGGCTATAGCTGCCGGAAACGCACAGGATGCAAATCCAGACCATCTGAACCATTAGCGAGACCGCCGGTGTCTTATATAGGGGATGCAGTTTCGCGGCGCTGCGGAAGAATAAGCCGTCTTTGGCCATAGCGTAATACACGCGCGCCCCTGAGAGGATCAATCCATTGTTGCAGCCGAAACTGGAAACCATGATTGCGGCGGCCATCAAGTATCCACCGAGACCTCCAAACATTTGGGACAGTGCGGCAGTCGCGACCCGATCTTCAGTCGCATGTTGGATCCCACGCGCAAGGATTGTGGCGCCGTTCGGATCGCCCACGAGCGGCAGGACGTTCAGGTAGATCACGTTGCATGCGATGTACAGTGCGATCACAACTCCCGTGCCGAGTGCCAGCGACAGGGGCAAATTTCGTTTTGGGTTTTGTACCTCGCCGGCAGTGAAGGTCACGTTGTTCCATGCATCGGCTGAAAATAATGATCCCACTTGCGCCACGGCGAGGATGGTCAATGTCCCGACCATGGCGATAGCTCCGTGCGCCCCCACTGAAACTGGGTGTAATACGCTCAAGCCAGCATTGCGCCAGAAGTTTGGGCCAAAATTCGCAGCGAGGGCCGCCGCATTGCGTCCAATAAACAGTCCCACTACGACCAGTCCCACGAGCGCCGAAACTTTCGCGAACGTGAAAACATTCTGGATCATGGCGCCGGTCCTGACCCCAAAAATATTAATGACCGAAAGAACCACGACCATGAGAATCGCCATCAGGTTCTGCGTGTTCAACCCAACATCCATGCCGCCAAGCTTCATGGGCCCTATCTCGTAACTGGGGGCCGTCCAGTGCAGATGACCGATCCAGTGAGAGGAGGAAATCGAGGGGAAGAAAACGCCAAGGAACCTGCCGAATGCCACGCCAACCGCGGCAATCGTACCCGTTTGGATTACCAGAAAGAGGGTCCATCCGTAGAGGAAGCCCCAGAGCGGTCCGAGTGCCTCGCGCAGGTAGACATACTGGCCGCCGGCTTGCGGCATCATCGCGGCAAGCTCGCCATAGCTGAGCGCGGCTACTATGGTCAGGAAACCGGTCACCACCCAGGCGCCGATCAAGAGCGCCGGCGAGTTCACTTCCCGGGCGATCTCGGCAGACACGAGAAAGATGCCCGACCCAATCATCGAGCCCATGACCAGCATGGTTGCGCTGGTCAGGCCCAGTGCTTTCACGAACTCGCGACCCTCTGAGGGGCTTGCGGTATCTGCGATCGCTGGCTTTACGTCAACGCTCAAATATCCTCCCACCCGATTCGTGTAGCCCCAGACGCCCTCAGCCTGCCCTGAGCGAAGTCGAAGGGTCTGGGGTGGGCAGGTGAGGGCACCTGCCCCTACATGATTCGCGCCCACAAGACTTTAACCTAGAATGCGCAAAAATTCCTCTGCTGATTTACGTGGCTCTCGTATCAAGTCAGATATCACGGCCACCGAGTCTGCGCCAGCCTCCATCACAGCCCGGCAGTTTTCCCTGGTTATTCCGCCAATTGCAACCAAAGGCTTCCCGGTAAGCTCGCGCGCCTGCCGCACTCCGGGAAGGCCAACCACTGGGTCACGCTTCGTTTTGCTGGCGGTTGCAAAAACTGGTCCTATAGCAATGTAGTCGGCAGAGGTACTGTAGGCCTCGCTCACCTGCTCTACATTGTGTGTGGAAAGACCTAGCCAGCGGTCCAGCCCGATGATCTTCCGCGCGCTCTCGGGAGAGAGATCGTCCTGGCCAACATGCACTCCGTGGAATTCCGCAGCCAGGCAAAGGTCGGCACGATCATTCATGATGAGCCTCGGCATCTGTGGCGGGGACACTCTGGTCCGCGAACGCCTGCGCAATTCCCGAGCCTGGGCCAACATGACTTGCGCGTCATCGGATTTGTTGCGGTATTGGATCATCGTAACTCCCGCCGCGACCAGATCTTCAGCAGCACGAAACAAGGCCTCGGAGTCAGAGAAACACGAGACATCAAGAATCGCGTACAAGCGCGGAAGGGGGATCATTGGAAAATCGCCTGCAAAATTAGGCCGGGACCTTCTCTTTCCGATTCCTCGCTAAGAATCTCTCGATGAACGACGTGTCAGTGTGACCAGCGCGAAATTCGGGATCAGCCAGAATTTTTCGATGCAAAGGGATCGTTGTATATACCCCTTCGACGATGAACATCTCCAGCGCGCGTGACATGCGGGAGATGGCCTCTTCACGGTCCTTGCCGCGCACGATCAGCTTCGCAATCAAGGAATCGTAGTACGGAGGAATTGTGCCTTCGGCATAGGCCGCCGTGTCCACCCGCACTCCGGTTCCTCCCGGCGGATGAAAGGTCGTGATCTTGCCCGCGGACGGCGTGAATTTCTCAGGATGCTCGGCGTTGATGCGGCACTCTATGGCGTGGCCGCGATTCAGGATGGGGCCGTGCAGGACGTTCTCGAGACTCTCGCCGGCCGCCAGCAGGATTTGGCTCTTCACCAGGTCAACGTCAGTCACCATCTCCGTCACCGGATGCTCCACCTGAATGCGGGTGTTCATTTCGATGAAATAAAGTTTGCGGTCTTGGTCCATGAGAAACTCGATGGTGCCGGCATTGACGTAGCCGATGTCGGAAAGAGTTCGGCACGACGTCTGCCCGATCTGTTCGCGCAGCTCGGGAGTCACATGGGTCGAGGGCGACTCCTCTAAGAGCTTTTGATGCCGGCGCTGGATGCTGCACTCGCGCTCTCCCAGGCTGGCGACCGTGCCGAACTGGTCGGCAAGAATCTGGAATTCAATGTGGTGCGGGTGCTCCACATATTTTTCCATGTAGAGGTCCCCGTTTCCGAAGGCGGCTGCAGCTTCCGACTGGGCTGCATTGAACAAAGCCGGCATCTCTTCTTCGGAGCGAACAATTCGCATACCGCGTCCGCCGCCTCCCGCCGAAGCCTTAATGATTACCGGAAAACCCACAGTGCGGGCCCATTCCAGGGCTTCACCGTCGCTGCCGAGAACACCGTCAGAGCCAGGAAGAATCGGGACCCCTGCCTTCTTCATCGCCCCCCGCGCCTTCTCCTTTTCGCCCATGAGGCGAGTGATTTCCGGAGGCGGCCCAATAAATTTCACATTGCAGGTTTCGCACACTTCGGCAAAGTTTGCGTTTTCGGAAAGCAGCCCGTAGCCGGGATGAATTGCATCCACATTTGCGATTTCCGCCGCGCTGATGACCGCAGGGATATTGAGATAGCTTTGCGAGAGTTGAGGAGGGCCGACGCAAATAGCCTCATCTGCAAAGCGCACGTGGAGAGAATTGCGGTCGGCCTCGCTATAGATCGCAACCGTGCGGATGCCCAACTCCTTGCAGGCGCAAATTACCCGCAAAGCGATTTCACCGCGGTTAGCAATCAGGATCTTCTTGAACATGGTTTGGTGGTTAGTTCCAAGCGATCAGCCAGCACAGTCACAATTCGGAGTAAATGTCCTTGTCTAAGCAAGTCGATCTTACGACGCCACCTAAAGCAATTGTCGTAAGTCCAGGACAAACTGCCCGCGGTCGCAACAAAACCAAACATTCCCCAAGCCTTGGTGCCAACCAGCCAGATCGAATTTCAGGATGCTCGAAGTGAGCCACCACCGTGTCTACAATGTAGAAAAGCACCCCAACCAAAATTGACGAGCCCGCCACTTTCAGCGATCCGGAAGGAGTGGTAGGCCATTTCTCTCCGTGCCATGAGCCTACTGCAATCGCTCCGACGACGACAAACGCTAGCACCCATAGGATTATCGGTATATCTGAAGGCCTCGCCACGAGAATAGCAATTGCCAGGGCACTGAAAACGACGATTAGTCCAACGAGATCAGCAATGAGAATTTTGCTCGTCATTCGCCGGGTCCAGTCACTTTTTCGGCCTTATTGCGAACAACTCCTGTCCGTACTCAATCGGCTGGCCATTGTTCACCAGCATCTTGACAATTTCACCGGAGACATCCGCCTCGATCTCGTTCATCAGTTTCATGGCTTCAACGATGCATAACACCTGCCCAGCTTCGACCAGATCTCCCGGCTTCACAAATGGAGGCGATCCTGGAGAAGGCGACTCATAATAAGTGCCCACGATCGGTGACCGAACCATGTGAAGTTCTTCCTGCACCAGGGCCGGTTCAGCAGGAGCCGCTGGTGCGGCGACACCCGGACCAGTCTGAATATGGATCGGCGACGCGGGCGCGGGATGAACGGTGATGATTCTTTCCGCCGGCGCAGGAGTTGCCGCCTCCGGTGTCCCGCGCTTAATGCGCACCTTGACGTCGCCGCGCTCGAGTTCGAACTCGGTGATGTCTTTCTCGATTAGAAATTCTATGAGTTCTTTGAGCTCTTTTTGGTTCATGCGTTTGCGGCAGGTCAACGTTCCGCGATCAAACAGCCATTCTCGGACGCTAAAACAAAGGTGCGAGTCTAACTCAGAGCACGATTAGATCTTTGGGACAGGAGGTCAGAATCTCACGCCCCGTATCTGTGACTACAACCGTGTCTTCGATGCGCACCCCTCCTTTGCCGGGCAGATAGACGCCGGGCTCAATCGTGATCACCATTCCCGGTCGCAGCGGTTCGTTTTGACCAGCCGCAATCCGCGGAGCTTCGTGAATTTCGAGACCTACTCCGTGGCCGGTGGAATGCGTGAAAAATCTATCTAAGTGTAGCTTATGTAATAACTTACGAGCAGCTCGATCAACCTCGCCAACGGTAGTCCCAGGTTTTACAGCTTCGAGCGCTGCTTGCTGGGCCTCGACCACCGCCTGATACACCCGGCGCGCCTCTGTCGGCGGACGACCGACGTGCAGAGTCCGAGTCATATCCGAACAGTAGCCCGCGAGTATAACACCGAAATCACAGACCACGAATCCCCCGGCAGGAATCGCCGCAGCGGAGGCTCTTCCGTGCGGCAGCGCCGACCTCAGGCCGCCTGCCACGATCGTCGGGAAGGCCATCTGCTCCGCTCCTGCCTTGCGCGCCGCAAATTCGAGCTCGCCGGCAACTTGCAATTCCATCACGCCCGGACGGACCGCTTCCAGCAGAACGCCAAAGAGGTCATTTCCCAACCCGCAGGCGGCGCGGATTCTTCCAACCTCTTCCGCATCTTTGATCATGCGCATCTGCTCCACAATCGGCGGAGCTTCCACCAACTTCGATCCGCGTCGCACGGCCTTTGACAGAACGTTTCGCTCCGCGACAGTCACATGCGCTGGCTCAATACCAAACCTGTGCAGCGAAGCTTGGCTCGCCAGCCAATCGCCTGCAGCCGTGAGAGCCGACTTGCGTATGATCTTGACCCTCGCGCTCTTTACCTCCGCTCGCGCTTGCTGGGTATAGCGCCCGTCGGTAAAGAGAACGCTGTCTCGCTTACTGATTACCAGCGCGCCCGCGCTGCCGGTGAATCCGCACAGATAATGGACATTAGGAAGATGAGTAATCACGAGCGCATCCATGCGGCTCTTATCGAGCGCCAGCCGTGCACCAGCCAACCGGCCATTGTGATCCATGAACTGAGTCTATCGCACGATTGCAAAGCGTTCCGTAGCCAGCGCACGCATGAGCCAGACAAGTCGCAACGGAGTGCTGAAGTAACTCGGACAGCAAACGCTCCCCAGGTAAATCATTGATATTAAACAGTTTATTTTGTGCATGGTTCCACAGTCACTTCTCAGCACTTTTCATTTAGACTGTATGCTGAACTGCCGCTACAGCGGCACCCAGGTGGACAATGACAAGTCAGGTTGAAGGCTCCCAGGATAAAGATACGTGCCTGAAGTTAATCAGCCTTGGTTATGCCCGATCCAACAGAGTGCGGCTTTACGGCCAGGAAGTTCAACTGGTCTCGGATCCATTCCCTAAGGAAGGTGGAATCGCGGTCGAAGTCGTTAGTCGGAACGAATCGGTTTCCCGAACGATGAAACTTCCGCTTTCCATATTGCAAATGGCCTCTCAAAAACGAATCGCCTAACAGCTTTTCGAATTACTTTCTATGACAAAGGCGCCGATCCTTGAAGAACAGGATCGGCGCCTTTGTTCAGCGGGCCTATTCTGATCGCCAGTCATCGCCCCGGCTCCCTGATACGAGCCAATATGGGGCGGCACACCTCTCCAAAGGGGCGGCCTATCTTCGAGGATCCAAAAGACAATCCGCCGGTTCCGAAACTTTCAGGAATCCGGCGGCTGCTTTCTGCTAACTTGTTGCGCATTCCTGTCCGCACATTTTTCGCCGACAGGAACAGCGCACTATGTTTCTATGACCCGAGGAGTGATGAAGAATATCAACTCCTGGTTTGAGCTTTTTATGGTCTGGTGCTTGAACAAGTTGCCCAGCCACGGAATGTTTCCGAGCAGAGGAACTTGCGCCATATTGATAGAGTTGCTGGTCTGAATAACGCCACCGATCACGACTGTTCCGCCGTCGGTCACCAGCACCTGCGTGGTCGCCTGCTGCGTGATCAGTGTTGGGTTGCCTTGTATCGAATTTCCGAAGTCAGGAGTAGTGTTCTCGACATCGACGTTCAAGAAGATTGTGCCCTCTGATGTAATCTGCGGAATCACCGTCAACCGCAGGAACGCGTCGATATAAGCCACCGTAGGCGGACCATTCAACTGTGACAAGGTCGTAATCGGAATCCGCACACCTTGTTTTACGATAGCCTGAATGTTGTTCTGCGTTACCACCCGTGGGCGGGACAGAATCTTCAACAAGCCGCGCGATTCGGCCATGGTGAGAATTGCATCGAGCCTGACAGCATTGCTTGCATTCACGAAGCTCAGGCCGCTGGTGGGGCCATTAGCCGCGAGGTTCGAGAACAGCGGAATCTGTACACCAGTGCCTGGTTTGGGCGCTGAGGTTCCGATGATCGGGTACAGCGCACTACCTGTATTAAAGACCGATACTGGCGACGTTCCCACCGAACTTGCACCACCGAGACCGTTCGCCTGGTTGCCAAAACCGAAGCCGAGCTGGGTGCCGATATCGCGGGCAAAACTGCGAGTCGCAGCCACCACACGGGCCTCGATTTCTACTTCCTGGGTCTTGCGGTCAAGCTGCGCCAAAAGCCGGTCAATCGGCGGAATCACCGACGGAATGTC
>Ga0070717_10003225_pt1 | contig 11650 bp, 10 predicted proteins | sample LARL113metaG_FD_71366 | JGI IMG/M metagenome (GOLD analysis project Ga0070717, IMG submission 71366) | Corn, switchgrass and miscanthus rhizosphere microbial communities from Kellogg Biological Station, Michigan, USA - LAR L11-3 metaG | ecosystem: Host-associated > Plants > Roots > Rhizosphere ...
CTGCCCATGCATGCACCGGCGGGTTCACATCTCCAAACGCCCATTCATAGGCCGGCAATTGCCCGTTGGGGTGCATATACCATTCACGAAGAAAAAGAAGGATCTGTTCCTTCGCGAAATCGGGATCAATGGTCGTCAGGGTTACGCAGTGAAAGGCGAGATCCCAGGAGGCGTACCAGGGATACTCCCATTTGTCGGGCATGGAGATTATGTCTTCGTTATAGAGGTGCGCCCATTCACGATTGCGCCCGCGCAGGCGCCCGCGTGGCGGAGGTGGTCCGGCAGGATCACCCTCGAGCCAGCGCTTGAGCGCATAGTGGTAAAACTGTTTCGACCACAACATTCCAGCGAACGCCTGGCGCTGAACTCGGACCGCATCTTCACCGTGCGAAGAGCTAACCCGTCTTGCATAAAACTCATCTGCTTCATTGCGGTGGGCTGCGAACACTTCTTCGAACGCTCTGCCAAACGGGCTGGTTCCTTTAACCACGACCGCGGGCGCCGACCGCCGGACTACCGCCGGTGATTGGTCCGTCAACTGCAACCGGACCGTCGCGCTCGCACCCGCTGCTATCCGGAAAGGATAGTGCGCTGCGCACTTGGTTCCGGTCTGAGCGGGATTGACCGCCTCCCGCGCACCATGGACGATGTAATCGTTGATACCGTCCTTTACATAACTCGAACGGTTAGGAACGCCGAAGAGTCGTTCATTGTTGGTTTCATTGTCAGTGAACAGCGTCTCGGGAGTACCTTCGCAAAGCAACCAGCGCTTACCGTAGGTCTCGTGAGCGGCTTCGATGACTGCAGCGTCGGGAGCGTCCACGCGGGTAAGCAGGGGTCGGCGCGCCTGGCCATCCCAACTCCAGGTGTTGCGAAACCAAAGTGTAGGCAAAAGGTGTAACTCCGCGGTCTCAGGACCGCGATTATGGGCGGTAATCGAGATCAGTATGTCTTCCGCCGAGGCCTTTGCATATTCAACAAAAATATCGAAGTAGCGGTTGTCGTTGAAAACACCGGTATCCATCAACTCGAATTCGGGACTGCGTTTGCCGCGACGCCGATTCTCTTCGACAAGCCAAGTGTAGGGAAACTCCGCCTGCGGATACTTGTACAGAAACTTCATGTAGGAATGGGTCGGAGTCGAGTCCAGGTAGAAGTAATATTCTTTTACATCTTCGCCGTGATTACCCTCACTGCCGGTGAGGCCAAACAAACGCTCCTTCAAGATTGGGTCCTTGCCATTCCACAGAGCCAGCGCAAAGCAAATTAGTTGGTGACGATCGCAGATACCTCCTAGACCATCCTCACCCCAGCGATAGGCTCGGGAGCGAGCGTGATCGTGGGGAAAATAGTCCCACGCCGTTCCGCCGGGGCTGTAGTCCTCGCGCACGGTACCCCACTGCCTCTCACTCAGATAAGGCCCCCACCTTTTCCAGTGCACCGAGCGCAGGCGCGACTCTTCTAATCTCTTTTCCTCTTCAGTCGTCACCGCTGCTCCGCGGCGTTTATCGTTCTTTTGAGGTTTCGTCATTGTCACTTTCTTTTCAGGCAGCCGCCTTGACCGTTTTCCCGATTTCATTCCCTCCGGTGATAGCCCCGAAGATGGCGCCGTAGGCCAGGTGCCCCAGCAGAGCGGCCATGACAGCCTTCATGCCGCCCATTTGCGAGCTAAACACGCCTCCGCCCATCATGGGGACCATAACGAGTTCCACTCCCAGCCAAAGGATGACGCCCCACAGCAGCCCTTTTTGCCAGGGCGCCCCTGGCAGAAACTGGTAGAGAACGTAAACGTAGATCAACGGAAAAATCACCGCACCGTTCATGAAATGCATAACAAGTCCGCCAGCCATTCCCGTATGTGTCATTTCCCCGAGCTTACCAACGATGTCCATCCTCACCCCCATCATGGGCGCCACAAAACGCATCATCAGCGTGAACACCACCGTGCCGACGAATCCAGCAGCGACAGCCTTCAAGATTTTAGGATTCATACTTCCTCCTCTTTATTCCATCGTTTCGATCACTTCTTCACCAATTCGATCGCATGGCCATCAGGATCTCTGACGATCACTGCGCAATGAAATCCGAGCGCTGCCTTGGCAAATGTCGCGATGCCGGAGGAGATCAATTGGTAGTGTCTCTCTTGTAACGCGGTCAATGCTGCCCCGATGTCATCGGTTACCAACCGAGTCTGGTGGTGGATAACATCATTAGCGTGGTCATCTCCCGACATCGCGCGTCCACCGGCCGGCGCCAAATACTCGAGCAGTTCGATACCGGGACCTTCCAAACTCCGCAAGCTGGTGATCCTCAGCCGCGCGCCGAAAACACTGTTTAAGTGTTCTTGTTCAGAGCCGTAGTTCTCGCTTTCTCCGGCAACTCTAAAACCCAATAGATCGCGATAGAACTGAAGGCTGGCCGAAGTGTTTGCCACTGCGATCGCCGTATGGTCGATCCCTAAGAAGAGTTTCCCGTTAGCGTGGCGCCACTTGGCATCGCCCTTGTCGGGAGGAAACTCCAGGATTTCCAAGGGATGGCCATCAGGATCGTCAAAGTAGAACGCGCGTATGCCCGCCGCGGACTTTATGTAGTCGGGGAGGGTCTGCGGGCCTGTAGAGACATGCTGGACCCGGTTCTCTCGCAGCCAGGCATACGCGCGATTCATGTCACTGGTGATGATCGCGATGTGCTGAAACCAGCGGTCGTTGCTGTGCGAATCGCTGGGGACCGGTCTGCCTTGCGGCGTCAGATATTCGGTCAGCTCAATTGATTCATCGCCAAGACGCATGGCGACCACACGCATGCGGAGCCCGAATACACCTTCAAGGTGCTCGTAGTCGCTTCCTTGCAGCTCAATGTCGGAGATTTTTTCGAACGAAAGCACTTTGGAGTAGAAGCGAATCGAACGCTCCACATCTGCCACGGTCATCCCGACCGATTCCACGGCCCGAACCACCGGCGCCTCGGGAGAAGCCGCCCTTACTGGTCGCGCGCTGGCTGCTACGAACAGCAAGCAGGCCAGCACTGAGCATCGGGAGGTGCCCAACCGCCCGGTGAGTAATCGCTTTCTTCTTAAAGACATTCGCAGTTGCTCTCGTTGCCGCTAATTCAATCGTTCGCGTAAATGATCCCCGACTCTTAATGCATTAGCCATAATCGTTAATGCTGGATTCACGGCCGCACTTGAGGGGAAAAAGCTGCCGTCCACAACGTACAAATTGTCGACGTCGTGTGCTTTGCAATTCACATCGAGCGCCGAAGTTTTTGGGTCACGGCCAAAACGAATCGTGCCGTTCTGGTGAGCGACTCCAGCAAGAGGGATTCGCTGGCCGAGGAAAAGATTACGGGCAAACAGTCCTTGATAGCACTGGCTGCCATGGGTCGGGCATTTCGTCTGAGCTTTCATGAGGCTTTCGAGTTTGGCGATCAGCCGCTTGTGACTCTCTTCGTTGTTCGGCTTATAGCTGAGAACAATCTTGCCGTCGCGACTCAAGGTCACGCGATTGTTAGGATCGGGCAAGTCTTCCGAGGTCAGCCAAAAATCGAGTGAGTGCTTGGCCATAAGATCCAGTGTCCAGCCTGGCGCAATGGCTGGCGCACCCGCCCTTAACGTCTCGCCGTCGAGTTTGCCGACAAACGAGATATGGCCCATTGGGTACGACCACTCTTTTGAAGCAAAATAGAAATCATTGAGGGCGAGCGTCTTTTGGAACGTAGTCGGGTTCGGACATTTCGAGACTGCCATGAGCACAGAGTTGACGTGTCCCATGTAGTGGCGTCCGACCACATCGGAGCTGTTTGCCAAGCCACGAGGGTGTTTGTCATTGGCGGAGCGCAATAAGAGCGCAGCCGAGTTAATGGCGCCACAGGAAACTACAACAATGTCCGCAGAGTACGCTTCAGTAGTCCCGTTCCGTTTCACGACAACCTTAGTGACTTCTCGTCCGGTACCGCTGGTCTCTAGCCGCTCGACCAAAGAATTCGTCAAGAGAGTGACATTCGGATATTGGAGGGCCGGATCTACGCATATCACTTGGGCATCCGATTTGGCCTGGATCAAACAGGGAAACCCATCGCAGGTGTCGCAACGAATACACTTGCTCACATGCCGGTTCTTCTCGTCGAGTTGTACGCCAAGCGGAACATGGAAGGGTTTGAGACCCAGGCGAGCGAAATCGTCACTCAACTGTTGCATCCGCGGCTCGTGGCTAACTGGGGGATATGCATACGGCCCGCTTGCGCGCGGTTCAGTCAGATCGATGCCACGCTCGCCGTGCACGTGATAGAGATGCTCGGCCTTCAGGTAATAAGGCTCAAGGTCCTCGTATGAGATTGGCCATGCTGGTGAAATTCCGCCGTGATGATGGATTTCACCGAAATCTTCTTTGCGCAATCTAAATAGAGCCGCGCCGTAAAACTTGGTATTTCCTCCAACGTAGTAATTTGTGTGGGGATGCAGGGGCTTGCCACCGACGTCCTCCCAGATCTCCTTGGTGTTGTATTGCCCTTCGACGTTAACGAAACGGGGGTCCCAATTCGCCTTTTCGCGCGGAACGTAATCTCCACGTTCAATGAACAAAATCCGCTTGCCGGTCGGAGCTAAGGCGTAGCCAAGAGTGCCTCCACCGGCGCCCGTGCCGATAATAATGAGGTCGAAATGGTTCTCTGCGCTCATAACCAACATCCTTGGGGACGAACTAAGAGTCTCACCCGGTTCTTCTCGACATCTGAATTACTTGCTCGCCGCGGTCGGCTTGCACGTGCGGTTCCTCGCGACTCGAAATAGCTGGAGATCGCAAAATCATGAAGTGGACAAGGTCCTTGGAAAAAAGCAGATCGAGGGTCCAATCCAACGCAACGCGCACTTTTTTCTCAAAACGCGGCAGCTTGCTCAAGTAAATCGTCCGCCACAGAAACCAGGCAACGAAGCCTGAGAAGTTGACTCCTAAAATATTTGCCACCCCTGTCCTTCGCCCGATAGCTGCCAACAGCCCGATCGTTGAAAACTCAAACGGTCTCTTCTTGCGGCCGCGGAGCGTCGCCACGATGTTCCTGGCAACAACCTTCCCCTGCCGCATGGCGTGCTGCGCGGTTGGGGGAAAGGGTTTTCCAGTCTTTGGGTCGAGCCCGGCGGCACAATCACCCAAAGCCCACACTCCTGGGTGGCCCGGAACCTCCATAAATTGGTTCACGACCAACTTGCCGTGCTGCTTGGCACAGGGTAGAGATTCGAGGATTACACTCGGCGAAGTCCCTGCCGTCCACACGACAGTATTTGCCTTGATGGTTGTTCCATCATCGAGCTCAACGCCGTTATCGGATATTCCCCTCACTTTGACATTTACGCGAATCTCGACACCACGCTTGGCTAGCTTTTCTTGGGCATACAGCCCCAATCCGGCACCGAGTTCAGGAAGCACGACGACACCGGGATGAACCAGCACGATACGAATGAGATTTTGCGTCAAGTGTGGATACGACGGGAGCGCGTCCCGAAGAAAATCATTCACGGCAGCAACGGTTTCTACCCCGGCGAAGCCGCCGCCCGCGACTAACACGGTGAGCAAGTCTTCACGAGCGCCAACGGCACATTCAAAGTCAGCCTCCTCCAGAAGATCGATCAGACGGTTGCGCAAATGAATCGCATCGCCCAGCGACTTCATGGTCAAGGATCTGTCTTGCAATCCAGGCATGCCGTAGAAATTCGTCGTAGATCCCAACGCTATGACAAGGTAGTCATAATCGAGTTCGTGCGGATGCCGCTCAGGGCCGTGAAAAACCTGCACTCTGCGGGATTGGAAGTCCATGGCCTGGACTTCGCCGTGGAAGAACTTAACTTTCTTTAGGAGTTTGCGCAGCGGATTGACGATGTGCGTAAAGTCCAGGTCGCTGGCCGCGATCTCGTGCAGCATGGGAGTGAACAGGAAAAAATTCTCCCTATTGACCAGGGTAATCTCAACGTTGGAGTCGCCTGCCAGCGCTTTCTCTAACCCGAGCGCGGTGTACAGGCCACCGAACCCTCCGCCGAGGATAAGAATCCGTTTCATCCGATTTGCCGCTATGACCGCTGTTCCGTCTGAGGCGAAGTCGCTTTTGCGTTATGTTCGACCCTCATGATCTGCCCAAGGGCTAACGAGTTTGCCGTAACCAACGGACGCCATCTATCTGGACGTAATCCAGCTCCGGTTTGAATCATTGCTGCCTCAGCTGATTCAGCTGAACGCGAACCTTAGCTCTTCCCGCCTCGTCAAGTTGCAGGTAAAGCCTCTTCAGTTCCCCCAAGAGTTGCCATGCCGCTTCGCACCCTGCGCTCAGCTCAACTTCAGTCTGCGCACATTGCACTGAAACCGGTCTCTCTGTCTCTGTACGTGATGCCATTTGGGTCGACGTGTTACCTTTTCATTATTCATTCAATGGAGGAAATCCTCGCCGCCTCGAACCTGCTGCGAGCCGTCCGCATGCCAGTACCTAGCGGACCTCTTCCTGGAGCTTGGCCCAGTTCGCATCGGCCTTCTTATGGTTTCCATCCAAGTCCTTGGCAAACATGATGTGAGCCTTTTCATTCCGCTGGAGCAGTAACTTGCCATCATGCACAACAAAATAATTAGGGTCAGCGTCCTCGACTCTCCCCATGGCCATTGCCATTGCGCAGTGACCGCCGTATTGCGGCGCATACTTGCCAGGGTCCTTGTCGAACATCTCTCGATTGGAGTTCGACTGGAAGTAATAAGTCGCTCCTCCATAGGTACTCTGCCACTGCGAATCTCCTTTCTCGGCTTTCCCTTCCGTGAAGAAGGCAACAGGATCGTATCCGTGGGCGCCAACACCCTGCGAATCAATGTTCACCAGGGCCTTGGTTTGCGCTGACGACTGGCCCCGAACAACAACCGAGCTCAGGGCGAGCGCGCTGATTCCCAACAACACAAGCGATAGCCACCGGTTGATTTTCATGCGTTACCCCCTCCCTTCAAGCAAATTATTGACATTCTCTTGACATTTTGTTGACATGTACATACATATCAAGGCGGAACAAAAAAGAGCCAACATTCCAGTGGCACTCGCGTCATTACTGCAATAGCCAATCGTCCATTGTTTTGACCGTTCGTCCATATTTCGATAAATGCCTCCGCCGTAAGAGGCTGCCGGGCTTTCCCTTTTACTGCCTTCCCTCCCATAACGAAGGCCACGGGATCGTATCCGTTGGCGCCGACACTATGGAAATCGACCTTCACCAAAAGTTTTGGTCTCCACCGACGTTTGCCCTGCACACTGACTGCGCTCAGAGTAACTGCCAGGTTGCGCGAAAGGCTATCACTGCCCCGAATGCTGTTCACTGGATACCTGGGCTTGCGAGAGATACGTGAAGAGTTACACGTTTCGTTGATTTATGTAAGTATGAAACCGTTATTTAACATGATTAGCCTTCTCGCCGATCGAATGAGCTAGAGGAGGCCGGGGACTCCCAAGCGGGCCCTCTTTTCGCAGACCCCGAGTGTGATGGGAAGTTGGGCCGCGCGGTTACTGTTCTACCTGCCGTAAGTCACTGATTACGAGCGCGAATTAAGCGGAGCCCGTGGCCGATTTCGACGGCTCGAGATTGACGTGATTAACTAATTCCACGAACCTTGGATCAGAGCGAAGGCCCTCATAACGCGGTTCGATGAGAGCCCAAGCCAGCCTGCCGCAATGGTCAGCGGCCGCCTGTTTGAGACATTGAAAGACATCCGCAGTTTTTCCCAGTCCTGCGTAAACAAGAGCGAAATCCAGTGGCGACACGTAGCGCACTTTCTGCAATTCAACCAGCTCGGTCAGAACAGCCTCGGCCTCGGAAATCTTTCCTGCACGCGCGTAAATATTTCCCAAGGCGCCACGAATTGGCATAATCTCACCGGCCAACGTTTTGGCTCGGTTGAGGACAACTACGGCTTCGTCGAACATTCCTTTTTCTCCAAAAGCTAGCGCCAGGCCCATGTGCGCCAAGTGATAATTCGGCTCTAGTTCAAGCGTATTCTGCAGCTGTTCGATCGCTTCATCGTAGCGGCCGGCCAGGTAAAACGCTCCCCCCACATGCGCATTAATCAACAAGGCCAGCGGGTCCAGTTGCCTAGCGATCTGTATGTGGTCGATCGCTTCATCGAACCGGCGCATCGGCACCAAACACATCATCGCGTACGCTTGGTGTGCTGGGGCGTAGTCTGGATGGAACGACAAAATGTTCTGGAACATCGAATCCGCTTCAGCCCACTTCCACTCGTTTACAGCCGTTATGGCTGCAAGCGGGACTCGAGCTTCGATCAACGAGCCGTCCATTTCTAGTGCTTTCTTGGCCGCTTCTTTCGCTCGCGGCAGCGCATCCAGGGGCCTCATCAATCCCCAGAACTCGAGTTTTCGGTAGCAGTCAGAGATCCCGAAATAGGCTTTAGCATAAGTTGGATCTTCCTTAAGGCAGTTCTCGAAGTGAGTGATGGCCGTCCGCAAACCGTGCTCCGTCTGCTTGTTCCAAAATGCCCTGCCGATCAGGTATTGATTAAACGCGTTAACATTGCAGGCACCAGATCGTGGAAGTTGCACGGGTTCTCCGCCGGCGACCGTCAGCCGGAGCGCCTCGGCTACAGACCTCGCGATCTCCTCTTGAACCGCAAACACATCCTTCAGCTCACAAGTAAAAACTTCAGACCAGACGTTAAAACCGCTCACGACTTCGGTGAGTCGCACCGTAATGCGAAGCTTCTGCCCGGCCTTACGCACGCTGCCCTCGAGGATGTTTTCCACACCCAACTGGCTGCCTATATCCCTGATGTCTATTCCCTTGCCTTTAAACGCGAAAACGGATGTCTGGGAGACGACGCGAAGTTTTGGCACACGGGAAAGCGCAAACATCAACTCTTCCGCGATCCCATCGCCAAAGTATTCTTGGTCTCGTTGAGGGCTCAAATCTGCAAATGGCAACACGGCAATCGTTCTCGCATCAGATGTTTCCTTCGCAGGACGTTGTTCTGAGATTTCTGGGCGGAGCCTCGTCTTCTTACTGAAAGTCGCTTTGTAGCCCCCTTTCGGGATTTCTATCCGCATCGAGCTGCCCTTTCCTTCTGAGTCGTAGAACTCCTTCAGCTTAGAGCGAAGGCGGGCTGCGTCGACACGGACAATTGAGTCCAACCGGGGATCGAAGTTATCGTCCCGGTCATAGACCCGGAGTCCGATACAATATTCGCTGAAGTCGTCATCTTTCCCATGAAGCGACTGATCGACCACATACTTGAGAAACCGCTTCATGCGATCCGCATTCGTGAACGCCCCACTGATGAAAATCCTGCTCAACTCTGCCTGGATTTCCCTTGTGGATATCGCACGGAATGGATCTACCTTTTTCTGTTGGGAGCTGTTGTTGGATGACTGATTTCTGCGGTCCACATCTGGCCTCGGCTCGCGGTACTCCCAAGGGTCGTATCCAGCTACAGGTGAGCCCGTGGGACACACCATCTTCCTTGATTTTGGCCATCAGGTTACGCCGACCCGCTGCAACAATGCAAACTGACACTAACCCCGACAGCGAAACCACCAAAGCTTGGAGGTCGGGCTAGCTCAGGGACAATGGTGCTCTTAGAACCTAATGTTTCTGGTGTCCGTTCCACGACGGAGCTTGATGCGCACAGCTTTGCTCACAAGAACTGCAATCTCCTTTTGGAGAGGAACAACATCGCCAACCTTCCGTTCAAAAGCCGCGGACCACAATTGATAGCCGGTAAGAGCGTCGGTTAATCTGACAGCGATTCGGAATTTCTTGTTCCACTTTCGGATACTGCCCTCGATGATCACGTCGAGGCCGAGACGTCTCCCAATCCTGGGCACGTCTAGTCGTCTGCGTTTCAACGCCAAGACGGAGATATTGGAAACAATGGATAAGTGAGGAATTCGCGAAAGCGAGAATGAAAGTTCTTCCGCGAGTCCACGGCCGAATTGCCATTGGTCTCGTTGCGGACTTAAGTCAAGAAACGGCATTACGGCGATAGCCTTACCTGTTCGGCGCACAAAAGCCTCGCTATCGTGGTCAAAAGATCGAGCGGACTTCTCATTCGATACGACAGGTATATACGTTCCTTTAGGGATCTCAATATGGATGGTGTCGACCTTGCCTTCTGTTTCATAATATTCCCGCAGCTTCGACCGCAACCGAGCGGCGTCGACTCTCACAATCGAATTCAGGCGCGGGTCAAATTCGTCAGTGCGATCGTATACTTCGAGGCCCAGACTGTACTCACCGATCTCATTCTGTTTGCCTGCCAGGGTCATCTCTACGATGTAACGCAAGAAGCGGCGCATTCTTTCCGATTTCTTGAAGATACGACTTTCCACAATTTTCGCGAGCTGCTGGAGAACTTCCTGCGAAGATTCCGAGGTCCGATCTGGCGTTGTTGTTCCCATTCTCACCTTCAGTTCGCACAACAGCTTCGGTTTTCCGGCGCAATAGCGGCGGGCTCGAGCAGCAAATAACACCTAACATTCGTAAGCCAAGAGCTAAGAAGGATTCAGGCCGATGCATCTTGTTTAACGTGTCACGGTCGTCGCTGAAAAGTAAGTAACTGTTTATTACTGGACGAACGTTGCGTTCATCAGCAGCGCAGCGCGCCTAGTTGGCCTAGTTGACCCCTGCGCTCACTAGTCTTTGCGTGGATGAAGCCCTAAACCCTGCTGCTCGATTGGCCCGGCAGCAGAGAGCGCATGTTGCGGGCAGCTCAGCGCTTCCCACATGGCCTCGGTACCAATAGCATCGTTCTCGTCTGAATTTGCGCGGGTCTCTCAACTTACGGGCTATGAGCCGGACGGCGTGGCCGGGCCATGTCCTAAAGTCCTGATCCCTTCAGCCGCAAGTCATCCGGAAGACCGCCCCCATCCCCTCGGCCGCCCAAAGTGGAAAGCTCGCCCGTTCGGGACCCGGAGCGGAAGAAGCACAGTAAATCTCTTCGCGTTACCGAATCCGAGAAGTCATGACTGGCGAGGAGCTGAAAGGGCGTTTGCATTCCCTACAGATCGATTCGCTCGCAGACGACTGGTTCATCACCGGCTGCGTCGGCAATTACCCGGGACACCTATAGCTGCATTCGGTGAAACCTGCTAAATTGCGAATGCAATGTCAACCAAGTCCGGTTTCATGCGGTGTCCCGTAACCGCGGACTTGACGGGTGCCGCTCAATGTGTGGCATTTAATTTTCGCAAGACCGCGCGGGCCCTTACCAAGGCTTACGACGTCGTGCTCCAGCCCTCTGGCCTGCGGTCAGCGCAATTTGTGGCTCTGGTGTGGATCGCGAAACTGCAGCCGGTTTCGATCGGTGATTTGGCTAACGTTCTAGGGGTCGATCCTTCGACGCTGTCGCGCGGTCTGCGCTTGATGCAGAAGCAGCGGCTGCTAACCGTTTCTGGCCGCTCAGCCATGCGCCAGCGGTTTGTGACGCTCTCCGCTCAAGGAACGCGCAAGCTGGACGATGCCGTGCTCCTTTGGCAGCACTTGCAGGAGCGTTTGCTTGCGTTTATTGGCCACAAAAACTGGGGCAGGATGCGACGGGATATGGAGAAGCTTTCGCATCATGCGGGTTCCCCACGTTAATCAGACGAAACGTCGCGAGGCGAGCACTGCTTCGAATAGGTCGTTTGC
>Ga0070717_10003228_pt1 | contig 11642 bp, 11 predicted proteins | sample LARL113metaG_FD_71366 | JGI IMG/M metagenome (GOLD analysis project Ga0070717, IMG submission 71366) | Corn, switchgrass and miscanthus rhizosphere microbial communities from Kellogg Biological Station, Michigan, USA - LAR L11-3 metaG | ecosystem: Host-associated > Plants > Roots > Rhizosphere ...
ACGCAAGCGATGATTGTAGGCGTCGCGCATTTCGCGAATCAGGGTGAAGTAGGGCGCAGACACGGAGAGAGATGGTAACGCTCGCTGTCCGCCCGGCTTTGCCGGAGCCGGTCAACCAGCTCGCTCCTCCGCTTCTCACTCAAACATTTCAACGTCGGTAGGGGGATACGATGTGAGTAGGCTCTCCCATGATGTTTCGCCAGTTGACAATCTAGGTCCAGAATTGATGCCAGACGCTTTTGGGAGGCAAACTGGTGAGAAATCATTTCAGATACGTTGCGTGCCACTGCTCGGGATTATCACGAGGCTGTGCAGCAGATCCGAGTTTCCCACGCTTTTGACAAACACTGCACGCGGAAGCTCATTGTGAAACTTGGCTTGTCGGTTTGCCAAAATGGCGTGGCCATAAAACGCGGAGGCACTCTGCGCTAAGACGAAACGCTGAGGTGGTGCCATATGCCAATTCAGGCGTGGGACATCTATCGTTTTGTCGCGGCGGATTGCCTTCGAGCACCTCGCCACACGTAACTGATGCGATTACACTTAAGAGTTTGACGCTCTGGCCGTTTATCCAGCAGCCGTGCTCATTTCAAGAGTAAGTCCCTTGTTTCCCTGACCACTCGCATCAGGCGTGGAAACCGTTCCCACATTGTGAGCTTGAAGAGCGTTTCCGGAGTGAATTGACGTCGGTCGCGAAATCGCCTCGCTAGACGCCAATCTCAGCCATCCGTTGCACTCCGGTGGACTGGATGAACTGGACCCAAAATTCCACTCTGGATCGGGACTTGGAAATACATGTCGTGAGAACCTGTTCGAAGTCAGGCTGTCTAGATGTAGCCGCCATGAACCTTCCCCTGCATTCGTGATTGATCAGGCATGCTTTCTGCCTTTAGCCTCAATTCGCCGCTACCAGCCCGGCAGCAGCTCCTAATCTTTGCGTATTTCTCAGGTGCAAGTAATCCTACCAGTCTTTGAAAATCCAGATGATTTGATTTTCAACTAACCCGCGATCGCCAGCTTGGACGGCGACACTTGATCTCCTTCCTTCCGATCACTGGTTTAAAATCGCTTCGCTATGCGGCCAGTGTTTGAATGGCAAATCGGCTCGCGCACGCTGCAGTTGGGCAAACGCACGCTGATTATGGGCGTGGTAAATGTCACTCCCGACTCATTCTCAGACGGCGGCCTGCATCTTGATCCTGAGGCCGCCTTGGCCCATGCGCTGCAACTCGTGGCGGATGGCGCAGACATCATTGACATCGGAGGCGAATCCACCAGGCCGGGGGCGGCGGTGATTGCTTCGGCTGGGGCAAGCGCCTCCTCTAGCAGCGGCACGAAAGTTGCGGTTACTGAGCGCGCAGAGATGGATCGCGTAATCCCAGTAATCACATCACTAAAGCGGAACCACTCTGACGTGGTCATTTCCGTTGATACATACAAGGCAGCCGTTGCCCGTGCCGCAGTAGAGGCGGGGGCGGAGATCGTAAATGACGTGAGCGGTTTTCGCTGGGACTCACGGATGGCAAAGACTCTCGCGGAGTTGAAATGTGGAGCCGTGTTGATGCACATGCGTGGGCGCCCGGAAGAATGGCGGACACTCTCGCCGGTCGCGGATATCGTCACACTCGTCAAGCGCGAGCTGCGTGAGCGCGCCGATGCCGCGCTGATGGCGGGGGTGAAACGCGACCGCATTGTGCTTGATCCCGGCTTTGGTTTCGGCAAAAACCACAAAGAGAACTATCCGTTGCTAAAGCGGTTTGCCGAGTTGCATGAGTTGCGCTATCCGCTCATGGCTGGTGTGTCCAGGAAATCTTTTATCGGACGGGCGCTGGCGCGTGATGGCAAAGATGCTGGAATCTCCGATCGCCTATACGGGACGCTCGCGGCAGAAACGGCGGCCATTCTCAAAGGAGCGCATGTTATTCGTACGCATGACGTGAAGGCTTGTGCAGACGCCGTGAGGATTGCCGATATAGTCGTGAGTTAATCGAACCGAGGGCTGTTCTCAGTTGATTGAGTCGAAAAGGGTAAGCGAGTCAAAACAGCTTTGTGGAATCCAGCAGAATTGTGACCGGGCCATCGTTCACCAGCTCCACCTGCATCATTTCCTGGAAGCGGCCAGTTTCGCAGGCTAAACCGATCGCCCGAATGCGTGCAATGAAATGTTCATACAGCTTGCGAGCTTGCTCCGGGCGTGCGGCTGCAATGAATGACGGGCGCCTTCCACCGCGCGTATCTCCGTACAACGTGAATTGGGAGACTGCCAGAACTGCGCCCCCAGCCTCGGTGACAGACAAATTCATCTTGCTGTCTTTGTCTTCAAAAATGCGTAGGCCGGCGATTTTATCGGCGAGGTATTCAGCATCGGCTTCGTTATCTGTCGTTGCGACTCCCAGTAGAACCACCAGCCCGCGGCCAATTTTGCCGGTGACGTCGCCGTTCACGCTTACCTGAGCACGGCTTACCCGTTGTACTACAGCACGCATAGATAATTTTATTTTGTATCCGAGAGCAGCGATTCCTGTCCCGCGACCGCGACCCAGCGGCCATCGCGATAGACAAAGATGTCGGTGAACCGAACTCTGGCCAGAACTTTGCCATTCGGATCGACGACTGTATTCAGCCCGCGAACGTAGCCGAAGTCGCCATACACATGAGGATGCAAGTCGCTGAGCTTGTTGCTGCCGTGTCGTCGATGGGGAATATTCGCCAGTGTTTCGGCACGGTCATGCAGATTGCCGTTGGGATCGGCATCCTCAAATTCAACGGCTAGAATGCAGCCGACCGCTGCCCCGTCGCGTTGTTCGAGGGCCTTCGCCCAGGTCTGCTCAAGCTGCACGAGAGCGGCCTCATCTTTTGCTTGTTCACTGGGGCATGATCCCCAGCACGCAAGCGGCGACACAGCTGACGCTAACAAAAATATTTGTTTCACGTCTGACTCCTGGAATGGGGCGGATGTCACATCATAATCTCTCGGAACTCTCTAATTGACGTGGCTTCGGTTCGCCCCTAGAATCCTGTTTCTCCTGCCATCTCTCTATTCTGGGGAGGAAGCCGGTCAATGAATCGCATCACAATAGGTTCGGCGTTCCTGAGTCTAACGATAGTTGCCTCGTCGGCGGGCCAGCCCGCTTCTTCTGCGGCACAGTCCGTCGCTCACAATGAAGTTTTTATTAATAATGCCGTCGTGATGACCGTCACACATGGAAACATTCAAAATGGCAGCGTCCACATCAAGGACGGCAAGATCGCAGCGGTGGGACCAAACCTGAAAGCCCCGGCGGGAGCGACGATCATTGATGCCGGCGGTAAATATCTCACGCCAGGAATTATCGACTCCCATTCTCACATCGCACTTGACGATGACGTGAACGAGGCCACCAGTCCGGTCACGCCGCAGATGATGATGATCGATGCGTTCGATTACCAGGACAAGGCGATTTACCGCGGGCTCGCTGGTGGACTCACGACTTCTCTCCTGCTGCATGGTTCGGCCAACATGATCGGTGGCCAAGCGATCGTTATCAAGCACAAATATGGAGCCGGTCGCGATGCCATGCTCTTCCCAGGAGCGCCCCGTTCCATTAAGTTCGCCAGTGGAGAGAATCCTAAGCGCGTATATGGGAGCAAAGATCAACTACCTTCCAGCCGCATGGGTAACTTCGCAGTGCAGCGCGAAGCACTGGTTCAGGCGCAGGACTACATGCGTGAATGGGCCGATTACGAGGCCAAGGTTAAGCGCGGCGACAAAGAAGCCAAGCTGCCCAAGCACGATTTGAAGCTGGAGGCGCTCGCCAACGTGCTCCGAGGTAAGCTGCTGGTTCAGATTCACTGTTATCGCGCTGACGAACTCCTCACCGAAATGGAGATCGCGAAGGAGTTCGGATACAAAGTCCGTGCGTTCCATCATGCGCTCGAGGCGTACAAGGTCGCCGACAAACTGGCAGCTAACGATGTCGCGATCGCTACCTTCGCCGATTGGTGGGGCTACAAAAATGAGGCGTGGGACGCGATTCCGTGGAACGCAGTGATCTCCATGCGTAAGGGAGTTCGCGTGGCCATCAAGAGTGATTCGGATGACTTCGCGCGGCGGCTGAACCAGGAGGCTGCCAAAACGATGCGTTACGGCGGCGCAACGGAAGAAGAGGCATTGAGGATGATCACTCTCAATCCCGCGTGGATCATTGGCGTCGAGGATCGCGTGGGCTCGATCGAAGTGGGCAAAGATGCTGATCTGGTGATTTGGGATGGCTATCCCCTCTCAAGCTATGGTGTGCCCGATAAGGTTCTGATTGATGGAGATGTATATTTCGATCGCTCGCTGCCAGGCTTCGGCATGCCACGCTACAAGGAGGGGGAATGAAGCGGACGTTAGCCGTACTCGGAATGACAATTCTTATCTGCGTGGTTCTCCCTAGCAACGCAAGTGCGCAGCAGGCAATTGTGCTCAAGGGCGGCAAGTTGCTCACGGTCTCGCATGGAACCATCGAAAACGGTGTGCTGGTGATAGAGAACGGGAAAATCACCGCTGTCGGATCGGCAGCGGAAGTGAAGATTCCACCTAACGCTCGCGTGCAGGACGTGAGTGGAATGACTGTGTACCCCGGCTTGATTGATTCTGAATGTTACCTCGGCTTGACCGAAATTTCCGCCGAGCAGATGACCAATGATCTCATTGAGCTTAGTGATGAAATCATGCCGCACATGCATGTGTACGACGCATTCCACGCCGAATCGGAGTTGATCCCGGTCGCGCGGCTGAACGGGATCGCTAACGCAATTGTCGCGCCGGAGAACAAAGACACTCTGCCAGGACAAGATTCGTTCATTCAGCTGGACGGTAAATCTTCCCAAGAAATGCTTCTGGTGCGCGATGTCGCCATGCCCTTGAACTTCACCGGCGAGCAGCGGCGGAACGAATCCTGGGAGAAGCGGAAGTTTCCTTTCACTCGCATGGGGCTTGCGGCGCAATTGCGGCAAGCCTTTTTGGACGCGCAGCACTATGCGCAGGAATGGGCGGAGTATGAGAAGAAAAAATCTGAGAAGGCTGACGACAAAGAAAAGAAAGGCCCACCCTCGCCGCCAAAACACGATTTGAAACTCGAGGCGCTGCTTCCATATCTTCAGGGCAAGAAGACGATTGTTTTGGCGGCCCAGGAACCGAGCGACCTCGCGGCAGCAGTGAACCTGGCTCGCGAGTTTAATCTAAAATTCGTGCTCAATCACATCAGCCACTCGCAACCGGTACTCGATTATGTGGCCAGCCTGAAGGCGCCAGTAATCGTCGGTCCAATTTACGAGGCTCCCAAGCCGCAGGAACGTTACGACGCGGTTTACAGCCTGCCAGCGCAATTGTACAAACGCGGTGTGAAGATTGCGTTTGCGTCATACGATGCCCATAACGTCCGCAACCTACCTTACGCAGCAGGTTATGCGACCCCCTTCGGCTTGCCGCGTGACGAAGCCCTCAAGGCCGTTACCCTGAATGCTGCGGAAATCTGGGGCGTAGCCGATCGGCTGGGTTCCCTCGATGCGGGGAAGACCGCAAATATCGTCGTAGCAAATGGCGATCCTCTCGATGTCAGGACCGACGTGAAACGGGTGTTCATCGACGGCCGCGAGATTCCAATGACCAGCCGGCAAACGCGTTTGCGAGACGAGTATTCCGGACATTAGCTGCTGGTGATTGGCACTTGCCAACACGCTGTTGACCCCGCCATCGGCGAGCAGTTAGGATTTGTTTTTGGCGATTCCAAAGCTCCCGTCATCTGACATTTTGGTATGACGGTTCTTTTTGCATCCATTCGGGCGGCCCAGTACACTACTCATTCCTTTTGAAAGTTTTAGGAGGCGCAATTCATATGGCTGACGAAAAGAAAGACTTGGTAGAAAAAGTAAAGCAGATCATCTCAGAACAGTTGGGGGTAGATGAAGGCGAAGTCACTCCCAGCGCTTCGTTTGTGGACGATCTGGGCGCCGATTCACTTGATCAGGTTGAGCTCGTCATGGCATTGGAAGAAGCCTTCGGCGTGGAAATTCCCGATGAAGACGCCGAGAAACTTCGCACCGTGCAGGACGCTCTCGACTATATCGAGAAGCATGCGAAGGTAAGCAAGTAAGTCGAGCTTTCGCTCGACCGGACAGCCGAGCGCGGCTGTCACTACGTCAGTTCGGGCGAGTCATCACGCGCCCATACCTACGGTCAGCGAGGACAAAACATGGCAGCCGTTGATGAAAAAGTAAAGCAGATCATCGTAGAACAACTGGGAGTGGACGAAGGCGAAGTCACGCCAAACGCCTCGTTCGTGGACGACCTGGGCGCCGACTCGCTGGACACCGTAGAGCTGGTCATGGCATTCGAAGAAGCCTTTGAAATCGAAATACCCGATGAAGATGCGGAAAAGATCCGCACCGTGCAGAATGCAGTCGACTACATCGGCAAACACGCGAAAGGCGGGAAGTAGTTGGGACGTCGTGTCGTAGTCACTGGCATCGGCCTGATCTGCGCGGTTGGGAACACTACGGAAGAGGTCTGGCGCAACCTCCTCGCCGCAAAGAGCGGCGTGGCCCGTATTACGCATTTTGATAGTTCCGCTTTTGCCTGCCAGATTGCCGCAGAAGTCAAGAACTTCGATCCGCTGCAATTCATCGACAAAAAAGAACTGAAAAAGATGGGACGCTTCATCCACCTGGCTATGGCCGCGGCGGATGAGGCCATGAAGTCTGCAGGCTTGCAGGTCACGGACGAGTTGTCGCCCCGCATCGGCGTGCATATCGGCTCGGGAATCGGCGGATTCGATGTAATTGAGCGTGAGCATTCGAATTTGCTGAATGGCGGCCCGCGCAAGATTTCACCGTTCTTTATCCCAGCAGCAATCGTCAATCTCGCCGCCGGCCACATCAGCATCCGCTATAACGCCAAAGGTCCTAACGAGGCCACCTGCACCGCTTGCACATCGAGCGCACATTCGGTTGGGGACGCGTTCAAGATTATCGCGCGCTGCGATGCGGAGGTGATGATCGCTGGCGGAACCGAAGCTGCAATCACGCCCATGGGGGTCGGCGGATTCGCAGCTATGCGTGCCCTCTCAACGCGCAATGACGAGCCGGAAAAGGCAAGCCGGCCTTGGGATTCAGCCCGTGACGGATTCGTGATTGGTGAAGGCGCGGGAATCGTGATCCTGGAGGAGTTGGAATTCGCCCGCCGCCGCGACGCAAAGATTTTGGCGGAAGTGGTGGGCTATGGGATGAGTGGCGATGCGAATCACATCACGCAGCCGGCGCCAGAAGGTGATGGCGCTTATCGCGTCATGCTGAATACTTTGAATGACGCGAAGATTCAGCCGGAGCAGGTGGGCTATATCAATGCTCATGGGACTTCTACCGATCTCGGCGACAAGCTCGAGACCGTGGCGATAAAACGAGCGTTTGGCGATCACGCCTACAAGTTAGCTGTAAGCTCCACGAAATCCATGACGGGCCATCTTCTTGGCGGCGCAGGCGGCCTCGAAGCCGGCATCACCATCTTGGCCCTTCGCGATCAACTTCTTCCGCCCACCGCCAACTTGGAGGATCCTGATCCGGAGTGCGATCTGGATTACGTCCCGCTAAAGGCTCGCCAGGCTGAGTTTGAATACGCCATGTCAAATTCATTCGGATTTGGCGGGACAAACGGTGCGCTGCTTTTCCGGAGATGGGGCGAGTAGCGTGGGACCGGGCCTTTAGAGACGCTGCCTCCACGCAAGTCCATCCTGGTAATGACACTTTTGTACCTACCCCTGCCCATCTAACGCTTTGCCATTGTTATGCGTACACGCCACAATGGAAATTACATGGCAACCCCCACCAAGCTCATTGATAAGGCTCTGGCCAGTGCCGCAGCAATCCCCAGCAGCAGAAAAAATTCGGCACGGGTTGCGCTCATCAACGTGAAGGACTCCGCCAGGATTGTATTGTCGGAATGCTTCCGGCAATTCGGGATCGAAACCGTTCTCATGACTGAACAAGCCGCAGAGCGCCTGAGGAAAGAAAAATTCGAGGCTTGTGTGCTGAAGCTAGACGGGGACGCGGAAATCATAATGGAGTCCGCGCGCACGTCCCGCTCTAACAGCCGGATGGTGATCTACGGACTCGGTGGCAGCGCGCACGAAGCCATGCGATTTTCCAGATATGGCATCAATGCCATTTTCAACGAGCCGCTGGAACGCCCGGCTGCCCTAAAGTTGGTGCGCGCCACGCAAACGCTGGTCTTGCACGAGTTCCGCCGCTATGTTCGCATCCCGGTAATGACTGAAATCGCTCTGACCACCGCTGATAATCACCGCTTCACCGCCACCAGCCAGGAGCTCAGTGCCGGCGGCATGTCCATGCGCAGTGATGAGGAAATATCTCCCGGCACGGCCGTCGAAATTTCTTTTGCATTGCTGACTCTTCCGCGCATTTGGGTTCGGGGGGCTGTCAGCTGGCGCAAACCCAACAAGAGCTTCGGGGTGCGTTTTGATCAGCAGGATGAGCGGCGAGTGCGAATTAAGGAATGGATTGAGGCCTATCTGGAAAATTAACGCGATCGGCCGCAGCTAAGTCCTCTGGACTGCATTCTCCAAGAGGTGCTCCACAACCTTGTCAGCTTCACTCTAAGAATCCGTCCGAAGGACACCCCGTCTCAAACCGCAATACAACGACTCCCGCTTCGGGTGCATCTACTCGCGGCGCCGCCACCCGTCTAGTCTAGCCCGACATCCCTTTCAGGAGAACGCCTATGCGATCATTGCTGTTCAGGCTACCGCTATTGCTGTTGCTAACAGTACCCACCGCTTTTGCCCAGGCTCCTGCGAACGAACACAATTGTGCTAATCCGGCCGCAACCGCACCCTATGTCGGCACGGGCACGAAAACCTTCAGCCCGAACCAGAACCTCTGTCTGCCCCAGTTGGCGCCCACGCCCACTGGGCTCAGCCCGCTCGCATTTATCGTTGCGGGAGGCGAGCCTAGCGATCGTGTGGACTCTCAAGGATCCATTTACGTGGTTTCGATTCGCGGTGTTCCCGCCGGCGTAGATTTGTGGCGCTGGTATTCGGCCGACGATGGCAGCGCGAACAAAGACAAGACTCTACCCTTCAGGTATGAAGGCCAACCCGACAACTGCGGCATATTTTCGTTTGAGAACGGCGGATGCGCGAACAACACCGGCAGCGCCACCAATCTTGGACTGGCGCCGGGCGGCGGCGATGCTGACATCGCGGTCAATTCGCCGAATCCAGCGACGAACGTGCCAAATCTGGCATTGACCAGTCTTACTGCAGCCCCAGGAGTCACGTCTACGAATTCCATTGATCGTGGCAACAGCTTTTTCAATCCCCCGAACGTTGCGGCGGCATTGATCCCCGCCGATGACCGGGAATGGCAGGACGCGATAGATACTTCGACAGTTTATTTGGGCTATCACGATGTGAGCACGTTCAATATCGACGTCCAACGCTCGAATGACGGTGGATTGACCTACGTTGCGGGTTTGGGCGAGGCCATCGATGCTCAAACTCTCCCGGCGGCGGCAACGCCAACAGGGTCAGCGAACACGGCCGGCCAAATTCGCATTGATCACAGCAGTTGCTCCAGCCGTGGAAATCTGTATCAAATCTTCACGGCCCCAGACAATGCGACAGAGAACGTGACCGGAGCGCCGCAGCGTACGGTTTATGTTGGAGTATCCAAAGATGCGAAACTTGGTGGTCCGAGTTTCACTTTTACTGACCACAAAATCTTCACGAGCCAGCCGGGCTCGCTAGGAGCTACCAACGGCACTGACCAGATCTTTCCGGCACTCGCAGCAGATAACTTCGGTTATCTCTACGCAGCATGGTCAGACAACTCGAACATCTTTTTCTCTTCGTCATCGGACCTGGGTACCACGTGGAGCACAACTCCTGTTCTAGTCAATCAAGGAGCGACCGTCGGGAAGTCCAACGTGTTTCCGTGGGTCGCGGCCGATGCCAACGGGCACGTAGTAGTCGTATGGTTTGGCGCGAATCTCGCCGGTAATTCGAACGACACGACCGTCATGGAGCGCACTTGCTCGGACGGCACAAATAACTGCTGGGCCCAGTGGAATGTCTATATGGGTGAGAGCGTGAATGGCCACGCCGCGACCCCGAAATTCACGCAGTTCACTGCCAGCGATCACATTATCCACTCTGGAACGGTCTCGACCGGAGGAACCTTCGGCAGCGCTAATCGCAATCTGCTCGATTTCTTCCAAGTGGCGCTCGATCCGCAGCATCGTGCCAATATCGCGTTCGCGGATGACCATCTCGCCAGTACGCTGTGCAGCAGTCAAAGTCCTGGCCATTGTGCGAACAATGACCCACAAACATTTCGGCAGGGAGTGCCGTATTTCACGTATCAGCTAAAGCCGAACCCGAGTATCGAGACGACAGGAAAGTGCGCTGCGGGAAGTTAAAGCGAAGCAATCACAGAAGTTCGTGGTAATGGGCGACGTTACGAGTCGCCCATTTTTGTAACGGGCCTCGCGAATGGCGCATGTGCCATGTAAAATCTAGCCATAGATGGCCGCTACCTCACAGCTTGTGCAGATCGAGCCAGGACCTCCCGTTCGGCAACCCAAGCCGGAGTGGCTCAAAGCCAAAGCTCCAGTCGGCGAGAACTTCCATAATCTGAAAAAGCTGGCTCGTGGCTTGGGCCTGCACACGGTTTGTGAATCGGCGCAATGCCCCAATATTGGCGAGTGCTGGAACCATCGCACTGCGACTTTCATGTTGCTGGGCGATATCTGCACCCGCCGCTGTGGCTTTTGTTCTGTACCCAAAGGTAAGCCGGGGCCGATTGATGGAGATGAACCCCGCCGCGTGGCAGAAGCCGTGGCAAGCCTGGGCTTGAAGCACGCCGTTGTGACCAGCGTCAATCGCGATGACGATAACTTGGGGGGAGCGCGTATTTTTGCTGAAACCATCCGCCAGATTCGCGAGCTGTCGCCCGAGTGTCGTGTTGAGGTTCTAATTCCGGACTTTCAGGGCTTGGATGACGCCCTGAAAATCGTTCTGGATGCGCGGCCTGACGTGCTCAATCACAATACTGAGACGGTGCCGCGGCTTTATCGTCCGGTGCGGTCGGGAGCGCGTTATGAGCGCACGTTGCGATTGCTGGAGAATGCCAAGAAGTTCTCGCCTGGAATGGTGACTAAGTCAGGCGTGATGGTGGGCTTGGGCGAAACCTTTACTGAACTGGTGGATGTTTTTCGTGATCTTGGTTCCCGTGGTGTGGACATTCTCACTGTTGGACAATATCTGCGGCCTTCGCGTGATCACCTGCCAATTTCGCGCTTTTACACCCCCGATGAGTTCGGCTATTTGAGACAAGAGGCCTTGCGCTTCGGCTTTCGGCACGTGGAATCCGGACCGCTGGTGCGGTCAAGCTACCATGCGCACGAGCAGGCAGAGGCGACATCCCTTCCAATGATCTAGCGTTACTGTCAGAAGTTGTCACGAACCTAGCGGGACCCTTATGTGCCTGACATGTGCACACGATGTAGGCACACTTGGTATGTACAATCATGGGCACACGCCGCACCCACGTTCTGCTGCCGGAAGACCTGATCCGGGAAATTGACGAACTAGTGGGCCCTCGAG
>Ga0070717_10003229_pt1 | contig 11641 bp, 14 predicted proteins | sample LARL113metaG_FD_71366 | JGI IMG/M metagenome (GOLD analysis project Ga0070717, IMG submission 71366) | Corn, switchgrass and miscanthus rhizosphere microbial communities from Kellogg Biological Station, Michigan, USA - LAR L11-3 metaG | ecosystem: Host-associated > Plants > Roots > Rhizosphere ...
GCAACACCTACATCAACGCGCCAACTCTCCTGCGCGAAACTCTTCAGATGAAGGCGCAGCCGCGAGTCTTCTTCGCGGGACAAATTTGCGGAGTAGAAGGCTACGTGGAATCAATCGCAACCGGCCTGTTGGCAGGAATGCACGCCGCGGCGCTGGCCTGCGGGGCGGAGTTGGTCCCTGCCCCGCGTGCGTCTGCCTTCGGTTCGCTAACGCAATACGTCACGCATGCGGATCCTGCCAATTTTCAACCTGCAAATATCACCTTCGATCTCCTTCCGCCGTTGGAAAAGAAAATTCGTGATCGCAAGGAGCGGCATCGCGCCCAATGCGAACTGGCTCTGCTGGAGTTCGACGGCTGGATCGACAGGGTTGGCGCGACAGCCGTGAAAGCTTAAAGCACAGAGAAGATAATGCTCGCTGTAAGCGCAACGTCATGCAGGCCTCACTGGAAATTACCATTCGTCTGGCGCATCCCCAGGATGCTCCTGCCATTGCGCAGGTGCTCTACGAATCCTTCGTTGAATACGAAGCTCTCTATACTCCGCAAGGCTTTGCGGCGACGACGCCGAACGCGGAACAGATCAAGACTCGCATGCCCGAAGGTTCGGTCTGGATTGCATGCCGCGACGACAAAGCGCTAGGGACCGCGGCCGCCGTGATGAAGGGCGATTCGCTCTACATGCGGGGGATGGCCGTGCTGCCAAGCGCGAGGGGACTGAGAGTTGCTGCTCGATTGCTTGAGCAGGTTGAGCAGTGGGCCCGTGATCAGGGCTGCCGCCGCGTATTTCTCAGCACTACGCCCTTTCTGAGTGCGGCGATTCACCTTTATGAAAGATATGGCTTCCGGCGCACGAACGAGCTGCCGCACGATCTATTTGGCACTCCGCTATTTACGATGGAGAAATGTCTACCTCGGACAAAGTGATGTTGGAACAAAACCTTCGAAAGCGGCTTACGGACGAGCAAATAGTCCCGCCTCAGCTGCTTTTTCCTGCAACAAAATCCCTGCCGGATGCGTATCTAACACTAAGCCAGCCGGGGATGACTTTCTCGTCCCGGTTGCGTCCAACGAAGTGGAATGACGGTGCGCGATCTCATTTTCGACGTCCTGCGAACCCTGTGGTCGCATAAGCTTCGCGCCTTTCTCACCATGTTTGGGATTGCGTGGGGCATTGTCTCGATTGTGCTCATGGTGGCGGCCGGTGAAGGATTGCGAAAAGGCCAGGAAGAACAGGCGCGCAACCTGGGCAAAGACGTGATGATCGTATTCCATGGCCGAACCAGCCTGCAGGTCGGCGGCACGCATGCTGGTCGAGTGGTGCACTGGGAAGATCCAGATGTTGCCGTGGTTCAGGCCGAGTCGCCGGATTGCGAATACGCCATACCGGAACTCGAGCAGGGCACGGTTCGCATCCACTCCAACTTCAATAACGCCGCGTTGACCGTGACCGGATCGTATCCTCAATTCGGCTACATTCGAACTCTCGACGTCGGCACCGGACGTTTCTACGACTGGGACGATATGCGCGAAGCCAGGCGCGTGGCATTTCTCGGCTCCGATGCGGCCAAGCAATTGTTTCCCGGGCGCAATCCGGTCGGCGATTCGATCTATTTGAATGATTTTCCCTACGCCGTCATCGGCGTGATGGCAAAGAAGAAGCAGGATTCCAGCTACGACGGCTGGGATGTGAATAAGGTTTTCGTTCCCTTCGCGGCAATGCGTCGCGACTTTCCCGACAAACCTCCCGGCACCAATTCGACCTTCGATCAACTGCTGGTAACCCCGAAATCGGTCGACCAGCACGAGGCTTGTAAACACGAAGTGCGTGCGGCGCTGGCCCGCATGCATCGCTACGATCCCCACGACAAAGAGGCGTGTCCGATCTGGGATACGGTGCAGGAGGCGCAGGCGTTCAAGACGATGACCGATGGCATGAAATTCTTTCTGGGAGCCGTCGGAATTGTGACGCTCGTCCTGGGCGGCATCGGCGTTATGAACGTCATGCTGGTGGCGGTGCGTGAGCGGACGCGTGAGATTGGAGTGCGCAAGGCGATCGGCGCTCCGGCGCGAACGATATTGCGGCAATTTTTTATTGAGGCGCTGATCATCGCGCTTTTGAGCGGAGGAGTCGGCCTGGGCATCGCATTCGGATTCTGCGCGTTGGTGAACATGTTGCCCATGCCCGATTTCTTTGCTGGACTGATTCCGAGCTGGAGTTCGGGATTGATTGCCGCTGCGCTGCTGGGAGCGATTGCGGTGGGAGCAGCGCTCTATCCGGCACGAAGAGCCGCGTCGGTTGATCCCATTGAGGCGCTGCGTTATGAGGCGGGAGGATAGGACTTGAACCGCGAAGGATCACGAAGTTGCGAATTCCTTTGTGAACCCTCGTGTCCTTAGTGGGTAACGTTTCTGAACATGCTGATTGAAATCATTCTCGAAGCCTGGATCGCGCTGAAGCGCAACGTGACGCGTAGCTTTCTGACCATGCTGGGAATCGTCTGGGGCATCGCGACCGTTACCTTGTTGATTGCGTACGGCAGCAGCTTCCGCAGCGTGCTGGTGCATGGCTTTGACGCGTTTGGCAAGAGCGTGGTCATCTGCTGGCCGCAGCAAACCAGCGAGCAGCCGGGTGGCCAGCGCGCCGGAAAAAAAGTAGTTCTAGAACAAGCCGATCTCGATATGGTGAAAGCGACGGCTCCGCTCGTAAAACATGTATGCCTCGAGACCGTCCGGCGCCCAGGCATCGCCTACGGAGACCGCATGGTGGGAACCGCGCCCGTGCGCGGAGTGTGTCCCGAATACGGCGAGATGCGCAATGAAGTCCCATCAGAAGGCCGCTGGATCAACGCCGAAGACGAGCTCGAACGGAGGCGCGTCATCTTCCTCGGAGGTCGGCTCAAGGAACAATTGTTCAGCGGACGCCCCGCGGTAGGCGAGACCGTGCAAGTGTCGGGCGTACGCTTCACCGTGATCGGCGTCATGGCGCGGAAGATTCAGCTCAGCAATTACTTCTCGAGCGACGACGACTCTTCGTGGATCCCCTATTCCGCGGCCGGCGACTTATGGAATACGCGTTATGCCGCCGTGATGGTGTTTGAGCCCATCGCTCCGCAGTTTGAAAAAAAGGCAATGGGGCAGGTGCTGGCCGCCGTAGCCACGCGCCAGAATTTCTCGCCCACCGATCCCAAAGCGTTCCAGATGTTCGGCCGAGATGAATTTCGTCCGATCATCGATGCGCTCACTATCGGGTTGCAAGTGCTGCTGACCTTCATCGGAACGTTGACTCTGGGAATAGGCGGCGTGGGGGTGATGAATATCATGCTCGTATCGGTGGACGAGCGGATCCGTGAGATCGGCCTGCGGCGCGCGCTAGGAGCTCGCAAACGCCACATCAAACTTCAATTCCTGGCTGAGACGCTTCTCATCATGCTGATCGGCGGCGCCATCGGCGTGTTGCTCTCCTATTTGATCGCCTGGTCGGTTGGAACGCTGCCCATGATGGGGCCGCTTTTTGAAGACGATTCCGGCCAGGGCGATATCCATCTGCGCATCTCGATGATGACCGTAATCCTCTCCACCGCGGTCCTGCTTATCGTGGGAGTGGTGAGCGGCTTGGTCCCGGCGATGCGCGCATCCAAACTCGATCCGGTCGAAGCCCTCCGTTACGAATAAGAAACACGTAGCCACAGCCGCCTCGGCTGTGCTCCAAGCGAAGCGAGGCTGAAGGTTTTTACCCTGCCTTTCCTCTCGGTGCTCCGCCAAAAATTTAATTTGCTCCGCTCCCCGCTTCGCAGTACCTTGCTGCTGAAGCTTTCATGCCGAGGTGAACCTTGCCGATCTCTGCCGTAGACACGATTACGCTCGCCTTCCAGCACGCCAAACGGCAACTATTGCAACCGTTTCGTCTCTGGCAGTGGACTCGCCTGGCTCTGGTTGGTTTGCTGGCGGGAGAGACCGGCGCGGGCGGAAGTTTCAACTTCCCGACAAACATTCCACATCAAACGGGATCCTCTCGGCAATTCGTGGCACAAGCGTTCCCGAAAATCGATCCTGCAATTCTGGCTGGCCTCATTGCCGTTCTCGTGATTGCGGGGCTCGTCTTCGTCATCGTCATGCTATACGTCAGCAGCGTCATGCGCTTCATCCTGTTCGACAGCGTGCTCACGAAAGAATGTCACATCCGGCAGGGATGGATTCGCAGGCAAGGCCCGGGCTGGAGCTATTTTCTGTGGCAGCTGGGCCTCATGCTGGCCACACTCGCAGCAGCAACGGTGCTGCTGGGAATCCCCGCAGCGTTCGCCTTTGGGATGGGATGGTTTAACCCGCCTCGCGAGCACGTACTGGCGCTGGTGCTGAGCGGGATTGTGGTGTTCTTTGTGATGTTCGTTTTTTTTGTGACCGTAGCTGTGGTTCACGTGTTCACCAAAGACTTTGTAGTTCCGCAAATGGCGTTGGAGGGAATTAGCGCGGTCGAGGGCTGGCGGCGGTTGTGGCCGATGATGCAGTCCGAGCAAAGCGGCTATGCCGCTTATGTCGGCATGAAGATTGTGTTGGCGATTGGAGCAGCAATCGTCATCGGCATCGCGTCGGTGATCATCGTTCTGATCGTTGCCATCCCGACCGCGGGCTTCGGGATTATCGCCGTGCTGACGGGAAAGGCCGCGGGCCTGACCTGGAATGTCTTCACCATCACCTTAGCCGTGGTGGTGGGATGCATTGTGCTGGCGGCGTTCTTCTATTTGGTATCGCTGATCGCAGTTCCGGCGATTGTGTTCTTCCCCGCGTATGCGATTTATTTTTTCGCTGCGCGGTATCGGCCCTTGAGCCTGGTCCTTTACCCACCCCCGCCGCAGTTGGAGCCGCCAGCATTGCCCCTGCCGGCGCCTGCGGGTTAGAGTACGAGCCAAAACTCAACGGATTCATGGTTGCCCGGGTCGCAGCTTGGCGGTCTTCGCGTGAGGCCACGAGAATCGCCGGCCTACGATACATTTCAGGATGAGGTGGTCGGTGGAACGGGTCGCTCCTACGCCGACTCCGAAGTTGAACTCCCACTCCGGTGCGAAATCGATATCGATCGAAGGAAAAAACTGCTGCTGCTGATCCCTGAGCGCGTCAAAGCCCGCCAGCGAACCATAGGAGGCGTAGTATTCCAGTCCGCCTGCAATTTTTTTTGTGAAGTCGTAGCTGACCTTCACGTTGGGTGAAAATGCGACCCCCTGGTTCACACCCGGTCCGTGAAACGAGCGGTCCAGCGCAGGATTGAAGCTGAGATACCACGGCCCAATTTTCTTATCGACAATGGGCCGTATCTCCCACGTCCATGTATCGGGCGAGAAGGCAGCGCGCTGGTAGCCGAACTCCGTCGACAAACTCACTCCCACCGGCCAGTGCCACCTCTCAGGTGCGCGCACCCGCGGGCGGATGTGATCGCCCACCCACTGCCATCCATCGTTTGGCTGAATGCTTGTGAAAACGTAGAACCCGACCTCGGCCCAGTCGGTGATTCCCTGCGTGAGTTCCAGCGTTTCGTGCATTGCGTGGTTGGTGGGAAGCATTCCATCTTGCACGGTCTTGCTGCCGTCAATCGTAAAATTGGAGTGGATTTCGACCATCGTGGAACGTGGCGCCACAGTCTCGGACCCGTAGACTTGGATTTCGTAATTGTCCTGGGCCCTTACCCGATGCACGAGAACAGCAGTTACGACGAGAGCCAAAGGTGCGAGTCGCCACGAGTAGGTCATGTGTCTAATCGCTCTGGGTGCGGAGCGCGCGCGTCAGTCGGCTCACAATATCATCATGCACGGTAGCTCGCGAAAGATGCAAGACACTCTCTACTCAAGATCGATCGACGTTCCTGGGATTTTCGGCGGGCTCGACCCTGGAAGTAGACGGCTCTTTTTTTCGAGGGCGTTGAATTCCCACGAACGTGACTCAATCGGAGTAGTATTCATCTTCGGGCAGACCATGAACGAAAAGTTTGCAACTGCACGGCTGTTGCTTCAATTATCAAGTCGCTGTCTTGGGTAGACCGCGGGACGCCGTAGTGTGCGCTGGCGAACGATCCGGTCAGCATATAGGCTATCCCGGCGTTCTCGAACGCCGCGGTGATTCTTCGCAAGACTTCCGGGGCGCTCATCGCAATCGTTCTGGAAGAGGATCTGGCAGGAACGCAAATCTCAGCAACTCTCGAGCAACTCGCGCTTCGTCCCAGTATGGATGCTCGCGCCGGATCCCTGCCCTCGCCAATTCCCGCGCGAACAGGCTCATTTCAAAGGCGAGTAGAAGACGCTCTTCGCCAGTCATCGCGCGCTGAACCTGGAGCTGAATCAGGCCTAATTGCCTGCTAGCCGCCGGCAATGGCGCCGATAATCAGGAAAGGCTCTTTCCCGGATGCGACTGCTTCAGGCAGCGGCGAGTCCGGCGACTCGTGGGATAGATCTTCCTCGCATGCGAAGAATCGCAGAAAGGCCCGCCGCTGCTGCGTGCCGTGGTCTCGGATCGTGCCGCGCAGCATCGGATAACGAGCTTCGAGTGCATCCAGGACGGTGCGTTGCGTGACCGGACCCACGATTTCAAGCTGCACGTCCCGCCCGACGTGTGCCAAGGTTCGTAAGTGTTGCGGAAGTTCGACTCGAATTGTTACTGCCATGTCAGGGGCACCTTCATTTCACATACGTCTCTTGCATATAGAAATCTTTCCATTCATTCCCGGCACGAATCCACACCGCTCCGAAGACGCTCTTTCCTTTTGAGATTTCGCCCCCGGATTTGCCCTCGTACTGCGCGATGTAGGTAACCAACGCCGCATTCGGTCCGATTGATTGTATGGTGAAATCGCTGAGCGTGTTGCTGATGAGTTCAAACTCATCCACGGCGTTGACTTCCGTCTTCTTGTCACCGAAAGTGCTGAGGCCCTCCTCGAACTGGCGGAACCCGCCATCCAGCAGAGCGGAAAGAGTTGCTTTGTCTTTGTTTTTGAAAGCCTCCCGGAGCTTCCGTTCCCGCGCCTCGAGTTGAGGAGGCGCAGTCCCAGACTTGGCTGCCTGCTGCTTCTCCTGCGCCGTTGCCACACTTGCCACCGACAACAACAATGCAACCGCAACCAATACTCTCTTCATGTTTTCTCCTGGGACAGACCTCAGCGACTATCTCCCGCTGCTCGTTCAAACGCTTCGCCCTCGCCAAAAACGAGTGGGCGCCCCGGACCTGGGCGTCCGGGCCTACATTACGCGATCGTTTGGACCTCAACCGAGAGCACGGCGGGAAGATCGTGGACGATCGGATTCCAGCTGTCTCCCGCATCGGCCGAGCAATAAACTTGACCGCCGGTCGTGCCGAAATAAATGCCACACTTATCCAGCGTATCCACGGCCATCGCGTCACGCAGCACGTTGACGTAGCAATTTTCCTGCGGCAGACCTTTGGTGAGCGCCTCCCACTCGTTACCGCCGGTGCGGCTGCGGTAAACGCGCAGCTTAGCATCCATCACGTAATGCTCGCCGTCACTCTTGATTGGGATCACGTAGATGGTCTCGGGTTCGTGCGAATGCACGTCAATCACGAAACCGAAGTCAGTTGGCAGGTTGCCGCTGATCTCCTTCCACTGATCGCCGCCGTCATCAGAGCGCATCACGTCCCAGTGCTTTTGCATGAACAGCACTCCCGGCCGCGACGGGTTCATTGCGATGTGATGGACGCAGTGTCCGATCTCGGCCGTCGGGTTCGGAATGTACTTGGAATAAAGTCCTTTGTTGATCGGCTTCCAAGTCTTGCCGCCGTCATCGGTGCGGAAGGCGCCCGCCGCGGAGATCGCAATGTAAATCCGATCGGGATTGCTGGGATCGAGGATGATCGTGTGCAGGCACATGCCTCCCGCGCCGGGTTGCCACTTGGGGCCGGTGCCATGGCCGCGCAGTCCCGGGAGTTCGTGCCAGTTCTCTCCGCCGTCAGTGGAGCGAAATATTGCGGCATCCTCAACCCCGGCGTAGACGGTGTTGGGATCGGTGAGCGAGGGCTCGAGGTGCCACACGCGCTTGAACTCCCAGGGATGCTGCGTGCCGTCATACCACTGATGAGTGGTCAATGGCGCGGCGGCCGCGTCGTATAAGAATTTGTTACTTACCGCCTTGGGCGGGCCGGGAGCGGGCTCTTGGCCGGAGGGCGTTCCGGGCTGATGCCAGGTCTTGCCGCCATCGTCCGAGCGTTGAATGATCTGCCCAAACCATCCGCTGGTCTGCGAAGCGTAAATGCGATTGGGATCGGCGGACGATCCTTTGAGGTGATATAACTCCCATCCCGCAAAATGCGGTCCGCTGACCTCCCACTTTTTTCGTTTGCCGTCAGATGTGAGAATGAATGCGCCCTTGCGTGTCCCTGCGAGGACTCGTACCTTGCTCATGCCTTACTCCTTTTTTAGTAGACAATAGGACTGATTTTATCCGAGGAGAGGATGCGAGAGTCAACGGCGCGAACTGGAAAAGTAGATGAAGTTCGAAGCACGCGAGAAACCAGGCTGCTGAGGAACTGAACACGAACGACTAACGGCCATTCGTTCGCGGCATTACGATCGCCTTCAACAACAGATTGACAAGGCTCAGCACGATCGCCCCGATAAACGCCGCCAGAAACCCATTCACTTGAAATCCCGGCGCCAGCAGAGCCGAAGCAAACTCCAGCATCAGGGCATTGATCACGAACCAGAATAGTCCCAACGTCAGCAGAGTGAGAGGGAAAGTAATAATCTTGAGCAGGAGCCCGAGTGTGGCATTGATGAGCCCGATCACCAGCGCCGCGATCAGCGCATTCCTTGGCCCGCGAAGAGTAATCCCGGGCACAATCTGCGCCATAATCCACACCGCAAACGCGCTCAGTACCCAATGCAGTAGCAGTCGCAACATGGTCCGCTCCTTGCCCTGACCACAGCGCCAGAAGAATCTCAGAAAAACTATATCAGCATCGCCGCCGCCCAGCATCGCCAAAGACAAAATCTAAAGAGAAAGCCGCGGGTGCTCCACCCTTCTCGCGCATTTTGCGAGAGGGTAGGGATTTTGACTTCCGATTTTGACTCCCCTTCCGCTGCCCGGTTCAGCTCATGCATTAAAATCAAATGCACTGGACAGCAGCGTGAACCTCACCGAAATCGAAGCCCGCGTCCTCGGCTCCCTGATCGAAAAAGACATCACTACGCCCGACTATTACCCGCTCTCGCTCAACGCGCTGGTCAATGCGTGTAATCAGAAAAACAATCGCGACCCGGTGATGAACCTGGACGAGGAAACCGTGCGCCAGGCCCTTGGAACGCTGCAGGAAAAGCGCCTGGCTGGCCCGGCCAGCGGCGCCGACAGCCGCGTTACCAAGTTCGAACACCGCCTGCAAGAGGTCTTCAACTTCGACCGTCGCGAAATCGCAGTGGTCTGCGTGCTCCTTCTCCGCGGTCCGCAAACCCCCGGGGAACTGCGCAGCCGCACCGACCGCATGTACCACTTCGAGGCTCTCGACGACGTGGTCTCCACGCTCGACCGCCTCGCCCAGCGCGAGCCGCCACTGGCCAGAGTTCTCCCGCGCCAGCCTGGCACGAAAGAATCTCGCTACACCCACCTCTTCTCCGGCGAACCCGCCACGGCCGATACAACCGATGTGGCGCGGGCGCCCTCGCCCGCGAACCCCGTATCAAGCCCCGCGGCCGATCGCCTCGCGACCCTGGAAGAAGAGGTCGCCCGGCTGCGCCAGGAGCTATCAGAAGTTCAGCAGCAACTCGCTGCCTTCCGCAAGCAGTTCGAGTGATTCAGGGGACTACGGTTATATCCCGAGCAGGTTAGTTTGGAGCTTGGCATAGCCATGCTCGCGCGCCCACAGATCGAGGGGAGCGGATGCTAGTTCGTCCACCAATGGTTCGGCTCGTCCATTCTTCGTGAGATTCACGCTCTTGACGTAAGTCTTACAGGTCTCGCAGCACTCCACGCGAATGTAATCGAAGTCAGTGGCCGTAAAAACAGGAAGCTTCTTATCATTCTGCTCGCCGCAGCCTGGACAAATGATCCGCCCAAATTCCCACTCAGCCAGGCAGAAAGAACAGACCATGGATCGCGCGCCGCCATCGCCCATCTGGCGCAACACGCCGACACATGGCTTGCGATTGCAGAAAGGACACAAGGCACGAGCCGTCACTGCCGGACGCAGCCCGGCACGGGATTGCAAAAGTTCGGCATAAGGCTGGAGAAAGGCCAACGCTAACAGGCCCTGAGCATCCGACGGAGAGTGCGCAGTCCAGCCGTCGTTCAGCAACTCCGACCAAAAGTCTCGGCCGCGAGCTCGCAACTCGCGACTGAGCTCAGCCAGCGGTTTTGGCCCGTGCGCTTCGGCCAGTGACAGAAACGCCTCAAACCTGGAACTGAGATTCTCCAGTTCATTCCGAGTGAGCTCAGTGGGACTGGACTCAGGCTGTGATCGTGGAGGAAAAGCCGCGCTTAACCGCTGATGCAAGTCTTCCTGAAACCGCGCAACATGGATGTAAAAACCAAGAATCTCCGCGGCGAAGGAATACTGGCGGGCAAGTTCTTGCGCACGCTGAATACGACGCTGCCACGGAGAGACCGTCATCGGCCGATCATCAGCTCAGTCGTGCGCAAAATTCCAAGTGCGGCGCTCACAAACGTTTATGGTACTGGCTGTAAGTGGATTGTGGATTATATCACTCGCATTTCCCAGATTGTTTCTTTAAACCCCTGCCGCCATACTGCGCACATGAAAACTGGCAGGGCACAGATCAACAGCATGGAAATGTTCTATGAGACCGACGGATCGGGAGAGCCGCTGCTGCTTCTCCACGGTGGCGGAGGTTGCCACGAGGATTGGGTTCACGCCGGCCGCGACCAGTTCTTGCAGCAATACGCGCTCATCTCCCCCGATGCGCGGGGACACGGCCGGTCGACAAATCCTCAGAAGACGATCACGCACCGCCAGTGCGCGTTGGACGCTCTCGCACTCCTCGACCATCTCGGCATCGAGAGATGCAAGGCGATCGGCATGAGCATGGGCGGCAACATCCTTCTTCACATGGCCACGCTGCAACCCCACCGAATCGAGGCGATGGTTCTGGTGAGTGCGACCATGTATTTCCCGGAGCAAGCCCGCGCGATCATGCGGCAGGTGTCGGTCGAGAACCAGCCAGCGGCGGAATGGGAGACGATGCGCAAACGCCATAAACTCGGCGACGAGCAGATCGTCGCCTTGTGGGAGTGGCAGCGCGGGATGAAGGACAGTTATGACGACATGAATTTCACGCCACCGTCTCTGGCCAGGATCAAGGCCTCTACCCTGATCCTGTACGGGGACCGTGACTTCATCTATCCGGTCGAGATGGCGGTCGAGATGTATCGCGCCATTCCGCGTTCGGCCCTCTGGGTGGTGCCAAACGGCGGCCACGGGCCCATCTTCCAGGATGCCAAGGCGCAATTTGTTCAGACCACACTGGCGTTCTTTCGAAGATAGGCCTGACGTTGTACGCCCGTACTCAATTCCGGTGACGTAATGTTGATTGTGTAAAAGGCAAGAGGGTGTAAGTTGGCTTTGGCCTCACAAGCTAAAACCATTCCTAGAAAAGGAGACCTACACCCAATGGCGAAGATAATCCCGATCAGC
>Ga0070717_10003230_pt1 | contig 11641 bp, 8 predicted proteins | sample LARL113metaG_FD_71366 | JGI IMG/M metagenome (GOLD analysis project Ga0070717, IMG submission 71366) | Corn, switchgrass and miscanthus rhizosphere microbial communities from Kellogg Biological Station, Michigan, USA - LAR L11-3 metaG | ecosystem: Host-associated > Plants > Roots > Rhizosphere ...
GAGTTCTATGCATCGTCGATAGGCGACTTTGTACTCAAAGACAGGATGGGTAATCACTTCTTGCATACGCTCCTCAAATTTTTCTAGGAAGAGCCGTTTGGTTGCCTCTGTCATGCGATAACTGTTCAGTTCCAGGATAAAATCGCCCTGTGAAAGTTGGCGATTATTCAGCAAGCTGAGGACCACCGAGTCGACAATGATCGGCCTGAACTCTTCCATCAGGTCAAGCGCCAGGGCGGGTTTGCCATAGCGTGATGCATGGAGATAGCCAATATATGGGTCGAAACCTACACCGGCTAATATACTGGCAACCTGAGAAGTTAAAATCACATAGCCGTAGCTCAACAGGGCGTTGACTGGATCGGTTGGCGGACGCCTGACGCGCTTGCTGAAGCCATGCGGCCAGTTGCACTTGATGAGTTTTTTGAATACGTTAAAATAGGCGGCGCTTCCCGCTCCTTCACATCCCAGAAGCGATCCCAGGCTGTGCATCCTGTTATCCGCGATCACAACGTTTTCCACGGCATTTTGTGGTTCAGCATCAATTTCGTGCTCTTCGATTGCGGTAGGAGAATTGTTCCATTGTGTTTGCTCGGCAGCCTGAATGCAGCGTTTGATGCTTTCGGTCTGCGCGTTTATCTGTGGGTCTGGATACTGCCGGGCATAGCGCATTAAAATGGTGCGCATGTTACGCAGCTTTCCAATCACGAAACGTTGCGCGATTCTATGCCGACACGCGCCATCAGCGTAGGCGCTGTGCTGCGCGAGACGCAGGATGCTGTTTTTGGTGAGAACGGGGTTGAGACCTCCCAGGTAATATCCATGCCTGCTCAGGTAAGTCACCGGGACACGTGCCTCTAGCAATCGCGTTAAGGCGGGGGTAGTGATAGTAATTTCTCCAAGAACTACAACTTCTTCCACTTTGAAAAGCGGGATAGTCATTTTGCGTTCTCGCTTTCCCATTTGTTTTCCCTGTTCATTGCGTTCGGGTATATGCACAATCAAGCAATCTCCTTCACGTCCTACCCATGCTTGCTGCTCAGTCAGGTAGAGAATGGCCATGTTGTTCTCCTTTGGCATGTGTTTGTAGAGTCATTGTTTCGCGTGGTAAACAGAGTGGTTCTAAGGAGCAATCGCGACATTTGCGCCAGTTGGTGATGGGAGGGGGCGGTATATTCAAGGCGGCGATGCGGCGCGCTTCTACCAGCGCGTTGAGGGTTGCTGCGCGCAATGTCTCATCAATGGCTACTTCATCCCTTCTTGCGGAACTGATATAGAAGACATAACCACGCCGGATGCTTCCCGCTTCAAGCTGAAGCACTTCCTCCAATGCCAGCGCCTGGGCGCACAATTGGGTATGGTCGGAGACCCATTTTCCTATTTTGCCCTTCTTGTATTCGACGGGATAAACTTTCCCATCCCTCGCGGCAGCAAGCAGGTCAACTCCGATGTCTTCATTCCCTATCTCCAACAGGTCGCAGTAACCAACCAGTCCTAAGCGGGGCGCGCAGACGTATAAACGGCGCAATTGCAGCTTTTCGTCACGTGTGCGGCTGCCTGTGGTGTCAACTCGTTCATGCAATTGTTGGCCCTCCAACACATGCTCGTTGACGATCATCTCACCAAGCGTGAACTCGTAATAAAAGCGACGCGGACAATAGGCGTAGGCGTTGAGATGAGAAATGGGAATATACTCGAACGTTTCATGTGTTGCTGTCATGATCTCTTTTCCTGTGTAGTGCTCCACCTATTATGCTTGTTTGCTTGACAAATAAACTCATCGGGATTACTATAGGCGCGCGAGATTGGTCGATAGAGAGGAAGATGTAGCGTAATCTATGCGAAAGGATACTTCCACTGAACGAGCTAACAAGCGTCGGCTGGCGTTGCTGGCTCTCCTGCATCACCGCCCACATAGTTATGATGAGCTGATCGCCGCTCTGGATAAGGAAAAACTCTTTTCGTATGATCATGCGAGCGATGCTGCGGTTATTGCGCGACAACAACATTACCAGTTTCGCAATGATATCCAGGCGCTGCGGAAACTTTCCTGTGACATTCGCTGTGACCGTCGCAGCCGCTGTTATATCTGGCATAATTCCCCCTTTGGTCTTGCACTGACTCAGGAACAACTGACGACATTTGCCCTACTGCTGAATACATTCAATGAGACGATAATGCTGCATGCTGCTGAGATCAAAGCGCTGCTGAGCTTCTTCGTAGCGCAATTACCACAAGAGCAACAGAAACAATTAGCTAATCGTCGCTATCCTTTCAGCATTGATTTACATGAGACAACCGATTACCAGAATGCAGACGCACACAATATTCAGCGCATTGAGAGAGCTATCGAACGTTCGCAACAACTGAAGTTCACTTACCGCTCTTTAAGGGAGGGTAAAGAACATATCCATATCATTGAGCCACAACCGCTCGTTTTTGAGCGGGGCCATGTGTATCTCAATGGATGGAGTCCAGAATATGGAAAGACATTGCGCTTTCGCCTGGACTATATTCTGCCTAGCAGCGCGGATGTACTGCCAACACGTATCGCCCAAAGTCGACCTTCTCCCGTCTCTTATGTTTTACGCTATCAACTCAGCCCAACCATTGCGCGCAACGGTGTAAGCCAGCACTTTGCCGATCAGCACGTGGACTTGCACGCTGACGGTTCGGCAACGGTGACAGCGCGTATTACCGATCTGTTTGACGCGCGCCGCATCCTGCTCAGTTATGGCGAGAATTGCACTGTGCTTGAGCCGCCAAAACTGGTGAAACAGATGCGCGCGGTGGCGACTGACTTTGCTAAGAAATATCTTACCCCTGGGGAGTGAGTGCAATTGCACTCATATGGTATGGGTATAATCCCTGGTGTAGTAAAGAAAAATTTGAGGAGGAGGCATCATCAATGCAAATCCAGCTATTACCGGTCTATTCCAGGCTGGCGAAATCCGATGACATTCCAGGTGAGCTTACAGCTGCTTTACCACAGGGAACACAACTCTCAGAGCACCAGGTAGAAACATACCAGAATCTCATGAATAGGGATGTAGACGTCGTAATCAATACGGCGATGACTGGCGACGGTAAAAGCCTGGCCGCTTATCTTCCAACGCTCACACGCCCTCGCCATCATGCGTTTGCTATGTATCCCACGATAGAGCTCTCTCGCGATCAGCAAAGGCAATTCGAGAACTATACATCAAAATTCGGGAGAGCAATACGGAGTGAAGCGTTATGGGGAGCGCGTCTAGGAGAGTTGGCGCGCGAAAGGTCGGCGAAACGTAGAGGAGAGATTCTCAAGGAGCGTTTTGACAACTGCCAGGTAATATTAACCAACCCGGATATTTTCAACCTGGTGATGAACTATCGCTATGGTTCCAATATCTTCTCCGACCAGGAATTACCCTATACGCTAGCCAATAACTTCGATGATATGATTTTTGATGAGTTCCACATCTTCGCTATGCCTCAGATCGTTGCTGCTATAACAGCCATGTTGTTTTTTCTCGAATATATGCAGAGTAACGCTCCTCGCTTTCTCTTTTCTTCTGCAACACCAGACCCAACTTTTTTGCAGATGATGAAAAGGGCCGGGATAAAGGTTCACGAAGTTCGTGGCATGTATAGCTCGGATAGTGGTGATGATTTACGCCATATACTCCATCCGAGTAGCCTAGCGCTGCATAAGTTGCAAGAGGATGAAAGTACCGAAATATGGCTGCAAAAAAATTTAAGTATTATTATCAAACACTGGCAGGAGGCAAGCCGCAAACCGAAAGGCGCCATTATTCTGAATAGCGTCATCGCTGCTCGCAGGATTGCGCGTATGCTTGCTGAGCAACTTCGACCCTATGGGATCGATGTTGGAGAGGTTACAGGATTGGTAGATAACGAGCAAAGGCACAAGGCTATGGAAGAGGCAGACCTCATCATTGGCACATCGACCATCGATGTTGGGATAGACTTTAACATTAGCCTGCTGATCTTTGAGACCCTGGACGCTGGTAGTTTTCTCCAGCGATTAGGCCGCCTGGGCCGTGTGCGACAAGATGAGGAGCCTTTCGATCGTTACGAAGCACATGTGCTGTTTTCAAACCGTACTCCCTGGATCTATGATCGTTTTGTGCAGCGTCTCCATGAACAAGGCATCACTGAAGGAGATGCGATTGACCGTCCTGAGACATTAAGAAATGTCGTTATTGAACAGGAGGTATTTCGGCATGCTACTGCTTTCAAAGCATATGCAAAACGCTGGGGGATTTTGCAAGCAGCTCATGTCATTGCGACGCTGGAAGGAAGGCAGCGAGAGCAGGGCTTCGAAACGACTGCAAAGGCACTTCGGGAACGCTACAAAGCAATGTTTGATCTGCGCGACTTCGATAGCGCTGTCAGACGTTATCACGCGCTGTCCGGTAAGAAACGCTCGCCTCAAGAGCAACAACAATGCAGTGCCATCCTGGACGAGGTGCTTTCGTTCCGGGGAAGTTCACCATTTCAAGCTGCCATATGGGATACGACGGTGACGCCCCCGACTTTTATTGGATATGATACGTTGGCTTTAGTACAGAACATTGATTTCAGCGTCGCCGATGAGGTTACATACAAAGAAGCTTTGGAAAGGCAGTCAGACACAACAAAGAAAGAAGCTCTGGAGGAATTGCGCTGGGCAATTAAAGATAAAGAAGAACATCCCCTGGTTTTCAAAATTCTCCAATTCTTTCCGGAACGCGAGCAATTGGTACTCGATTGTGAGGGTATTCGATTGCGGGATTACACGCGCCAGGTCATTGCACTGAAGGGATGGATCGTTAACGAGCCTCGAATATCCCAAGACTTGGGTGAACTCAATAGATTTCTGCGTCGCCAGTCTCTCGTGTGCTATTTCACAGCAAAAGATATTAGCGAACTACGACGTTCATTGGGCCTGCCGCCACATTTTCCGCTTTATCGTGTCTCGCAATCCGGAAAGCCCTATACCGTGGCCTTCGGCAAAGCCGCGCTCCTGCTGGAAGCAGAGATGCTCCGCTGGCGCGGAAAAGATGAAGAAAATGAGGCTATCTTTTGCTAGGAGAGGTCCCCTTATGTTGATTCAAGAACTGTTTAGACGCGTCGTTATTGATCGTTGCCAGGTAATGCAAGATATTGCCGAAATTTTAGTTCCTGCCATCTTACGCGAGTTTGCGGCGGTACCGGCGCTGGGCGGATCAGAAAAACCTTTAATCGTTCAGGAGCCGGAGTTGCAAGAATTGCTGGAAAAGATACCTGCCTATACTGTTGTAGAACGTCAGAGATTCAGCGCTACCGGGTTTGATCAGAGTCTATCGACTCATCTCATCAATGGATTGTTTGCAGGGATGCACCTGGCAGAACGTCTACCAGAACACAAAGAAATTGACAGGACAGGACAGAAAATCTGGGCGCTTGGCTATACAGTGCATGATTATACAAAAGCATATGGTCGCAAAGTAGGCGCAGGACAACTTGACATCATTCGTCGGCTTGTCTCCAGGCTGGGAGACAAACTTGAATTTAATCGTTTTATGAGCGACTGGTTGATATACCTTGATGATATTGTTTTCATCGCTCAGAATACGCAAACAGTGCAGGGAGCCAATCTCAATGTACGCGACTACCAGCTCAAACTCGACAAGCACCAACGCGAAACGATACGTATGCTCAGTTCAGTGACCGACTTGCTAGTTCATATTACCTCACCCTCAGATGTTTTCTTTCGTGATGTGCGTGGACGCGATCTTGCCTATAACCTGCGCCAGAAACTGGATGCTTTATTCAGCTCCGAGCTAGCGCCCAGATTGGCATATCATAAATTACTTGAGGTACGTGGGCTTCTCAGCAACCTCATTAATAACGCACTGATTGATGCGCTGAGAAAACAGGAGTACGAACCGTTTCTCTTCTTCCCAGAAGGTGTAATATACCTGGCACCGCGGAATACACAGGCTCGAGTTGATCTGGCCAGTCTGACAAAGGCAACATGGAACCGCGTTGCAAAACTGCTGATCGGCGGGCGGCAGATGAACGATGGAGATGAGGAAGATGATGAGGAAGAAGGGCTGAAAATGAAGCGTACAAAAGATTATATGAAGGTTCCATCCGTGCTTTATGAATTACTCAGCCTGCAAGCCCTGGTAGAGGCAGGCCGTCACGTTGCAATGGCTATTCGCAATAGTAAAACTGCTGCTCGTTTTGGCGCTGAACAGGCGGAGGAGCGTGGATTGGATATCAAAAGGCTTAGCCAGAAAGAAAAGGAGGAGCTTTTCACTGCGATCGGTCTCGAATGGGCAAAAGAGCAGGCGCTTCCTACAGATGTCCGAATTGACCAATTGGCTGAATATCTGGCATTCCTGTACCGGCGTATCTTTGCTGAACTCGTGCCTAAGCCACTGGAAGTAACGAAGATACTGCTGGATGTTCTTGATCTGGCCGGAGGGATTCCGCCTGAGCGGGCCGAGCGTCAACGTGGAGGCACTCCAACAGGTTGGTTTTATGTCGCTGCTCGCTATCTACAACTACATATTGACATGACTCCTGAAGAGTTGGAAGAAATCATGAAAAGTCTAGCGGTCAGGTCACTTCAGTTTATCGAGGCAAATGGACTGACACTTCCAGGCGAAGGCAACACTGAGCGAATATTTCAGGAGTACGCGAGGCGTATGATTGAGGTCGATGGCCTGTTAGTGGGCAGTGGTAAAGAGACAATACAAGACCAATTCGCCAGCGAACTCCAGAGCTATGTACAAAGTAAGGAAATGAATAAAGTGGCCTGCTCGCTTTGTGCCAGTCCCTACGAAGCGCAGGAGCAAGATGCCAGTATGGTGCTCTTCAAACCGCAACAATATAGCAATAAATCACCCCTGAATCGCTCAAGACTGCTGCGGGGTATCTGCCCAATTTGCAGTTTAGAAATGATGCTCCGGCTGGTGCAACAGGGTTTGCCTACAAAAAGTACGCAAGAGAAGCAAGCTATCAACCTGTATCTCTACCCTACGTACTTCTTCACTACCGAGACGGCAGAAGTGGTCAAGCAATTTTCCAACCGGCTGCAAAACCTCAATCTCTATCGTTTGATTTTCTCGCACCTGGAGAAGCAAGGCTTTAGCTACCAGAGTCTTCTGACCTACGAGGATTTTATAGTTGATGAAGACGACTCAAACGCGGCTCAGGCGCGCGCTATCTGGAAACCATCTTATGACGAGGAAGATCAGGCGGCGCTCTTCTTCATCACTCTGCATCCGCTGGGTCGCAAGTTGACAGAAACTGATACCTGGATTCTTCCAACGGTTTATGCGTTGGCCTTACCTCTGCTCCTGGGCGTCAAATGTGTAGCGACTCCGTCGTTTGCTTCGCTGTACACAAGCGCGAGTGACTTCCATGAAACGGTGCGCATTGATGGAGTACACGAGTTCGCCAAACACATCCTTAGTAAGGAAAGTTTCCGAGTGGACGAAACGCCTGAAAACGTTGAACGTCTGCTACGAATCTATAGCTTACATCTTGACGTTTACGGTGATGAAAGCGGATCTCATTGGGGTCAATTGACCAATGTTGCTAAGGATCTCGAAACAGACCCGCTTTATGTCTTTCAGTACTATGATCGTCGTCAACGTCGAGGCGAAGAGGACAAGAAGAAAAGTAAGGGCAAGGAGTCACGACTACCAGCAGATACGCCGAAGAACAATGGCATATCGCTACTAGATCAACAACGTTATATGGGTATTTATCAGGCCATAGGAGGAAATGAAGATATGGATTTCATTGGCAGGCTTGTCGAAACCTATGCCCAGTTCTATCGGGCCGCATTTGCTAAACAAGATTCAGCGTATGCAGTGCTGCGACCCCTGGGTACAGCCATCAAGGTTGTCGTTGAAAGCGATCCTCGCATCGGGGAAGAAGATTTACTGCTATTGGTAGCAGGGGCCGTCAACGACGATCAAGAGCGCGTTCGCGCCGATCAAGCAGAAGGCTTTGATCCGATCGTAACAAACAAGGAACTGGGCGATTATGGAACCCGCCTGGTTCTTTCACGGCAAAAGATAGCGGACTTTGCTCGAAGTGTTATCAACGATTGTTTTGTAGCTTACTGTGATGGTGATAGAGCAGTGCTTCGTGAGCGAACGAATCGTATTCGTTCAGCTGCGCGTTTTTACTATCTCACCCATTATGGTCGTGATGCAAAGTCCAAAGTCTGAAAACTGTGTTCATCAATACGGATAACAAGGAGGAGATTTTATGTCTTTACTCGCTACGCTGCGCCAGCAAGAAATGCTGTTTTTACCGGCGATTCCGCAGAAACCGCAGGGTCGGTATGTCCACTTCATTTTGTTACGGGAAACAGAATCGTTTCCCCTCTTTCAAACTGATGGCAGTTTGAATGTCATACGTGTACGCGCTGGACGCGAGCCAGAACATAAAGAGACAATCTCGCGACTGGTCATTTTCAAACGCAAACAGACATCACCTGAGCGCTTGACAGGGCGCGAACTGCTGCGGTTCTATGGTATTATTACTGACGCTGAGAAGCAGCCCAATACCTGTGTTTATAATAGCGCAGATTTTTGCAAACAGTGTCCAGATTGCATTCTCTACGGTTACGCTATCGGTAGTTCGGGAGCTGAGAAATCGAAGGTACACGTAGATTCATCGTTCTCTATCACCAGGTATGAGGCTTCACACAAGGCATTCTCATTCAACGCGCTCCACGAACATGGCACTATGACCGATAAAGGCGAGACACGTTCTAGTTTTGGGGAACAGGATCATGTTACACCACAGGTCTTTTTTCCCAGTATAGTGACGCTACGCGACCCTACCTACGCAGGATTCCTGTATGTACTAGGGAACCTTTTACGCACCGACCATTATGGTGCTCAGGAGACACGCACAGGTAAGGTATACAACCATTTACTGGCTATTACCTGGAGCAATGGTGAGATTTTCAGCAACTTACGTTACACCCAGACGATCTACGATACATTGGTTGAAAGGCAACAGTATCGCGAGCAAGAGCCGCTTGATCCACAGGATGTTCAGTCCGCTGCTCTCAGCGCCTACCGCTTGCTCATTAACGAGGAACCAATAATTCGTGCAGCTGAGTTTCTTATGCCAGAGCTTGACGAGCTACGGAGAGAGGTAATAGCTGTCTACAGCGATGCAGAACAAACACGAGCGTTGCTCAACGAACTGAATACTACAGCGCAGGAGTATGCGAAAAAGTACGGCGCAAAGAAGTGAGGGATCACCATGCACCTCTTACATTGTGAGTTGACGCTTCATGATACGCTCTTTTTCGCAACGCGAGAAATGGGAACGCTTTACGAGACAGAGCGATTTATTCACAATTATGCCCTCGCGTATGCTCTATTCGGGGATACCCTTGTGAAACGGCCATACTTTTGCGACTCGTATAGCCCTGAATATGCTGATGATTTGGGACATCTCAATGATGTGGCTGTGTACGTTACCCCTGCACAGCCACTCACCTGGGATTATCTGTTAATAACCTGGAAGATGGGGCAGACTTCGTATTATCGAAAGTCTGAGCAGTTTGGCAGTGAAAGTAAACGAAATTACCCGGCGAATATAGGTCGAGCCAAGGAGCTTGCTCCTGAAAGTGTTTTCGAGTTCTATATCCTCTCAAATGAGCTTATCCCCTTGCCACGCTGGATTAGATTGGGGAAATGGATGAGCAAGGCGCAGGTTGAAGTCAAGGAGATAAAGGAGGTAGAGAATCAAAAACGCAATGGTACTTTTATTGCAGCTTGTGCGCTCAACCCACTCGATATACCTACAGGGATGTTAGGTGTGTTCGATATTGTATCAATGCCACCATCAAGCCTGGTTACAAGTGCCAGATTAGAAGGAGATTACTTTGAAGTTGGAGGACATAGTAGAGGATTACCTGTAAATATGCGCTTCACCATTCCAGATTTCCAACAAAAGACATCATTGCGAAGCAAAAATAACAAATGAGAGTACCTGCTAGCATTAGCTGTACCTCCATCTGCATGAGCTTAAAGTGGAAAAAATTATGCAAAGTCTACTCTACTCCATCATCCTTGAACTTTGCGCAGTCAGCACCACTGCCATCTCGGCGCACCGTGGAGATCATACACATGCGCTCTTTCTTGATCTGGTCAGGCAGGTTGATGCTGACCTTTCCAGCCGGTTGCATGATGAACCGGAGTACCGGCCTTTTACAGTATCTGTGCTGCATGGCGCGCGTATGAATGATGGGATGCAATTACTACAGGCGGGACAGATTTATCGTTTACGCCTGACTTTGCTCGATGGTGGTGGCCTCTGGCAGCGCCTGAGCGCTCGCTTTCTTGAGGCGAGCGCGTTGACTTTGCGCCTGGATAAGGCACAAATGCAGCTCACCCGTGTGATTTCCACGCCTACCGCAGATGCGACGGGTTGGGCGGGATATAGCGATTGGCAAACATTGGCAGTTGCCTCACCTCGCAGTGCACTCACTATGCGCTTTGCCAGTCCTTGCGCGTTTAGTATGGGCGACAGGCGTTTCGCGCTGTTTCCTGAACCTATCTTCCTATGGGATAGCCTTGTGCGAAGCTGGAATCGATACGCGCCAGCAGTCTTGCAAATAGATAAAGTGGCTTTACGCGATTTTGTCACACAACAGGTAATGGTGAATGACTACGATCTGCATACTGCCAGGGCTGTCTTTGCTACACATGCGCAGAAGGGGTTTATGGGGAGTTGTACCTATCAACTCAAGTCCAATGAGGGCTGTGCGCCACAGCTTGTAGCTCTTGCTGAGTACGCTCGCTACGCTGGAGTTGGCTCTAAAACAACGAGTGGTATGGGCCAGGCTCGTATGGAGAAAATAGAGGACAAGGCTCGTGACGAATACTCTCATCGTCAGCAACAGACTGATCTATTTGCGATCCCGCAGCGTAGTTCATAATGGAGGAACAGAGAAGAAGGCCCGTAATGCAAATATTTAAGGACGCCGAATCTTCTAACGACCTGAGCGATGAGGCCCTGCTTAACGCCATTGCAAATGGTGCAGTTTGGGCTATGGAATCGCTTTACCAGCGTTACAGCCGTATTCTCTATTCGCTGGCCTACCGTTTGGTCGCTGATCACCAGGTTGCCGAAGACCTTCTACAAGATGCATTCCTGGCCATATGGCGACATTCCACTTCCTATTCTCCACAAACAGGCGCCGCTCGCAGTTGGCTCATCTCCATTCTACATCACCGCGCCATTGACCATTTACGCCGGGTACGCCGTCGCTCCACCCTGCAAGAAGCACCATTAGAAGAGCTCGAATTAGACGAAACTACCGCCTTTCCCGATGTTTGGGAGGATGTATGGCGATCAGTGAAGAGTTCACAGGTTCGCGCAGCGCTGATGAAGATTCCTGCCGAACAGCGACTGGTGATCGAGCTTGCCTACTTCCAGGGGTGGACCCACACCGAAATTGCCGAGGGAGTGCAGATTCCTCTCGGCACAGTCAAAGCGCGCTTGCGACTCGGCCTGATCCATCTCAAACGCGCTCTTGAACAGGTGGGCATGGATGAAACTTGAAATACTGCTTCTTTTATCCTGAAGCATATAGAGCCTTGGCCGACAGGGCCATCATGCTTTGAAGGGA
>Ga0070717_10003231_pt1 | contig 11640 bp, 8 predicted proteins | sample LARL113metaG_FD_71366 | JGI IMG/M metagenome (GOLD analysis project Ga0070717, IMG submission 71366) | Corn, switchgrass and miscanthus rhizosphere microbial communities from Kellogg Biological Station, Michigan, USA - LAR L11-3 metaG | ecosystem: Host-associated > Plants > Roots > Rhizosphere ...
GATGATCGACATCCTGCAAAACCATGACCCGCGGTTCCGGAACTGACGCCACATAGTTCCACCAGTCCATGCGGTCGTAGTAGCAGCGATGGTCCATCGGCGGGGACGCAGTGCGGACCCGGGCCGTCGCTGCGTAGCCCACCATCGGAGGAAGATTCGGAAACTGGCAGCACACCACGCCTGAGATGAATCCCTCGTTCCGCAGACGGACGTTCAGCCGCTCAATGGCGTTCGAAATCGTGCAGGTATCGAATGTTTTTAGGATTTCCAGGGACTGAGAAGAAAGAACGGCTGGGTGGGTCATTCCTCTACTTCATAACAGCCTACTTCATAACAGTAAGATACATTGGGCGGCTGCCCCATACCATGCCGCTGGTATTTTTGGACAATAACATCTGGTAGGGCCCGGAAAACGCCACTCTGGAATGTCGAAATTGACGACTCGCCCCTGCGTACGGGATTTCTGTAAGCAACTATTGCCCGAGACAAGCCAGTGAGGATATATCGTGCGGCTGGTATTTGTCGATGCATCTGCACGATAGATCCCGCCCACTCCACGGCGCCGCGGGGCGAAGCTGTCTGGTTGCGATTCAGCACTCTGGTGGTAATCGGCCAACATTTGGAGCGCCACTATCCACGCAAATATAGCAGTTAAGGCGTTTGTGGTTTGGCGCGGGACGTGCGACCTTGTGAGCTAGCGTAAGAAATCGAACATAGAGGCACCCAAGGAACATCGGCGTGCGTCCATTGAATTAGCGCGGGAGGTAGAAACATGATAGTCCGAAGCTCAAGAATTATCCGGCAAACGCTGAGCGTATTTTGTGTAGTTGCTTTGCTCGTCTTTTCGGCTGGCACGCCGCTGGCTGCCCAGCAACCTGTGCAGTCAGTCCTACAGCCGCTGACGCCTGAGCAATTGGACGCCTTGGTAGCTCCGATCGCGCTTTATCCCGACGCCCTCCTCAGCCAGGTGCTGGTGGCCTCCACGTACCCGCTCGAAATCACCGAAGCGGCACAATGGCTGCAGCAGAATCGAAACCTGCAGGGCCCCCAATTGGTGGACGCCGCTCGCCAGCAAAATTGGGACCCCAGCATTCAGGCGCTGGTGGTTTTTCCCGATGTGATCGACCGCTTGAATTCGAATATTCGCTGGACCACCGATTTGGGCAACGCGTTTCTGGCTCAACAAGCGGACGTCATGAACGCCGTGCAGCATATGCGCGCAGAAGCGCGATCAGCCGGCAGACTTAATTCGAATACTGAGGAGACGATCGCCACCGACACCCAAGGGGGACAGACTGTGATCGAAATCCAGCCAACCAACCCGGAAGTAGTCTATGTGCCCACCTACAATCCCGAATACGTCTGGGGACCGCCCGCATATGGTTACTACTATCCGTCGCTATATTATCCGGACTATGGATTCGGCTTCGGATTCGGCCCTGCAATCTACATTGGCGGATTTTTCGGCGGGTTGGGATGGGGTGGTTGGGGTTGGGGCCCCAATTGGTTTAACTGTTCGATATACGAGAATCGCTACTTCTTCAACAATTACGGTTTTCGCGGTTTCGACGGTCGCGGGTTTGGAGACCGCGGTATCTGGACGCACAACCCGGAACACCGTTTAGGAGCTGCTTACCCGAATCAGGCGTTAGCGAACCGATTCGGGGGCACTTTCGGCGGACGAGGGGGATTCGTGGGGTCTGCCTCGTCTCTGGGTCGCATAAACGGCGGCGGCAATGCCAACTTTGCGAATCGCGGGAACTTCGGTGCCGGGGCGGCCCGAGGCAGCGCTCAATTCGGAGGCGGCCGATTCCAAGCGCCGCAGGTTCAATCTAACGCTAGCTCAGGGCAGTGGAATCGCTTCGGAAGTTCCAGACCTCAACCGAGTTACCGGCCTAGCCCCGCCTTCGTGGGGAGCAGCCCATATCGCTCCACTCCTTCTTATGGCAGCGGCTACGGCGGCGCCCGCTCGACGCCTGCGTACCGCCCCAGCCCATCATTCGGTGGCGGTGGCGACCGCAGCGCGCCGGCCTATCGGCCCAGTCCATCCTTCGGCGGCGGTAGCGCCCGTAACACACCTTCCTATCGGCCCAGTCAATCCTTCGGTGGTGGTGGCGACCGCACCACGCCAGCCTATCGACCCAGTCCATCCTTCGGCGGTGGCAGCGTCCGCAACGCGCCAGCCTATCGGCCCAGTCAATCCTTCGGTGGTGGCAGCGCTCGTATTACGCCCGCCTATCGACCCAGTCCATCCTTCGGCGGTGGTGGCGACCGCACCATGCCATCCTACCGATCCAGTGAATCCTTCGGTGGTGGCGCCGTCCATTCGACCCCAGCCTATCGTTCCACACCATCTTTTGGTGGAGGCGGCGTCCGCACCATGCCAGCCTACCGATCCAGTGCATCGTTCGGTGGTGGCGCCGTCCATTCGGCCCCAGCCTATCGTTCCACCCCATCTTTTGGTGGCGGAGGCGGTGGGGGCTTTCACGGCGCTCCATCCTTCGGAGGCGGTCACAGCGGGGGCAGTAGTTTTCATAGCTCTGGTGGCGGAGGTAGCTTCCATGGCGGCGGAGGTACCGTCTCTCACGGCGGCGGCGGAAGTGTCTCCCATGGTGGCGTTCATCGGTAGCGCGGCCGACCCTACATACCAAAACGAAGCGCGGAAGCAAACCACTGCATGGGTTAGACTTGCCCTCGCATTCCATCATGATCGCTCCTTGAAACTAAGACCGTTGCTCTTGGGTCTACATCATGGAGTGTTAGTGACAGATTCGATGCGGCGAAGTTGCCGCGTCACGGCGAAACCTGGATGGAGTCTAAGAGATGAAGGGGATTAATCTTATGAATACCACTGCAAAACAGGCGCTCTGGGTTCTGGCGTTTGCCGGCGCCATGAGCTTCTCCGCTTTAGCGGCGGACAGAGAAGTCAAGGTTGACGACAGGCTGGACGCTTCGGCCGACACATTGACCGACATGATGAAGGCTTCCGATCGCGGTATCCCGCAAGATTTGACCGATAAGGCGCGCTGCGTTGTTGTCGTGCCGGGCATGAAAAAGGCTGGATTTATCTTCGGAGCGAAGTATGGCCGCGGGTTTGCGGTTTGCCGGAAGCAGGGTGGAGCGGGCTGGAGCGCACCGGCTGCGATGCGCGTGGAAGGCGGCAGCGTCGGATTTCAGATTGGAGCTTCGGAAACCGATGTCGTGTTGCTTGTGATGAATGATCGAGGAATGCAGCACCTCTTATCGGATAAGTTCACGATCGGTGGAGAGGCAACGGCAGCGGCGGGGCCTGTGGGCCGCGACGCGGCTGCTCAGACGGACGCTGTGCTGCACGCTGAAATGCTGTCGTATTCCCGTTCGCGCGGGCTGTTTGCAGGCATCTCACTGGAAGGCGCTTCGCTTCGTCCGGATGAGGAAGCCAACCGGGAACTCTATGGCCACGACACAACGAATCGTGAAATCCTAACGGGCAACGTCAGACCTCCAGCCGTCGCGGCGAAGTTTGAACACGCGCTCAACCGGGAATCGGCGACACGCACCCGCTAAGCGCCGCGCTGGAGTCACTACAAACCGGGAGAAGGCTGCGCTTCGGTGGACTGCTAGCAGAGGAAGCGTTATGAGGGCCTACCTGCAGACCACCGCGCAGTCTTTGCTCTGCTTACGCTGGTGCGTATCTGACGTGTCAGTGCAGAAGGGTCGCATCTGGCGACGGAACCTCCATTCATTCTCACAACAACGGCCGCCTCGTTAGCTATCTGCCTTTTGGGCTGTGCGCCTGATTTGGCACTCGCCACGGGCGTACGGCTCCGCTTGCTTATACGCGCGATTCTCTAAGGACTTCTGAACCGTGCCTGCGATGCAGTGCAGACGCGGATTTGTGCAACTTGGAACTAGCGCTTCTCGGGCAGCGCAAACACGTACAACGCATTCCCGTTCGATGGATGATGAATGTCCGGCGCAATCAGACCTGGTACTTGTCTCGGACTGCCGCCGCCGAGGCCGGTGGGCACAGCAACATACTGCTTGCCGTCCACGCTGAACGAAATCGGGAAACCCTGCACCGACGTACCCAGCCGCGTCTGCCACAGTATCTTGCCGGTGTTCACATCCACCGCTTTGAACTGACGATTCAGGTCGCCGGCGAACACTACTCCGCCAGCCGTGGACAGCGCCGCAGTGAGAAACGGCGCGCGTTGTTCAATGGACCATAGCTGCTTCATGGTATTCACATCGAACGCGGCCAGCTTACCAATGTTGCCGTTGGTCCCGGGCATTTCGTAGAAGCGCCGCCCCGCACCGCCGCCGCTTCCGCCGCCCTCCTTCAAATCGATCTTCTGCCCGTTCATCGACAAGCAGCTCTGGCTTAGCGGAATGATCAGACGACTGGTCCCCGGATTGTAGCTCATGGCCGGCCAGTTGTGGCCTCCTTCAGTGCTAGGGCATGCGTCGATCCACTCACCGAGCTGTTGCTCGACGATATCGTTGCGGTAGTGTGGCTCGCCGGTTTTCGGATCGATCGAATCAAATATATTTTGAAACACAGTCTCTTTGTGGGAGAGGTACTTTCCGTTCTTACGATCCAGCTTCCAGAGAATCCCCGGCTTTCCAGCCGTAAAGACAAACTTCTGGTTACCGGAATCGACGAGCACGCGTTCGAAAACTTCGTCCAGATCGAGCGACTCGCCCGGCGCGTGCTGGTAATACCAAGCAAGTTTGCCGGTGTCGGCGTCGAGCGCCAGCGTGGAGCTGCTGTAAAGCGCGGCGCCTCCGCCCGATTGCCGGCTGGCGCGCATCCACGGTTTGGCCTGAGCAACGCCCCAATAGGTCAAATTAAGATCGGGGTCGTAGCTGCCGGTGATCCAAGTTTCGCCGCCCGCGCGAAACAGGTTTGGAAGCTTGCCCCAGGTGTCGCCGCCCGGCTCACCATCGCGCGCGATGGTGTTAAATCGCCAAAGCTGCTTGCCTGTTGCCGCGTCATAAGCGCTAATGAAGCACTTCTCGTCGCGATACCGCTCGCAGCCCCCGAGGCCCTGGACGATTTTGCCGTTGATCACGATAGGCCCGCTGCTGGTGGCGTAGTTGCCCTTCGAGCGATCGCCGATCACGGTTTCCCAAACCGTCTTGCCGTTGCGAGCGTCGAAGGCGATCAAACGCGCGTCACTGGTGGAAACGAAAACCTTGTCCTGATAAATCGCCATACCGCGCATGGAGCTGGCGTTGGCGGGTCCGCCGTACCGGTGCTCCCAAATGAGTTCACCGCTGCGCGCATCGAGCGCCTGCAAGGTGCTGTTTGGATTGTTCAGATAAAGAACGCCACCGTGAACGATGGGCGCCGTCTGATTGTTTCCACCGTCGTTCATCGACCACACCCATTGGAGCTGAAGCTCATGCACGTTGTCGCGCGTGATTTGGTTCAGTGCGCTGTAGTCCCATGCTTGATAATTGCCCCGAATCATCAGCCAATCGGCAGGATCAGGACGGCGCAGCATGGCGTCGGTGACAGGCTGGTAGTTCTTGACCTCGCCTTGGATGGTGAGGCCCTGCGATGTCATAGATTCCAGTCGCGCGCTGGCAGGTGGTGGCTGCTGTGCCGGAGGGTGCCGGACCGAATCGGGGACTTGCCCGGTGGCAACAGAACGAATCTGCACTTTCATGTCGGCTACCAGCGGCTGGTTTCCGGGCCGCGCGCCGTTGGCTTCGAGAACGAAGGCTGCGATATTGAGGTACGCTTCGTCGCCAAGCCCGCGAGGATTGTTCGGCGGCATCGTGGATTGCATGAACGAGAATAGTTCGCTGGTGGTTCGATCACCCCACTGTCCCATGAAATTCGACCCGGCGAGCTGCGGAGCTTCATTGCGCCCACCCAGATCGGCCACGTGGCAGATCGCGCAGTTCGATTGGTATATCGAGCGCCCGGCGGCCGCCTGCTGAGCAGTGTAGGGTCCTGGCTGTTGCGCGAGCGCGCTTGCAACGCAAGTGATGCCGATCGGCAATGCGTATTTTACTCGCTTGAGCATGCGACTCTCCTATCGCAGAAGCCAGCCCCAAAGATTACCGTCGGGGACTTTCTCGCTGTCAATTTGAATGTAAAGTTTGCCCTTTTTCAGGCTCTCGATTTGTTGCGGCGTCAGATCGATTGAGGCGCTGACCATGCCGCTAGGCGCATGCGCAACCGTTAGGTCTGCAATGGCAGGCCCGCGCACGCCCGTAACCGGCCCCTGATGGATCTTGGCATCCAAAGCGGGCGATCGCAGCCCTTCGAACGAGCCCGTGATCGAAAGCTTCGTACCCACCAGAGTTGCGGTAGCCGAGCCGATGCCCGCAATATCGGCTCGGGTCTTTGCTTCCACAGGAGCCGGCGACAATCGTACTTTATATGTTTCAGGGGCCTGCGCCGCAAGCGGCACGAACGCGATTGTCAACGCGACCAATGCTCTCATGATCGGCCAGTATACTATGATGGCAGCTCAAATTTGTCCTGCTCGTTTGGGGTCAAATGACCTGACAAGACTGCGGCGGAAGAAGAGGCGCGATCGAACCACATCCTGAAGTCACGCTTCGCGCGAAAAGGTAAAATCAAGAAGTGCGCTTCTGCATCGCGCACCGCGTGTTCAGGATCTAATTCACTAAACTATGTCAACTGCCTACATTTGCCAAGGCGTGCGAACGCCCATTGGCCGTTACGCGGGGTCGCTTTCGCCAGTCCGCGCAGACGATCTCGCCGCTCACACGCTGGCGACGCTGCGCGCCAAGTACTCGAAGAGCGACTGGGCCACGGTCGACGAAGTCGTCATGGGCTGCGCCAACCAATCCGGCGAAGACAATCGCAACGTCGCGCGCATGGCTCTGCTGCTTTCCGGCATTCCGCACACGGTGCCAGGCGTCACGGTGAATCGCTTGTGTGCCTCTGGCATGGAGGCGGTCGCGTCCGCATCGCGGGCGATTGTCGCTGGCGAGATGTCGCTCGCCATCGCCGGCGGCGTCGAGAACATGAGCCGCGCGCCGTTCGTGATGGGCAAGGCGACCACGCCGTTTGCTCGCAATCCCGAGATCTTCGACACCACCCTGGGCTGGCGCTTTATCAATCCGGTGATGCAGAACAAGTACGGCACCGATTCGATGGCCGAAACCGCCGAGAACGTCTCGGTGGATTACAAGATCGATCGCGAGACGCAAGACAAGTTTGCGCTATGGTCGCAGCAGAAGGCCACGGCCGCGCAGAAGGCTGGCTTCTTCGCCGAGGAGATCGCGCCAGTCATCATTCCGGGTCCAAAAGGCACATCGAAGACTGTCTGCGAGGACGAGCACATCAGACCCGACACGACGCTCGAAGGCTTGGCGAAGCTGCCGACGCCGTTTCGCAAGGGCGGTACTGTGACCGCCGGCAACGCATCCGGCATCAATGACGGCGCCTGCGCCATGTTCGTCGCAACCGAAGAAGCCGCTGCAAAGTTTGGACTCACGCCGCTCGCCCGCGTGGTGGGGGCTGCAGCTGCGGGCGTGGAACCGCGAGTTATGGGTGTCGGACCGATTCCCGCGATCCAGAAGCTGCTGGCGCGTGTGAAGATGTCTATCGATCAAATCGATTTCCTCGAGCTCAACGAGGCTTTCGCTGCGCAGGCCGTCGCCGTCACTCGCGCATTCGGCTTGCCCGACGATTCTGAAAAAGTGAACCCAAACGGCGGCGCCATCGCACTCGGACATCCCCTCGGAATGAGCGGCGCGCGCTTGATCCTGACTGCGACGCACCAGTTGCAAAACACCGGCCAGCGCTATGCGATCGCGTCCATGTGCATCGGCGTCGGCCAAGGCATGGCCACGCTGCTCGAAAGAGTGTGACGCGGATTATTTCGCAGCGGTCGCGGACGGTCTTAAACCGAACACCGTTACGTCGATCGCATCGGCCATCTTTTCATACCCTGCGTCGTTCGGATGCAGGTGATCGCCATCGTTGAAGCTTGGGCGAATTTGCTTGGGGTGTTCGGGATCGCGTGTAACGGCGTCAAAATCGACCACGGCATCAAATGCTCCGGCCGATCGGATCCACTGGTTCACCTGCACGCGAATCTGTTCACCGCCCTCGCTATAATATGCCGCGCCTTCATACGGGGTTAGCGTTCCGCCGATCACTTTGATGCCATGCTCGTGCGCTCGTTCGATGAGTTGTTTCAACGCCGCGATCAGATCGTCGGCTCCCACGGCGTCGCGCACTGGAGTATCAGCCTGCGAGGCGCGCCCAATGTCGTTGATCCCTTCCAGAATCGTGAGCCACTTCACGCCGGGTTGCGCTAGCACATCGCGATCGAAGCGGGCAAGTGCGTTCACCCCCACGGTATCGCGCAACAGCCGGTTGCCCGAAATGCCCTCATTCAGCACCGCGATGTTTGCGCCGCCCGAGGCTGCGAGCCGCCTCGCAAGAAAACTAGGCCAGCTACGATCCGTGTCGACTGTCGAGGTTGCGCCGTCAGTAATCGAGTCGCCAAAAGTTACAATAGCTGCCGCAGTCGGAGGGGCAAAAACATCGATGTTCGTCAGCCAATAATAGGACTGGCTGATGGTCGGGTCCGCGATCGTTGGAGCGGCGGTAGTGTTCCCTTCCTTGGAAACATAAGTCGTGTGCAAACCAACGGCATGCAGGGTGTCCGCCGCGACAGTATCCGGAATGTAGATACTCACCGCAACATCGCTCGCCGCCGGAACGTCAAGGTCCACGGCGTCGCTGATCTCTGCCGCACCCGGGGGAATCCAGCACGTGGGCCGGCCGCCGAACAGCAGCGTGCGATCCGACGCCGGAACAATCGCCGATTCCTTATCGCGCACTGCGATATGCGCCGAGCCGATCACCAGCGGTGTGGTGCCGAAGGCGTTCGAAAGCTCGATGCGCACGCGTCGGCCGCCAATGCTAGTGTGCGCGATCATTCGCAGTGTCTGGTTGTGGAAGCTCGCGATCGGAGGTATCCGACGAGGTGCGGGAGGAGCGGGTGTGGTGGTTGATGCGGCGCTGGCAGGAGGTCGCGGCGGAGGAAACGAAAACGGTTGTTGCGGCGAAGTAGCCCAGGTACTTACCCAATGCTCGGGCGCCGATCCGGTCTGCGCAAAAACTTGGCCCAGCGATGCGAGAGCGACGATTAGTAGCTTCATGTCCAACTACTTTACCGCTTCACGCCTGCCGTCATCTGAATCCGGCTTAGAAAGCTGCGCGCCTCCTCGATCTCATCCTCGCTGACAATATGCGGCCGTCCCTTGTAAACGCGCAATTGGACGTCCGCGCCCAGATCGCGAAACAGCCGCGCTGCTTCATGGGTGGATTCCTCGGGGATCCAATCGTCTACATCGCTTCCAGTGAGCAACATTCGCAAGCCGGCTAACGATTGCGGTGCGACTGCCTTCCAGTCGGATCCAGGCACGCCCATCAAGCCACCTGTAAGCACGATCAATGAGCCGACACGCGTCGGATGACGGAGCGCATATTCAAGCGCCAGGGAGGCGCCCTGGGAGAAGCCGACGATTACCAGGCGGTCCGGCGTCAGGCGGCCGTACTCACTGGCTTCGATGACAGCCTCGTGACAGCGCTCGACGGCCTCGCTCAGGTAAGGTTCGTTCGCTTCCCGCGGATCCCAAAAACGGCCGGGGTACCAGCTGCCTGGAGTCTCGGCCTCCGGGACCACCCAGCGGATCCCTTCGAGATTTCCGAACCGAGCGGCCAAATCAATTTTTTCTTCTGGCGTTTTACCCCTTCCATGGAGCAACACGCCGGCACATTGCGACGCGCCCCGCGCCGAACCGACCGCGCGAACGCGGGGCTTTCGTTGATTACTCACACTACTACCCGCTTCCTCACGGTCGCGGCTCGGAAGCCCGGGTTAGTTCTTTTGGCCGCCGTCAATAAAGACCGCTTGGCGACGGGACGGCCCGATGCCCACGGCGTCCGCGGCGGAAGGTGTTCCACCGGGTATCGCGGCGTGCACGGCGACCGCTTCCAGGTGCGTCGGAAAGTTGTTTTCTGGAATCGTGATCGGCTCCAGCATCGCCATGATCTCATCACGACGCTCCTCAAACCACGGGGGCAGCAGCAATTGGTGTCCCAGCGCGTCGTACGGTTCGTCGCGGGCGAACGCGCCCTCGGCATTGGCTGCGCACTCTACCAGTATCCCGCCCGGGCAACGGCAATAAATCGAATGGAAGTAATTGCGATCTTTGATTTCGGAGCAATCGGTGTAGCCGAGTTCTTCGTAAAGTCCTTTTTGCTCTGCCAGAGCTTCGTCAGTGCCGGCATCGAACGCGACGTGATGTCCGCATCCGGCGCCAAATCCCCAGCTTCCCGACGGACGGTCCGGGTCGTGCTGCAGGATAATCGTTTTGTTCGCTCCGCCGCCATTCAATTCCAGGCGATGATAGTTGCCTTCCACGCCGGTCTTCTTGAAGCCCAGCGCTTCGACGAAAAACCGCTCAGTTTCCGGAATCTCGCGAACTGACAGCACTGGTCCATGGAAGCCATGCGTCGCTACGTCGGCGGTGACCTCGCCCACTGTCCACGGCTTGCGATCGTCAGTGGAATCCTCAATGACTTCGAGTTGCAATCCCGAGGGATGACTGAACCGGATGAACTTCTGTCCGAACCGTTCCTGAATGCCGCTATGCTTCACGTTGTGGTGCGTCAAGTGCTCGTCCCAGAATTTGGCGGATCCCTTCTTCACCGTGTAGGCGGTGGACTGGATCTGGCCCGATCCTGGACGACCCGGCACCCGCTTGTAGGGGAAGGTGGTGTAAACCGAGCCCGGCTCCGCATTGGCGTTCGAGTAATACAAATGGTAATGGGCGTAGCGTCCGTCAAAAAGAATGGTCTGTTTGATGAGCCGTTGCCCAAAGACCTGCGTCATAAAATCTACGTCTTCTTGGGCTCCAGACGCACAAACGGTGACGTGGTGGACGCCCGATACCAGTGACATGATGTTTACCTCCGGCGCGATTATATCAACTGTGTCGTGGCCCCAGACCGCCCCAAAAACCGTCCTGAGACTTGTGGAGCCGCATTACGCTGACCGAATTTTGCTTCGATGGCGTGGTCTCAATATATCAACACCAGGCTGTTGCATGCAAGGCTGTTGCATGCATGGCGGGAAACTAACTTTCCGCGGCTTCAGTGGGGCAGGCTTCGGGCAGCGAGGAGGGCCAGATCGCTCGCGACCAGCGTGCATGGAAGCTCAACTCGCAGAAATAGTTAACCAGCGTCACCAGCGGAACAACGAGCATACAAGGGGTGAGCACGAACGCCCAGGGGCGCTCGCGCACCAGACTCGATCCGATGCCCAGCACCGCTCGCGTGAGCTTCGCATAGTTGCCGCATGCGCCACGCACTTGCCCGCGGCCCTGCCGCACGGCTTCCAGGTAGCCACCGATGCTGTCCGCAGCTGCGACCTCCGTGTAAGTCAGCCCGAGCGTTTCAAGCGTGTGCGCATCACTTCCGCCTACCGCGGACTTTTGCCAATCTTCCGCAAGCTGTGCGGCAGCCCGGTTGTTGATGGCAGGAATGTGACCGTTCAGCGTTTCCATCGCCGGGAAAAGATCTTCGAACATCTCGAAATCGGGTTCCGTGCGGCGTCCGGTCAGGCTGGAGAAAACGTGGTTTATACTGAAAAA
>Ga0070717_10003234_pt1 | contig 11638 bp, 9 predicted proteins | sample LARL113metaG_FD_71366 | JGI IMG/M metagenome (GOLD analysis project Ga0070717, IMG submission 71366) | Corn, switchgrass and miscanthus rhizosphere microbial communities from Kellogg Biological Station, Michigan, USA - LAR L11-3 metaG | ecosystem: Host-associated > Plants > Roots > Rhizosphere ...
CCGCAGGTGGATACACCACGGCATCTTCGGGCATAAGCAAGCCACCGGCGAATCCCGGTGCAAGGTTCGGCTCTTCCTTACTTAATTCGGCGGCCGTGAGCAGGCGGCAAGGCACCGACCGCTCGGAATACCATGCAGCTTTCCGCTCCGCGCCTTCCATTTCTTCGCGATCGGCGGCAATCCACAATGTGCCGCGTTGTTCGTACTCCGCGGAACCCGGCAGCCCCGGCGCCATCTGCTGCCATAGCTGCTGCGCATACCGGGTAAGCGCAAATTGCGCTTCGGAATCGTCCATCATCACAATGTGGCCCATGCCCGCGGCCGTGGCTCCGCTGCCCAGGACATCGCGCTCCACCAGCGCTACCGTGAGCCCGCGCCGCGCACAGGCCCAAGCGCAGGCGGCGCCCACGATGCCCCCGCCGGCAATGGCAACATCGAAAACCTTCTCGGCGGTCATGCGCCGTGCCCTACCGGCGCGGGGATGCCGTCTCTGAATGGATCGCTCTCCTCGAAGATCAGGGAGGAAACGGCCGTCACATACGCCGAACCGCGAATGAACGGACGGATGCGTTCCCCTTCACGCAGAAAGCTGCCGGTAAATACGGTGCCGAGGATCCCTTCCTGGCGCCACATTTCGCCCGGCAAAAGCTTGCCGGCGGCCGCGAGGCAGGCCATCTTGGCGCTGGTCCCGGTGCCACACGGCGACCGATCGTACGCCTTGCCCGGACACAGGACAAAATTGCGGCTATGGTTGTTCGGATCGCGCGCCCCGGAGAACAGCTCGATGTGATCGATCTCCGCGCCATCGGCTCCGGTAATTCCATTCGCCGCCAACGCCTGCCGCACCTTCCAGGTGAATTCCGTCAGCGCGTCAACGTTGTCGAGGCAAAGATCGAACGGGTGCTCTTCGACCAGAAAAAACCAGTTTCCGCCCCATGCCACGTCGCCGTGCAAAACCCCGTAGCCGGGCAGTTCGACAGCAACATGAGCGCGATACCGGTAAGCATCCACGTTGGCCACCGTTACGTCGCCGTTCTCGGCCAGCGACACCCTCACCGGGCCGACGGGCGTCTCAAACAGGTGTTCTCCCGCCGCGACGCGGCCCAGGTAGGCCAAAGTGGCCGCCACCCCGATCATCCCGTGCCCGCACATCCCCAGATAACCGGAGTTGTTGAAGAAAATGACCCCTGCCGCGGCTGACGGGTCCGCCGGCTCCAGGATCAGCGCGCCCACCACGACATCGGAGCCCCGCGGCTCGCACAGAATCGCGCGGCGGTAAACATCGTGTTCCGTGCGCAGCTTCTCCAGGCGGTCGGCCATGGAACCCGAGCCCAAATCCGGCCCCCCGGACAAAACGCACCGCGTGGGTTCGCCCGCAGTATGCGAGTCAATGATTTCAATCCGGTGCGGCAAACGAAGCCGGTGGGGTAGAGGAACGCTGGTCATCGGTTCTGGCGCAAGGATACAGCAGGGGCCTTCGACGGCGAGGGTCACCGAAAATTGAGCAACCGCAAGAATTTCCCACAGCCAAGGGTTCTCCCTAGTTCCCGTTTCAATTATCCTGGGCGTAGCGTTCTGGATGGGTCGAAAGCCTGGCTCGAATCCCCTGTTAACGAGGCTTGAGATGCCTGACTCCCCTTTGATCCGTGTGCTTTCCATTTGCGACGACGACCTGGTTCGCCGGACGCGCGAACTGGTTTTGCGCAAGGATGGATACGAAATCGCATCCATCTCCAGCAACGATCTGCTCGGCGTGCCGGAGATTCGCCGGTTCGATGTCGCGGTCATCTGTCATTCCGTACCTCCGGCACGCGCCATGCAGTTGGTCGAGCGGCTGCGTCGATACAAACCTGAGATTCGATTGCTCACGGTCAACCCGCGCGTGCGCCGAGTCGATCCTTATTACGACGTCGATTCGGAGGTTCTCGCCGGCCCCGGAGCACTTCTGAAGGGCGTAAAACAATTGCTCGACAGGAATGCGGCGCCGCTGCCAATCCGCCCGGCCGAATTGCACCGTCGCGATGAATACTGTGGCCCGTTTCCAGCGCTTCCCTGGACGAGGTTCGGCGCCTTACAGTGCATGTGATTTGAAGACCTCGCAAATTCTGCGAGATGGATCCACGGCTCGGAGCGTCTCTGCTTCGAGCCGTTTGTGTTTTTAGTTTACCTGCCCAATAGAGTTGCTCCCGATCATCCCGCACTCGCAGAAACTTTGTCGTCCGCGCCACCCACGCCCATCAGTACCAGCGAGCGCTGCGCAAATGGCGAGTAAACCAGCAGCACCGTACACGAGAGCGCCAGCCCGAAATTGATGTGATGCAGCAGCAGAAACGGCGACAGCGACCATAGCTCGTCGAAGACGAGGAGAAACGGCCAGAGTTTCAGGAATTTCTGGCGCATACCGGGCGCACGGAAGAAGACCATCGAGAGCACGAAGGCACGGACCGGAATCAGAACTGCCGCCGTCACCATCAGGACATCCATGGCGACGGCCGGCTTCGGCAGGGCCGAGACGAGTTGTTCGATTTCCGCCAGGTTGGCCAATGCTCCGACATAGAACCCTATATACATGAACTGCAGCAGCACGAAGAGTCTCAGAACGACGGAAGAGGGGGCCCTGGGAAGATCCTCCGGCGTAGCCAGAATGCGGGTGTGCAGCATCGGCTCAGGCTCCACCGCATCCGGTCGTGTCCCCTCGGGCGACGGCAGAGCCGGTGCTTCCACTGGGCCGATCCGTTCGACGGGAGCGACGAATCGATAACCGCGCCGGGCCAGGGTCTCAATAAACCGGGGATTGCTGGCCGCATCGCGCAGGGCTTCGCGGATACGGTTCACGGCCGAATTCACCCCGTGCTCGTAATCGACGAATGTGCCGTCGGGCCACAGTTTGCGCGAGATCTCCTCCCGGGTCACAAGCTCGCCGGGCCGCTCCAGCAGCATGACCAGCACCTGGAAAGGCTGCGCATTGAGCCGGACCCGGATTCCTTGGCGGCGAAGCTCTCCCGTGGCGGCGTCTGCCTCAAATACTCCGAAGCGATAACGCGGGGCTGACGGTGGTTCATTCGTGTTTCCGGTCATGCGTCCAAGGTCCAGTGTATCCGACGACGTGGCTCGATCCCCGCTTCTCGACACCAGTACAACTTCCTGCATCTTCCTCCATCCCAAACACTTGCACGGTGAGGAACGTTGGACGTCGATTGAGATGCCGCGCATTGATCTTCACCGGCGGTTTGCGCCAATATTCAGTTCATGGCATGGCTTTTTCCGATATCATCCATTCGCTTCTTCATATTCGTTATGGTGATGGTTGCGGCCGGCGCCCGAGCCGTTGTGGCTCAACCCGGGCCAGCCGCGGTTTCTACCTTCAACTCCTATATCAGTCAGGTTGAGGCGCGGCTCCAACAGCAGCATCGCTCGCCCAGGGATTTCATCGCGCCCCAGGATGGTGCGCGGCTGCGTCGGGGCGACCAGATCATCGAGCAACTCACACCTGCCCACGGGCCTGATCTGCCCGGCGGCATGCTCCATCACTGGCGGGGTACTGCCTTCGCGCCGGGAGTCACCGCTGCCGATTTCGAGCGGCTCATGACCGACTATGCCGCCTACCCGAATATTTATGCGCCCCAGGTCCTTCAAGCGCGGATTCTTTCCCACCGGGACCACCGCTTTTCGGTAATGATGCGGATCGTCCAGAAGCATGTCGTCACCGTGGTCCTGGATACGGCCTACGACATCGCGTTCGGGCAACTGGATGTGCAGCACGGGTACAGCATCTCCCGCAGCACGCGAGTTTCAGAAATCGAATCGCCCGGCACGCGCAATGAGCGGGCGCTGGGGCCGGACCAGGACCACGGATTTCTCTGGCGCTTGAACACCTACTGGAGCTACGAGGAACGCGATGGAGGCTTGTACATGCAGGTTGAGTCAGTATCGCTCACTCGTTCCATTCCGGCGGGCCTGGGCTGGGTAATCAAGCCGTTTGTGGAGAGCGTCCCCCGCGAGTCGCTGGAGTTCACGTTGCAATCGACAATCAACGCGCTGCGCAAATAGTTGCTAGGTGCCCCAGGTCCGGGGTCCCCACGGACAGGTCTTCGTCCGTGGGGTGGAGATCTCGATTTTGAGACCTGGGATAGCACCGAAGCTGAACCATCGACCTTCGTTCATTATTCCCAAGTCGAATCATTCGGCGGGGCACTAAAAAGGAAACGAATGATGAATACGAAATCAGCCGCGATCAATAGCGAAGTGACATTCGCCTCCGCGCGCAGGGTGAATCGATCGCTTACCGCGTCCGCTGAAAAACGCGCGCTCGAGTGGATGGCTGCGCGTGCGCCGCGATGGGTGACCTCGGACAAGCTCACCGTCCTTGGCCTGGGCGCCCAGATCGGTGCAGGGATCTTCTATGCCCTCTCACGCTATAACCGGTACGCTTTGCTTCTCGTGATCGTGTGCCTGGCGCTTAACTGGCTGGGAGACAGCCTGGACGGAACTTTGGCCCGGGTCCGCCGGCAACAGCGCCCCCGCTATGGATTCTACGTCGACCACATGGTCGATATCTTCGGCGCAGTCGCGCTGATGTGCGGCCTGGGCTACTCCGGTTTTCTACACTGGCACACCGCGATCGCTATGCTCATCGCATTCCTGCTCCTGTCGGGCGAGAGCTATCTGGCCACCTACACACTGTCGTGCTTTGAGCTTTCGCAGGGCATCTTTGGCCCCACAGAGATTCGCATTCTGCTCATCATCGGAAACCTTGCCCTGCTGCACGACCCATACGCGTTATTGTTCGGCCACCGCATGCTGCTGTTCGACCTGGGAGGAATCATCGCCGCAATCGGCATGTTCACCACGGCCGTTATCGTGACCATGCGCCACACGGCGCAACTCTACCGCCAGGAACCGCTGCCATGAGCACCTTCATCCGCTGGTGCAGGTTCAACCTGGTGGGTGCGATCGGCATGGTGTTCCAGCTTGCCGTCCTTGCGCTCTTCAATTGGTGCGCCCCCGGCCATTACCTTTTGGCCACGACGGCGGCCATTGAACTCACGCTGCTGCACAACTTTGTGTGGCACCTCAACTACACGTGGCGCGACCGCCGCGAGGGCTCCGCACTACTCCGCCAATTGGTGCGCTTCCATACGGCCAACGGGCTGGTCTCGATGGTGGGCAATCTCGCCATCATGCGCGTCCTCGTGCGAGAAGCACACCTTCCCGTACTCGTAGCCAACAGCATGGCTATCCTGGTCTGTTCATCCGTCAACTTCTGCCTGGGGCATGAATGGGCCTTTGCGGCCAGGCCCTGCCACGCGCCGCTCGAATGCCCGCCTCGCAGCGCGTGATGGAAGTCCGGTTTGAAAGGGCACGAGCTTACAGGCTGCGGAAAAACTCGAACCAGCCACTGTTTTGAAAGGGCACGACTTCAGTCGTGCCGCTAACTCCAGAGAAATGGCTGGCGGCTTTAGCCGCTGAGGGACGGTTTCTTCGGGCCTTTGACGTTTACCACAGGCTGCCCGGCCCTAAACCGCCTCTTCCGGCACCGCGCCCAGCGTGAAGTTAACGCTCTGCTCTCCGAGCCGCGGATGCCGAGCCGTCAGCCGCGCCGTGCCGGCCGCCTGTCCAGCGCGTACCCACACCGCGCAGGTCCCGCCGATCAGCGCCAGCGGATTGTCGCCGATCAGCTTCGCCGGACCATCCAGCGTAAACGCGATCGGGTCGTTAGCGTAGGTCCGCACCGCCCCGAATTCATCGGTGACGCGAACCACAACGCGCGTCGTATCGGCGCCATCGGCATCCAGATCCCGATCGTCCGCCTCCACCGTAAACTTGCTGTCCACGCCCCGGCCGGAAAGCGTTTTGGTAATCACCAGTTTGCCGCCGAGATATCCCTCGGCACGCAGGTCCCCCCAGCCAAGGCGGATCTTGTGTAGATCCAGCTTTCCGAGATCGAGAACGAAGGGCGGATACTTCAGATGTTCGAATTCCGCCCGATCCGGCTCAATTTCCGCCAGTTCGACCCAGGGGTTCGTCTCCAGGCTCTCTGCCCGTGCCGAGATCTTGATCCGATCGCAGTTGGAGCAGAACACAGCCTTGGTGAAGCCGATCGACTCATCGCCCCGCGCCCAGTGAAATGCCGGTTCAAGCACGACTTCTTCCTCCGGATCACACTGCGATTTATAGAATCCGGCGGCCGGCTTGGGCTCGCGAAAGATATCGGTGACCCCGTGATAACAAATGCGGTCGCCAGCACCAAAGTTGGCGTGCGTGTTGTAGTCGAACGCACACCAGCCAATTCCTCCCGCATATTGCGGATTGGACGCGAGCTGATTGTGAATGCGCGCGTGCCGCAGCGTGTGTTCGCGCTGCCGCTCATCGTCGTCCGTCGTCTTGGTGGGAAACGTATGACCCACGAATTCCGTGTTCAGGTACCGAGGATGATTCGGTGGTTTCAGCGGAAATCCGAAATCATTCATCGTGAATACGTCTTCAAGAAACTCCGACTCCTGGAAGTAGCGAATGCCTCCCGTCTGGCGCGAGTCGTCCAGCGCATGTGCGAACGCATTGGTCCGCGTGTAGAAATCGTGATTGTCACGCGACTCGTTGATGCGCACCCCCCACAAGATGATGGAAGGATGGTTCCAGTCGCGCCGGATCATGCGGCCCACGTTGTCGATGGCTACCTTCTGCCAGCTTTCGTCGCCAATATGTTGCCAGCCCGGGATTTCCTCCAAAACCAATAAACCAATCTCATCGCAGCGATCCAAGAAATGGCGTGACTGCGGATAGTGCGAGGTGCGCACGATATTGCAGTGGAGATTCTTGCGCAGGATGTCGGCGTCCTTGCGCTGCGCGCGCCGCGGCATGGCCTGCCCGACAAACGGGAATGTCTGGTGGCGATCGAGCCCGCGCAGCTTGATAACCTTGCCGTTCAGCGAGAAGCCGTGATCGGTGAACACCGCATCGCGAAACCCGATGCGCCGCGTATCTTCGTCGATTGGGCGGCCTGACTGCAGCAGTCGCACGCGAACCGTGTACAGCTTGGGATTGGCAAGATCCCACAACTGTATCTTGCCCAGATGCGGCATGGATACAACATGGCGCGCCGGATCCTTCAGCGTCTCGGTCGTGGCGTAGACGGCCGCATCGTTGTACGGATCGAGCGATGCGTCGGCGCCCGCCACGTCCGCTGCCCCGCCTGCCTGCTCCAGCGTCCGCGTGGCCTTGGAAATAACCGTGTCACCATCGCGAAGTTCGGCTTCAATCGACAGCTCACCCTTGCCCACCGGTTCGCCGCCGATGAAGCAACTCACATCGAGCGACGGATTCTCGCTCAGTACATCCCTGGGCCGCGCGCAGATGTTGTCGAGATAAGTCGACGGAACGATGCGCAGGCTTACTTCGCGATAAAGTCCGCCGAACGTCATGTAATCGATCTCGTATCCGAACGGAGGGATGTCCGCGCGTTCGGTCGAATCTACCTGCACCACCAGTACGTTTTCTCCGTCCTTGCGCAGGTGCTTTGTCAATTCGAAAGAGAACGGCGTAAACCCACCCCGGTAATCGCCCAGCCGGACGCCGTTTATCCATACCGTTGACGCCGTCATCACCCCTTCGAAATCGACGAAGATGCGCTTCCCTTCCGCCTCTTTGGGAAACTTGAACCTGCGACGATAGGTGGAGATAAACTCGTAGTCCTTATCGTCGAAGTTATGCCACGGCAGCTCGACATTGGTGTGCGGAATGACCACACGCTCGAAACTCGCGTCATCAAAATCGGGAGACTCGGCGCCTGCCACCTTCGACGAATGGTATCGCCAGTTACGGTTGATGGGGAGCACCGTGCGCCCCTGCGCACCCTGCTCCTGCGCGCGCACTGCAGCCGGCCGCAGTGCCGTGGAAGCGAGTACCGCACCGGCAGTCTTAATGAAATCGCGTCGAATCATCCCTTGTCTCCGTTCTTTCCATTTCACTAATCAAGGTTGTGTCATCCCAATGCGCAGCCCAGAGCGTTCCCGACATCAGCTTGAGCCGGAACTCGGGCCGCACCAAGTCGTATGCCGGCGACCGGCTCTCCAGAATGCAAATGTTGACCGTCGGTCAAGTGGTGGCCAAAGAAAGAAGTTCTCCCAGGTTAAGCTCAGTGCTCGATTCGGTCCCCTTGGGGAGTGAAGGGGAGACCACGACCGCCTCGTTATGCCCCTCGAACCAAACCAGGAACGACGACCGTTCAGAGCCCGGCAACCGCTGCTGATTGATCCAGTGATAATAGGCGCCCATATCGGCATCGATGAGCGAACCAAGCGGATCGAGCTCCGCAGTTCCTTTCAAATTCGCCAATAACTCGTTCATGGGCCGCTGCCGTTGGCGGGGCGCAAAGCGCACCAGCAGGGTAAGTGCCTGGGCGCGGCGAAGAACTTCCCGCGCCGTCCATTGTGCAAACGTGGTGCTGAAGATCTGCGTACCGGAACCTTCCGTAAGCAGTTTCACCTGGAACCGGTCGAGGACAGCATCGCCGCCTTTATCCATACCCAGATCCGCTGGGACCATGCGGGCCATCTGCGTTCGCAGCTCTTCAGGACCCATTCCCGGCTGCCCGATCTCTGTCTGCATTCTCTTCAACAGCGCAGCCCTGACCGGCTCCAATCCCTTGTAGGAGACGCAAGTCAAGGATGGCACCTGACCGGCAGGTGAGCCGCCATCCACATACCAGTGCGCGTAGGGAACCGGATGCGCCCTGGCGCGGGATTCGACACCGGCCAGAAGCAGTTCGAGTCCGCGCTCCGGTTTCACGCGGCTGAAGTAAGTGCCGTGCGGGCGCAGATTACGAAATAACTTGCCGTCATACGATGGCACCGCCTGCCCGATGACAGCGATGCCTAACCTGCTCACCGGAATGCTATCCGGCGGCACAGCAGCATGCAACTCAGTACCGTACTCGGTGGCGGCGCTGCGAAATGCATCCAGTTGGTGCGTGCTCCACAAATATGCCGACTGTCGTTCCAGAAATTGCGCCGGCAGGTTGATCCAATCAAACTGCTCCAGCGCCGAGGACAGCGAAATCCGTGAGAATGCCTGGAAACGACGCTTGAGCTGCTCCGCAGATAATGAACTCAGATGGGCGAGTTCCTCGTCGATCGCCGAGCGCTCGGCGGGAAATTTGTAATCGTACTCAATGGCTTCCCTCAGCAGGCTGGGCACGAAGCTCAACGGAAGCTGGCGCAGCACATCGAGGTGCGCGATGATGACCTTCCGCGCCTCAGGAGGATAGCCCGCGAAATGCCCGGGTTGGAGATCGTTCGGCTGCATACGCTACAACAACTCCCGTATGGGCTTGCCTTGCGACTGGGCCGGCGAAAAGCCCATGATCGCGCCCAGGCTCGGCACCAGGTCAATGGATTGCATGGGATCGTCGTAAACCACGCCCTGGCGCACGCCCGCGCCCAGCGCCATCATCCACGTCGTGCGGCTGGCAGTATCGCCGGTGCGATGGTGCTGGAACCCATTGCCGCCCGAATCATAATCGGAGTCGCGCCCGAAGTCGGGAAGCACAAACAAAGTCGTATTGCCGGCATACTCGGGTTCGCTCTGCGCGGCTTTCCATAACTCCAGGCAAAGGCGGTCAGTGCGGCGGATGCCTTCGATGTAGAGCGAGTAGGCCCCCGAATGAGCCACATCAATATCGTGCATCGTGATCCAGAGGAGACTGGGCGCTTCCTCGTGCATCAGGCGCTTGGCAATGTACACCGATAGTTCGTCGGGGCTCGACAAAGTCTTGGCATGGGACATGAAGTCATCGACGGAAAGCCGCAGAATGTTTTCCATCTGCTGCAGCTCAACTTCCCCGCCGCCCACCTGCGGCGTGTACAGCGGGTTCTCGTAGTTGTCGCGCAGAAGGTGCTCGTAATCCGGTGTCCCGCCCGCAGTGGCCGCGCTGAGAAGATGCTTGGGCAGTATCACGCGCGCGCCCTGGCCCTGGCCATAGGAGCGGCACTCGCTTTCTCCAATGCGATTAAACCCGTTGCTGGGCGCCACCACCCACGCATCCGAAGACGGGCGCTTCAAATCCTTGCGGAAATACTCAAATACGGTGGGATGTTCGGGGGCAGTCGCGGAAAAGTTGTTGAGCGTCTCGTACACTCCGGTCGCCAGGCTCGCCGTCGCCACGTAGTGGCCCAGAATTCCCTGGTTGGTGACATGAGTAAAAAAGCTCGACTGGGGCGCGAGCTCGCGCAGCATGTTGGGAATATTTTCCTGGCCCTCGGGCGCGAAGGTCTCCTGGTCCCGTGCGCCGCCTCCAAACGTGATCACGATGACTTTGCGTTTTTTGCGTACGGTTTCGGCGCGGATGAACGGGCTGGCGCTCATCAAGGCGGACCCCAGGGCCACACCCGCCGCGCCGCGCAGAAATTCGCGCCGGCTGCGGCTGAGTGCCCGCGCGGTTTCCCACGGCGAGAGCGCATCGCGCCCTGTGCTTCCGTTCCCGAATCCTCCGCTGAACAATTTCTGATCCATTGACTCAACTCATTTGCGGTTATGCGAATCCCTGGCCACCGCCGCACGATTACGGCTTGCTGGTCCCGGGGCCCTTTTCTGAATACACAAACTGCTGCACCTCAGCCCGTTCCTTCTCCACTTCGGCCAGGTGTTCGGCGCGCAGCTTCTGGTACACCGCGAATTCCTTCTGCGCGTTTTCCTTCTCTCCCAGGTGCACATAGTCTGTACCCAGCCGGTAATGGGCATCCGAAAGGTTCGGATCGAGTTGCAATGCGCGCACATAGTGCGGAATCGACTGCTCGTACTTGTGCTGGTCTGCGTAGAGATTGCCCAATTGCACGTGCGCCTCCGCCAGCGAGTCATCCAGGGCGATCGATTTCTGCAGCAGCAACTCCACCGTGCCCAGATCCGCGCCCGAATCCCCCACGCGCTTGCCCTTCCACAAACTCACTGCGTAATAGTACTGTGCGAGCGCATTCCCCGGCTGCAACTCCGCGTAATGGCGAAATCTCTGGATCACTTCATCGGCTTGCAGCGGGGAGCTGTTGTAAGCCTTGGCTAAGAACACATAGCTCCGAGGATCGGACGGGTTGAGGTCCGCGGCCGTGGTCAGGGCCTTGATGGCCTTGTCGTAGATGCCCCGCGAGTAGTAGGCCAGCCCCAGTCCAATCATCATCCGCGGCGACTTGGGAAACCGCTGCACGCCCTCTTCAAAAATGGCAATGGCCGGCTCGTACGTCCGATGCAGAAGCATTTCGCTTCCCCAGTCGAAGATGTTGTCTTCGCTTGGGTCCAGGTGGGCGGCGGCCTCATAGTCGTTCGCCGCCTCCACATACTTGCCGTCCTTCTCGTCAATCTGGCCAAGCAGGTTGCGCAGTTCGCCGGTGTCCTTCACCTTTACCAGTTCATTGATCACCTGGCGCGCCTGGTCGCGCTTGCCCAAAAGAAAATCGGCCATGGCCAGGTTGTAGCCGTTGTCGTAGGCCTCAGGATGGGCTTGGTATGCGCGCTGAAGGTACGGCTGCGCCTCCGCCAGCTTTCCCGTCTGGATGTAGAACTCGGCCAGGTTGTGGTTGGCGTCGTAATTCCCGGGCTCCAGTTCGACGGCCTTACGGAACTGCTCGGCCGCCAACTCGGCTTTCCTGGC
>Ga0070717_10003235_pt1 | contig 11637 bp, 7 predicted proteins | sample LARL113metaG_FD_71366 | JGI IMG/M metagenome (GOLD analysis project Ga0070717, IMG submission 71366) | Corn, switchgrass and miscanthus rhizosphere microbial communities from Kellogg Biological Station, Michigan, USA - LAR L11-3 metaG | ecosystem: Host-associated > Plants > Roots > Rhizosphere ...
TTGCCCTCGCAGCATCTTATTCTCTTCTCGCAGGGAGACCAGTTCTTCTTCGATCGTCATGCCCCTACTTTACTGGCTTTGACACCGTTTGGCAAGTCCCCTGCGCACCTGGGCAGTTACATTCATACGTCGATGCCATGACGGGCAAGATAGTTATATCCCAGCTATATGAGCAAGTAAACATGCAGAAAAGCAGTAGGAAATGTAAAACGTTGGCGAGAGCAAAGCAGTATCGGCTCCTTCATCCGACTGAGGGAGGGCAAAAGAGGGGCTGAACAACCATCTACCCCCTTCATCGGCGTGGAATTACTTGTTTTGCCGCTTTTCTGCAGATTCACAAGTGTCTCCGGTTATATATGCTATCTTGCCCTTCATGGCATCGACGTATGTTTTAGGCCTATCCCCCGATCGAGCCGGGCACTACCATCGCGGCGTGGATCAGGAGTCGAGCGGACCTCCGATCAGCATCTCCAGGCTTTCGCGACCGAGGTGCTTCCACCTGCGGGCAATGAGCCCGGGTCGTCCGCGCGTCACGTCGTCTGTAGTCCCTATACATGCGGGTGTATAATTCACGGCAGAGATATCGTTCAGCTCCCGGCCGCCTGAGGAGCGCATGACTCGCGCCTTTCGCGTGCGCCGGTCGAGCTGTTGCTAGTGCCGCGTCGCTTTCTGCCAAAGGTGACGCGAAAAGGAAAGAGAGACGCACGTGGCTGTTCGTTCGCCCGTGACGCTGCTCATCTCCCTACGGAGCTGGAGCGCGCAATGAAACTCAGCGACCTCACAGACACCGAGACGAAGGTCTGGCAGGCAGCGGCGAGGGGTACGTTGGTGGACCTCCGGGTGGGCGATAGCCAGCTCGACTCCCCAGAGAGGTGGGCCGAGTGGGGGACGGAGCGAACCGTCCGGGCCGAGATGATCGCGGACCTGCTCATAGGAGACGGAGACGCGGCGTCCACGACCGTCAGAGGTGTGCGCCTGCAGGGAGCCCGCATCACGGGCGACCTCAACCTCGAGGCCACCACGCTGCGGTGCCCGCTTGCACTCTTGGACTGTTCTTTCGCCAGCGCGATCAACTTTACCGAGGTAACGGCGGTGTCAGTGCACCTCAGCGGATCGCATGTCCCAACAGTCCTTACGGAGCAACTCCGGACGCGAGGCAACCTCCGACTCGACAAGGACTTCAGCGTCATGGCTGGGGTGGAGCTAACTAGCGCCCATATCGGTGGCCAGCTCGACTGCACCGGTGGCCACTTCTCCAACCCTAACGGTGTTGCCCTCAACGCCGATGGGCTCACCGTCGACGGAGGCATGTTCTGCCGCAAGGGGTTCTCGGCAACCGGAGAGGTACGCTTGCTGGGTGCTCACATCAGCGGCCAGCTCGACTGCTCCGGCGGGCAGATCTCCAACCCCAACGGTGTTGCCCTCAACGCCCAAGAGCTCACCATCGACGGAAGTCTGCTCTGCCGCGAGGAGTTCTCGGCCAGCGGCGAGGTACGCTTGCACGGCGCCCATATCGACGGTGTGCTCGACTGCACCGGTGGCCACTTCGCTAACGCTGGCGGTCCAGCGCTGACCGCTGACAGGCTCACCGTCGACGGCAGCATGTTCTGCCGCAAGGGGTTCTCAGCCACCGGCGAGGTACGCTTGCTCAACGCTCATATCGGCGGCCAGCTCGACTGCTCGGGTGGCCACTTCGGCAACGCTGGCGGTCCCGCCCTCAATGCCGATGGGCTTACCGTCGACGGCAGCATGCTCTGCGAGGATGGCTTCACGGCTACCGGAGAGGTACGCTTGCTCAACGCTCACATCGGCGGCCAGCTCGGCTGCAGGGGAGGCCAGTTCTCCAACCCCGACAGCTACGCCCTCAGTGCCGATGGGCTCACCGTCGACGGAGGCATGTTCTGCGGCAAGGGGTTCTCGGCCAGCGGCGAGGTGCGCCTGCCCGGCGCCCACATTGGTGTCCAGCTCGACTGCACGGGGGGCCACTTCTCCAACCCGGCCGGCCTTGCCCTCATTGCTGACGGACTCACCATCGACGGAGGCATGTTCTGCATCGAGGGAATCGTGGCTACCGGAGAGGTACGCTTGCTGGGTGCCCACATCGGCGGCACGGTATACTGCGTGGGAGGCCAGTTCTCCAACCCGGCCGGCCTTGCCCTCAACGCTGTCGGGCTCATCGTTGACGGAGACGTGGTCTGCGGCAGCGGGTTCTCGGCCAGCGGCGAGGTAAGCCTGTTCGGCGCTCACATCACCGGCCAGCTCGGCTGCGCCGGAGGTCAGTTCTCCAACTCGGCCGGCCCCGCCCTCACCGCCTGGGGGCTCACCGTCGACGGGAGCATGTTCTGCGGTGAGGGGTTCTCAGCCATTGGTGAGGTACACTTGGCCCGCGCCCACATCGGCGGCATACTCTACTGCACAGGGGGCCACTTCTCCAACCCCGACGGTGTTGCCCTCTGCGCCGACAGGATCGTCGTCGAACAGGACATGTTCTGCGGTGAGGGGTTCTCGGCCACCGGCGAGGTAAGCCTGTTTGGCGCTCACATCGCCGGCCAGCTCGACTGCACGGGGGGCCACTTCTCCAACTCTGGCGGTTCGGCGCTCACTCTCGCTAGAGCCACTGTGAGCGGTCCACTGCGCATGCGATCAGCCGTGCTGCAGGGCAGGCTAGACCTGACCGCCGCTACGACGAGCAGCTACCACGACAACCGGGCATCCTGGCCGCAGAAGCTTCGGCTCGACCGGTTCGTCTACGACACCATCGACGGTGCCTCGGCGAAAGAGCGGCTCGAATGGCTACGCCGGAATGAGAACGGCTACTCGCCGCAGATCTACGATCAGCTCGCTGCCGTCTACCGTCGCGCCGGGCATGAGGAGAACGCCCGACGCGTCCTCATCGCCAAGCAGCGCCGCCGTTCCGCGCAGAGCAACCTCGCCGGCAAGCTGTGGGGATTCCTGCTCGACTGCACCGTGGGTTACGGCTACCGCACGTGGCTGGCCGCGGTGTGGCTGTTGGCACTCTTGGCCCTCGGTTATGTCCTCTTCGGATATTATTTCTTCCGAGGCGACCTGACCCCCGCCAGTAAGACGAACGTCCCGCCACCATTCCAGTCTTTCCTCTATACCCTCGACCTCCTCCTTCCCGTAGTCAGCCTCCACGTGCGTGATGCCTGGGTAGCACACGGTGCGGCGCAGTGGTGGAGTGTGCTCTTCATCGTCATGGGCTGGGTCCTCGCCACCGCCGTCGTCCTCAGTCTCACAGGCCTTCTCAAGAGAGACTCATAACGTAGGACTGTTCTTGGCGTCGCGCGCCGCTCATTCGGCTGCAACTGGATCATACCAGGCCCACACACGGCCACCATCTACCTGTGCCACATCGTGCCCTGGACCTTGTCGGAACGGCGCCATAGGGCTGGATCCGTGAGTCCGTGGGGGGTCAACGACGCCGGCAACGCCGGCTCCGCCTCTGTCCGACCACAGCGCCCCCCTGCTGGGGCGGGGAAGCGGTCAGAGCAACCCGAGGATGGCCGCGGCTCTCGCCCACAGATGGGGGATTGCAGTTACCGTCGCCAATACCCATACGTCCTTTTTTCATGAAGAGCTATACATTGCATGAGCCTTGCCTTGCACCTGGCATTGACTACACTGCGCTCGATTATGGGAGGAACGATGGATCTTGAAGAGCGTCCTGAGCCGGCCCCAGAGGCATCCTCTCCTCCCGTGCTGGAGTGCGGCTACACTCAACCCTCAGGGAGTAGCCGATGACCGAGCTGGTATGGGAAGGGAAGTACGACAAGCACGGTCACAAGGTCGCGCCCCTGCGACTCGCGCTGCCCTTCCAGACCGTCGAGACGGTGAACGAGTCCGCACAACAGAGGCACCGCCAGCTGCTCCTGTTTGGCGGAGGCCGGACGTCGGAGTGGCGCAACCGCCTGATCTGGGGCGACAAGAAGTACGTGCTTCCAGCACTTTTGGACGAGTTTGCTGGCAAAGTCGACCTCATCTACATCGATCCGCCCTTTGCCACAGGACAGGACTTTTCTTTCCCGGTAACAGTAAACGGTGATGAGTTTGTAAAGGCTCCCTCGATGATCGAGGTCAAAGCCTACCGCGACACATGGGGCCACGGGAAGGACTCGTATTACTCATGGATTTACGATACTGCCGTGCTCCTATGGGAGCTACTGAGCCCCACGGGTAGTGCCTACGTTCATCTCGGGGGGGACGTAACGAGCTACGCCTGCTGCATCTTGGACGAGGTGTTTGGCGCGGCCAACTTCCGCAACGAAATCATCTGGAAGCGATCGCATGCCCACAGCGATACGATCCAAGGATCTCGCCATTACGGCCGCATAACCGACACCATCCTGTACTACACAAAGGCGCCGGATGCTACGTGGAACCAACAGTACGACCCGTATGACAAGGACTACATCGATCGCGACTACCGGCGGCAGGATCCTGATGGACGCCGCTATCGCATTGACAACCTTCAAGGGCCAGGGGGTAAAGCAGCCGGGAATCCTCTGTATGAGGTTATGGGTGTCACTCGCTACTGGCGCTATTCAAGGGAGAAGATGGACGCCCTCATCCGTGAGGGAAGGGTTATCCAGACACGACCCGGAGCGGTACCACAGTACAAGCGCTACCTCGACGAGATGCCTGGCGTACCGCTTCAGAATCTGTGGGCAGACTTGCCCGTCCTTTCGAATAGATCGAAGGAGAGCGTTGGCTATCCCACGCAAAAGCCGGAACAGCTGCTGGAGCGCATCATCCTCACGTCGTCTAATGCCGATGATCTTGTACTGGATTGCTTTTGCGGCTCCGGAACCACGCCGGCAGTGGCTGAGCGGTTGGGCCGGCGCTGGATCGCGGCTGACCTCGGGCGCTTCGCCGTTCACACCACACGCAAGCGGTTGCTATCGCTGCCGGGCGTCCGGCCGTTCGTCGTCCAAAATCTCGGCAAGTACGAACGCCAGGTATGGCAGGCCGCCGAGTTCGGCGACGATGCACAAGCACGGACGGCGGCTTACCGGCGTTTCATCCTCGACATCTACAAGGCCAAGCCGATTGAGGGCTACGCCTGGCTGCACGGCATCAAGCAGGGGCGGCTCGTGCATGTGGGGACTGTGGATGCGCCAGTGACTGTGGGCGACGTAAAGCAGATCGCAGCCGAATTTGCGCGCGCCATCGGAACCGGTAAGGATGCTCCTACGACGAAGGCAGTAGACGTCTTGGGGTGGGACTTCGCGTTTGAGCTGAACGAGGTCGCCCGGCAGATGGCCGAGCGAGCCGGCATCGATGTACGCTTCTGGCGCATCCCTCGCGAAGTACTGGACAAGCGTGCCGTCGAGCAGGGTGATGTGCGCTTCTTTGAACTGGCGGCCCTAGCCGTGGAAGTCGAGAGCCACGGCCGCAAGATCACTGTGAGCCTGAAGGACTTTGTGATCCCGACCGACGATGTGCCAGAGGACGTCCAGAGCACAATCACCGACTGGTCGCAGTGGATCGACTACTGGGCGGTGGACTGGGACAACAAGGGCGACGCCTTCCACAACGAATGGCAGACGTACAGGACCCGGAAGACGCCCAGCCTCCGGCGGTCGGTGGAGCACGAGTACGCCGAGGCCGGCAAGTACCAGGTCGTGGTGAAGGTCATCGACATCCTCGGGAACGACACGACCAAGACTCTAACCGTGGAGGTTCCGTAGATGCCCCGCCGACGCCCTTCTGACATTGAGCAGCCGAGCCTGCTGGAGGCTCGCGTCACGACCGCTCCGTGTGTGCCAGCAATCCGACGCGTAGTCATGAAGTGGCGCGGCGAGCGGTACAAAGGGGCCACTAAGACGAGCCGGCTGTTGCTGAACTACTGGTTTGGCACGGATCACCGGCTCCCGAACGGAAGCCGGTTCCGGTACCACGACGCACAGCGAGAAGCAATCGAGACGCTGATCTATGTATCCGAGGTCGCGGGGATAACCCGCCACCGGGAGCTGCTGGAGAGGTTTGCTCCCAACGTGCCCGGCATCCATGTGCTCCAGTACGACGAGTTCCCCCGGTTCGCCATCAAGATGGCGACCGGGAGCGGAAAGACCAAAGCTATGGCACTCGCGATGGCTTGGCAGTATTTCAACGCTGTTGCGGAAGGGCGATCCGACTGTGCGCGGACCTTCCTCCTGCTGGCGCCCAACGTCATCGTGTTCGAGCGCTTGCGCACCGACTTTGAGGGCGGCCGTATTTTTCGGGCGGACCCGATCGTCCCACCTGAGCTGGAGATCTTCTGGGACTTCGACTGCTACATGCGAGGCGACCCAGAGCGAGCCAGTTCTCAAGGGGCGCTCTACCTGACGAACATTCAGCAGTTCTATGAGAGAGCCGACACAAGCGACGGCGACGAGCCCGAGGAGATGCTGGCAGTGCTGGGTCCCAAGCCACCGGCGGGCGACGGGAGGTCAGACGATTTCGATCGCCGAATAGCGGCTCGTAGGGGCCCGTGTGCCGTGATCAACGATGAGGGGCACCACACGCACGACGAGGACAGCGAATGGAACCGGGTGATCCGTCGACTGCACTCGGAGGTTGCCGGCGGGCTCGCAGTGCAGTTGGACTTCACCGCCACGCCGCGGTATGCCAAGGGCGGTCTCTTCACCTGGACCATCTACGACTACCCGCTCAAGCAGGCCATCATCGACAACGTAGTCAAGCGCCCGATGAAGGGCATAACCGCGGGGATGGGCGAGCAGCCGTCCGATGTCGCCAGCACGCGCTATGAAGCGTACCTCACCGCCGGCGTGGAGCGCTGGCGGGAATACCGCAACCTCCTCGCCCCTCTGAGTAAGAAGCCGATTCTGTTCGTGATGCTCAACAGCACCGCGGAGGCGGAGGACGTCGGCGACTATCTGCGGGGCAAGTACCCAGAGGACTTCGGCGCCGACAGGCTGCTCATCATCCACACTGACAAGAGCGGGGAGATTTCCAAGCGCGATCTGGAGAAGGCGCGGGAAACCGCACGTCAGGTCGATGAGGGCGAGAGTCCCGTCAACGCGATCGTCAGCGTACTGATGCTTCGCGAGGGCTGGGACGTCCAGAACGTCACCGTGATCGTCGGCCTGCGGCCCTACACCTCCAAGGCCAATATCCTTCCCGAGCAGACGATCGGCCGCGGCCTGCGCCTGATGTTTGGCGGACTGGCAGCGCAATATACCGAGCGTGTAGACGTGATCGGCAACCCTGCCTTCCTCAAATTCGTCGATCAGCTGGAGCGCGAGGAGGACATCGCCCTCGACACGTTCGATCTCAAGGAGCCACTGGTCATCAAGACCATCGCTCCTGAGCCGTCAAAGCTGGAGCGAGATATCAGCATCCCGGTCCTCAGTCCCATCCTGGCCCGCAAGAAGACGTTGGCGGAGGAGATCGCCGGACTCGACGTCCAGGGCTTCGTCTGTCAGGTCTTGCCCCGGAAGCCACACGACAAGGCCGCGCAGAGCTTCCACTACGAGGGCAAGGACATCATCACTCTGGAGAAGATCGTCGAGCGAGAGTACCAGGTTCCCGAGCCGCGCACCGCCGAGGAGGTCATCTCCTACTACGCCAAGCGCATCTCGCAGGATGTGAAGCTGCCGAGCCAATTCGCTGCTCTGGTGCCGAAGGTGCGGGAGTTCCTCGAGTCCAAGGCATTCGGGGAGCCGGTCGATCTCAGCAAGCCGGAGATGATCAAGGCCATCGCCACGCCGGTTGCCTGCTACCTCACCATCAGAACCTTCGCTGGGGCTTTGCGAGGCTTGGTCGTCGAGGAGCTGACACCGATGCTGGAGAGCGCCGGACGCAAGCTCTCCGAGACGGAGGCCTTCCCCTTCTCGCGCCCGACGTTCACCGCCGAGAAGACGATTTTCAACTTGGTCGCCGCCGACAACGAATTCGAGCGGGACTTCGCTCGCTTCCTCGAAAACAGTGACGATGTCAGCGCGTTCGCCAAGCTCCCACCGACGTCCCGGCTGCCGTTCTCGATCGAATACACGGACAACGCGACAAACCTGCGCTACTACGAGCCTGACTTTGTAGCTGTGCTGACGGACGGGACTCACTGGCTCATCGAGACCAAGGGGCGGGAGGATATCGATGTCGCTCATAAGGATCGGGCGGCGCGCATCTGGTGTGAGAACGCGACTCTACTGACCGGCACTCCGTGGGCCTATCTCAAGGTGCCTCAGGGGGAATTTGCCAAGCTGCAAGCTGGCGATGTCAGCGAACTGGCCATCACCTTCGGGGCTGGCCCTGAGACATGGTCGTAGTGAAGTGGTGCGGCAGAGGAGTCAAAGCCGTGGCGAACATCGAATGGGATCTGAGAGCATGGAGCAAGCAGGACGTGCGATTCCGGGTGACCATCGATCCGGCCTCGCTCCTTGGCACCGTCAGCCCTTTCGGCGCCACACTCTTGATTCCCTATGACATTCTCGAGCCCACCAACGGCTACACCCTCGATCCGGTCCTCATCAGCCTGGGCGGCTTCCTGCGCACTGATGCCTCGGCGGGCATGGACGGATTGGTCATCCCGCAGCAACCAGTCTACGTCAACCAGAAGCGTCTCGTTGTCAACCTGGATCCGATTCAGCTCGCCCTCCTCGAGGATTTCCGGGCCGGGGCAACCTTGTCCTCTTCCTTGAGCTGACCGGCATTGCAACCATCCCCCCGCACCAGGACTCGGGGCTGACCGAGCCGGTCACTCGCCCGGTATCAATTCAGTACGGCGGCGAGGTCGCTCGTCGCCTGGAGGTTCCCCGCGAACACTGGCTCACGGTCCTGGCACAACTCGGCGGTGACCGGATACGCGTGCTCGAACTTCCAGAGCTCGGCCTGCCCGATCTCGACGTCGCCTGGAGAGCCACCATCGAGTTGCTGGGCAAGGCGACCCTGAAGTACCAGCGCGGCGAGTACGAAGAGGTCCTCCAAGACGTCCGCAAGGTGCTCGAGGGCGTCCTAACCGTACTCGGTTCGCAATGGGAGATCCCACAGCGCAAGGGCGAGGCCGTCGCTGCGTGGACACAGCAACTCGAGGGACGGATCGGCAAGGCCTGGTCGGAGGACATCGATCTCGCCAGCATCCTCTTCACGATGATCCGGTCGATGTGGCCGTGGTTGTGCAGCCCTCACCACTACGCCTCCAGACTGCCTCGGCGCGAGGAGGCCAGATTCGCACTGGGGTCGGGTGCGGAGCTTGTGACCCTCGCAGTGCGCCTCCTCAGCGCCCACCCACAGCCGCTCAAGCCGCCGGACGTTACGCCGATGCCAAAGGACACTGCCGCTCAAGAGGGCGACTCCGGCGAATCGGCTTGAGCGAAGCACTACACTAGATGGCCGCGAAAACGCGGCGGGTCAGCAGTGGTGGTCAAAGCTTTCTCCTCCCTATGAACCAGCCCTTCCCCCTGGTCGTTGCGCCCACGGCCGGAGAGGACTTCTTGGGCCACACGAGCCTGATGGTACCCAGGCTTGCAGCGTGGCCCTCAGCGCCCGAGCTCTCGTACGGGTGTGAGCCGGGCCGCGGCCCGTTACTCTGCCAAGGCCCATACGTCACAATTGTCATGCCAACGAATACGACTGAAGCACTGGTGAGTGAGCTTCGGACAATCGACACAGAGATGCGTGCAGGAGCGGAGCAGGGCAACTCTCCAGGCGAGCTGGCAGGGGATGACTGAGCATGGTCAGCGAGATCGTGATCGGTAGTGCTCCGACAGGCGCCGGCTTCACGCTCAGCGGTATCGCCCGCAGTGATGCCCAGGTGGCGTTGACATCTGGTTGGACAGCCGAGGTGCTCGCCGGCACACAGACGATCGTTGCTCGGGGGCCCCAGGCGTCAGGGTACGAAACGGCGCGCGATGCTGGCCTCGAAGCGGCTCAAGAAGCCCTGGACGTGTTCTGCATTCGCGGCACGCTCAACCTCACGATCGTCCGGGTGGAGGCGACCCACTTTGCTTGGTGGACAGACTCGGCGGAAACGATCATGCGCATCGTGGGCGTTGCAGATCACAACGTGAGTCTGACTGCGACTCTCTCGGTGGTCGATGCCCAGGGCAATCCGAAGCCCGCCCCTCCGCTCCCGGTCGTGTGGCACCGAAGCTTTCGGTACTTCCGGGTGTCGCAGATATCCACGGATTTGTTCGACGCTTACCGTAACCTGTACTTGGCGCTGGAATCCATCCTGACGACCATGGTTCCCGTCGGCCAAGTCAACGGCCGCTCCGAACCGGAGAGCATCTGGCTTAGGCGCGCCCTTCGTCAGATTGACGCAACCCTGCCGATGGCTCGCTACGCGCCGCCCGCGTCGATTGATCCCCCAGCCGACATCTACCAAGACGTCTACGCACGGACCAGAACTGCGATCTTCCACGCCAAGCAAGGGAGCGCCGCGTTCCTTCCCCAGCACCCCAGCACCCGTGCTGACGTTGTCGACACGCTCGAACGACTGAGCCGTCTCTATCTCGATCTTGTGGACAAGGCCCTCGGAGTACGGCGCACCGGAGGTGGGATGACACTCGGCGGATTCAACCTTGCTATGCAATCGTTCATCAACGCGACCAGCGAAGTGGCAATCAGCGACGATGATTCCCCACTGGATCGGAATGACACCGCGGTCAACCCGGGTGGAGGCTCGGTCGCGCAGTTCGCAGCAGCGTACGATCCAAATCTGGATCGACCCGGCTGCAAGTACTGGCTCGGGGAGCTTCACTCCGCCCAATTCGGACCTGTCCAGCGCGTTAGCCGACTCGGTCTCTTGCATCACTCGACCTTGACCCAAGTAGAGCGCCTCGACGATCCGGTCAGCCTCTTGGGGGTCGATGTCCTGCAGATCCAGCTCGGGCACCGGCTCGTAAACACGAATCATCCACGCGCGACGTTCGCGACCTAGTGCAGATTCAAGAAACCTCTTGTGGAAACTATCATCTCCCCGGAAGGTTGCCATCCTGCGAACTGAGCCATACAATCTAAGGAGAAAAACTATTTTGGAGAAAAGATACAATGGCAACACATTCGACTCGTCCAGCTCCGGTGCTCCAGGCATTGCAATTCGTGCTGGCCTGCCTTGGTGGCGATCGCTCAAGACGGCGCTGGCTGGCAAACTGGCTTGAATTGCCTCCACCACGCTTCTCTGTCACTGTGAAACGCAAACAACCCATTCCGATGCGCAATGGAAGAGTCCTGCTGGCAGACTTTTACTTTCCCAAAACCAATGAAACGTTTCCAACCATCTTGATCCGCTCACCCTGGGGGCGTGGCTGGGATAAGCCTCCTTTCAGCCTGGTCTATATGTTTCTTGCCCAACGGTTCGCCGAACAGGGCTATCGCGTTGTCGTTCAGAGCACAGGTGCGCTCTCTTTCGAGACGAATTTCTCGCCAGCGAGTGAAATGCCTGATAGCCAGGATACGCTCACCTGGCTTGCTGAGCAACCCTGGTTCAACGGTACGCTGGGAATGTGGGGACCAAGTATCCTCGGCTCCATTCTCTGGGCGATTGCTACAAACGCCCCTCCTTTTCTCAAAGCACTGGTTCCCAGCATCACCACCGCCAATTGGCGTGATCTCTATTACGAAGGAGAGGTGTTCCACTTGGCTGATGTTCTCATGCTCCTGAACATGCTCTCCAGC
>Ga0070717_10003236_pt1 | contig 11637 bp, 13 predicted proteins | sample LARL113metaG_FD_71366 | JGI IMG/M metagenome (GOLD analysis project Ga0070717, IMG submission 71366) | Corn, switchgrass and miscanthus rhizosphere microbial communities from Kellogg Biological Station, Michigan, USA - LAR L11-3 metaG | ecosystem: Host-associated > Plants > Roots > Rhizosphere ...
ACGAATCAGTGATCAATTCCTCGAAAGGTGTAGCGCACATGCAGCCTTAGTTGTAGAACTCTGCGAAAATCCCTGCCCGCGTCGATTCGTGGTGGTTTCTTCCTTGCTTCCGCGATTTCCTATCTGTTTATCGGCTGCGAGTGCGCGAACACTGGACGAGCAAACTCGGGGACTACGATCCCGAAACCATGATGATCCGCGCGTGGATGCGGACTGCAATTCGCGAAGAGGTCACGTCCTTCGGCACACTCCTGAGCACGCTCTGCCACGAGTTTTGCCACCATCTTGATTTCCAGAAATTTGGGTTCCGCGACTCGTGGCACACGCGGGGATTCTATGAGCGAGCAGGTGCGCTCTACCATTATGCGAGGGATACGGCTCCGAAGCGGCTGTTCTGGGTGCCTGTAGCGGGCGGTCGCTGGCGAATTGATTGGCCGCGCACGAATCGCGGTGTGTGGCATCAGTCGCGTGAGACGCGGCAGCCATTTGTGCTCTATGTGCCGGAACGTCAGGTTGATGCGTGGCTGTGTCACATCGGGCTCTTTGGGCACTTCATGCTTGAAGTGCTTCTCCGTGTTGCCAGCCATAATTAGCAGGCTGCCGTGGGGTGGCCTCTCCGAGAACGCAACTGAACCATGCCTGCTCCGCAGTTCCTTGGCCCGTTTGAAGCAGCGCTGGACATCTCCTCGGGGCAGCCAAGGCGCGAAGCTAAGACGAACCACCAAGCGCTCAGCATGCCCAATGGTACGCCTCGCACTCCTTGGCAAATGTACGTGAGCCCCACGGCTTTGCGGAATATGGGTTCAATTGGAGTTTCTACGGCAGATGAAGAACGGTAGGGCACACCGCACTTCTCTTTTGTTCGGCGAAACCGTCAAGCACTGCGCCTGACCCGTGACCTTCCAAATCCCGAGTGTCAGACCCGGATTCCCAACCCGAATTCTGCTCATGTCCCGTCACACTCAAATCGGTTGGAAAGCACGGAAAGAACGTTTCGTTGCGTAGCAATGCCCTGATGCCGCCGACAAGACTCCGGCCAGCATCAGTCTTATCTGCTGTCCCGCGAATTCCAATCCTGCGGCACTCCTCAATAAGCTGCGGTGTGAGGAAGGTGGTGTACATTAAGATCGGAATGCGGGGAGCAACTTTTCTGATTTCGCGGGGTGCATCCAGCCCGTTCATCCGGGGCATCGCAAGGTCTACGACGATGACATCCGGTGCCAGTTCCCGAGTCTTTGCGATCGCATCCAGTCCGTCTATAGCCTCACCACAGACGTCCCACTCCGCGACGCCTTGGAGGAACGCACGTATCTGCTGCCGCGTAATACGTGTGTCGTCCACGATGAGACTCCGACTCGGCATTGGTCGCTTCCATAGCCTTTACTCTAATTCGGCGGAGTAGCCGCCTCTTCACGCGCTGAAATTTTTGATGCGGCAGCCTCAACGCGGTTGGTCGATGTGAATAAATTTTCAGCTCAGAGAGCAGAGCGTTTTCAATCATTTACGCGGTTGGGCAAGCCTGCTGAGTAGCTGTAAGGACGATCACATTCTTGCGGACGAAGAACGCAGCGACGGATTTCGCCGAAAATCCAGGTAGTGGGTCAGTCTGCAGACTGACCCACTACCAAAATCCACTCTATCGTGACATTTTGATATAACATTGGCTATGTCTCGTCATTGCAGCCCTGCCCCGTGCGATCTTGCTCCTTAGATTTACCAACGTGAGGTAGGGATTATGGCGATTGATTCCTTGGTTTCTGCACGAATCTCAAAGAATGCTCCGTCGCGTTACGGCGCCGCGCTTCTTGCCACGGTACTTGCCTTGCTGGCGCGTTGGGCACTGAATCCTTTTCTCGGCGATCGTGGGCTATACCTCACGCTCTTTCCAGCGGTAGTTTTCTCCGCCTTGTACTGCGGTATCGGGCCGTCAATGGCCTCAATCTTGGTCGTTGTCTTAGCTCTCGCTGGGGCGACGTATTGGTTCATCCCGCCTACACACTCGGTTCGCATCATTAGCACGGAACAATTCGTTGTGGTCCTTGCGTTCTTGTTAGCTTCGGGTGTCATCGTAGCCATGGCAGAAGTGCATCGGCGCAATAACGAAGCACTACGGAGAGCCCAAGGAGAATTGGATGAGCGGGTCAAGCAACGCACAGCAGAACTGGACACGGCCAATCACGGTCTCCGCGAACTCTCGGCCCGCCTGCTCCAATTACAGGATGATGAGAGACGACGGTTCGCTCGCGAATTGCATGACAGCGTGGGACAGATGTTGGCGGCGTTGACCATGAATCTGTCTGCCGACATCGAACGACTCAGCAAGACAGCCAGTTCCCTCACGAATAGCGAGGCCCTAGTTCAGGAAATGAGCAAAGAAGTTCGCACGATTTCTCACTTGCTTCACCCGCCCTGCTGGATGAGGCAGGGCTTTCGTCCGCTCTTCGTTGGTATATAGATGGGTTTGCGGAACGCAGCAAAATCAAAGTTGATCTGGAGTTTCCTGATGATTTCGGGCGACTCCCGCGTGAGTTAGAAATCACTATTTTTAGGACCGTTCAGGAGTGCCTTACGAATATCCATCGTCATTCGGGAAGCCCAATAGCCAAGATTCGCATTACTCGCTCTGGCAGTCGTGTTCGGGCGGACGTGGAGGACAGAGGCAAGGGCATACCGCCAGAGAAGCGGATTGCGATGGAATCGGCTGGCACGCCCGGTGTCGGAATCAGGGGAATGCGCGAGAGAATCCGGCAACTAGGCGGCAGCTTGGAAATCAATTCAGACGGCAAGGGTACAGTCATAGTAGCCCGGCTGCCCATTGCGGACACCTCGGTACTCGCCGCGACCGCGACTGAGGGGCTGCTGGCGTCCTGAGCACGCCAACTGTGGTGGAGGGATCGCAGGCCAATGACCATCAGTCGAAAGCAGGCCAATGACCATCAGCGCCCGAATGTGCGAACTGCAATCACAATCGACAGTGAGCAGTGAGGAAGTGCGACTCCTTCACGACGCGCTCCATAAACTTGTGCGTGCTACGTAACAAAGTCAGATAAGACTGGGGGGCGGCACCTCGCTTTTGTGCGGGCCGCAACATCCTAAACCGGGCTGCTCACCTGAACTCTGCATCGTCAACCTTTACTCGGTAAAAAGGAACTTCGAGCGCTCGCTCATAAGATTTCCACCTACGGTCGCAAAGTACAACGGTACCCAACCGGGGACGTAGTCGTCAGCGAGCGCGACGTAGCGGAACAACTTCGCAAGCACCACGACATTGTCGCCACACCCCTGAACCTCCTCTCGGGCGAACAAAAAGCCCAACAGGCTGCTCTGAGTGGGTACTGGAAATTGGCGCATGTGATCGTCGCTACTATGCCATCTGCGCCGCTACTTTGCGCACGGCTAACGACAGCATCACCCGCGTTACACCGCTGATGATCATGCTCAGCCCGACCAAAATGCCTATCGCCCAGACGGCACTCGATGGCCATTGCAGGTAGATCATAAGGCCTAACAAGAGGGTGATGATCCCATCAACGAGCACCCAGCTCGATCCCCGCACTGAGCGCATCTGGAAAAACAGAACGATGTCCAAGATGCCTTCAATCAGGAAGAGCGATGCAAGCACTAAAGTGAGGGTGGCCACACCCAGCACCGGATGCATGATCAGGTACGCACCAAAGAACAGATATGCGAGCCCGACCAGCAGCTTCCAGATCAACCTGCCAGCTCGATGGGCATGAAAGGCGAGGACGACGTGGACTACGCCTGCCAAAATGATGAGCCAAGCAATGACCACGTTGACGGCTACGGCCGCGAGAAATGGCGAACCGACCGCCAAAATTCCAAAAACAATCAGCAAGACACCCCAAAGGATTGACAACGTCGAAGCGTGCCGTACGATTTCGACCGGAGTATGCTCTGGCATGGTGAAATCCTCACTAAGGCGGACTAAGCCTATCTCAAAAAGACAATTCGGTGAAGTCTGAGCGTAGGAGAAGCTGACGTAAAAAACACTGACACACACCGAAACTGGCGCGTTGATGCGATTTCGTGCTTGGCCTTACGAAAAGGTTGCCCCTGACCAAGCGATCAGGTTGAGCGAAGGAGATGTCGTCTTCAGCACGAAGACTGCCGCCGTGGCGCGAATCGGGTCCGTCATGTCGCTTGTCCACGAGATGCGACGGTGGCGGCATCCAAGGTGGGATGAACTTCGAAAACGGAGGTCAACTTAGTAAGCTCCAGCAATTGGCGGATGAAATTGCCGGGGGCAGGCAGCGTGACCGAGCACTGGCTCGCTTGCGCCGTCAAGGCAACAGAGATGAGTGCTCCGAGGCCAGCGGCGTCGATCAGTTCCACGCTACTGAGGTCGATCACGACTCGACGGGTTTGGGGCGCAAGCTTGGCAATTTCGCCGGACAGCGCGACAGCTTCAGCCCCATACGCGATTCTGCCTTTGCATGAGATCACCGTAACATCTTCGGTTACTCGGGTTTCTAAATTCAGCCTCAACTTCCGCTCCTTATCCTGACTGCTAAGGCGCTGCTTTTCCCGCGATGCACATGCCGACGTTCGGCAATAATCTCTATCTGGCGGATTAGACACCTTGGGTGCTTACGGGAACTGTGAACAATTCTTGAAGAATTATTATGAAAGTTTGATTGACATTGTTTCGACGCGGAATGACGGAGGGGTCAGTTGATCGGCGAATGCAGCGTCTTCGTCTCCGGCACAACGTTCGACAACCCGGTGGCAACGCATAGCCCGAGAAGTGGTGTTACCAAAATAAACAGAGATGCCCGAAATCCTCTCGCTTCTTCCTTGGGCTCGCCCATGCTTTCGGATGTACGACAGGCCGCGCCTCAGTTGGGAACTGAGGTCAGCTGACTCGGTCGCGATACCGATGGGGTCGCCAGCGGATTTACGCCCATCGCCCCCCAAACGAAGACAGGTCTATTGTGATTTTCACCCCGTCAGAAAAATCGCTTGGGGCGCCTCGGGAAATTGCGTTTCAATTTTGGTGATTTTGAGTTCGGACTCTGGCTTCCGGCTACACCTGCTTCCCGACCGCGCCTCATTCGGAGGAAGCGTGCACTCTCTCCGCATTGTGATCGCTTATTTTCCTCAATGTTTCAGCTACACAGCCCTCCACCAGCCGATGCGGAATGATGAAAAACAAAGGGACGGCAGCAAAGAACAGCAGCGGGATTACTAAATTCACGAAGGAAATCGCGACCGCAAGACTGTAGACAATGACCGCAGCAAACGTCAGTTGCGCGGCAAAGCGGCGAAAAGCAGTTGGGATACCGGGATGTAGCAGCGAGGCTCGCGAGGCATATATCCATGTCAGAGTGGCGGATGTGTTTGCCGCGATCAAGGTGCAGCCGTAAAGCACGATGGAAACCTGCGAGGAGGGATACTCACCGAGCAGCCCTGCGGGAAACGTCAGAAATGCGACAGTCATCAGGAAGAGGTTGTTGAGCCAGAGGAGCGCTCGGTTCGTTTTCGCGACGAAGTGAAAGAGTGTGTGGTGCGCGACCCAGTACACGCCCACAATCACAAAGCTCAAAACGTAGGCGAGCAGGTGTGGCCACTGCCCCAACACTCGGCTCCGCAACTCGGATGCAGATAGCCCGCTCACCTTGGAGTTAAGAACGAGAAGCGTGATGGCAACGGCGAACACTCCGTCGCTAAAAGCCTCAATGCATTGCTTGTTCATGCCAATGTCATCCCTTCATCTCCGCGAACCGGGCAGTTCAGAGGGGATGTTGTTTTCAACCATGGTAGGCGTTGTCTCACGGAAAGTGATAGTGGAACATGTGATCAGATCAGACCAGTTCAGCCATAACCGCCACATCGAGTTTCGAATAATATTTCTTCACGTCCCCAGTTCCGTACTTCTCCCGGAACTTCCCGACCACTGATGAGACGGTCTTGGCATCGGTCAGGGGAGCCGCCCGGAATTCCGCCTCCTCGCCACGCGCTTCAATCCGAATCCACGGGTTATGAAGCACGTGGTGATACCACCGCGTGTCGGAACCGCGCACCGGGAGCAGGTAGAGCTTCTCGCCTTCCAACGCGAACCAGACCGGAATGGAGATCGTTCGCCCAGACCTCCTCCCGATCACGCTGATCTTGATCTGGCGATAGCGGGCGAGGCGTTGCCTCAGGCCGTCCTTCGGAGTTGGCATGATGTGCCTCAATCATTTCTTACCGCAGGAGGATCATTCTAGCAAGCGCCGCAAGGTGTGCCTCGCTGCAACTTCGGCGATTCACACACGATGCTCGACTTTTGTTGATTAACTGTGGTTAACTAGCATCAATCATCTACAGTTAATCCATCCGAGATCGCTAGTGATGAGAATTGAAGAGGTACCCTTCAAATGGGACGCCGCCTCCGCCTTGTTCTCTTGGTCGTTGCTGTCGCAGTTCTCTCAGTACAAGCACTGGGCCAAGGCGAAACCACCAGCGCAATCGTCGGGCAAGTGACTGATGTGACTGGGGCGGTGGTTCCCGGTTCAACGGTCACGATCACGAACCACGATACGGGCATGAAGCGCAGTGTCAGAAGTGATGATGCAGGTCGTTTTAGCTTTCTGCAGCTAAAGCCGGGTAGCTACTCCGTCAAGGTGGAAGCACTGGGGTTCGAGTTTCAGCAGAATGACGGTGTGTTCTCGGGTCTTGGCCAAAAGCAGATGGTCAACTTCACCCTCAGAGTGGCTCGGTCAAGCGAGACTGTGGAAGTAAATTCCGAATCGCCAATCATCAACCCCGAGAATGCAAATACATCCACGACGCTAAATGAACCTGCGCTTGAGAACCTGCCAAATCCCGGTGGTGACCTAACGTACCCGCTGCAATTTGCTCCGGGTGCCCTCATCAATACGGCTGGCAATGGCAATGATTTTGTGGGCGGCACCAACGGGTACGGCAATGTGGAGTTTAACGGACTGCCAGCCCTCTCAAACGGCTACATCGTAGACGGACTAGAGACGAACGACCCGCTGACGAATCTCAACAGCGGTCTTTCGACCAATCTCGTGCTGGGCCTCAATTCAATCTCAGAAGTGACCGTCAACACTCTTTCCTATTCTGTGGATCAAGGTCGGTATGGAGCTTCTCAGGTGAACTATGTCACGAAATCCGGCACGAATCAGTTCCACGGGAAACTATACGAACTTTGGAACGGCTCGATACTCAACGCGGCAGATTACTTTACGAATGCGACACCGGGCAATCACAAGCCGCGCTCAAACGTGAATCACTTCGGCGGCAGCTTGGGTGGGCCGATCATTCATAACAAGCTGTTCTTCTTCTTCGATAGCGAATGGGTTCGGATTGCACTGCCCATCGTCACGCCCGCGATCCTACCAACTGGTGCGTTTCACCACTACGTGTTGCAGCAACTCCCGCTCGGCGGCACAGACTCCGTAACCGGATCAACTTATGCACCAGCACCGGAACTCGTGCCGTTCTACCAGAAGATGTTTTCGCTTTACGGGAACACAGCGGGAACGCCTCTTGCGATATTGGGCTGCCCGTTCAATTCCGACGGAACTGCCGCTTCAGGCAACCCGCCGAACGGAAATGGATGCGCGAATCGGCAAAGTATTTCGCACTCCAGCGATGACCATGAGCAGGTGCAGACCGCCCGCATCGACTACAACGTCGGTGTCAACGACACCGCTTGGTTTCGTTTTCAGGTAGACACTGGCCTGCAAGCTGCTTATACAGACTCCATAAACCCGTTGTTTGATGCTGTGTCTCCACAGCCTCTCTATTCGTTCGCGGCGGGTTACACGCACGTGTTTTCGCAAAAGGTGGTGAACTACTTCAACCCGGCGTTTTCTTGGTACGAAAGCTTGTTCGGGCCGAGCGATTTCCAGAAGACTCTAGCCGCCTTCCCCATTGTGCTTCAAGGCAGTGGTGCGAACGCTCCGTTCACTACCATCGGAGGTCTCGACAACACATGGATTCAGGGGAGACGCGCTTCCCGCTTCTTCATCAACGACAACCTTGCTTGGAGCCGGGGTTCGCACGAGCTAAGATTCGGCACCAATGCCCGCATCTTCCGCCTGAATGACTACGACTTCGGGCAGGGCACAGTGGCAACTGTGACGTACACGACCTTGCCCCAATTCATCTACGGGGTGGCATCCACCGCAACGAAGACTTTCCCAACCGCCGCGAACGAACCATTCAACTTCTTAAATCTCGACTTCTATGCTCAAGACACATGGAAGGTGACGCCAAAGCTCACATGGACGTTCGGCATTCGTGATACTTTCAATTCCAATCCGCTCAACCCACACGACCATGTTGCACGTCTCGACGGCTCGTTCTACTCGATTGCCCACGATGTCGATCAGCCGCTAAATGCCGTGATCCAGACCCAACTTGGGAACCTGTTCTCAGCGACCCCAATCGCAATTCTGCAACCTCGAACAGCCGTGGCATGGCAGTTTGAACCCAAGTCCGTGTTGCGAACTGGTTTCGGCCTCTTCAGCGATATACTGCCGGGCAGCGTTGCCGATCTGATCGGGGTGAATCCGCCGTATGTACGGACATTTCAGGCAGGCCTTCTTGGCACCGTAGGCGGCACAGCGATTGCGCCGGGAGTGCCTAACAGCGCAGTGGATGCGACTGTCGCGGCAAATCAGAGGTTTGGGTCGGGATTCCCGGAAGGGCAGCGTTCGTGTGCATCTACCCTCGCAGACCCGACAACTTGCCTTCCGCCCGTGGCGATGACAGCCGTTCCCAGTGGAAAGCTGCACGCTCCGTATTTCATGCAGTGGAGCTTGGGAATCGAGCACCAGTTTGGGACAACGGCCAGTGTGCAAGCGCAGTACGTCGGTACCCGAGCACTGAACCAGCCATATCTGACGCAGGTCAACGGCTATCAAACGGTCTGCCAAGGCTGCTTTGCACCATTCCCCGATCTGCATCCCACTGATGCGCGTCTTGGAGCGGTAACCCAGTTCTCTACGGGTGCGAACAGCCATTACAGCGGACTTCAACTCACGGCAATGAAGCGCATAGGGCACGGTCTGCAAGGACAGGTCAACGACACATGGAGCCATTGCTTGGACACGGTTTCGAACGGTGGATTCCTCCATTTCTCTGCCGGAGGGATTCTCTCTCCGCTGCCGGGGGAGCTTGCGCGTGATTACGGGTCCTGCGATTACGACATCCGGCACAATCTCACAGGACAATATGTGTACGAATTGCCGATCAAGACAGGGAGGCGCTTGCTAGGGCACCTGTTGAATGGCTGGCAGGTTTCGGGCACCGTGTTCTGGCACAGTGGGGTTCCATTCTCGGTGCTGAATACGCCCTACTCCGCTAATGGAAACGGCGTCGTGCAGGGCAGCGGCCCGCAGTTCGCGAGAGTAATCTCCGGCGTACCGCTCTACAAGCACCATCCGATTGCGGGCGTTACGCAACCGGGCACGATCCAATGGCTCAATCCAGATGCGTTTGTCTCAATCGTTGATCCCAGCACTGGAGCCTGCTACGGCGGTGACAATGCTCAGAATTGTCAGTACGGAAATCTCCGACGAAATTCCTTGCGCGGCCCTGATTTCTTCTGGAGCGACTTCTACCTCACGAAATCGTTCCCAGTAAGCGAGCGCGTGAAACTGAGGCTCGACGGGCAGTTCTTCAATATCTTCAACCATCCAAATTTCGGACTTCCGAGCATGGTGCTGGCTGGCATTCCGGGTAAACCCTCCACCCAGACTGGCTTCGGTGCTCTTACATACACCACGTCTCCGCCGACTGGCCTACTCGGTGTGGGTTTAGGCGGGGACAGCAGTCCGCGCATGATCGCATTGCAAGTGCGGCTGGAATTTTAGGCTGGGGCAGCCACCCGATCCATCAAACGAGTTCGACCACAACCGCCACATCAAAGTTTGAGTAATACTTCTTAACATCCTTCGCGCCGTACTTTTCCCGAAATTTCTCGATCACCGATGAGACAGCTTCGGCACCAGTCACAGGAACGGCTCGGAATTCCGCCTCCTCGCCTCGCGCTTCAATCCGAATCCACGGATTATGAAGCACGTGCTGATACCACCGCGTCTCCGAACCCTGCACTGGGAGCAAGTAGAGCTTCTCGCCTTCCAGCGCGAACCAGACTGGGATCGCGATCGTAGCCCGGACCTTCTCCCGATCACGCTGATCTTGATCGTGCGGTAGCGGGCGAGGTGGGCTTTGAGTGTTTTCGTCGAGCTTGGCACCTGCATCTCCGCTGATACTACTTATCCGCAGTTCTGCTCCATGCAGTTCCGCACATTTCGCCTACACCCCTAACCGATCCCCAAACTCATCGGCCACGGATGCGGCAGCAGCAACAACATCAAAAGCGCCCCCACGAGCGCCATATTTTTTCGTGAAATTGATCGTGTCGATTTGCTTCATCTGCGGATCGTCCACCTTCCAGTAGTTATGCATCTGGAACGACACGCACAGCAGGAAGACGATCAGCAGAATGATGCCGACCACAGGATAGACGCCCAGCAACATGCTGAGACCGCCCAGCAGCAGGATGACCCCGGTTCCTGCCACCGCTAGGTTGGGAGACGGTGTCCCCCTCGCTTCGCGTACCGCTCATGTAGTTGAGATTCTTGAAGTGGTTGAAACTGGCCATCAACCAATACCCGCCAAAAATGATCCTTCCGATCAGGAAAGCGATGTCATCTCGGTTCCTTTTTTTCGGCACTTTCGTTGCGCTTTTCGTGCCATGGGAGAAAGAGTTCACCGTTGTCCAATGGGATCAGCGTGGCGCGGGTAGGACGCTCTGGAGGCGACTGGCGGCTCTGTAGCAAACACCATGTCGGTCGACCGGATGACGGGGGATGGAATCGAGGTCTCCGAGTTCCTGCGAAATCATCTGCACAAGGACAAAATTGTCCTCTTGGGGCACAACGCTTCACGCCAGCAAAAATTATATTTCGAATCAAATCCGAAGTGTACTGCATTATGGCCTCGGCGCGGTTGGTGAAGCCGGGAAGCAAGAGAAAAGCAGCAGAACCCTGAGTACATGCGCTTTGCAATCGCCCGTGTGGACGCCCATAGGGACGAAATGCGCAGAGATCTCGTGGGCTAAACTTATTCGGCATTGCGACAGGATCGCTTGGGCATTACGATTGGACAACGACAGCCAGACACTGGGCGGAAAACCTTAAGAGATTGGTGACGGTTTTTCTACGGCAAACAGCTCTTCAAATTAGTCCTCGATAGCAGCAGACTATTGCATTGGAGGTAAACTTCATGGCTGATCCCCGGCATGTCGAAGCAACCGCAGCAGCGTCTGAGGCAGAAATCGCGGTCCACTGGAAAGAGGAGGAATATCTCCATCCTTCTGCGGAGTTTATCGGGCAAGCAAATCTGTCCGACCCCAAGATTATCGAGAGATTCAACGAGAAGAACTTCCCAGAGTGCTTCAAAGAATACGCCGACATGCTGACTTGGGATCGATACTGGCACACTACACTTGATACCAGCAACCCCCCGTTTTGGAAACTTTGAGCGGCGTTTTCTGGGCGTGACCGACACCAGACTCAACTTTCCCTTTTCGATCCGGATCTTTGATCCGACAGGGCAGGGCCACGGCACCATAGTGGGTCAGCACATCGCGATAGA
>Ga0070717_10003237_pt1 | contig 11636 bp, 12 predicted proteins | sample LARL113metaG_FD_71366 | JGI IMG/M metagenome (GOLD analysis project Ga0070717, IMG submission 71366) | Corn, switchgrass and miscanthus rhizosphere microbial communities from Kellogg Biological Station, Michigan, USA - LAR L11-3 metaG | ecosystem: Host-associated > Plants > Roots > Rhizosphere ...
TCGAGTGCCATCCGGGCCTCGTAGATCTCGGCGAAGTCCTCCGGCCGCAGGACGGCCACCGTGACGCCCCGGCCGCGCTCCCGCTGCAGGAGCCCGCGGCGCACGAGCCCGTCGAACGCCGCGCGCAGGGTGTAGCGGCCGACGCCGTAGTGCTCGGCCAGCTCGACCTCGCGCAGCCGGTCGCCCGGGCGCAGATCGCCGCTCAGCAGCCGTCGCGTCAGCTCCGCCTCGAGCGCCTCGACCACCGAGATCGTGGCGAGCAGACGCGGCCCCGCCGCCTCGCCGCCGTAGCGGGCGGCGTCAGAGCTCGCCATCGGTGCCGGGGTCGCGTGCAAACGCCGTCACCCGGCGGCCTCCCCGAGCACCGCGTGAACGGATCCCGACGACTCGATCTCGGCGACGAGGTCGGCGACCGAATCGACGGTGCGCGACGGCCGGTACGGGAAGCGGTCGATCATCTCGGGCGTGGTCACGCCCGTCAGCACGAGGATCGTGCGCAGGCCCGCCTCGATGCCCGCGACGACGTCGGTGTCCATGCGGTCGCCCACCATCGCGGTGTTCTCGGAGTGGGCGCCGATGGCCCGCAGCGCCTCCCGCATCATCAGCGGGTTCGGCTTGCCGACGAAGTACGGCTCGACCCCCGTGGCCTTCGAGATCAGCGCGGCGACGGCGCCCGTGGCCGGCAGAATGCCGTCCTCGGACGGGCCGGTGACGTCCGGGTTGGCGGCGATGAAGCGGGCGCCTCCGGCGATCAGGCGGATGCCGCGGGTGATGCGCTCGATGCTGTACGACCGGGTCTCGCCGAGCACGACGTAGTCGGGATCGCGGTCGGCCAGGACGTACCCGGCATCGTGCAGGGCGGTCGTCAGGCCGGCCTCGCCGATCACGTAGGCGCGGCCGCCCGGCCGCTGCTCGTCCAGGAACCGCGCGACCGCGAGCGCCGCCGTCCAGATCGAGTCGGCCGGCACGTGCAGGCCGCTCGTCTCGAGCCGCACCGCCAGGTCGCGCGGCGTGTACACCGAGTTGTTGGTCAGGATCAGGAACCGGCGCCCGGCCTCCTGCAGGGCGCGGATGAACCGGTCGGCGCCCGGGATCGCCTGCTCCTCGCGCACCAGCACCCCGTCCATGTCGATCAGGTAGTTCTCGATCGGCGGGGCGGTCATTGGACGGCCTCGATCATTTGCGTCCCTTCGTTGGGCGTTCTCGTTTGTTCTTTTGTGTCACAATAGTACAGACCCGCCGTACGCCGCGCCGGGTACGATGGCAGTGTGGCGATGTTCTTCGTCGTGGTGCGGCGCTCGGGGCCCGACTGGGACCCGGCCAAGCCGCTGGACCAGCAGTCGGGCTGGGAGGCGCACGCCGCGTTCATGGACGGGCTCGTCGATTCCGGCTTCGTCGTCCTGGGCGGGCCGCTCGCCGACGAGCACCGGGTGGTGCTCGCGATCGAGGCCGCGTCCGCGGACGACGTCAGGCGCACGCTCGAGCGCGATCCCTGGGACGGGACGCACCTCGTCATCGACACGATCGACGGCTGGACGATCCGGCTCGACGGCCGGCGCGGCTGACTACGGCGCACGAGCCGTAGTTTCTCCGCATAGATCGGCTCGGGCGGCGGGCGATCACGGGAGCAGTAGCCACGGGCCGCAGACGCTTGGCAGGTTGATGTGCCCCCGTCGTGCGGCAGTTCCGCGGCCGTCCGCGCTCCCCCGCGCCCGGCCGCCTCAAACGGAGGTTGTGACGGTGCCCCGCCCATTTCGTTCGGTGACCTTGCGCACGCGACTGCTCATGCTCGGCGCCGGCGCCGTTCTCTCCCTTGCCCTTCTGTCCGCGACCAGCGCGACGGTCATGACGGGCATCCGCGGGAAGGCGCAGACCTCCTCGGTCGACCAGGCCCGGTCGGTGATCCTCAGCCACGCGTTCGAGGCGTGGATCCGAAACGACGACCAGAACAACATGTACGCAGCTGTGGTCGCCCTGCGCGATCCCAAGCAGCACAAGCTGGCCGAGGTCACCTGGGGCGAGGCGGCGGCGGCGTACCGCGAGTCCTCCGCCCAGGTCGCGAAGCTGCGCCCGCAGCTGCAGGATCCCGCCCAGGTCGCCGCGCTCCGGCGGATCAGCGCCAGCCTGAAGAGCTTCAACACGTTCAGCACGAAGCTGCGCGCCGACGCCCTCGCCGGCAACGTGCAGCGCGCGGTCTTCGACGTCACGGTGGCGAACCTGACTCCGTCGAACGCCCTTCCCGTCGAGTTCGCGAAGCTCCGCACCATGCTCGACACGCACGCCGCCCAGAGCAACGCATCCGTCCGCTCGAGCGCCGCGTTCGGCACGAAGGTGGTGCTGATCGTGAGCGCCATCGCCCTGCCGCTGCTGCTGCTGCTCGTGATCACCACGATCCGCTCGATCGTGACCCGGGTGCGCCCGCTGCTCGAGCGCATGCAGTCGCTGATGGATCACGAGGCGGCCGACCTGCGCACGAGCCTCGAGCATCTGGCCGAGGGCGACCTCACCTACACCGCCACGCCCGTCACCGAGCCGATCGAGAACACGAGCCAGGACGAGCTCGGCCAGATCGCCGACGCGGTCAACGGGATCCGCGACCGGATGGCCGCGTCAGTCGACGCCTACGACCAGACCCGCGACGAGCTGACGACGCTCCTCGGCGAGGTGCGCGACGCCTCCGAGACCGTGGCGTCGGCATCGCACCAGGTGGCGTCGACATCGAGCGAGGTCGACCGTGCCGTCGGCGAGATCGCAAGCGCCGTCACCGAGGTGGCCGAGGGCGCCGGGCGGCAGGTGCACATGGTCGACGAGACCAAGCTCGCCGCCGGCGAGACGGCCGCGTCGGCCAGCGAGGCACACGACCTGGCGACGGCAGGCGTCGAGGCGGCCGGCGAGGCCAGCACGGCGATGCACGGCCTGCGGGAATCGTCCCAGGCGGTCAGCGATGCGATCCGCCAGCTCGCGACGCGATCCGAGCGCATCGGCGAGATCGTCGAGACGATCACGGGCATCGCGTCGCAGACGAACCTGCTCGCGCTGAACGCGGCCATCGAGGCCGCCCGCGCCGGCGAGCAGGGCCGCGGGTTCGCGGTGGTCGCCGACGAGGTGCGCAAGCTCGCGGAGGAGTCGCAGCACGCCGCGCAGACGATCTCGGGCCTGATCCAGGAGATCCAGTCCGAGACCCGCCAGACGGTCGGCGTCGTCGAGGACGGCGCCAAGCGGACCGAGAGCGGGGCCGCGATCGTCGAGCAGGCCCGCGACACGTTCGTCCAGATCGGATCGAGCGTCGAGGAGATGAACGTCCGCATCAGCGAGATCGTGCGCACCACCGACCAGGTGTCGCAGGTCACCGAGATGGCGTCGGCCGCAGCCGAGCAGGTGTCGGCCGCGAGCCAGCAGACGTCGGCCTCGACCCAGGAGATCGCGGCCTCGGCGCAGAGCCTCGCGACCACCGCCGACGTCCTCTCCGGCCTCGTCTCCAAGTTCCGGCTGAACCAGTCCTGAGCATGAACGCCAAAATGGGGGGCGACCCGGTGGGTCGCCCCCCAATCAGTACCGGCGCGAGCCGGCACATTGATGTGGAATGGACTGGCCTAGAAGGTGCCGCTGGCGATCAGCGTGCCGCCGAGCGTGCGGATGCGCACCGTCGAGCCCGCCTTGATGACCGGCACGTGCTGGCCGGCGCCGGTGTTGCGGTTGACGCTGAAGTGGCCGAGGCTGCTCACGAGCGGGCTCGCGAGGCGGCTGCCGTTCACGTTCACGTTCACGTGCTTGCCCGCCAGCGCGCGGATGTGCTGGACGTCGATCTCGAGCTCGCGCTCGCTGCCGTTCACCTTCGACGTGGCCTTGCCGGTCGCGCCGGGGAACGAGATGCTGCCCTTGAGGGCGATCGTGCGGGTGACCCCACCGCCCTTCGCCGAAGCCGCCGGTGCGGCCACGACAACCATCGCGATGCAGGCGATGAGTACCGAGATGAATGTGGTGCGACGCATGTCCCTACCTCCGTGTTCGTTTGCCGTGGGCTAACGATGCGTGACCGCGGGTCGAGGCCACAAGGGGACATTGGTCGTAGGACCGTGGCATTCCGGCGATGCCCCAGGCATGCTGACCGGGTGCACTCGCCGGGACAGCCCATCTCGTGAACCGCGGCCGGGGAGAGATCCTGAGGCCGGTGGCCACCTTCGCGCTCTCGGGCCTGGCGGTGCTCGTGCTCGTGGCGGTGGCCGGCGCGTTCGCCCTGCGCAGCCTGAGCCACTCCGAGGCCGTGCGCGACGCGCGCCGGCTGGCCACGGTCACGGGCCGGGGGATCGTCGAGCCGGCGCTGACGACGGCGGTCGTGCGCGGCGACCCCGCGGCGATCGCCCGGCTCGACCGGATCGTGCGCCGGCGCGTGCTCGCGCCCGACGTGGCCCGCGTGAAGGTGTGGAACGCCGAGGGCAAGATCCTGTACGCCGACGAGCCGGCGCTGATCGGCCGCCGGTACCCGCTCGGCGCCCCCGAGCTGCACGCGCTGCGCGCCCAGTCCGCGGCGACCGAGGTCACCGACCTCACGAAGCCGGAGAACGCCTTCGAGCGCAACCTGGGCCAGCTCACGTCCGTCTACCTCGGCCTGCGCGCGCAGGACGGGACGCCGGTGCTCTTCGAGGAGTACCTGCGCTCGAGCGCGATCGCCGGGTCGAGCCGCAGCGTGGCCCGGCTGTTCGCTCCCATCGGCATCGCCGCCCTGATCGTGCTGGCCGCCCTGCAAGTGCCGCTGGCGTGGCGGATGGCGCACCGCATCCGCAACGCCCAGCGCGACCGCGTGCTGCTCCTGCAGCATGCGATCGATGCGTCCGAGCAGGAGCGGCGCGTCATCGCCGCGGGCCTCCATGACGGGGTCGTGCAGGAGCTCGCGGGACACTCGTTCCAGATGGCGGCGGCCCTCGAGCGGGATCAGCCCGTGGCCGAGCTGCGGCGGGTGCTCGCCGGGGGCGCGGCCGGCACGCGCAACGCGATCCGGCAGCTGCGCTCGCTGCTGCTCGAGATCTACCCGCCGGCGCTGCGCGACCAGGGCCTGCACGCAGCGCTGCCCGACGCCGCCGCCCCGCTGACGGCCCGCGGCGTGGAGGTGGTGGTCGACGTCCAGGCCGGCCTCGACCTGCCGACCGAGGTCGAGCGGCTCGTGTTTCGCACGGCGCAGGAGGCGATCCGCAACGTCGGCGCGCACGCGGCCGCCGAGCACGTCACCATCGACGTGGCGCAGACGAACGGGACGGTGACGCTGCGGGTCGCCGACGACGGCCGTGGTGTCGACCAGGACGAGCTGGCCCGGCGCCGGCTCGATGGGCACATGGGCCTGGCCCTGCTGCAGGATCTGGCCGAGACGGCCGGCGGCCGGCTGCAGGTGACGTCGCCGCCGGGCGGCGGGACGGTCGTCGAGCTGGAGGTGGCGGTGCCGTGATCCGGATCGTGGTGATCGACGACCACACGATCGTCCGCAACGGCCTCGTGCAGCTGCTGCGCTCGCACGCCGACCTCGAGGTCGTCGGCGCCGCCGGCGACGGCGCCGCGGCGGTGGCGCTCTGCCTCGAGCATCACCCCGACATCGTCCTGATGGATCTCTCGATGCCGGGGATGGACGGTGTCGAGGCCACCCGCCAGATCGTCGCGCAGGCGCCGGGCGTGCAGATCGTCGTCCTCACCTCGTTCATGGACCGCGACCGCATCGTCGCCGCGCTCGGCGCGGGCGCCATCGGCTATCTGCTCAAGGACGCCGAGCCCGAGGAGCTGATCCGCGGCATCCGCTCCGCCGCCCGCGGAGAATCGCCGCTCGACCCCCGGGCGGCGCGCACGATGCTGAGCGCACAGCGCACACCCGGGCCGCTCGACGCCTTGACCGACCGCGAGCGCGAGGTGCTGGCACTGGTCGCCGAGGGCCTGCCGAACAAGCAGATCGCCCGCCGCCTGGAGATCAGCGAGAAGACGGTGAAGGCCCACCTCACGAGCGTGTTTCGGGCGATCGGCGTGAACGATCGCATGCAGGCCGGACTGTGGGCGCGCCGAAACGGGCTGTGAACGCCGGCGCCGGCGCCCGTCACTGCTCGAACGCGCTCTCGCGGTCGCGGCGCGCGCGCAGGTCGGCCCGGTAGGCCATGACCGCACGGTGCAGATAGTCGACGTCGGGGTTGATGCGCGCCTGCACGATCGCGCTCAGGTGGTGGCTGAGCCGGGCGACGGCGCGATCCGCCGTGTCCACGCGCGCGAGCAGCTCGAGGTCGGACGCGGCGGGCAGCACCGCGTCGAAGGGGGTGGCCGACTGCGCCGTCGGCCACACCGAGAGCGCCGGGGCCGAGGCCACGTTGGGCACGTAGGCCACCCAGGCGTACAGCCAGCCGTGCTTGTCGATCGAGACGCCCCCGAGCACGGCCGTGAGCGGCCGCGCCCCGAGCTCGGTGCGGCGCGGCCGGTCGAGCCGCATCGGCAGCGTCACGAACAGGTGGGCGAGCTCGAGCTCGAAGGCGGCCTCACCGGTCGGCAGGGGGCGATTGCTCATCGCCCAGATAGTACGGCCTGGGCCGGATCGGCTCGGGGTGAGCCCGGTGCCGGGCTCACCCCTGGTTTCGTGCTGCCGGCGCGCGGTCCGCGCCGAGCCGGCTACGCGGCGGCGGCCGCGAGCGCGGCGATGCCGAGATCGGCCAGGAGGCCGACCGGGTCGATCAGGATGATCAGGCGGTCGTCGACCTTGGCGATCCCGGTGAGGATGTCGTTGCGTGCGGTCGCATCGCGCTCGATCCGATCCTCCTCGACGCTCATGACCTCGTTCACGCCGTCGACCATCAGACCGGCGCCGACGCCGCCGGCGTCGATGATCACGATCTTCGCGTCCTCCGGGGCTGCCGAGCTCGCGGCGGCCAGATGCCCGGCGAGATCGCAGACCGGGATGATGCGGCTGCGCAGGTTGATGACTCCGCGGATCGATCCGTTGCCGGCCACCCGGCGCGGCTCGCGGTAGCGGATGATCTCCTGCACCTGGTGGATGGGGAGCGCATACTCCTCCGCCCCCAACATGAAAACGACTAGCTGCATGGCACTCACGCCTTTCTCGGCCGGTGGCGGCGCCGCGCGCGGCGGGCCGCCACCAGCATCTTGAGCGGTCAGAGGGTGAACTTCGCGACGAGGCTCGTCAGCTGCGCGGCGGTTGCGGCCAGCTCCTCGGACGAGGCGGTGACCTCCTCCGTGGACGCGCTCGTCTCCTGCGCGGAGGCGGACACCTGCTCGGTGCCGGCGGACGTCTGCATCGCGACGGCCGCGACCTCGGTCGTGGCGGTGGACACCTTCGCGACGCACTCGGTCACGCTCTCGATGCTCGAGGCGAGGCCGTGGAAGGCGTCCCGCGTCTGCCCGGCGGTCTCCGAGGCGGACTCGGCCAGCTTCCTGACCTCCTCGGCGACGACCGCGAAGCCGCGGCCCTGCTCGCCGGCGCGGGCGGCCTCGATGGCCGCGTTCAGCGCGAGCAGATTGGTCTGGTCGGCGATCGATGCGATCTGCTCGGTCAGGCGCACGCCCTGGCCGGCCATCTCGCGGGCCTGATCGCCCAGGACGACGGCCTCCTCGGTGACGTGCTGCGTCTCGCCGATCATGGTGGTCTGCCGCTGTGCGCCCTCGGCCATCTCGGTCACCGCGCGGGCGATCTCCTCGATCGCCTTGCTCGTCTCGGTCGCCGTGGACGACATCTGCGACGAGGCGGTCGAGACCGTGCCGGCGGTGCCGGAGATCTCGCTGATGATGGTCGCGATCTGCTCGCGGGTCGTGTTGTAGAGCCCGAGCCCGGCCTGCGCCCTGGCGAGCATCGAGTTGAAGATCGTCCCGAGCGTGCCCAGATCGCGGCCCTGGCTGCTCTCGAGCGCATGCGTCATCGGCTCGACGTGGACGGTCAGGTCGCCCTTCGTCATCGCCTGCAGGCCCGCGCCCAGATTGGTGAGGCAGTGCTCGTCGAGGCTCGTCAGGCGCTCCTCGAGCTCGATCAGGCAGGACTGGTCGCCGAGGCCCGTCCGCAGCTGCTTGCGCGCGACCTCGTACGACTCGAGGGCGGTCTGCGCCCGGCCCAGCATCGAGTTGAAGACGTCGATCAGCTCCTGCACCTCGCCGCTGCGCGCCTTCGCGGTGATCGGGGTCGTCGCGGGGTGCACCTCGATGGTCAGATCGCCCGCCGCGATCCCCCCAAGACCGCGCTCGAGGTTCGTCAGGCAGATCTCATCCAGGCTCTTCAGGCGGGACTTCAGCTCCGCGATCGCCGGATCGGTGCGGTTGATGAACGACATGGCTCTGCTCCTCCTCGTGAATGTGGGACGACGCTCAAACTCTCCCCACGTAGTCGGCCTCGAGGCGCGCAGCGTGCCGTGCGAATTGGAGTATCCGGCCGGCCCGATCTTGGTATTGCGCCGGTCAGTGCCCGGCGACCTGACCCCCGTCGATGTGCAGGGTCTCGCCGGTGACGAACGTCGCCCGCTCCAGGTACAGGATCCCCTCCGCGACGTCGGCGACCGCTCCGAGCCGGCCGAGCGGATGCAGGCCGGCCATCCCCCGGTAGGACGCCGGGTCGTGCTCGGGGGTCTGGATGACGCCAAGTGCGACCGCGTTCACGCGTACGCCGCGGGCCGCGTACTCGATGGCCAGGGCACGGGTCACGGCCTGAAGGCCGCCCTTCGTGAGCGACGCGAGCGCAGACGGCCGTACGCTGCTCGCGTGGTCGGCAAGGCTCGTGCTGATGTTGACGACGTGGCCCCCACCCTGGGCGACCATCTGCGGGATGACGCGCTGGGTGATGTGGAAGAACCCGGTCAGGTTCACGCCCGTGATCGTGGCGTAGTCGTCCACGGTGTAGTCGGTGAAGGGCTTGCCGATGAAGACGCCCGCGTTGTTGACCAGGCTGTCGATCCGGCCGAACCGGTCGAGCGCCGCCGCGACGACGCTCTCTGCCGTATGCGGGTCGGCCAGGTCCCCCGGCACCGTCACAAGATCGGGCTCGGGGGAGGCGGGGATCGAGCGGGCCGTGGCGACGACCGCGTAGCCGGCCGCGCGGAACGCCTCGACAAGGCCCGCACCGATGCCGTGCGACGCGCCGGTGATGATCGCAACCCGGCGGGGCTCGGCGGGCGCGCTCATGCGACGAGGTAGGTCTCATAGACCACGCCGGCGGGCCGGCGCCCCGCGACGCTGATGAAGACCCCCTTGTTCAGCCAGTCGAGCGCCGGGGCGGCGGTCTCGATCCGGGTCGACGCGCGAAACGTGTACTCCTCGGGGTCGACGTCCTCACCGCGCCCGAGGCGCGCCAGCACCTCGGCGCTGCCGTGGCGAACGCTCCGCGACTGGACGTACAGCAGATCGCCCGCGTCGGTCAGGAGCGTGTAGCGGATGTCGCCGAGGGCCGTGCCGTCGGCGAGGATGATCTGCCAGTCGGCGCTCGCCCCCGGAACGAGCGTGCCACGCAGCTCGGGGCCGGTGAACGTCCCGCCGGCCAGCGGGACGATGCGCCGGTGGCCCTGGGCGACGGCGCCCAGGTCGAGCGGCGGACCGAGCGTGGCGTCCAGGCGGTAGACGTGTCTCAGGCGCGGATCGGGAAGCTGACCATCCACCCCTACCTCGCCACGCTCACCGCGTGGGCCCCGGCGCGGCCGGCCGCACCTCCCGCCTGCGCGATCTCGCCGCGCAGCGCCTTCAGCGCTTCGACGTAGATCTCCGAGAAGGTCGGGAACGGCTGGATCGTGTCGCGCAGGACGGCGAGCGGCACCCGGGCGCGGATGGCCAGCGTGGCCTGCTGCAGCCACTCGCCCGCCTCGGGGCCGAGCGCGTAGGCGCCGGTGAGGCGCTCGCCGTCGCTCTGCAGCGTCAGGAAACCGTTCTGCTCCGCGTAGGCATGCGTGTAGGTGGCGGTCTTGGCGATCCCCGAGACGAGGGCGGTGGCGCTGAAGCGGGCCTCGCCCTCGGCGGCACCGACCGAGGCCGCCTGCGGGTCGGTGTAGACGACCCGGGGCACCGCCTCGTAGTGGGCCTCGCGCGGCTCGCCGAGGATGTTGGCGGCGACCACCTCGCCCTCGTACTTGCCGACGTGTGTGAGCGGCCAGACGCCGGTGACATCGCCGATCGCCCACAGGCGCTCGGCCACGCGCAGGTGCGAGTCCACCGGCACCCCGCGGGCATCCGCCTCGACGCCGACGGTCTCCAGGCCGAGCCCGGCCACCCGCGGCCGTCGCCCGGTGGCCACGAGCAGGCGATCCCCGCGCAGCTCGCGGCCGTCCGAGAGCTCGAGCAGGTACTCCTCGCCGTCGCGGCGGGCGGCCGTCGCATGCACGCCGAGGGCGAGCTCCACGCCCTCCCGGAGCAACACCTCGCCCAGCGCCTCGCCGAGCGGCGCCGGCTCGCGGGCGAGCAGGTGCTCGGCGCCGTCGACCACGACCACCTCGCCGCCGAACCGGCGCACCACCTGCGCCAGCTCGACGCCGACCGGGCCGCCGCCGAGCACGAGCAGACGGCGGGGGACGGCTTTCATGCCGGTCGCCTCCCGGCTGCCCCAGACGCCCTCGAGCTCCCGCAGCCCCGGGACGGGCGGCACGAACGGGTCCGCGCCGCAGGCCAGCACGATGTGCTCGGCGGTGTGGCGGGCGCCGTCGACCTCGACGACACCCGGCCCTGCGAGCCGCCCGCTGCCGCGGATCAGGGCGATGCCGGAGTTGGCCAGCCAGCGCTCCTGGCCGGCATCGGAGTAGTTCGAGACCATGTAGTCGCGCCAGCGCAGCGCCTCCGCGACGTCGACCGCCGCGGTCGCGCCCGCGTCGCGCGCGGCCTGCACCGCCTCGCCCGGACGCAGCAGCGACTTCGACGGGATGCACGCCCAGTACGAGCACTCGCCTCCGACCAGCTCGCGCTCGACGACGGCCACGCGCAGGCCGCCCTCGGCGAGGGCGCCGGCGCAGTGCTCGCCCGGCGAGCCACCGCCGAGGACGATGACGTCGTAGTCGGTGTTCGCGCTCATCTTGCTCATCTCGCCTCCATTCGGCGTGTCCGGGCCGGCGGCGAAAGCGTCGCGGGTGGGGCGGGCCGTCGCGCCCGTGCGATGCCCTGGTCTTGCCTCAGAGCCAGATCCGGGCGGTGAACCCGCGGCGCGCGTGGAAGAACTCGAGCCGCCAGGTCAGCTGGCGGGCGACCCACAGGCCCGTGCCGGCGCCCCGGCCGGGCGGGATGTAGCCCGCGGTGGGATCGGCGAAGCCCGGGCCGCGGTCGCTGACCTCGCACACGAACCGGCCCCGGGCGCGGCCGACGCGCACGGCCGCGACGCCGCCGCCGTGGGTGCCCGCGTTCGCGGCGATCTCCGTGCCGGCGAGCAGCATGTCGAGCGCCTTTGCCTCGGGCGCGCCCTCGGCCGCGAGCGCACTCGCCAGATGCTCGCGGAAGACCTCGATGTCCGCGCCGAACGGGATCTGGCGCAGGTCCGGCAGCGGCTCCGGGGCGGCGGCGATCCCCGGCAGGAGGGCCGCGGGGGGCTCGAAGCGGTCGCTGCCGGCGAGCTCCGCGCCGGCGAGCACCTCGGGGTGCGTCCGCCACACGCCGTCGAGCAGCGCGTCCGGCAGAGCGTCGGCGTCGTATGTGCACATCACCCA
>Ga0070717_10003239_pt1 | contig 11634 bp, 6 predicted proteins | sample LARL113metaG_FD_71366 | JGI IMG/M metagenome (GOLD analysis project Ga0070717, IMG submission 71366) | Corn, switchgrass and miscanthus rhizosphere microbial communities from Kellogg Biological Station, Michigan, USA - LAR L11-3 metaG | ecosystem: Host-associated > Plants > Roots > Rhizosphere ...
CGGCGCGGTGACGGCGCGCGGCCCGTGGCTCCTGCACGTCTATCTCTGGCTGGTCATGGGCGGCCTGCTCCTGCAGGGCGCCGGGTCGCTGCTGCTGGACCTGCGGCCCGACGTCCAGGCCGCGACGCCCTGGCTGCTGGCCACGGTCATGAACGGCAACCCGCCCCACGCGTGGCTCCACATCGTCTGGGGCATCGCCGGCCTGGCCATCCTGGCGCTGCTCCGCACCCCGGTGGCGCGGCTCTGGCTCGGGCTCGTCTTCGGCGTCTTCTACACCACGCTCGGCTTCGTCGGGATCGCCGTCCACGACCCGCTGGGGATGCGGCTGATGCTGCCCGAGAACGCGTTCCACCTCACGGTCGGCCCGCTGATGCTGCTGCTGACGGCGCTGGCCTGGCGCGACCGGGACCGGCGGCCCGAGCTGGGAGGGGCCACGGCCAACCAGTGAGCGCGGCGAAAGCGGACCCCGCGCCGGGTCCGGAGGCCGACTACGCCGAGCTCCGGCGGTCGGTCGTCGCCGCCGGGCTGCTGGAGCGGCGGTACGGCTACTACGCGGTCCGCGGCGGCACTTGCGCCGCCCTGCTGGGGGTCGCGGCGGCGCTCCCGTTCCTCCTGCGACCGGCCCCCTGGCTGGCCCTGTGCGCGCCGCTGCTGGCCTTCGCCGTGGTGCAGGTCGCGCTCGTCGGGCACGACGCCGGCCACCTCGAGGTGTTCCGCGCCTCGCGCCGCAACTGGGTGCTCGGCTCGCTGTGCTGGAGCCTGGTGGCCGGCGTCGGGTTCTGGTACTGGAACGACCGCCACAACCGGCATCACGGGCACACGAACGACCCGGAGGCGGACCCCGACCTGCAGGGCGAGGGCCTGCTGGCGGTCGCGTACACGGAGTCGGACGGCGCCGCCCGGCGCGGCTGGCGGCGCACCGCCGTCCGGCACCAGACGCTGCTGATCCCGATCGTGGTCGCGCTGCTCGCGCTCGCGTTCCGGGTCGAGGGCACGCTGTTCGCGTGGCGCCGGCTCCGGGGCGCCCGCCGGGCGGCCGAGCTGGGCCTGCTCGGCGCCAACGGCCTGCTGTGGCTGGGCATGTTCGCGGCGCTGGGCTGGCGCGGCGTGGGCCTGTTCCTGGCCAGCCAGGCGGTGGCCGGCGGCTACCTCGCCTCCATCATCGCGCCCAACCACAAGGGGATGCCCGTGTGGGCCCGGGGCGCCAGGCTCTCCTTCCTGGAACGCCAGGTGCTGAGCTCGCGAAACGTGCGGCCGAGCCGCCTCATCGACTTCCTGTTCGGCGGCCTCAACTACCAGATCGAGCACCACCTCTTCCCCACGATGCCCCGTGCCAACCTGGGCCGGGCGCGGGCGCTCGTCCGGCCGTACTGCCGGGAACGGGGCCTCGAGTACACGGAGGTGGGGCTGTGGGCGTCGTACCGGATGGTCTACGCGGCGCTGAGCGGGCTGCGCCGGACGGCGGCGTAGCCGTCAGGGCCAGTTCGTCCGCGACGGTATCATCGTTACGTTCCAGCCGTCAGGGACGTCCCCGTGGCCGCCCTGGCGTTCGGCTTGCAGCGTCCACCCATCTGTGTGCTCGCGCCCGAGTGACCGTGGAGGCCCCATTGGACAGCACGCCGAGATCGTTCGCGACGATCCTGCGCGCGTTTCGGACGGCGGCGAACCTGACGCAGGAGGAGCTCGCCGAGCGGTCCGGCCTGAGCGTCAACGCCATCAGCGCCCTGGAGCGCGGGCTCCGGCGCGCGCCTCGTACCAGCACCGTGTCCTACCTCGCCGAGGCGATGGGCCTGGACCCCGCGCAGCGCGCGGCCCTGGTGGCAGCCGCCCGGGGACCGGCCGAGCCCGAGGCGGCCGCCACCCACCGCACCGACGAGCCCTCCAGCACCCTGCCGCGCTCGGTCGCCGACTTCACCGGGCGGGCGGCCGAGGTCGAGCGCCTGCGGACGCTGCTGGAGCTGGAGCACCCCACCGCGCCGCCGGCCGTCGTCGTCACCGGTGCCGCCGGCGCCGGCAAGACGACCCTCGCCCTGCACGTGGCGCACCTGCTCCGCGGCCGGTTCCCCGACGGGCAGCTGTTCGTGGACCTGCGCGGCGCCGAGGACGGGGGACTGGGCCCCAGGGAGGTGCTGACCACGTTCCTGCAGGGCCTGGGCCTGCACGGTGGCGCCCTGCCGTCCGACCTGCCGGCCCTCCTCATGCTGTACCGGGCCCGCCTCGTGGACCGGCGGATCCTGGTCGTGCTCGACAACGCCGCCGACGAGGCGCAGGTGCGCCCGCTGCTCCCGTCCGGCAGCGGCTGCGCGGCGCTGGTCACCAGCCGCGCCCCGCTGGCCGGCCTGGAGGGCGTCTCCCAGCTCCCGCTCGAGGTCCTGAGCCGGACCGAGGCGCTGCGCCTGCTGGCGCGGGTGGCGGGCGAGCGCCGCGTGGCCGCCGAGCCGGAGGCCGCGGCCGAGGTCGTGCGCCTCGTCGGCCACCTGCCGCTGGCGGTGCGCATCGCGGGGGCCAGACTGGCCGCGAGGCCGCGCTGGCAGATGCGCACGTACGCGGAGCGCCTGGCCGACGAGCGGGTGCGGCTCGACGAGCTCCGGGTGGGCGACCTCGAGGTGCGGGCGAGCCTCGCGCTCAGCTACCGCGCCCTGGGCGGCCAGGCGCGGCGCTGCGTCCGCCTGCTCGGCGTGCTCGACGCGCCCGACTTCCCCGGCTGGCTCGTCGCCGGGCTCCTGGCCGTGCCGGCCCGCGACGCCGAGGACCTCCTGGAGCGCCTCGTGGACGCGCGCCTGGTGGAGACGTCCGGCCAGGACCGCGCGGGCCAGCTCCGGTACCGCCTGCACAGCCTCGTGCGGCTGTTCGCCCGCGAGCTGCTCGCCGAGGACGACCCCGCGGCGGTCCGCTCGGCGCTCGAGCGCGCGCTCGGCGCCCAGCTGGCGCTCGCCGACGTGGCCAAGGAGACGCTGTCGCCGGCGGCGGTGGCGCGCGTCCCTCGCGGCTCGGCGCTCCGCTGGCAGCCCGCCGGGTCGCGGGTCGTCGAGGCGGTGCGGCGCGACCCGCTGGCCTGGTACGAGGCGGAGCGGGCGAGCCTGGTGGCCGGTGTGGTGCAGGGAAGCCGCGAGGGCTTCGACGACTTCGCGTGGGAGCTGGCCTGCAACCTGTCCACGTTCTTCGGCATCCGCGGCTACCGCGAGGACTGGCGGACCACCCACGAGCAGGCGGTCCACGCGACCCGGCTCGCGGGCAACCGGCCGGGCGAGATGCGGGTGAGCCGTCCGCTCGGCGAGTCCTACCTCTGGACCGGGGACTACGACGGCGCCGAGCCGTGGCTCCAGTCCAGCCTCGACCTCGCTCGCGAGCTCGGCGACGCGCGCCAGGAGCACACGCTCGTGAACAGCCTCGGCTTCCTCGCGGTCGGGCGCGGTCAGCCGGCCCGGGCGCGGGGCCTGTTCGAGCGGGCGATCGCGTACTGCCGCCCGGCCGGCGACTGGAGCGGCGAGGCCATCGCCCTCATCGGCCGGGGCCAGGCGCTCCGGAGCGAGGGGCGCCTGGACGAGGCCGTGGAGTCGCTGTCCGCGTCGTGTGCCCGGTTCGCCGCGGCCGGCGAGCGCTTCTGGGAGGCGGTGGCCCAGTTCGAGCTGGCGCACGCGCTGCGGCTCGCGGACCGGCGAGAGGAGGCCGAGGAGTGCCTGGTGCGGAGCATCGGCCTGTCCGACGCCGTGGGCAGCCGCCACTACTCCGCATTCGGCAGGTACCGGCTGGTCACGCTCGGGCTGGACCGGTGGACGCCGTGCGAGGCGGTCGCGCGGCTGGAGGAGTGCGTCGAGGCCCTGCGCCGCCTCGGCCTGGCGGAGGCCGTCGGAGCGACGCGCCGCATCGAGTCGCTGCGGGCCGCGGCCTGCCGCTGAGGCGGCGGTTTGGGGTTGATCCCCCAGTCCCGGGGGGGACCACCCCGCCGCGTTCATTCCACCGCGCGGCGGCGCGAAGCGCCAGCAACTCCGCCCGCACGTGACCCACACATCACCCGTACGGACGCGTGACGCCGGCGGCGATCAGCCTGGCCGAGCGGCCTCTATGGCTCCCAGGATCGCGTCCGCGTCGTAGACGCAGCCGCCCCACGTGCCGCCGCTCAGCTGCTGGAGCGCCGCCCAGACCCGGGTCTCGGCCGGGAGGTCCGGGTCGGGCGCCAGGTCCGGGCGCGGCCGCCGGCCCGCCAGCGCCCGGGCCGCCTCCTCCGGGTCCAGCGTCGCGCCGCCGGTGCCGACCAGGTCGACGGACCCGTCCAGGTTGACCCGGTCCACGACGATCCTTATCACGTCCCCGTCCACCAGCCTGCCGATCGGGCCGCCGGCCAGCCCCTCCGGCGTCACGTGCCCCACGCACGCGCCGGTGGACACGCCGCTGAACCGCGCGTCGGTGATCACCGCCACGTCGCGGCCGAACGGCAGGTACCGGAGCGCCGACGTGATCTGGTACGTCTCCTCCATCCCCGAGCCCATCGGGCCCCGGCCGGCCAGCACCAGCACGTCGCCGGCCTGGATCCGGCCCTCCTTGATCGCCGCCACCGCCGCCCGCTCGGACACGAACACGCGCGCGGGGCCGGTCTTGCGGTAGACGCCGTCGGGATCGACGACGCGCCCGTCGATCGCGGTGCACTTGATCACCGACCCGCCCGGCGCCAGGTTGCCTTTCGGGAAGCACACGGTCGAGGTCAGGCCGCGGGCGGCCGCGGCGGCCGGCGACATGATCACCGTGTCGGGATCGACGCCGTCGCGCTCCAGCAGCGATCGCCGGACCGCGCGGCGTCGCTCCGAACGCTCCCACGCGGCGAGCGCGTCGCCCAGCCGGTCGCCGGACGCGGTCAGCGCGTCGAGGTCCAGCAGGTCCGCGTCGCGCAGGTGCAGCATCACCTCGGGCACGCCGCCGGCCATGAAGACGCGCGCCGTCGAGTGGCCGATCGGTCCGTTGGGCATCGCGTCCACCAGCCGCGGCACCCGGCGGTTGATCGCGACCCACTGGTCCACCGTCGGCCGCGGCACCCCGGCGGCATGCGCCAGCGCCGGGACGTGGAGGACCAGGTTCGTCGAGCCGCCGAACGCCGCGTGCACGGTCATCGCGTTGCGGATCGCCGCCGGCGTGACCACGTCCGACACCGCCAGGTGCCGCCGCCGCTGCTCCACCAGCGCCTGGGCCGACCGCCGGGCCATGTCGCTCCAGATCGGCTGCCCGGACGGCGCCAGCGCCGAGTGCGTGAGCGCCAGGCCGCTCGCCTCCGCCACGACCTGGGACGTCGCGGCCGTGCCCAGGAACTGGCAGCCGCCGCCCGGCGTCGCGCACGAGCGGCACAGCTCGAGCGCCGCCTGCTCCAGCGTGATCAGGTCGTGAGCGAAGCGCGCGCCCACCGCCTGCACCCGGCCCGCGTCCTCGCCCTCGTCGGGCATCAGGCTGACGCCGCCGGGCACCAGAACGCAGGGCAGGTGGCGCGCGCCGGCGAGCGCCATCATCATCGCCGGGAGGCCCTTGTCGCACGTGGCGACGCCGATGACGCCGCTCCGCGTGGGGAGCGAGCGGATCAGCCGGCCCAGGACCGTGGCCGCGTCGTTGCGGTACGGGAGGCTGTCGAACATCGCCGTGGTGCCCTGCGACCGGCCGTCGCACGGGTCGGTGCAGGCGCCGGCGAACGGCGTGAGCCCCAGCGAGCGCAGCTCGCGCGCCGCGGCCTCGACGAGCTGCCCCACCTCCCAGTGCCCCGTGTGGTAGCCGAGCGCGACGGGCCTGCCGCCGGCGTCGCGGAGGCCGCCCTGGGTGCTCAGGATGAGGACGTCCGGCCGGCCGAGCTCGGCGGGATCCCACCCCATCGCGGCGTTCTGGCTCAGCGCGAACAGGTTGCCGGAGGGCTCCTCGCTGAGCATCGCGGCCGTCAGCGGGACCCGGCCGGTGCGCGCCTTCCTGGTGGTGGCGACGTCGTACAGCGCGGGATCGCCGCCGTCGAGCAGGTCGTCGAGCAGGCCCACGCTGGCATGGTCGCACTTCCGGGCCGCGGGGGCCGCGGCGGTCAGGCCTGTCCCGGCCTCGGGCTCACGTCCAGCCGGCGAGACCGGGCGGGCGCCGGCCGCTCCTCGCCCACCGCCGCGGCGCCGAGCCGGGTCCGTGCCAGCAGCGCGACCAGCACGTACGAGGTCGCCAGGGACACGGCGATCAGCAGCGGGATGCGGACCACCGCGGGCACCGCCCACGTCACCTCGCCGTACGCGGTCAGGAGCAGGACGTGGGCGATGTAGATGCCGAGCGAGTGGCGGCTCACCGCCGTCACCGCGGGCCACACCAGCTCCAGCCGCGGGCGCAGCGCGGCGGCCGCCCAGACCAGCGCCAGCGTGAGCGCCACCGCCAGCGGGACGAGGCTCGGCCAGACGAACACGTTGACGCCCTGGCGCGGCTCGCTGGCGGGCACCAGCCGGCTGGACAGGAGGAAGCCGGCCGCCGCCAGGCCGGCCACGGCCAGCGCGAGCGGCCAGAAGCGCCGGAGCCGCCGGAGGCGTTCGTACTCGGCCCCGGCCAGCCACCCCAGCGCGAAGTAGCCGATCCAGAACGGCGCCAGCTCGGGGGCGGCCTGGGTCCACAGCCAGCCGGCGGGACCCGGGACCTGGGGAACCGTCGTCCGCGCCACCTCGAACCCGAGCTGCAGCCCGAGCGCCGCGAGCGTGAACAGCAGCAGCGGGCGGCCGGGGCGCGGCGCCACCAGCATCACCACGTAGAGCTGCGCGATCAGGACCAGGAAGTACAGGTGGCCGGGGCCGAGGACCAGGTTGCGGAGGACGGCCCCCACGTCGGCGTCGAGCTTGCCCTCGGCGAGGGCCGCGACGATGAACACCGGCGCCCAGCACAGCCAGGGCACCACCACGCGGGACAGCCGGCGCCGGATGAACGACAGCGGCAGCCGCGGGCGGCCCTGGTGGCCGCGGTAGAGCACCAGGCCGCTGAGGACCACGAAGGTCGGGACGGAGAAGCGGGCGACGCCGACCAGCGCCGCGGTCGGGTCGGCGGAGGGCGGGGTCGTGGACCAGACCACCCAGGCGCCCACGTGGATCGCGACGACGGCCAGCAGAGCCACCACCCGGACGAGGTCGATCTCGTCGATCCACGCTTTGTCCCTCCCCATAACTACCCAGGCTACCAGCATTACTTTCTGATAGTCTTGCTGTCACTTGAGTGGCCGTCAGGGGGCGATGCCGAGCGCGGCGAGGCGCGCGGCAGCCGCGCCAGCCGGGACGTGAGGCCGGAATCTCTACTCCGCCGCCTCGACGCCCAGCTCGGCGGCGCGGCTCGCCAGCTCGACTCGGGAGCGCAGGCCGAGCTTGGCGTACGCGCTGCCGAGATGCGTCTCGACCGTCCGGTGTCCGATGCCGAGGCGCGCCCCGATCTCGCGCGCGGTCAACCCGCGGACGGCGAGGCTGGCGACGTCTCGCTCGCGAGGGCTCAGTGCCTGCGCCGGCGCCACTCGCGGGCGACCGCCCTCCGGCCGCGGCAGGCGCCCGCGGCGCCACACCGCGTCGAGGGCCGCGTATGCGTCGACCGCCGCCTGGAGGGCGGCACCCGCGCCGTCCGAGCCACGCGTGACGCGCGCTCGGGCGACCACCTCCAGCGCCCGGGCGTGGAACAGCCGGAACCCCAGCGCCTCGAACGCCGCCGCCGCCTCCCCGGCCTCCGCCTCGGCTCGCCGCGGGTCACGTCCGAGCCAGGCCATGGCGGCGCCCAGGCGCTCGATCGCGTCGTACAGCGGCGTCGAGAGCTCGGCCGCGATGCGCGCCAGGCGCGACGCCGCCCGCTCGGCGGTCGGGACGTCGCCAGCCGCGACGGCGACCTGCACGCGGTCGCACTCGACGAGCGCCGCCACCGTCAGGGCGCGCATGGCGTCCAGGCCATCGGCGGCGTCGGTCAGCGCCGATAGGGCGTCGCCGAACCGGCCCTCCTGCCAGGCGAGGAAGCCGCGAGCCCAGACGCAGTGGTAGCTGGCCGCGTACCAGTGGGAGTCGCCATAGGTCCTGGCGCTCTGCTCCAGCAGGTCGCGGGCGGCCTCCATCCGGCCGAGCTCGCCGGCCACGATCGCCCCCATGGCGATCGCCCACGCCCGCCGGCGGCCCAGGCCGCCGCGACACCACGACATCGCCTCCTCGGCCCGCGCCAGCGCGGTGTGCAGGTCGCCCGCCATCCAGCGAACGCGCACCGAGATGTCCGGGAGGATCGTGTCGGGATATGCCGAGGCGTCGGAGGCGCCCATCCGCAGCGCCGCTTCCGCCTCCGGCAGCCGGCCGGCGAAGGCCCTGATCTGCGCCAGCAGCGCCCAGTTCGTGATCGAACGGTGGACGAGCCCGCGCTCCCGCACGAGCGCGATCGCACGCTCCACCGCCCGTTCGGCCTCGGCCTCCCGTCCCTGGAGGAGCAGCGCGTAGCCGAGGGTCGTCAGCGCACCGCCGAGCGCCGCGTGGTCGGACGCCCGCTCCGCCTCGGCCACCACCTGCCGCGCCGCCGCCTCCTGCCCGGCCAGGTCGCCCGACAGGCCGACCAGGAACGCGGCCATGTCGTCCGAGAGGCGGGCGTCCTCGTCGCGGCCGGCGTCCCGGAAGAGCCGGCCGGACTCCCTCGCGGCGACGAGCGCCTGCTCCAGGTCGCCGGTGTCCCAGCCCAGGAACGCGGCCTCGCAGTAGCGCACCTCGGCCCGGAGGCCGAGGTCGTCTGACGTGGCCGCCACGTCCCGGATGGCCGCGATGGCCGTCCGCACCGCGGTCTCGCCGACCTCGAACTTGTGGTCGATGAGCCAGTTGGCCTGCCAGCGCACGTACTCCAGCACCTCCAGCCAGCGCTCATGGCGTGCCGGCAGGATCTCGACCACGTCGCTCAGGGTGGCGCTCGCCTCACGCAGCGCCTCGCGCTGGGAGGCGTGGCGGAGCGCGCGGCAGAGCACGTCGATGGCGACCTCGTCGCCCGGCGCGGACGAGCGCGCGAAGTGCGGCGCGGCGTCCGACAGCCGGTCGCTCTCCAGGAGCGCGACGCCGATCCGGCGATGCAGCTCACGCCGCCGCGGGGCCGGGATGGCGCCGTAGAGCGCCTCCTGGACGAGCGGGTGCGCGATCTCGTACGCAGGCTCGCGCCCGGGCCCGATCTCCGCCACGAGCCGCGCCCGGAGCAGGGGTTCCAGCGCCTCGGACAGCGAGCCCGCGTCGAGACCGGTCAGGCCCGGCAGCTGGCTGAGGCTGGCGCGGCCGCCCAGCACCGCCAGCATCTCGAGCACGTCCCGCGCCCCGCCGGCGACGCCGCCCATCTGCGACCGCACCCGGTCGGTCAGCTCCTCGGGCAGCCGCGTGAGATTCGGGCGCGCCCAGTCGGCGCCCTCGTCGGCCAGCGCGTGCAGCAGACCGATCGCGAAGAGCGGGACGCCGCGCGACCGCGACTCCAGCCAGGCGACCAGCGCCTCCGGCACGCGGCCCTCCGGGCTGGCGGCGGCGGCCAGCTGGGCCAGCTCCGCCGTCCCCAGGGCCGAGAGCTCCAGCCGCCGGAGCAGCCCGTCCTGCTCCAGCCTGAGCACCAGGTCGCCCGCCGGCGACGCGCTCAGCTCGCCCGGCCGGGCGGCGGCGAGGAACACCACCGGCGAGCGACGGAGGGCGCGCACCAGGTAGTTCAGCACCTCCAGGGAGGACGCGTCGGCCAGGTGGAGGTCGTCCAGGAACACCAGCAGCGGACGCTGCCGGGCCAGGTTCCCGCACAGCACGGTCATCGCCTCCAGCACCCGCGGGCGCGAGGGCAGCCGGCGCGGCGTGCCGCCCGCCGCCACGGCGGCGCTGGGGAGCACCGCGGCGACCTCGTCGGTCAGGCCGCCGCACAGACCGCGAACGGCCACCGGCGGCAGCTGCCGGAGGTGGCCCTCGAACGCCTCAACGACGAGTCCGAACGGGTGGGCGCCGGCCAGGGAGTGGGCCCTGGCGGTGAGCGCGAGCACCCGGTCGCCGCAGCGCGCCACGAACTCGTCGGCCAGCCTCGTCTTGCCGATGCCGGGCGCGCCGCTGAGCAGGACGCACGCGGCCTCGCCGGAGCGGGCTCGCCGGAGCGCGGCGTGGAGCACGCCGAGATCGGCGGTGCGCCCGATCAGCCCGCCGCGCGCGAGCATCCGCATGCCGACGATTATCTGGCGTCTCGGTGAACCATCCGTGAACAACGCGACGCTACGGAGCCCAAGGAGGTCGAGCGACCTCCGTAGGTGCCCGGATGTGGCGCTGTCGGGGCGGACCTACGGTGACCGGCATGAGTACCGTCGTCAATCTGGAGGCCGTGAAGGAGCGGCAGCAGCTCGGGTGGCGAACAGGCGACTACCCGCGCATCGGCATCACCCTGCAGATCATCGCCGAGCTGCTCGCGGAGGCAGCCGACGTGCGCGCCGGAGAGTCGGTCCTCGACGTCGCGTGCGGGCAGGGGAACGCCGCGATCGCCGCGGCGCGCCGCTTCGCCGGCGCGACCGGCGTGGACTACGCGCCCAACCTGCTGGCGCAGGCGCGCGAGCGAGCCCGGGCCGAAGGGCTGTCCTGCGTGTTCGTCGAGGGGGACGCCGAGCGCCTGCCGTTCCCCGAAGCCGCGTTCGATGCCGTCCTGAGCACGGTCGGGGTGATGTTCGCGCCCGATCACTCGCGGGCCGCCGGCGAGCTGGTGCGGGTGACGAAGCCCGGCGGCCGGGTCGCCCTCAGCAACTGGACGCCCGAGAGCCTGCCGGCCCAGCTGTTCGGCGTGGTCGGCAGGTACGCGCCACCACCGCCCGGTCTGCCCCCGGCCGCCCGATGGGGGACGGAGCAGTATCTGGCCGAGCTGTTCGGCGGCCGCGTCGAGTGGACGTCGTTCCAGGTCCGCCAGTTCTGGTTCCGGTACCGATCGCCCGAGCACTGGGCGTCGTACTTCATCGAGCACTACGGGCCGATCACCCGTCTCGCGGGCACGCTCGATGCCGCGGCGCGGTCCGCGTTCGAGGCGGACCTCACGAGCCTGGCGCGGCGGTTCAACGTCGCGGCCGACGGCACCATGGTGGCGCCGGGCGACTACCTGGAGGCGGTCGGGAAGCGCTCCTGAGCGAGGCCGTATATCGCGCTGTACGACACGTCGGTTCGGCGGTGCCCTAGAGACCGTTCAGCAGTGTGAGCAGTCGCGGCCAGGCGTCGGCCTTGCCGACCGCGTCGGCGAAGACGCTGTCCGGCTGATCGGGCACCAGCCAGCCGACGTTGTGGCCGGCCCCCGGATAGGTCAGCAGCTGATGGGCGTGGCTGCCCAGGCGCTGGTCCATCGCCTGGGCGAACGGGCAGGACGGCCAGATGAAGTCGTTCTGGCCGCACACGAGCAGGACCGGTCCCGCGATCCGCTCCACCGGGATCGCCGCGGGATCGTCGGTCGGGACGGGCCCGTCGAACTGGCTGGTGTACGGGAGGGGCTGGCCGTTCAGCGTCCAGGCGGGTCCGGTGCAGTCCGGGAACGAGCAGTGCACGACGCTGCTGGGGCTGAGCGCCACGACGCCCTGCACCAGGTCGGGCCGGAGGGCGCCGAGCAGCAGCGCCGCCTCGCTGCCGCGCGAGTCCCCGTACGCGAACACGTGCGCGGTGTCCACCTCGG
>Ga0070717_10003242_pt1 | contig 11629 bp, 8 predicted proteins | sample LARL113metaG_FD_71366 | JGI IMG/M metagenome (GOLD analysis project Ga0070717, IMG submission 71366) | Corn, switchgrass and miscanthus rhizosphere microbial communities from Kellogg Biological Station, Michigan, USA - LAR L11-3 metaG | ecosystem: Host-associated > Plants > Roots > Rhizosphere ...
TCCAGTCCCTGCACATTTGTGCGCAAGCCTGTGAACGTGAAAAAGATTGGCAAAAAAAATACGGTTACGAAATGGGAAACGGTTTTCTTCCATGCCTCTACGAACTGGGCGTTGTCGTGCAACATCATTCCGGCAATGAACCCACCGAAGATGACAAACACGCCAAGTTGGAACGTGACCAACCCCGAGACAAAGATGACCACCAAGATTAGCGCGAGCAGATCGTGCGGCAGTCGTCCATTCTCCGAGCCAAATGCGGCGATCGCGCGGTTGAGGAGCGGCCGAATAGCGAAACACCAGAGCGCCAGATATAAGACCAGAAGCGCGACCCGAATTGAAAATCGCCCAGCTGAAAATTTCGCCGCGGTGAGTGCGCTGACGACGGCCAAGAGCGTCCAGCCAATCACGTCGTTGACCGCGGCCGAAGTGATAGCGATCACGCCGAGCTTGGTGCGGGTAATGCCGAGCTCCATCATGATACGGCCGAGAATGGGAATCGCAGTGATCGATAATGCCACCGCGAAAAAGAGCCGGTAACCGAACGGATTGATAGTGGGCGCCAGCGCCGGCTGCGACCAAACTGCGACAAACCATCCGAGCACGAATGGCAGGGCAATTCCTGCGATCGAGACTGCGATGACTGCGGCGCGATTCGTCTTCTGTTTGAGCTGGGTGAAATCGAACTCGAGTCCAATTTGGAACATCAAAAGACAGAGCCCGATCTGGCTCAAAATGATCAACGACATTGGCGGAATGGAATGAAACACGAAGGCGAACTGATTCGGGAACAGGCGGCCAAACAATGACGGTCCGAGCAGGAGCCCTCCAACGATTTCGCCGACGACACGTGGTTGGCCGAGCAAGTGAGCGGCTTTGCCCGCTAAACGTGCTGCGATCAAAATCGCCAGCAGCTCGACCAGGGTGAAAGAGACAAGCCGCTCCGTTTCGTGAACTGAAATGGTTTCCGCCGCCGCGAGTATCATACGTTACACGCGGTGCTGATCGCTTTTGAAATCAAGAGCTTCCGCATGTGGAGCGGAAGTATTCAGGAGCGCCGAAGTGCGTCAACGTTTCTTTGCTGGGCCAGAATCCGGTGGGCGCAGATAAAGATTCATTCCGCCAAGATCGATAATCCCAAAATTCCACGAGAGGTATTCTTCTCCAAGCATTCCGGCAGCGCCGTCGATTTTGGATTCTCCGATTGCTAGCTCTGCATCGTGCACAATAAGGTTCCCGAGCGACAACTCTTGGACTCGAGCCACTTTCCCCGGTAAAACTCCTCCAGTCGCGCCGCCCAACATGAAATTCAGTCCAGATGTGGAAGCTCCGGAGGCGATTGCCACCTGCGCCGGCACAAACGTAGTTGACGCTCCCGTATCTACAATCATGGCCACTGGGTGACCGTTGAGTTTGGCTTCTACCTCTAAGTGGCGGCTTGGATTGACGTGGATCGAATGCGGCTGAACCCTCGTCCCATCAGGAATCGACCGAGATTTTGGTTCGCTGCGGCAGATTGTCCATGTGGATTCACATAAATCATCTGTCTGGCGCAATCGATCACGACTCCGAACTTCGACATTTCATGGGCGCCAAAGAGTCCATCTAAGTGAGGCCTACGTATCGCGTTAATGTCCGCCGCGTCTGCCACACCGACCGGCACGTTTAGGAATGTGCAATTTCCCATTTGCAGCGAAGCGAGGTCAGCAATCCCGGCGCGCTCGGATAATCCGGTAATTCCAGTGACCCGCGCTTTGGTTTGCTGCACTCGTAACCCGAGCGATCTTGCGCTCGCAGAATCAAGCAGCGTAAACGGCGCGCCAGTGTCGATGGCTAGCGCTGTGCGCCGGCCATTTATGACTGTTGTCGCAAACAAATGATTTCCCAAGCGGCGCTGAAGCGGCGAACCACCGTAACCTTCACGCTCCAAAAATGTTTTCAGTGCGGCCGGCGCTGGGCCGGAGCTTTTTTGAGTGGCCCCGCTCACCGAAATAGGCACTGCCAGTAACAGAGCCAGGTATTTAAAATATTTCACAATCGTCTAATTCGGGAGCCGTAGAGGCCCCGCACGTATCAGAGCAGCTGATAAGGATCGACATCCACCGTGGCGATTACATCTTCTGGCAGGGGCAGTTTCTCCATTGTTTCACGGACAAGGCGGCTCAGCCGCATGATCGCTTCGCCGCGAAGCAAAATATGAAACCGAAATTGGCCTTGAAGCTTTTCCAACGGCGCAGGTGTGGCGTCGCTAAGCGTGAATTCTGAGCCGAGCGAGCCTTTCAATCGGCGCACTAAAGTCTCGGCAGATAGTTTTGCCCGGCCCTCATGTGCCGAACGAACCGTGATCAAAACGGCATGTTTGAACGGCGGAAAATCGCAGCGTTCGCGAAATTCCAATTCCTGTTGAAAATAGCCGGCGAAATCGTGGTGCCGCGCAAATTGAATCGACGGACTGAACGGCGTGTAAGTTTGCACGAAAACTTCGCCCTGCGTTTCCCCGCGGCCGGCTCGGCCGGCGACTTGCGTGAGCAATTGAAAGGTCCGCTCGCCAGCGCGGAAATCGGGCATGTGCAACGCCAAATCTGCGTTGATGATCCCAACCAGAGTTACATTTGGAAAGTGCAGACCCTTGGCGATCATTTGCGTTCCGACGAGGATGTCGATCTTGCCGGCGCGAAAGTTCCGCAACGTTTCGCGGTAAGCTTCCTTTCGCGTCATTGAATCCGCGTCCATTCGCCGCACGTTCGCTTTCGGAAAAAATTGGGAAACGGTCGACTCGACTTTCTCTGTTCCAAAGCCGGCGTAGATGAGAGCGTCCTGGCCGCATTCCGGGCATTTCTTCGGAACGGCGGCGGTGTGTCCGCAAAGATGGCAACTCAATCTGGCCATGTGCCGATGGAACGTGAGCGCGACGCTACAGTTCGGACAATTGCGGGCCTCGCCGCAATTGCTACAGAGCAGCGAGGTGGAAAAGCCACGTCGATTCAGAAACAAAATTGTCTGTTCGCGTTTTTCAAGGCGGTCCGCAATCGCTTGCGACAATTTTTCGGAAAGAATCGGTGCGATTTTTTCTTTTCGTCGTTCCTGGCGAAGATCGACAATGCGCATCAAAGGCATCTGTTGGTCATCGACGCGCTGGGTCAGCGTGAGCAGCTCATACTTGCCGGTGGCCGCGTTGTGATAACTCTCGAGCGACGGCGTGGCACTCCCGAGTACGACTGCGCATTTCTCGATCTTCGCGCGCACGACCGCGACGTCGCGTGCGTGATAGCGTGGTGCTTCCTCCTGTTTGTAAGTCGTCTCATGTTCTTCGTCGACAATGATGAGGCCGAGATCCTTGAGCGGCGCGAAGACCGCGCTGCGAGCACCGATTACAATGCGCGCCCGACCCGAGTGGATCTTGTGCCATTCATCGTGGCGCTCGCCTTCAGATAAATGGCTGTGCAGAACGGCTACGACGTCGTGCATTTCGACGAAGCGACTCTTGAAACGCTCGACGGTTTGAGGCGTGAGCGAAATTTCCGGCACAAGCACGATCGCGCTGCGGCCGCGTTCGAGCGCAACGCGAATGGCTTGCAGATAAATTTCGGTTTTCCCGCTGCCGGTGACGCCGTGCAACAAAATCGGTTTGGCGGTCTCGGGAGAAGCGAGCGCCTCAGTAACTTTGTTCAGCGCAGCAACTTGTTCCGCATTTAGTTCGAGATTCGCGCTTGCAACAAATTGCTCGTCCGCGTGCGGATCGCGCTCAACCGCCTCGTCGCGCACCTCAATCAAGCCGCGTCTTGCGAGGGCGCGCAAGGTTTGATTATCAAATGAAGTCTTGCGCAATAATTTAGCGGCCGGCATTGGCTTCTCCAGTTTGGCGATCGCTTCCAATAGTTCGGCCTGACGGGGTGCCCGCTTTCGCAGATTGTCGATCTTTTGGTGCCAGTCCGGCTCGGACATGTCGATCTTCGCGAGCGGTTGCACGACGAGTTGTTTTTTCCAACCAACTTCCGCCCGCCGAATGACCTGCGGCAGCAGACTGCGCATGACTGTTTCGAGTGGGCAGCAATAATAAGCGCTCATCCATTTCGCCAAGTCCAACAGCGATCCACTCAGCACCGGAGCTTCGCCCACAAGCGCTTCGATTGGCCGAATTCCTTTGGCCCCGCTTTTTTCGAGCGTGGCCAGAACGGTGGCGAGCGCGGACGTGTCCCGAAACGGGACCCGGACCCGCGAGCCAATCCCAATTCGTTCGGCCAATGTTTCCGGCACGGAATAATCGAGCTCGCGCTGAATGGCGCGGTCGATAATTACGCGAACGTATTTTGGCTTTATCATCTCGCTGGCCACAATTTAATTGAAGTTTATCTCGATCACGAGCATGAGGTCGGAAATAAGATGGCCCGCTTTTTCTTAAAATTAATTCTTTGTCTGCTGATCTCGCTGGCCGCTGGGTTTGGTTATCTCGCGCTGCGATCGGGCGATGCGTTTTATAGTTTCTACGAATGGGTCAGTCCGGCGCGTTTTCAACAATACGATCAACTTATTCTTTCAGTCGCGACCGAACATCAGCTCGACCCGATGCTGGTGAAAGCGGTGGTCTGGCGCGAGAGCCGGTTCGATCGGCAAAAATATGGAACTGCTGGCGAGCGCGGCCTGATGCAAGTCAGTCAAAAAGCCGCGAATGAGTGGGCGCACGAGCACAAGATCGTCAACTTCAATGTCGAGCAGTTGTTCGATCCAAAGACAAATCTGGAAGCCGGCTCATGGTATTTGCGACGTGCGCTCGATCATTGGCAAAACGAATCCGAGCCGTTGCCTTTCGCTCTCGCCGAATACAACGCGGGAGCAAGTCGAGCCCAACGCTGGGTTGGAGCGGGTGGAATCACTGCCAGCGAATTCTTGGGCAACATAGATTTCCCGATCACGCGCAAATACGTGCAATCGATTCTCGATCGCTACGCGTTTTACAAGCGCCGCGGTCGAATGTGACGCCTACGCGAACTCGGCCGCGATTTTTGTGTTGAGCTGAAGAACGTTGTCGATCTTGAGGGCAAGATCGACGCCGCGTTGCTTCAGCGCCGCGATCACGCTCTCAGTCGGAATGTTTCCAACGAGCGAATCCTGCGCGAAAGGACAGCCGCCGAGTCCGCCGATCGCGGAGTCGAACCTTCGACATCCAGCGTCGTAGGCGGAAAGAATTTTTTCGATAGCTTCGGCCGGCGCGCTGTGTAAGTGGACGCCGACCTCGCAATCCGGTTGGGCTTTCAAGGCCGCACTGACGACTCTTGCAACCGATTGTGCGTCCGCGGTTCCAACGGTGTCGGCTAGAGAGAGCGTTCGAATTCCAAGCGCATCGATACGGGAAACTGCTTCTGCCAGCTCATTTTCGTTCCATGGATCGGCGTAGGGGTTTCCAAACGCCATCGAAACGTAGACCACAAGATCGACATCTGCTTCATTCGCGCTCGCCTCGATCGCCTTTAGCGTCTCGAAATTTTCTTCCGGTGATTGGTTTTGGTTTCGTCGAAGGAAAGTTGGCGAAATGGAGCACGGATAGCCAAGCGTTGTCACCCGTTTTGTCGCGATCGCGCGCTCGGCACCTTTTTCATTCACGACAATACCGATGATCTGGACGTCGTTCGGGATTTCGAGTTGCGCCAAGACTTGTTCGCTGTCGGCCATTTGTGGGACAGTTTTGGGCGAAACAAAACTGACGGCGTCAATCTGGCTGAACCCGGCAGCGATCAGTGCGCGGAGATACTCAATCTTCAATGCCGTCGGAATCTGGCGCGGCAAGCCTTGCCAGGCATCGCGTGGACACTCGATTAACTTGACCGCTTGGTTCGCCATCTTCGGAATCTTCGGTAACGGTTCAAGGGAATGACAAAATCGCAAATCGCCGGGGTTCTGGAGGAAATCGCGACGCTGCTCGAATTGAAAGACGAAAATCCTTTCAAGATTCGAGCTTATGCCAATGCCGCGCGCTCGCTCGAAACGTTTGGCGGGAAGCTGGCCGATCTTCAGGACGAAGAAGCGTTAGGAAAAATTCCCGGCATCGGCAAAGCGATCGCCGCCAAGATCAAAGAATTAGCCGCGACTGGGAAACTTAAGTACCTCGAGGAATTGCGGGCCGAGTTTCCGGCGGCGATTCTGGAATTGTTTTCCGTCCCCGGACTCGGAGCGAAGAAAATCAAAGCGCTTTACGAGCAACTGCACATCAGCTCGATCGAGCAACTCCGCGAAGCGTGTGAATCGGGCAAGGTTGCGGAATTGCCGGGCTTCGGCGAAACGACGCAGACAAAAATCTGCGCCGCAATCGAGCAGCGCGCCAAACATTCCGGATATTTTCAATTTGGACAGATTGCCGCCGACACCGAATCGCTGCGGAAGGATTTAGCCGCGCACCGGGACGCGCTCCAAGTCAATGTCGCCGGAAGTTACCGGCGGCGAAGGGAAATTGTGCGCGATGTCGATCTTGTTGTCGCGACGAAGAAGCCGGCCGCGATCACGGAATTCTTCATCAAACACCCGCTCGTGGAGTCGATCATTGCCCAAGGTCCGACGAAAACGAGCGTGCGCTTGCGTTCCGGCATTCAATGCGATCTGCGAGTTGTCAGTTCGGCCGAATATCCGTTTGCGCTCAATTATTTCACTGGTAGCAAGGAACACAACATCGAGATGCGCAGCCGCGCGCTCCAGCGCGGCTGGACCTTGAACGAATATCGGATCGCGAAGTTGCCGGCCGATCCAAAAGCCAGGCGAAAGAAAATCGCAGCGAAGATTCCAAGAGTGAATGAAGAGGCTGAATTGTATCGTGCGCTTGGGCTCGATTTCGTGCCGCCGGAATTGCGCGAGAACTGCGGCGAATTTGAAGCCGCGGAGAAACATTCGTTGCCGCGGTTACTCGAGCAGGAGAATTTGCGCGGCACGTTTCATTGTCACACCGTCGTGAGCGACGGTCACAACACGCTTGAGGAAATGGCCGCGGCCGCGCAGGACCTCGGTCTGGAATACCTCGGGATCGCGGAGCACAGCAAGAGCTCGATTCAGGCGCACGGCATCGATGCCGCGAAATTGAGATCGCAAGTCGCCGCCATTCGCAAGCTGAACAAAAAGTTCGATCGCTTTCGATTGTTTGCCGGAATCGAGTGCGACATTCTTCGAGACGGCAAACTTGATTTCGCTGACGAGATTTTGGCCGAACTTGATTTTGCAGTCGCCTCAGTTCATTCGGTTTTCAATTTGTCCGAAGCCGAAATGACTAAGCGAGTCATTCGCGCGATGGAAAATCGGCTCGTCACAATTCTGGCGCATCCGACCGGCCGCTTGCTGTTGAAACGCGAGCCGTATTCGATCGACATTCCGGCAGTCCTCGACGCCGCGGCCGCGACCGGCACGTGGATCGAATTGAACGCCGCACCGAAGCGGCTCGATCTCGACTGGCGGTGGTGGCCGCTCGCGAAGCAGAAAGGCGTTAAGTGCGTGGTCAATCCGGACGCCCATCGCGCCGAGCGATTGCAGGATTTGTGGTTCGGGGTCGGGATCGCGCGCAAAGGTTGGCTGACGAAAGCGGAGGTGATGAATTGTTTGCCGCTCGGTAGAATCGAGTCAGCGCTGCAAGCGAAGAGAAACTGGAAGCGCTAGATTTTCTCCCGCTGCGGCAAAAAGAGCGTGAGGCATTTGCAGGCGCCGCCGGCTTTGAGGAATTCGGTCATCGGAAGCTGGTGACAAGTGAAGCCGCGCTCACGCAGAGCTGCGACGAGATTAGGCGCGCCTTCGGGTAAGACGATATCGCGTTCAATCACGACGGCGTTGCAGCAAAAGTGCATGGCCTCGTCCGGTGCGACGTCGATCAAATCGGACACGTGCTCACGAGTCGCGTGTTGCCCGTATTCGTCGAATGCGGCGGGAAACCACATTGCCGCGCCATCAGGGAGCGGACAAAAGCAAGTGTCGAGATGGTAGAAACGTGGATCGACAAGTTCCACTGAGACGACGAGACATCCGAGCATCTCCGCCACCGCGCGATGCGATTTGATGTCGGACCGGAATTTGTAACCACAGAAGAGCACATCGCTGCCAAATAGGGCGTCGCCTTCGCCTTCGAAATAGTAATCATTGGGCAACCAGGAAATTTGATAGCCGCGTTTTTCCATCCAGCTCGCGAAATGCGGCGCTTCGCCGGCGCGCTCTTTGTGACGAAAATTGCTGGGGATAAACTGCTTGCCGACTGCGAGTCCAGCATTGGCGGTGAAAACCATGTCCGGCAAGTTTGGTTGCGGCGAGACCAATTCGATTTTGCAATCGAGTTTGGACAGGGTCGCGTGCAGACCGGCCCACTGCTTTTGCGCGACTGCCGCTTCCGCGCCGCGGGCGCGGCTCATCCACGGATTAATCTCGTACTCGATGCCGTAGTAGTCCGGCGGGCAAAGTAAAAGCTCGCGCATAAGATCGACAGTCACTTATCGCGAAGCTGAGTGCGATTTACTTCCGCACCCTGCTCGCGCAGACGTTGAATGAGCTCGTCCAATTCGGATCGGGTCGGAGCTGTGATTTCGATTCGAGCGAGACTTGGATCGATGCGCTTTTGACCAATCTTAAATTCCACGATGTTAAAAGTGGCGCCACGGGTCACAATTTGATCCAACACCTTCGGTAACGTGAGCGAATCGATGATGTGACCGCGGAGTTCGATCGTTTCCGAAAACATCGACCAAATTTAGCCGATGACGCTTGTGCGCGCCAATTGCATGAAGCCGGGGGCGGATCGAGACTTTGGCCAGAGATGCTCGAGTTCCAGCAAATCCTCTTATGAAAAAGACTGACGGCCTCGCGGGCTTAGCCAAAAAAATCGCAGTCCGGCTCGCGGTTAAACCGGAGATTTTCATCATTCACCCGGCGGAGCTTCGGGTTCTGCGATCAATCTCGGACCAGGAACTTCGCGCCTTTGCCGCGGAAAATGGCTGGCGTGTTGTCCGTCGACTTGGCGGACGCCAGATTGAGTTTTACAACGACGCAGGAGCGCGCTCGAACACGTAGCTTGTGACGATCGGTTGGGACACCTTAGATTTAGGGGTCGGTGCTGGAGTTAGCGTCACCTACTGCTTGAAAGCTGTGTAGGTATAGTTCACGTAGGTCCAGGAGCCGTTGACCTGGGAACCTAGTTTAACATAGATAGTCCGCCCATCAGTGGGCATGTTATTTATGGTGGCCGAGTGGGCTTGGACTACACCGGAGTTATAAATATCGGCCCTATTTGGCGAACTGCCGACGAAAAGATAATAGGCTGTAGCGCTGCCGGCGCTCCATTGGAATGTAACACTTGAGGAAGTAAACGTTGAGCTCGGCGGCGGGTTCAACATTACTGCGGCTCCTGTCGGCGGCGGAGTCGGAGTGGGAGTGGCGGTCGGCGTTGGAGTAGGAGTGGCCGTGGGAGTTGGTGTTGGGGTCGCTGTGGGAGTTGGCGTTGCTGTGGGCGCAGCTGTTGGCGTTGGAGTAGGAGTTGGGGTCGGTGTTGGAGTTGGAACCGGCGTCGGCGTGGGCGTTGGCGTAGCCGAAGGATTGAACGCTTTATAGGTATAGCTGTTCGATATCCACGAACCGCTGACCTGGGAATACAGTTTTACATAAATGGTACGCCCATCAGTAGGAATATTATTTACTGTCTGAGAAAGCGTGTGCAATTGGCTCGAGGTATAGATATCGCCGCTGCTTGGAGAGCTGCCCACTAAGAGCCAATAAGCCGTAGCGCTACCGGCGCTCCATTGGAATGTAACGCTTGAGGAAGTAAACGTTGAGCCCGGCGCCGGGTTCAGCATTACTGCGGCTCCTGTCGGCGACGGAGTCGGAGTGGGCGTTGGCGTCGGGGTCGGGGTCGGGGTGGCACTGGGTGTGGGCGTTGGAGTTCCGCTAGGAGTTGGAGTTGGGCTGCCTGAACTCACGGTTAGAATTCCCGAACCGGTCGCGGTCTGCCCGTCAGGGTTCGTGATAGTAACATTTTTTGAGCCGCCCGACGCAGAGGTTGTGTTGAGATCCAAGGTTACGTGGGTTGGATCGACATACGTGACGGAGTTGACGGTCACCCCACCACTCACGCTTGCTCCGATTCGTTTCGCGAATCCAGTTCCAGGATCAAAAAATCCTGACCCGGACACGGACGTGCCACTGATTGTAGCCGTCGTTGAAGATTGTCCTGCTGCGACACTCGAACTGGCTGACAGTGGGGTCGCGGGCGGCGGCGCCAACAGTTTGGCCACTTCCAAACCATAGCTGTTAGTGCCGTCGCAGAATTCCTGGATGGTCCACATCGTCATATCGTCATCCGGATCGACGCTGGTGAATGAGTAATCTCCCCACCGATGCGGACTTGAGCTATCTGACACGTTGTAGGAACTGCTGCTGTTGGTAAACAATGCCGGAGCGTTGACTGTTCCAAGCGCGTCCCCCGAAAGCCGGCCGGTCGTTGCGGCGTTGATCCGAAACGAATTGCCTGCAGTGCTGAATCCAAAAGCGGCGTGACCCTGTCCCGAAACAACCACCGACGGGATCCAATACTGTCGAGCAGACGATGCGAGAGACGCGGAATCGAAAATGGTTCCAGACTCGACGACGGTTGGCGTTCCACTGCCTACTGGCACATTTAACTCGTACCAGCGCACGGCATCGCGGGCAGTGGAGCCGGTGGCGGCTACCCCGGTGGCGTCGACCGCGATGTTGTGAGCCGTCCACAAACGGCCGTTGCGAATATGTGCGGCAAAAAGACGATCGTCGAGCGCGTCAAGTTGTCCGTTGGTTCCGCTGGCATTGATCGCTATCGGCAACGCCGTGGCGCTGACCGTAATCGGAATATTTGCCGAAATGCTCGGAGTTGTGCCTGGATTGCTGATCCGGCGCATGACTAATCTTCCAAACGTAGCGTCGCTTGGCCCGATGATGTATCCCTCGTTCGCGACCGGATCATAATTATCTACTCCGCGCGGGCTGTCCGGGCCATCTCCGCCAGTGATCAGACCCCGAAAGGCCGTTACCACAATTGGACCGCCGTTTAAAATCGAACTTTTGCGAACAACGAAGACTGAGGTGCCGTTGAAATTCCCGGCTACTGCGTCAAACATGTTGCCACCGATGTAAAGCGCGGTGCTATCGACACCGAGCGAGTCGTAATCGAGAAACTCGCCGGTGCTAGTATTATTAGGCTGACCGACCATATCCTGCTGAACGTAAAAGAAGCTCCAGACCGTATTAGCGCTGATGACGCCATTACTGGCCGCGTCGGACACGGCGATTAGAACACGGTTCGGCATGTCACCGATGCTCCTCGATGAGCTGCTCGGGACGTCGATAATCGCCAAAATCCATCGGCCGCTCAGCCGATCGTAGCGGATTTGGGGGTCGCTCGTGAAATTCAAATTGGCCGGAGTCATCACCGATGAGAAAAAGAAATCGGGATCTGCATTCAGCGCGCCATCGGCCACTCCGGTTGTCTTGTTAAATGTTTCCAAACGGCCGTTTACGAAAATGAAAAACTGCGATGGTCCGACCGCGCCCATCGAATCGGGCGGGAATGCCCCGGTCTGCATCGGGCCAGTTACGCCGTCGAAGGTGAGTCCGAGAGTTTGGGCCGTGTAAGGCCCAGTGCTGATGC
>Ga0070717_10003243_pt1 | contig 11628 bp, 10 predicted proteins | sample LARL113metaG_FD_71366 | JGI IMG/M metagenome (GOLD analysis project Ga0070717, IMG submission 71366) | Corn, switchgrass and miscanthus rhizosphere microbial communities from Kellogg Biological Station, Michigan, USA - LAR L11-3 metaG | ecosystem: Host-associated > Plants > Roots > Rhizosphere ...
TACTGATCGAGATCGAGACCGAAGGATCCGGCGAGCTGTTCGGCAACTGCGGCATCGGGACGTTCGAGATATGATTTTGGGAAATGGACCGCTTGATAGGTATTGGTGATACGTTTTTCGTCGACGGCAAGAAGTTCAATGATATCGCGCTTTGAGTTTTCCGACACTGTCACAATATGGTCAGCCTCGGCGGCGATTTTTTTAAGAAGCCGTAACATCTGCCGCTTGTTGTCCAAAGTAGCGAACGGGAGACGCAGCGGCACGAGATCGTGAATTGTATAGACATTACAGGCCGTCTTCGATCGTAACGGGAGCTGGTATGTGCAGTGAAATATATCCGGTTTAGGGTCAAAGACCAGATCAACAAAATTCTTTGACCATGAGAAATGGATCCGCGCATTTTCGAAAAGCCTGCGCGCGACAAAGATTTGATCATGTTCGGGTAAGGTCGAGGCGAATTGGCGAGTAACAACCGCACCGCTAAAATCAACTGGCGTGGGTTTTACCGGAAGCCGGTATCGCACTTGATCGGTAATGTAATTAAGCAGATCACCGGTTGGCGATCGCTTGATCGCCCGCTTCTCGTCGAAGAAGGCCACCTCCCGCAATAATGTGTCTTTAGACGGTGTTTGCGGGGAAGCGTAGACGACCCCGACCTCGTGGCCGAGCTCGTGAACGACCTGAGCCAGCATACGTGTATAGGTGGCTACTCCCGTTCCTTCCGCTAGCGACAGGTTCAGGCCATCGTAGATGATACGCTGGGGCATTCCGGGGCCGGCCGAGCGAGTGTTGCGGTCGTATGACGTCGAAATCGCCGATCCGCAAGCGCCATTGCCCGCCGCCCCAGACTTGCATCCCGCCGGTTCCACTTGCAATTGACGCTTCTCCCCCTCCGGCGTCGCAGCGTCATTTTCGTGGACAGCCGGCACGTGATTGTCAATTGTCGCGGATGGCTAACGTCAGTGTAAGGCGTTTATGCCCGCGGCAGCGTCGGGGTGGGGATGCGGCAATGTGATCTCGGCTCTGCGATGACGTTTGCGTCACGCGACGGAAGCCCAGCGCTTTCATCACCCCCGACCGGGTTGGGCTTGCTGGAAGCCCGGTGCGCTCCGCCGGACCCGGCAACGCTCGCCGCGCTGCTTCCGGACTTCAGGATCGAGCGCCGCTTGTCGGGTGCCGGCGGTGATCAATTGTCCGGCGTCTTGGCTTGGTCCGGTGTGCGAAATGCCGGCCGCGAGAGAGCGAGGGCAACGGCGCTCGGCGTCCCGTTGATCCTCCTCGGTCACGGCCTGTTGCGAAGCCCTCCGGGGTGGGGCGGCGCAACGACGGTCTTGAGCGCGACGGCGCTCAAGATGACAGGACCCAGCTCCACGGCGGATATCCTCCACCCTCGGCGACTGCTCCTGACGCGTGGTTGGGAAGGCCCGAGACTTTTGGCGCGCGCGGTGAGCGCGCGGCGCGACATCGTATCGCGACGGCTCGCGGGCCCCTGGTGGAACTCGGGAGCCGCTTCCGAGCTGCCGCGCTGCGATGGATTCGCCTTGATCGTCGCCGGCGGCAAAAACAAGCTGGAAGCGAACGGACCGGACCTCCCTACGCTGCGCGCCATGCTCGCGGCCGCATTGGCCGAAAATCGGCCGGACCAAATTACGCTCGTTGCCCCCGGCTTTAAAGGCGGCCTCGGGGCCCTGCATACCGTTCTGAGCGAGGCTGCTTCGCAGGGTTGCACCGTTCTGAGCCGACCTGTCGATCTGTGGGAGGCAATCGAGCGTGCGGATTGCGTGTATGCCGCGGGGGGCGAGACCGGGTTTCTCGCTCTGCTGGCCGGAGCCAAGGTGCGCTGTTTCGCCGAATCCTTCTATTCGGGTTGGGGTCTCACAACCGACGAGGCCGCCGTTCCACAAAAGCCGTTCCGCCGGACGATCGACGAGATTTTCGCCGGCGCCTGCCTGACCGCGACCCGCTACCTCGATCCCTTTCACAAGACCGCCGCCTCGCTCGAAGAAATCCTGGAAATCCTAGGCGAGTGGCGAAACATCGAAGCCGCCAACCGGCGCATCGCGGTTTGTCTCGGGATGTCGTTCTGGAAGCGCCGCCAGATCGCCGACTTTCTTAGGTCGGGCGCAGGTCCGCCCGCCTTCCGGCGCACCACGAGAGCTGCTCTCGCCAAGGCTGGCGTCCGGTCCGGAAGCGCCGTCGCTGTCTGGGCCGCCCGCGCCCCGACTGGACTTCCGAAAGCGGCCGAGCACTGCGGCGTTCCGTTGATCCGTGTCGAAGACGGGTTTATCCGCTCGGTCGGCCTGGGGTCCGATTTCATGCCTGCCGCATCTCTCGTGCTGGATAGCCGCGGCATGCATTTCGACCCAAGCGTACGCAGCGACCTCGAACTTCTGCTCCTCGAGACCGAATTCGACGGAGCGTTGATCGAGCGCGCCCGCCGTCTGGTGGGCGCGCTCGTCGCCCGCGGTGTGACCAAATACAATCTCGGGCAGCCCGGTGCTGCCATCGAATGGCCCCCCAGCCGCCGACGCATCCTGGTGCCGGGCCAGGTCGAGGACGACCTCTCGGTCCGCCTCGGCGGTGCGGGGGTCAGTGGCAATCTCGACCTTCTCGCGCGCGTGCGCGGCGCAAACCCGGATGCCTTCGTCGCGTATAAGCCCCATCCCGATGTCGAAGCCGGCCATCGCAAAGGGAGAATCTCCGACGCGATCGCCCTTGACTTCGCCGACACGATCATCCGCGGCGTCTCCACCGCGGCGGTCCTGGCCGAAATCGACGAACTGCACACCTTGACCTCGCTAGCCGGCTTCGAGGCACTCCTGCGTCACCGACAGGTCGTGGTCTACGGCAGGCCTTTCTACGCTGGCTGGGGTCTGACAACCGACTTTGCGACGGTCAATCGCGGTCGGCGGCTAACTCTCGAGGAGCTGGTCGCCGGCGCGCTGATCCTCTACCCGCGCTACCTCGATCCGGTGTCCCGACTACCCTGCGGGCCCGAAATCGTCATCGAACGGCTCGACAATCCGGAGCTTTGGAAGCCAGGTGCCCTGGTCGTAGCGCGCCGCCTTCAGGGCATCCTGATCCGGCGTTGGAGCGAGCTTGCCGGCAGGTTCTCTATGTTGGGTCCGTACCAGCCAACTCGTCGTGACGCTTCTCGGACGCCGCAACCTTAGGAAAATAGGGATGCGCGCACCATTCAGCGCCGTAATCATTACCGGCGCTTCGAGCGGGCTTGGCGCTTTGTTGGCGGAGGCGTATGCCGGGCCTGGGGTCGCTTTTGGCCTGCTCGGACGGGATAGACAACGCCTCGCAACGACGGCGCGCGCCTGTGAGGCTAAGGGAGCAATGGTGAGCGCCGCGACGATAGACGTAACCGAGGCGTCCGCAATGGCGTCCTGGCTGCGGGAGTTCGATCGCCAACACGCGGTGGATTTGCTGCTGGCGAATGCCGGCACCTCTGGTGGGCCTGACCCAGGGAGCCCATCGGAGGGCGTCGATGCAGTCGCCCGTCAAGTTGGGGTAAACCTGCTCGGTGCCGTCAACACAATCGAGCCGCTCCTTCCGGGATTGTGCTCACGGCGCCGCGGTCGCGTTGCGGTGGTCGCGTCGATTGCCGCTTATCGCGGGCTTCCCTACAGCCCGGGCTATTGCGCGAGCAAGGCCGGGTTGCGCGCCTACGCAGAGGCGCTGCGGCCCCGCCTGGAGCAACACAACATCGGCATGACCGTCGTATGTCCCGGTTTCTTCGATTCGCCAATGACCGATCGCTTCGATGGGCCAACCCCGTTCCTGCTCAGCAGCGAGGGCGCCGCCAGGATCATCAAACGCGGCATCGATCGCGGCCGGCGCCGGGTTGCCTTTCCGTGGCCTCTGGTGATCGGTCTGCAGTTCTGTGATCTTGCCCCTGCCGTCATCGGGGATGCGATCCTGCTGCGCTACCGTTTCCGAATCCGCTCGGTCTGAGCACGCGCTATGAGCCAAGCGCTGCATATCGCGGTGGGTGGCATCCTCGCGCTGGCTAGCTGGTTGATCCCGCGTCGCGTTGCCGAAGCGCGAAGAACCAGAACCGCAGCACTTCTGCTCGACCTGCTGCCTGTCCTGCTCACAGGCGGCCTGGTGATGACGGCGACAGGTCGGCCGATTTTCACCGGTGTCGTCCTGATTTCTCTAGGTGCCGGGTTCGCTCTCGCCGACCGGACAAAGCGTGAGGCTTTGCGGGAACCAGTGGTATTTTCGGAAATGTCCGAGCTGCCGCAGGTATTCACCCACCCCCAGCTATATCTCCCTTTTGCGGGTCCTGCGTTGGTTGTTGGCGGAGCCGCCGCAGCAGTCGCCGTTTGCCTCGCACTCCTCGGTTTCGAACCGGATTTGTGGGTTCCGGACCCTGTGCTGGTAGCTTGCTACGGCGGGCTCGTGATAGCGGGTATATGGGTGATGTCACGCGAACCCGCACTCGGCACCACGGCTGCAATATTGCGACGGCTCGGCGCGACCGGCGAGCCGTTCCGCGACGCTGCAATGCTTGGTCCCTTTGCGATGGTGCTTGTCTATGGGGTGATCGCGAGGGCCGAGCGTGCCGCGCGCCGCGGTCGTTACGCCCCGCCGCCGGCCCCCGCGCTCCGTCGGACGGGCCTGCCAGCCGGAGTGCCGCTGGTTCTCGTGCAATGCGAATCCTTTTTCGATGCTCGGCGGTTGTCGCCATTCGTCCCAGGCACTCTCCTCTCTGGCTACGACGCGTGCTGCGAAAGCGGTGGGAGTTTTGGTCGGCTCGATGTCCCGGGATGGGGCGCAAACACGATGCGGGCCGAATTCGCGGTGCTGACTGGGATACCCGAAAGCGACCTCGGTTATGACCGGTTCAACCCTTATCACGCCTTTGCCCGTGCGCCGATCGCTTCCCTCGTCTGGCACTTGCGCAACCAAGGCTACCGCACCGTATGCCTGCATCCGTTCGACCGCAGCTTTTTCCGCCGCGACCTGACCCTTCCGGCGCTCGGCTTCGAGACCTTTCTCGGCCTTGAAAGCCTCGGCGGGTCGAGGCGGCCTCCCTACTACTCCGATCCGGAGCTGGCGCACCACGTGCTACGGGTTCTCAAGGCCGAGGGGCCACGCGTCTTCATCTTCGCTATCACCATGGGCAATCATGGGCCATGGCTCGAAGCCGGGCTTCCCATCGATACCGAATTGCGGCGCAGTTTTGACACCGGAAGCTTGCCGCAAGGGGCGGAGTTGCTGCGCTATCTCGGCGGTCTGCGGAAATCCGACGAAATGCTCCAGATCTTGCTGTCCGAACTGCAACGACGCCACAACGACGGTGTCCTGGCGTTTTACGGCGACCACCTTCCGAGCCTGCCCCAGGCGTTCCGCCAATTGGGTTTTGACGAATGGGGTAGCGATTATGTTGTTTGGCAGGACACGGGATCAGCCGCCCAACAGCTCGATTTGCCGGCGCATCGGCTGCCAAAGGTCATCATCGACGCGTTGCGGCAAATGGGCGTAATCGACGGGCGAGGCGCGCCGGCCCTCGCTTCGAACGCTGAATGACGAGTTTAGTGGTGAGGGGCGATTCGGCCGGCTAGAACAAGAGCTCTCGCTGACAATTGGGAGAGAGCGGCAGCCATGGAGATGCGAGACCAAACCGTTATCGTCACGGGCGGCGCCTCGGGCATCGGCAAGGCCACCGCGTTTTTGTTGGCCCGGGAAGGTGCGAGCGTCTTTATCGGAGATGTAGACGATACCGGCGGGCGAGCGGCCGCAGCGGAGGGCGCTGCGGAACGGCTGGCCATCGAATATTTGCCGCTCGACCTCACTGACGCGGCGTCGATCGAGGTTTTTACTGCGGCTGTGCTTCAGCGGACCGAGCGCATCGACGGATTGGTCAATGGTGCGGGTTGGGACCAGATCCAGCCGTTTCTCGAAAACCCGCCGGAAATGTGGGACCGCATCATCGCCATCAACCTGATGGGCGCGGTGCGGCTGACCCGCGGCATATTATCGCCGATGGTGGCGGCCAGAGCGGGCAAGATCGTCAACATATCGAGCGACGCCGGGCGGGTCGGCAGCACCGGCGAAACCGTCTATGCCGCCGCCAAAGGCGGGCTGATCGCTTTTACCAAATCGCTCGCCCGCGAACTCGCCCGGTACCAGATCAACGTCAACTGCGTGTGTCCCGGCCCGACCGATACCCCCTTGTTCCAGCGGCAGCCGGAGCGCATGAGAGAGGCGCTGACCCGCGCGATCCCATTCCGCCGCATCGCACGGCCGATCGAAATTGCGCAGGCGGTCCTGTTTTTTTTGAGCCGCCGATCGAATTACATCACCGGCCAGGTCCTGAGTGTCAGCGGCGGGTTGACGATGGCCGATTGAGATATGCTCGATGTCGGGGCAACATCCGGCTCGCAATCGAGGGGAGTGAAAGATGTCTAGGCGATTATCATCTATCTTCGCTGCCACGCTGGTGTTCGCTTCGGTCGGATTCGCCGTGGCTCAAACGCCGCCCGATCCCGGCGCCGCGGCAAACGTCCGCCAGAGCGAGCAATACGAGCAGATGCTGCGCAGCAACCCGAGCTTCCGCGCCAAACGAATGCAGCTCGAATGCGGGACGATCGCTGACCCGCAACTGCGTTCAAGTTGTGAAGCTTCCTTCCAGGCTTACGGCCCGACGCCGACATCCGCAAAGCGCGGGCGCTGACAACACGAAAGGAACCCGAGATGCCGAACCCTGCCCCAGGTTTTGTCAACCGACCCGATCACCGTGTCGACCTTCGGCCGGAAACTCGGCGCGTCAAGGTCGTGTTCGGCGGAATGACGATCGCCGATACCGGCGCTGCGCTGCGCGTCGAAGAGACCGGTCACGGACCAGTCCATTATGTGCCGGAAAAGGACGTGCGGCTCGACCTGATGCACCCGACCGAGCATCACACCCATTGTCCGTACAAAGGCCAAGCCTCGTATTGGACGATCGAGCTTCCTGCCAGCAGCGGACCCAAACAGCACTCCGAGAACGCGGTGTGGGGTTACCCTACGCCTTATGACGAGGTTTCGGGGCTCGCCGGCTATTATGCGTTTTATCCCAATCGAGTCGATTCGATCACGGTCGCCTGAACCGCGCCGCTAGATGCATCTGACCCAGAACTGGGAAATCCGCAAGCCGGCGGTGTCTTCGCGAGGCGGGATCGTCGTAGCGCAAAATGGCACCGCCGCCCGGATCGGCGCCGAGGTGCTGGCGGTGGGGGGCGGGGCGGTCGATGCCGTCGTTGCCACGGCTTTGGCTCTGGCAGTGGTCGAGCCGTGGAGTAGTGGCCTCGGTGGAATCGGCCATCTAGTAGTGCACCAAGCCGGTGCTGATGGTGCTGTAAGCATCGATTTCGGCCCAATCGCGCCAAGCCGTCTCGATCCGTCCGCCTATCCACTCTCCGGCGAGACGCGAACCGAGCTCTTTACGTGGTCTCAGGGCGTGACCGGTGATCACAACATCCGCGGACCGCTTTCCTTCGTGATCCCGAGCGCGGTGCGTGGCTATGGTCTGGCAATCGAGCGGTTTGGCCGGCTGCCGTGGCGTGAGTTGGCGAAACCGGCGATTCTGCTTGCCCGTTCGGGTTTGCCGATCGATTGGTTCACAACCCTCAAGGTCGCGAATGCGGCGGCAGATTTACAGCGGTATGAGGAGAGCGGGCGAATCTGGCTGCCGCACGGTTTGCCGCCGGTCTGCCCACCCGACGGCGACATTCCGAGCCTGCCTCTCGGGCGGCTGGCCGACACGATGGAACGGCTCGCAGAGGCCGGACCCGACGATTTCTACAAAGGCGAGATCGCTCGCTCGATCGCCGCCGACACGCAGGCCGCAGGCGGCTTCCTGTCAGCCGACGATCTAGCCCGGTACCAGGCGAGAATTGTCCGGACACTTGAGATCCCCTATCGCGGCGTGGCGTTCCAAACCACTCCCGGCATGACCGCCGGGCCGACTCTTGCCCAGGTTCTTGAACGGCTCGCCAAAGAGCGCTTCTCCAGCGCACCCGACGCCGATTATTTCGAGGCGCTGGCCAAAGCCCTAGGACAAGCCTATGCCAAGCGGCTCGACACCATGGGCGATGTCGAAACCGGCGTGGCGACCTCGACGACCCACATTACCGCCGCCGATCGGCAAGGCGGCATCGCCGCACTGACGACGACCTTGCTGTCGATGTTCGGTAGCCACTATGTCCTCCCCGGGACCGGCATCCTGATGAACAACGGCGTGATGTGGTTCGACCCGCGCCCCGACCGCCCCAATTCGATCGCACCCGGCAAGCGCGCGCTGACCAACATGTGCCCGGTCGTGGTCGCGCGCGGCGGGCAGCCCTGGTTCGGCGTCGGCGCCTCCGGCGGCCGCCGGATTCTCGGCGCGGTGCTGCAAACGGCGAGCTTTGTTGTCGATTTCGCGATGGACCTCGAGGCCGCCGCTCACCATCCGCGGATCGACGTCAGCGGCGGCGATCGGATCGGCGTAGACCGGCGGCTTTCCGCCGCGATCATCGAGCGAATGCTAACCCGGCCCGGGGCGGCGCTTGTCGAGCACACCGTGCATCCCGACCGCTTCGCCCGTCCTAACCTCGTCCTACGCGATGCCGACGGCTGGTCTCATGGCATATCCGACGTAACGTCTCCCTGGTCGGCCGCGGTGGCGGAGCCCAGTCCTGGATGACGTTACTTCGGCTTTTTGCGCTGGGGCTGGTACCCGATGGCGCCGTCATCCGGAACGTCGTCCTGGAAGGCGCGAATCCGGAGCATCGCAGTCTTGGCGAAGCGCGCGCAGCGCCTGAAGCCCCGATCACCGCAATCGAGCGGGCCGAACGCTTCAGATGAACGATGTCACCCGCGCCGCTGGCACGGTGCGCAACACAGTCGTGCGCCCTCGTGACGCTGCCTCCCTGATCCTGCTGCGGGGTGAAGGCAAGAAGCTCGAGGTGCTGGCCGGGCGCCGGCCGCTGCATGTCCGGTTCATGCCCGGCGTGCACGTCTTCCCGGGAGGGGCGATCGACCCGCCCGACCGCGTTGCCTGGGCTCTCGAATCGGCAACCGAAACACTGGGGCCCAAGCTTGCGCGCTGCGCCCGTGCCGCGTTGCGCGAGACCTGGGAGGAATCCGGCGTGCTGGTCGGCCGCGCCGCTCTCTCGCACGCGACCGTTCCGGCGACCAGGCCGATCGAGCGGGCCTATCGAGAACAGGGGCTCGTGGCGGCGATGGATCTCCTGACCTATGTCGGCCGCGCGATAACCCCGTCTCACTCGCCGCGGCGTTTCAACACCCGGTTCTTTCTCAGCGACGGCAGCAACGTCTTTGGCGAGCCGGCGGCGAGCGAAGAGCTTGAGGAGGTCGGCTGGTACCCGATCGGGCGGCATCCGCTCGAATCGTTTCGCGATGTGACCCGATTCATGCTCGCCCGCGCGATCGCTCTGCGCACCGGCACTGCAATCGGCGAGGCCCCGCTGTTCTACTGGGCCAAGAACGCGCGCCGTATCGGTGTCTGTCGTGAGGCGGCCCGCGCGATGTGAAGTGCGCGGCTCAACTCCTCAATGTGCCTCGGTCCCGAGAATCGCGCGGCGAGGCCGTGCTGCCGCCGGCTCTTCGTCGCCGAGAGCCATCGCCCGGCCATGGGTCTCGACCCCGAGGATCAAGAACGACAAGCCGACCAGGCCCATGCAGACGGCTAAGAACAGGTAGGCCGGGAATACCGCTTCGGCAGTCGCCTGCGGCGAGACGACATTGCTGCTCCCGGCAATAAGCGCAAGGCTGAGCGGCCCCAGGATCTTGCCGACGCCATTTGCCGCCTGGCCGAGACCGGAGGAGCGCGCGCCGAGGCGCACGCCGTAGCTCTCGACCGTGTACGGCGCGAGGTTGGAGAAGCCGCCCTCGATGAAGAAGGTGGATGCGCATAGCAGGACCACCATCAGCGGCAATCCGTCGACAATGACGTTGTTGTAATACCCGGCGGCGGCAAGCGCGATAACGCCGCCAAGCCCCCATACCACACCCAGAGCGCGTCGACCCATCAGCGGCGCCAGGAAGGTCACGACGATTTTGCCGACGATGCCGCCCAGGGTGACGAAAATGAAATACGCTGCAGCCTGCGGGACCGGAATTTTGAGCGCCATTGCGACGATCGTGGGGCCCCACAGATAGACCCCATAAGCCGCCGTAGACGAGCCACCCCAGATGATGATGGTTTCCCAAAACATGCGAGGCTGTTGGTAGAGTTCCGAGAGCTTTCCGCGGGGCTGGACGGCGGGCGGGACGGTCGGCAGCGGAACCGATTGCAGCGGCAACGCCAGGTGTTGCGCAACCGCGGCGCGCGCTTCCGCGAACCGCCCCTTGGCGGTTAGCCAGCGCGCCGATTCGGGCACGAACAACCATACCAGAATGCCAACAAAGGCCGGCGAAACGCCAAGCATCGCCAAGCCACGCCAGCCGAGCGCTGCCATCAAAGCAGCGGATGTCAGGGAGGCGAGCAAGCCCCCGGCCGAGGCGAAGACGATATAAAAGCTCGTCAGCAGAGTGCGATGCCGGGTCGGCGTCAGTTCCACGAGAATCGTCAAGGCCGGGGTTACCCCTGCCGTGAGCCCGACGCCGACAAAGAAGCGCAGGACGGCAAAGATCTCCCACCCGCCGGTAGGGACGAGGCCAATCAGACCGGCGCTTATTGCACAAATGAAGGTGCCGATAATCATCTGCGCCTTGCGCCCCCAGGCGTCGGCTAGCCCGCCAAAGACCAGCGCACCGAGGATCGAGCCGACACCGCCGCTGTACAGGATCACAGCCGATTGGCCATAGGTCAGGTGCCATTGCGGGCCGAGCTGAGCGAGGAGGTAGCCGACGACGAGGAAATCGAAAAATTCGAGGACGAAGAGCGCCGACAGCAGCGCAAAAGTCACCCAATAGCGGCGATTGAGCGGCGCCCCATCGAACAGCGCCAATAGGTCGTCAGAACTCTGTCCAGGCATCGGTTCCTCCCACGGCGCCGTCTCGACGACCCGCACATTCTCTCGGGGTTAACGAATATTTCCCCGAGGCCCGAACGTCAACCGCCGGGGTCGGTCACTTAGTGACGGACGCTCAAACCTAAGACCGGCTGAAGCCTTCGAGCTCCGAGGCCGCCCAATCCATCGCCTGATCGATCGATTGGCCCTCGACGGTGCATTTGGCGATCATCTTTGGCACGGTCGCCTGGGCATAGATCTGATTGGCAATGCGCGCCGGAGCGGGGCTGTAGGGGATGACCATGACCACGTCGCCGCGCGGCGGATAGTGGTAGACGGTACCCTTCGGCGGCGCCTCGTCCAGCCAGGTTTTGAAATCGTGCAACCCCGAAAAGGGCGGGATATCATAGCCGTGGCTCGCAGCCACCGTCTGCTCGACCGAGGAGCGCTGGCATAGAAACGTCAACAGGCTCTTCGCCGCTGATTTGTTGCGTGAGAACTTCCAGGTACCCCAGAAGAACGGCACCGCCGCATCAAAGCGCCCCTTCGGGCCCTTCGGCGTGGGGAAGGTCCACAGCTGCTCGGCGACCTTCGGCGCATCGCGCACTGCGACCGCCCAGGCCGAGGGCGGATTGAAGATCAACGACCCCTGGCCCGAGATCAGGTATTTATT
>Ga0070717_10003244_pt1 | contig 11627 bp, 14 predicted proteins | sample LARL113metaG_FD_71366 | JGI IMG/M metagenome (GOLD analysis project Ga0070717, IMG submission 71366) | Corn, switchgrass and miscanthus rhizosphere microbial communities from Kellogg Biological Station, Michigan, USA - LAR L11-3 metaG | ecosystem: Host-associated > Plants > Roots > Rhizosphere ...
TCCCGTTTCAGCCCGGCGGCCAGCTCCAGCACGGCCGCGTCGGTGCGCGGGGTGACCTGGCGGGCCGGCGGGGCCAGCGCGGCGAACCCGCCGGCCCGCCAGGCCCGGATCCACCGGTCGATCGTCTCCCTGGACACGCTCACCGGGTCGCCGAACGGACCCGGATGCGTCCTGGCGGCCAGTTCGCGGACCAGCCGGCCCCGCTGCCGGGTAGACAGCGCCGGATCGGCGGCCTCGCGGATCAGCTGGTAGCGGAACAAGGCCACCTGCTCGGCGCGGGCCGCCCGCTTGCGGTCCTCATCAGCCCCTGACATCGATTACCTCCTCGGCGATCACGGTGAAAACCAGCAGCCACCGAGGATTCCGGCTCACCGCAGCGCCGCCCAGAGCCAGCTCGTGTTGGCCACCCGGGCCGGCCAGGCGGGGGCCAGCAGCAGCCCGCAGGTAACCGCAGCGGCCAGCTGCCACCGCGCCACCGTGCCCACCCCAGGCACCAGGGCCGCCGCTGCGGTGGCGGCCGCGACCGCGGCTACCGCATCGGCGACCGGGGAGCCGGCCGGGCCCGGCAGCGGCGGGTCAGTCACCAAGCTGGCGGCCAGCGCAGTGAACACCGCCCGGACCTGCTCCGCCCCCCTCGCCAGCGCCCGCAGCCAGCCTCGCACCGTCGAGGCCGGGCGGCCCAGCCGCCCCGCGATCACCCGGTGCCCCGCCCCGGCCGCCCTCGCCTCCAGCGCGAACCCGATCACCTCTCCAGCGTCGGCGCGCCGGGCCAGGCACCACGCGGGCAGCAGCACATGCGTCGCCCCGCACCCCCGGCACCGCGCCCTGCGCGGACAGAACCGCACGTCAGGCCCGGCCGGCACCCGCACCCGCCGCTCGGCCCCGTTCCCCCACCTGGCCAGCACACCCCCGCACGACGGGCACGCCAGCTCCCCGCCTCCCAGCTGCCGCTCGACCACGTCCCGGTCAGCGTTTACCGTGAGCACGACGCCTCCGCGCGTCAACCCAGCGGCCCTCCCCTCTCGCCGCCAAACGAAGAAGCGGGAGGGCCGCACCCATGACCAACGTGATCACCGTGCCGTCGCACACGAAAAAGGACAACCCGAAGGCTGCCCTCAAATCCCAACCGCGCCGTCAATGACGCGGACCCGCCCCTACGTCGTCATCTTGAGCGGCCGGGGACACCAGGGGACCGCTGCGGCCTACCGCGAGCAAATACGCCGGGCAGCGGTTCATCCAGGCCCAGAACTTCCTGTCCTGGACCGCCGCCACCGGCCGCCAGCCCACCCATCTCACCCAGGCCGACATCGACGCCTGGCACGCCACCGCCGCCATTCACCAGAAACAAGGCGCCCGCAGTTTCCTCACCTGGGCCATGACCGCCCGCCACATCCCCGCCCTGCAACTCCCGCCAATCCGTTTCAGCAAAGGCGAGGCCCTCACCCAGCGCCGCCGGCTCGCCCTGCTGCGCCGCTACCTCACCGATGACCACGTGCCGCTGCGGATCCGGGCCATCGCCTGCCTGATGCTGCTCTACGCCCAGCCGCTCAGCCGCGTCCTTCGCCTGGCCGCCAGCGACATCACCCGCGACGGTGACGGGCAGACCTGGATCTGCTTCGGCCACCCGCCCGCACCGGTCCCCGAACCCTTCGCCACCCTCCTCCACCAGCAGGTCAACGGCAGGCCTGCCGGCATCGGCGGCTGGCTGTTCCCCGGCCGCAACCCCGGCCAGCCCGCCGCCTACGGCACGATCTTCACCCTCCTACGCGACCTCGGCTTCCCCATGCGCACCGCACGGATCTCCGCCCTGCGCCAGCTCGTCCTCCAAGCCCCCGCCCCCGTCATCGCCGAAGCCCTCGGCTTCCACCACACCACCACCGAACGCCAGCGCACCAACGCCGCCGGACCCTGGGCCCATTACCCCGGCCACGATCACACCAGGTAACAATCAATCCCCGGAAGCGGCCGAATACGCATCACACGAATACGCGAGCCCACCAGTAGACCAGTACAGCCGGATTGAGGTCACTCGCATGTACCGCTTGGAGCACCTGCCTGAACTGCTAGTTCACCACACAGGGAGCACTGCCGACGAAAAAAGATGCCCGGTCTGGCGCCCGGTCATGCCCCGGGGAGATGACCGGAAGTGCTCGCCTACGACGAGCCGAGCAACGCAATCCGTAATGGATTCAGTCCACCAGAGTTCAGGACAGTCCGTGGGAGTTCAGCACGGCTCAGCATTACTCCAAATTCTCATCAGCATCGAGATTAGCCGAACCGTGTCATTTGATGATGGGACTGCGGGAGGAGAGGACGATGCCTCGGTGCTGCCCGTCGAGGCGGACGACGGCAGGCAGCCGTACTGCGGGCCTGGCGCTGACGCCATCTGGCACCGCGGCCAGCGTGGCGGCGGCGTCGCTGGGTTATGAGCCGTACGACGCCCGTCTCTGCCGTCTAGGACGGTCTCCGCTCGCCACGCTGACCTTGGTCATCTCCCCCGTCTCGGTCCGTCCAGCCGCGTCTCTTGCGCAAATCCGTGCACGAATCGGGTCGGTGACCTGCGGGTTTCGAGCCTCTCGACCGGCACGCCTTCGAACTAGCAGCGTTACAGCGGCTCGCGTTGCTGCTCACCCAGCGCGGGCCTCTTCGTCCCAAACTTCCGGCGGCCCCCGGTTGTTGGTCTCGGTGCCAGCTCAGGGATGCCTGGGACAGTTCGCTGGTGCTATCGACTGCTCCGGCCCGTTGCTGTAATCGCTCGGAGCAAGGAACGGGGGGGATCATGGAGAGCGGTGACTCGCAGGCGGACCTCCTTGCCCGCGTCGGACACGGCGACATATACCGCTTCGAGGTCTTGCAGGAACTGGGTGGTGTCAACCTTGCCGTCCGTGGGCGGCTGCCTGCTGTAGGCCATGTTGTCTTCATGCCAGATGTGCGTTGCCGATTCCTGGTACAACCGGACGAAGGCCTCCACGAGCCTAGTGTCTGAGATAAGCAGGGACGATACAGAATGCCAGTGGTTGAGCACCACATTGAGCGGGTCACGCGCCCGGCCGTACTCTGAGGCGTCGGTATCCTCATGGCTGAGTCCGCGCAATCTAGCCGATCGGGCGTCGCACCAGACCTTGCCGACTTGGCCAACGGTCTCTGCGACTCGGGCACTGAGTTCTATCAGGGCACCCTCATACCGCTCGGCCCGCCGGATCTTCTGTGCAACGTTGTCAGATCTGCTGATCTGCCACCATGCGGCGACCAAGCCGCCAACGATGGCCAGGCCGCCGCCTATCAGGGTTTGCACGAGGGCAGATGACATGGCGTCACAGTAGCGGGCATGCTCGGCCGTCGGCTCAAGCGCGCCGACCCGTGATCAGCTGACCATGCGACCTCTTCCCTATCAGCTCGGGCCCTGAACGAGCGAAGGCGCACCCTCGGCCGTTAGGTCGAGATCTGGGGATCTGGAGTTGGCTAGGCGCAGGTGACTGTTGCTGTCACCGGCTGCTGTCATGCTCCGGCGGTTTCAAGATCGCTAGTGGTTCTTTGCTGCGTGCTGCGCCGACCTGCGTAGTTAGTAGGGCAGCCGCACTTCGTGAGGTTCCGCGGCGTGGTGGCGTGACGTGAGCACGCCCGTGTCGTGATCATCTGGGCATGACTGTCGTGATTGATCATGTTGCGGGTGCTGTGCCTGGCGTGGAGATCGACCCGGACGCGTGGGCTGCGCTGTTTGAGGACATGTTCGCTGAGGTGGTGGCCTCGGCGTTCGTGCGGCGGGAGCCGAGGTTGCGGGCGCGGGCGTATCTGCTGGGCCTGGTGTCGGGGCTGGAACGCAAGAACGGGTGGACGTTAGCGGAGTTCGCCGGGGACGCGACGCCGGATGGGATGCAGCGGCTGCTGAACGCGGCGCGCTGGGACCAGGACGAAGTCCGCGATGCGCTGGGCCGGTATGTGGCCGCTCACCTGGGCGGCCCGGCCGGGGTGCTGGTGGCCGATGAGACGGGGTTCGAGAAGAGCGGGGTGTGCTCGGCGGGGGTGCAGCGGCAGTACACCGGCACCGCGGGGAAGATCACCAACTGCCAGATCGGGGTGTTCCTGGCTTACGCGGTGCCGGGTGGTGCCCGGGCGCTGATCGACCGGGAACTGTATCTGCCCAGATCCTGGACGGGTGACCGGGAACGGTGCGCGGCGGCGGGCATCCCGGCCGGCACCGCGTTCGCCACCAAGCCGCAGCTCGCCCAGGTGATGATCGAGCGGGCGGTCGCGGCGGGAATCCCGTTCGCCTGGTTCACCGCGGACGAGGCGTATGGGGATAACGGGCCGCTGCGGGAGTGGCTGGAAGCCACCGGCATCGCCTACGTCATGGCGGTCTCGTGTGACCACCGTGTCCCGGCCGGGGCAGGCCGGGTGATCCGCGCGGACAAGCTGGCCGCGAAGATCCCGCCGTCCGGGTGGCAGCGGGTCTCGTGCGGGCCAGGGTCCAAGGGCGACCGGTTTTATGACTGGGCCCTCGCTGATGCCGGGCCCGGCCATGACCTGCTGATCCGCCGCTCTCTTGCCAGCGGGGAGCTGGCGTTCTACCGGTGCTGGGCGCCGAGGGGCGTCACCCTCGCTGAGCTGGTGAAAGTGGCAGGAGCCCGCTGGGCGGTGGAGGAATGCTTCCAGGCCAGCAAGAACGAGACCGCCCTGGATCACTACCAGGTCCGCAAGCATGCCGCCTGGTACCGGCATGTCACCCTGGCGATGTGCGCTCTCGCGTGGCTCGCTGTCACCGCTTCGGCCAGCCACTCCCCGCCTGCGCAGGCCGACGGCGGCGGGCCCGGTCACGGTGACCCCGCCAGAGAGGGGGCCGGCTGCCTGTGGACAACTTTCCGCCCCGGCACCAGGGAACTGTGACCGCCGGATCACCAGCAGCAACGGCTGCCCGGTCCCTCTCACTGTGAACGAGATCCGCCGCCTGCACGCGATCTTCTGTGCGCCGCCCTACCCGGCGGCGCACCACTTGCACTGGTCACGCTGGCGGCGCCGCCACCAAGCCCGCGCCCGGCATTGCCACTACCAGCGAAGACGCAAGCGCGAATGACGATCCGCTGGCTCCCCGGCGTGCCGGCCCGGCAGCGGGCGCGGTCTGGGTAGACGATGCCGGTATGCCCGTTGCCACGGTGATCACCGAACCCGAACGTCACGCGCTGGTCATGCCCGAGGACTGCGACTGCGGCATGTGCGCCCCCACCTGGGCACGCCGCCGGGGCAAGTCCCGCCGGTTCTCCGAGCCAGTCACCCTGGCCGGCGCGCTGGCCCGGGAAAACCCCGCAGCCCGGCCCGCCATGGTGGCGCAGCACTGCGCCTGCCTGACGGCGTTGACATCCGCTATCAGCCGCCAAGCCGCGGCCGAAGAGCACGATGACCTGGGCTCTCCCGAACTCGGGCTGCCGCTGGTTCTGTTCGCCGGGGAACTCGCAGCAGCACTGCAGCCAGGCCAGTTCCGCAGCGAACTACCCGACGGCCTGGTCCAGGCCTGCGAGCAAACCGTGACCACAGCCACGCTCGCCGCCGCCGGATGCCTGACCGGTCTCGTCGAAACAGTCCAGGCGCTCTCCGCGCTGGCCGGGTAACCGCAGGACCACCGCAGCGGCCTAAACCGCGCCATCACTAACTGCGGCTGCCCTATTAGTAACTCAGTAGCAGAGGAATGTGAAGCTCGTCCCGCGCGTATCCCGGCGGCTTGCGGGTCCTAGGCTGGTCCCACCGTATATTTCTGTCGCCATCGGACCGCCACTCGGCTACTTTATAGCTGTGGAGCAAATCCGACCGTTCTCGGACGACCGCTGGTCTGCCTTTTGTGCCTTCTGTGGCGCTCCGCCAAAGACGCGAGATCACGTTCCTCCTAAAATATTTCTGGATAAGCCTTATCCGGAAAATCTTCCAGTCGTGGGAGCCTGCCTCAGTTGCAATAAGGACGCTTCGCTGGATGAGGAGTACGTTGCCTGTCTTCTAGAGGTTGCCGCGCATGGGACGGTAGATCCAGCTCGTCTTCGCAGGCGGAAGGTCGCCCGAGCCTTGGAGGCAAAGCCTCCGCTGGCTGCGAGATTGGCCTCATCGATGGAGTCGAATGGTCAATTCATGATCGACGGGGAAGACGATGCAAGGCTATTCGCTGTAATCGAAAAGATTGCGCGCGCACTCTGGGCGTACGAAACTAGCGAGACCGCTGGACTAGGCAGCACCACTGTTCGTTATGCGCAAATTGCTCAGCTTTCCCAGACCCAACTTGATAGCTTTCGGACCTTGGCGCCACCCGATCTACTCCCAGAGGTTGGCAGTCGGATGATGTTCCGAGCCCTGGTTAGCGAAGTCGGCATCGTTCCGGTTTCTGGATCGAGGTACAGTATGGACGCTTCTCTTATGCCATCGAGACTGAGCTGCCACGTGTGAAGATGATCCTCGGCGATTATCTTGCCGCCGAAATTGACCTAGACTTCACATAGAATCTGGCCTCCTAGCAAGAGGATTCCCCAATCGCCATGCTAGTGGTACCGTCGTTCTGTGCCTCGATTGCCAGATGTGGAAGCCAAGGTCCGGGAAGCATGTCCGATCTGCGAATACGCCGGAGGCTGTCCGATGAGGACGTCATCCCTACTTGGGCGCGCAGTCATGTAATGCTCCTCGCATCATTCGACCCTAGAGAACAACGCCCCCGACGCTTGAAGATGCGAATATGTACTACCTGCAATTCAAAGCTGGGACAGATTTTCGAACGACGGAGTTCAGAACTCATGAAGCCGATGCTTCATGGGGCAACTGTGATCCTTGACCGGAAGGATCAGACCCACATTTCATGCTGGATAATAAAGACAAGCCTGCTTGTAACGGTGATGGGCCTAAAGCAAGAGGACCCAGACCGGGCACTCGCACTGGCGATGATCCGAAGGCTCATGGCCGAGCGCCTTCCTCCCGTACAGACACTGATAAGAATCTTTACGCGTGATATCGAGGATGAAAAGCTGGCTGTAGGCCCCGCTGAACAAGCGCAGGTGCAGGCGCCGCCCACAGCCTTCTTCTCTATAACTAGCATTGGATTTCTGGGATGGGAGATGGCTATCGGACCCAACTGGCCTATTCTTGCATATCAATCAGAAACTTCTGGATATCCTGGATTCTTGCAGATATGGCCTCCCCGGGAGCCGGAGGTCCGGTGGCCGCCTTCGACTGTTGTGAATACCCAGAAAATTGACATCCTCCGTGCGGCATATCTTGCTTCGAGCAAGCCGGGTACGTCAGAGCCTATCATCCGCCGTTGGGGCGGCCCTGAAGACTGACAATCGACGGAAGGCTCCTTTGTCCCTGTCTTCCTCATAGGCGCCGAATCCTGGTGAGTGGCTGCCGGGTCAATGGTCGGCGTAGCCGATCGCTTGCGACGGCCCCGCAGGGCCGCCATTGACGCGGTGGCCGCGAGCTGGACAATCGGGAGCGAGGAAGACGGCCCTGCGCTGTACCTGGCCGGTGTCCGTAGAGCCGCCTTGATCAGCGTGTCCTGCGATGCGTGGCCCGGCGTGCGCCCCGGGCGGGCCTCCCAAGGCAGAGCCCGGAGCGCCGACGCCGGGCCGGCGACGCCGCGTGCGGCGCCGCCTTGATCCAGTAAGGCACAATTCGGCCGCTTCCAATCGCTTCCAGTCAGGATGGATGGCTGCGTGGCCCCCTGTGCGCGGCCTTCTGCGCGGCCCAGTGGCTGACCGCGGGCTCAAACTGGATCAATCTCTTTACCGTCGAGGTGCACGAGGGTCGTTAAGGCAGGTCAGCAAGCAGATCTGAGGGGAGGCGGTCGGGCCGGATAATGGATCTGCGGATCATACATGCTGCGCATATCTGTGAACTTCATATTGCGCTAGGCTAGCGGCGATCTCGGGCTCGCACTTCCAGCAAATCATCGGTAAATCTAAGGAATTGTTTGCTCATGTCCAATACAAGTACCACTGCCCATACGCTGGACCCCCGCCGTCATAGGGTGACCGGCGACGTCCACCTTCTCCTTGTAGAAGATGAGGGTCAGGTCCTGTTCGGCCGACGTCAGAACACTGGTTTTGAGGATGGCGCGTACCACTTGCCGTCCGGTCACCTGGAAGGTGGCGAGTCCGTCGTTGAGGCCTTGATCCGTGAGGCGAAGGAGGAAATCGGGGTCACCATCGTGCCGCAGCACGTCGAGTTCGTGCACGTCATGCACAACTCGTCCAGCGGCGGCCGGGTTGCCTTCTTCTTCAAGGTGCAGCGCTGGGAGAGCACGCCGGACAACCGCGAGCCCGACAAGTGCAGCGAACTCCGCTGGTTTCCGCTCGATAGCCTGCCCGACCAGCTCATTGATTACTGCCGCACGGCGCTCGGCCACATCGTGGCCAGTGAGTCCTTCTCCGTCTACGGCTGGTAGATGCCTGGCCAGAAGCCAAGGCCGGTGGTGTGCGTGAGCTACCTGGCCGCCGCCGCGCTGTGGAAGGTTCCGCGCTTCCCTGCACCCAACCACGGAGCGGAGGTGCTGACGATAGAGCGCTCGGTCGCTGCCGACGCTCCCATGGCCGCCGCCATATTAGCGGCGCTCGAAGTGCCGACGGTGCTGCTGGCCAACGATATTGGGAACGACTCGATCGGCGTCGAGGTCAGCGCCTGGTTGCAGCGGCACGGCGTGATGACCACGGCGAACGTGACTGTCGGGACGGCCACACCGCAGATCGTGGTGGTGGCCGATGACGACGGCTCGCGCACGTGGTTCCCGTATCTGCCCGATGTCACCCAGGCCCTAGCCATGCTTGACCTCTCACCGATCGAGGGTGCCTCGTTCGTGTACGTCGACTGTTACCAGCTCATCGAGGCGGCGGCTGTCCGTGCGATTCAGGCTGCGGGAGCAGCCGGTGTCCCGCTGCTCGCCAACCTCGGTGGCTCACCCCTCTCCCCTACGGCCGCCGCCGCTCTTCGTGGCTGCCCGCACCTGATCGTGCAGACCAACGTGGATGATGCCGTTCACTGGGATGCTCCGCGGCGGGCCGCAGACCTGCGCGTCGTCACCGCTGCTCAATGGGCGGTTGTCACCGCTGGCGCGTCTGGCGTCGTGGCCGTGAGTCAGGCTCAATCCCTGGCCGTTACAGCCTTTCAGGCGAGTGTCCGGCATACGCACTGTGCGGGCGCGGCCTTTTCGGGTGGGTTGCTTTACGGCCTCCTGGACGGCTGGCCGATGAGCGAGAGCCTGGCCCTGGGCTGTGCCAGTGGCGCTTTGCGCTGCGAACGTCCGCACCACGAGCCGATGCCGACGCTGGGTGAACTGCGTGCGTTCATCGGCTCGCGGGAGCGGATCAGCGTTCCGGCCGCTTAGAACAGCTCCCAGGCCTGTAGCCAGCCGGTCAGCTCTGTCAGTCGCTCGACGCTCATGCGCTTCTGCTTAGCGCTGCGGGCGGGCTCCTGACTGGCGCCGTACTGCCACCAGCTCTCGCCAGTCTTGCGGTCCATGACCAGGAACCTGTCTTTAACGGCCGGGCCGCGGAGCACCAGCGAGACCGCGAAGGGCTCGGCCACGACAGCGTGCACCATCGTGTGATGCAGTGCGTAGGTATTGCCGACCTGCTCCTGGCGGACCATGAGGCTCGTGAGGGTTGCTGGATCGACCTGCTCGTCCAGCTCGGCGTCACCGAAAAGGTAGTGCCGGTATTCACCGCGCAGGATCGTGCTGGCGTAGGACCAGCGGTGGTTGTGCGGCCGGTCGAAGTACCCGGGCAGGAAGACGTGCAGCCGCAGCCGCGCGCCGGATGCGTCGTCGTGGAGCACGATCTTGTCGAGAATGTCGTAGTGCTCGCAGAGCTTGAGCAAGGCAGGCCGCTCAGGCAGGGCCAGGAGCGCTTCCCGGATGGCTGCGCGGTCTTCGAGGAGCGTGCTCGATGCTTTCCGGGCCGCATGCTCCACGGCGTCGATGTCTTCCCAGTCGAGCGAGCGAAGCGACTCAATGATGGCTTCCATTGTTTCTCCCTGCTACTCAGGCTTGGCGCTGGACTTCCAGAGGCGGCAGACCGGCACAATGTCCTCGTACGCCGCGCACGATGAACTCCCCATCACGACCTCCTCGGCCGGACAGCCGCCAAGGCACGCGGACGCCTTGCAGCCATCGCAGGCGCTCTTGACGAGCGGCTGCGTGAATAGGTCGAACTCGTTCTCCCCGTGGTTCAGCCGTACCCGGTCGCCGTCCATGCGGGCGAAGTAGAGATCGGTGTCGAAGAGGTAGGAGCAGACGTAGCAGCGCCCGTCAGGGAAGATCGAGATGCGGTCGAGCGTGCGGCCGATACATCCTTGGTAGCCCTCGGCCTGGTAGCGCTGCATCTGGTCACGCCGGGCGTAGGTCGGCTGGTACCACACCCGCGCCTGGTAGCTGCCCGCGACCTGGTTTAGGTGGTCGCAGAACTCGACCCATTCGGGCGGCGTCATCGCCAGTCCAGGGTTGCCGTGCCCGGTGCCAATGGTGGAGAAGACATGGAACTTGACCAAGCTGGCGCCCAGCTCATCAGCAATATCCAGTAAGTTCAGGGCGTCGCCACGGTTGGCCTGGTTCACCGTGCAGATGATGCGCGTGTCAAAGCCGCCCCCGGCCAGCTCGGCCGTAGTCGCCAGCGCAGTATCGAAGGTCCCGGCTCCGCGGATGGCATCGTGCGAGGACGGGCTACCGCCGTCCATGCTGACCTGCACATATGCGAAATCGCCTGGTTCGAGCTGGCGGAACTTGCGCAGGGCCGGCTTCTGGGCGTTGGTCGTGGTGATGACGTGCTCATAGCCGAGCTGCCTGGCGGCCCGGATCGTCGCGCAGTAGTCGGGGTGCAGCGTCGGCTCACCGCCGAGGATCGTGAGCTTGCTGCCGCCCAGGCGCCGCCAGGTGGCCAGCGTCTCGATAATCTGCGGCAACGGCATCTTGAGCGCCCGGTCCAGGCGTTCGCCCATATAGCAGTGCTCGCAGCGGAGTTGGCAGGCTTCGGTGATGTAGAGATAAACGTTCCGGAACCTGCCGTAGGCAACTCGGTCGATATGTTCCGGCTCGGGTGCAGTGGCGTTACGCGGCATGCGGGCGTGACCGTAGCCGTCACTTCCGCTGTGATGGCGAGGCGTGGGTAGCGAGACGAACGTCATGGGGATGTGCTCCTGGCATTATTCAGTAGGGCGATTAGTTCACGGGCGATCTGCTCAGGCGGCCCGTTGCTTTCTCGCTGCAAGACCGTGATGCCTGCGCTAACAAACGCCTCGCGGATACCTTCGGCGGCCTGCCCGTAGCGCTGCATCCTGGCGGCAAGCAACCTGGGGGCGTCGCCGCGCCGGGGATGAAGAATGTTGCTGCAGCGGGCGCAGCGGCGCGGATCGGCCGGACTCGGAGTAGCCGGCAACCGAGGGTCGCGGATCGGGTCGTGCTCGCATCGGTGGCAGACGCGCCGCTCGCGTATCCGGCGATTCAAGACAGTCTCGGCGGCCAGCAGTTCGATGGGATGCACGGCACACCTTGGCGCCAGCTTCTGCACGGTCGAAAGAAGAATGCCGACCTGCCGGGCAGACCCTGGGAAGTTGTCGAAAAGGACAGTGTGCGCATCGCTATCGTCAACCGCGGACTCAAGATAGCGGCGAAG
>Ga0070717_10003246_pt1 | contig 11625 bp, 6 predicted proteins | sample LARL113metaG_FD_71366 | JGI IMG/M metagenome (GOLD analysis project Ga0070717, IMG submission 71366) | Corn, switchgrass and miscanthus rhizosphere microbial communities from Kellogg Biological Station, Michigan, USA - LAR L11-3 metaG | ecosystem: Host-associated > Plants > Roots > Rhizosphere ...
CGGGCTCGTACGGAGCGGCCGAGCTGCGTGCACCCCGGCCGCCCCGGCGAGGCGTGTTCGTGTCCGCTAAGAGGACCACCCCGCAGGCGTATGAACTCCATCGCGGGCTACGCGCTCCAGAGGGCGCAGCTACGTGCCACTATGGGACGCGGTGCTGAAGCGAGCGCGACGGAGTACCGCGATGGCTAATGCCCGCAGCTAACCTTCGATCGAAGCCATCAGGGAGGCGTTGCCGCCTGCAGCTGTCGTGTCGATGCAGGTCACCCTCTCGGTCGCGAAGCGCGCGACGTAATGGGGCCCACCAGCTTTCGGCCCGGTGCCGCTCAGCCCCTCGCCTCCAAACGGCTGGCTCTCGACTACCGCCCCGATCTGGTTCCGGTTGACATAGAAATTGCCAACCCGCGCATGCTCCTCGACATAGTCGCGGACCGTGTCGATGCGGCTCTGGAGGCCAAGCGTCAGGCCGTAACCAGTGGCGTTGATCTCGTCGACAACCTTGTCGAGCTTGTCGCCGGCGAAACGGATAACATGCAGGAGCGGACCGAAATTCTCGCGATTCAATTCGCTTAACGACTTGATCTCATACAAGGCGGGAGCAACGAAACTTCCGTGCGCGGCCTCGTTCGGAAGCGGCAGTCGGGAGATGCGCCGCGCATTCTTGTCGAGCCATCCGAGGTGGTCGTCGAGGAGCTTCTTTGCATCCTCGTCGATCACGGGCCCAACATCGGTCGCCAGATCGCTTGGATCGCCGACCTTCAGCGCCTCCATCGCGCCCGCGATCATCCTGGTCATGGCGTCGGCCACATCCTCCTGGACGAAGATAACACGGCAAGCGGAGCAACGCTGCCCTGCGCTCTGGAAGGCGGACGAAATGACGTCCCGAGTGACTTGCTCGGGCAAGGCGGATGAATCGACGATCATCGCGTTCTGACCACCGGTTTCGGCAATGAACGGGATGATCGGGCCGTCGCGCTCGGCAAGAGTACGGTTGATCAGCCGGGCAGTCTCGGTCGAACCGGTGAATGCAACTCCCGCAAGCAGCGGGTGAGCAGTGAGCGACGCTCCGACGCGGCCATCGCCAGGGGCGAGCTGGACCACATCATTGGGAAAACCAGCATGATGGAACAGCTCGATCGCCAAGGCGCCAATCAGCGGTGTCTGCTCGGCCGGCTTCGCGACCACCGTGTTGCCGGCGGCGAGCGCAGCTGCGACAGGACCCGTGAAGATCGCCAGTGGAAAGTTCCACGGCGAAATGCAGGCGAAAACTCCGCGGCCATGGAGGCGGAGCTCATTATGTTCACCCGTCGGGCCCGGGAGCGGCATCGGCCGGATAAATTGCCGCCGGGCTTCCGACGCGTAGAAGCGAAGGAAATCGACAGCCTCCCGCACTTCCAGGATTGCGTCCGGGAGCGTCTTTCCTGCCTCTCGGATGCAAAGCGAATAGAAGTCCTCGCGATGCTGTTCGTAGAGGTCGGCGGTGCGGTCGAGCAGGCGAGCCCGGGCTTCGCCCCCGAGCGAGTCCCAATTAACCTGCGCGGCATGACCGGCGCGGACCATCCGGTCGACGTCCTCGGCACTCGCCTCGAACACCGTTCCAACTTCGACGCGGCGGTCCTGGGGCGAAGTGACCGGCCTTCCCCTGCCCTTCCCGAGGGTAGGTTTCGCGGTCCAGCGCTTGCCCTCCAGAGCTTGCAGGCGATCGAGCACCGGCTCACGCTCAACCGCATCGGAAAGATCCAGCCCGGCGCTGTTCCGGCGATCCTCGCCGAACACGTCACGAGGCAGGATGATCTTAGGATTGCGCTTGGGATCGAGCGCTTCCAGGTCCGCGACCGGGTCACGAACGAGTTCGTCGATCGAGACCTGTTCGTCGGCGATGCGATTGACGAAGCTCGAGTTGGCTCCGTTCTCGAGGAGGCGCCGGACAAGATAGGCGAGCAGCTCCTTGTGGCTACCGACCGGAGCGTAAATTCGAACCGGAGTCGGCTTGTCGCCGAGGTGACTCTCGAGGCCGGCGAGCTCCGCGTAGAGTTCCTCGCCCATTCCGTGCAGGCGCTGGAACTCGAACTCCCTGCCCCCGGCGAGCGCTTTGACTTGCCCGATCGTGTTCGCATTATGGGTCGCGAAGGCAGGGTAGATGACGTCGCTCGCAGCCAGAAGCTTCTTCGCGCAGGCGAGGTAGGAGACGTCGGTCGTGACCTTGTGCGTCCAGACGGGATAATCGGGCAAGCCACCAACCTGCGCCGCCTTGATCTCGGTGTCCCAGTATGCGCCCTTCACCAGCCGGCACATGAGCTTTCGGCGGTGCGCGCGAGCGACCTCGACCACCCAGTCAACCAGCGGAACAGCGCGCTTCTGATAGGCCTGGATCGCGATCCCGAAACCGGCCCATCCGTTGGCGAAAAGCTCGTCATCGGCGATCAGCGCTTCGAACACGTCCATCTGGAGTTCGAGGCGGTCCGCTTCCTCGGCATCGATGGTAAAATGGACGTCGGCCCTGGAGGCTTTGAGCGCCAGTTCGCGAACGACCGGGATGATTGCGCCAAGTGCCTCGTCACGGTGGGTATATTCGAACCGCGGATGGAGAGCGGTCAGCTTTACCGAGATGCCCGGTGAATTACGAAAGCCGCCCTTCGCATCTTTCGCGATGCGCTCGAGGGCTCCGCGGTAAGCATCAGCGTAGCGTTCGGCATCTTTAAACGTCCTGGCAGCTTCGCCGAGCATGTCGAAGCTGTGGCTGAGCCCCTTGGCCCGTTCCGGCCTTGCCCGCTGGAGCGCTTCGTCGATCGTTCGGCCGAACACGAAATTGCGACCGAGAATCTTCATCCCCTCGCGCACGGCCGTCCGGACAACGGGCTCGCCGAGGCGACCGACGGCACGGCCGAGCGCAGCTTTCCAATTGTCAGAGCGATCCTGTGCGCCCTCAAGGACCTTGCCCGTCAAGAGGAGCGAGAAGGTCGCCGCATTGACGAAGGCCGAGCCCGACCGACCGAGCTTTTCCGACCAGTCCGGCCCGGCCAGTTTGTCGGCGATGAGCTCGTCGGCCGTGTGGGCGTCGGGGATGCGAAGTAGCGCCTCGGCAAGGCACATCATCGCGATACCCTCATCCGAGCCAAGATCGTAGGCGTGAAGGAATGCGTCGATGCCTGAGGGTTTGTGCGCTCGAACACCCTTCACCAGCGTTCGTGCGGTCGCTGTCGCTTCTCCGAGCTCAGTCGGATTGAGCCGCGCTTGAGCGATGCGTTCGGCCGCGACCTCGCCTTCCTCGGGCCGGTAAGCCCGGCGCAGGGCGGTACGATCGGCGGGGTCGGCCATTGCCGTGGCGGCTACGCGGGCTGCCCGTGGCAATGTTTGTACTTCTTGCCCGATCCGCACGGACATGGAGCGTTGCGACTGATCGGAGCTTCAACGACGTTACCGTCGGCGTCGCGCTGCGGAAGATGTGGCTGCGGAATGTTAAGGAGCGGCGGCAGCCCGGCCATCAAGCCGCGGGCAGAAGCATCGATGTCCGCGGTATCGTCATCGGTCGAGAACGGATCCAGATGCTGGGTGATGAAGTCGGGCAACTCGGGCAACGGAGCCGGCTGGAACTGGAACTGCGCGCGCATCAGCGTCCGAGTCACTTCCTCCCGGATCGACACGAGCAGCCGTTCGAACAGCAGGAAAGCCTCCTGCTTATATTCATCGATCGGTTTCTTCTGGGCGTAGCTTCGAAGGTGAATGACCTGGCGCAGTGCATCGAGCGTGGCGAGATGCTCTTTCCAGTGATGGTCAAGGGTCTGGATCAGGATCTGCTTCTCGATGTCGTTGCGGCTGGCCGCCTCGATATCCTGCATCTTGGCCGAGATCGTCTCGTCGGCGAGCTTCTGCAGCCGTTCCGTGATGATCTCGGGATGGACGGCCTCTTCCTGCAACCATTCGTCGATCGGCGGCTGTAGGCCAAAGACCGCCTCGATGGCTTCCTTGAGAGCCGCAATATCCCATTGCTCGGGATAGGTGCCTTCAGGGCAGCTCACGCCAACGATCGCAGTGGCCGTCTCGGCACGCATGTCATCGATCACTTCCCTGACGCTCTCGGCGTCCATGATGTCACTGCGCTGCTCGTAGATAACCTTGCGCTGGTCGTTCATCACGTCGTCGAATTCGACGACCTGCTTGCGGATGTCGTAGTTGCGCGCCTCGACCTTCTTCTGCGCCGTTTCGATCGCCTTGCTGATCCACGGACTGACGATCGCCTCACCATCCTCGAGGTTCTTGTTCATCAGCCGAGCGAACATGGTCTGTGGTCCAAAGATCCGCAGCAGGTCGTCGTCGAGACTGAGATAGAATTTCGACAGGCCCGGATCACCCTGGCGGCCCGAACGGCCGCGCAGCTGATTGTCGATGCGCCGGCTCTCGTGGCGCTCGGTGCCAAGAACGTAGAGCCCACCGGCCTCGAGCACCCGTTGCTTCTCGCTGACGATCTCGGCCCGGACCTTCTCCGCCCGCGCCTCATATTCCGGACTGCCGATCGCGAGCTCCGGGAACTCGTCCCGCATCCTGAAGTCGAGATTGCCGCCGAGTTGAATGTCGGTGCCGCGGCCCGCCATGTTGGTGGCGATCGTCACCGCACCCATTCGACCCGCCTGGGCAACGATATGCGCTTCCTGCTCGTGGAAGCGGGCATTGAGAACCGAATGCCTGATGCCTTCCTTCTGGAGGTATTCCGACAGCATCTCCGATTTTTCGATCGACACCGTCCCGACGAGCACCGGCTGGCCGAGCTCCTGCTTGACCTTCAGTTCCTCGGTGATCGCTGCGAACTTCTCGACCAGCGTCTTGTAGAAGACGTCATCCTCGTCCTTGCGCAGGACCGGAACGTTGGTTGGGATCGCAACCACGTTCATCTTGTAGATGTCGAAGAATTCCGGCGCCTCGGTCATCGCCGTCCCGGTCATTCCCGAGAGTTTCGGGTACATTCGGAAATAGTTCTGGAAGGTGATCGAGGCGAGCGTCTGGTTCTCGGGCTCGATCTGGACGCTCTCCTTTGCCTCGACAGCCTGGTGAAGCCCGTCCGACCAGCGCCGCCCCTCCATCATTCGGCCGGTGAATTCGTCGATGATGACGATCTTTCCGTCCTTCACGATGTAGTCGATGTCCTTCTTGAACATGACGTTGGCCTTCAGGGCCTGGTTCAGGTGATGGACGACCTGCGTATTGGCGACGTCGTAGAGGTTGCGGCCCTCGATCAACCCGGCAGCCTCGAGCATGCGCTCGGCCTTTTCGGTGCCGTCTTCGGTGAGGACGACGCTCTTCTGCTTTTCATCCTTCTCGTAATCGGCCGGCTGGAGCGATTTCACGATGCCGTCGACCGAGATGTAGAGGTCGGACTTGTCGTCGGTCGGGCCCGAGATGATCAAGGGGGTGCGCGCCTCGTCGATGAGGATCGAATCCACCTCATCGACGATCGCGAAATTGAACGGCCGCTGGACCATCTGGTCACGGCTGTATTTCATGTTGTCGCGCAGATAGTCGAAGCCGAGCTCGTTGTTGGTCGCGTAGGTGATGTCGCTGTTGTAAGCGTCGCGCCGCTCCTGGTCGGTGAGGTTCGGGACGATGACTCCGACGCTCATTCCGAGGAAGCGGTAGACCTGCCCCATCCAGTCGGCGTCGCGGCGGGCGAGATAATCGTTGACGGTGACGACGTGGACGCCCTTGCCCTCCAGCGCGTTCAGATAGACCGCAAGGGTCGCAACCAGGGTCTTGCCTTCGCCGGTCTTCATCTCGGCGATCTCGCCGCGGTGGAGCGCGATTCCGCCGATCAGCTGGACGTCATAATGCCGTTGCCCGAGGGTTCGGATCGCCGCTTCGCGGACCGTCGCAAAGGCTTCCGGAAGCAGGTCATCGAGCTTCTCGCCGTTCGCCAGCCGCTGGCGGAACAGCTCGGTCTGGCCGCGCAGTTCGTCGTCCGAAAGCGCCGAGATATTGGGCTCGAAGCCGCTGATGGCATCGACATATTTGCTGAGGCCGCGGACATAGCGATCGTTGGCCGATCCGAAGATGCTCTTTGCCACTGAGGCGAACATGGAATTCCCTTAAAAACCCGCGCGCTTCAGAAGGGCAAAGAAGCTCCCGCCGACGCTGTGGGAAATTGCGCCCGGCGATGTAAGGAGCCCCCCCTTCATAGTCAATTAACGGCGGCAATCATGGGACGGACTGGCGGATGTATGTGCGGCGCGGTGCGGTATGAGCTGATGAGCGAGCCGTTCGACGCCGGTTGGTGCCACTGCCGCACCTGCCGGCTGACGAGCGGGGCTCCGGCGATGGTGTTTGCGAGCGTGCCTCATCACGACTTCCTTTGGACCAGGGGTGAGGACAAGGTGAAGTCGATCGCATCCTCGAGCTTTGGTCATCGCCAATTTTGCAGTGAATGCGGGACTCCGTTCCTGATGAAGGTCAACCACCAGCCAGACACGGTCGATTTCAGTGTCGCCACGCTCGACGAACCTGATGCGGTCGCGCCCGGATTTCACATTTTCTGGGGAAGCAAGGTCGCCTGGTTCGAAACGAAGGACGAGCTTCCCCGGCACGACCAATTCAGGCCGGATACTCGGGGGCTCGAAGGAACCGAGCCCCCGAAATGACCGGTTCTAGCCGGCGCTCGACTGCGACGAAGTGTCGAGGCTGCTCTCGAGCCACTGCTGGATCTGGCTTCGAGGGGCAGCTCCGACCTTCTGGGCGATCGGCTGGCCGCCCTTGAACAGCAGCATGGTCGGGATTCCGCGGACTCCGTAGCGGCCGGGCGTGTCGGGGTTTTCATCGATGTTGAGCTTTGCAATCGTGACCTTGTCGCCGAGCTCGCCGGCGATCTCCTCGAGCGCGGGAGCGATCATCCGGCACGGCCCGCACCATTCCGCCCAGAAATCGACAAGGACAGGACCCTCGGAACCGAGGACGTCGGAAGCAAAACTCTGGTCGGTGACCGTCTTTGTGGCCATGGCTGGCGAATCTCCTGGGGGGTTCAAAAGTTAACAAGCATATGGGCGCTCGAATGGCGCCTCTCAAGACATCAGTTCGATGAGTTTCGGGCCTGCAGTGTACAGGAGGAACGCGCTGACGCTTCGTCCCGGGAAGATGACCTTAAGCGCTTCGGTGTAAGCCGTCATCTGGGCGCGATGGGCGTTGGGGATGTCGACCAGAGTTGCGGGTACCCTGCCCGTCTTGAAATCGATGACCGAGACGCGGCTGTCCTCAACGAGAATGCGATCGACCGTGCCGGCGATCACCCGGCCATCGGCGAGTGTCGCAGCGAGCGGCGCTTCAGCAAGCGACCCAGGCCCGAAGAGTGCCGCGAATTGCGGGTCGGCGACAATTGCGCACACCTGGGCGACAATCTCCGAGCGGGCCGAAGGGTCGGACACTCCTGCCGACCGCTCCAGCCAGTTGTCCGCGGCAGAAGCACGAGTGATCGTCTCGACCATCGGCAATCGTTCGAGCAGCTGGTGGATCCAGATACCGCGCTGTGCAGCTAGGCGCATCGCTTCGCTTGGTGGCGCAGCACGCTCGTCATCGACGGCAATCGACGATGGTGCCAGGGGACGCGGTGGCCGCTCTTCCAATGGCGCGGGTTTCATCGCCCAGTCGGGAACTGGAATGGCCGAAAGCCCGATTTTCTCTCTCGCCCGCTTCTCTTCAACGGCGGTCTCGGAACCATAGCGAAGCGCGACATGGCCTTCACCCGCCTTTCCGATCGATCCAAGCGCGCGCTCGACGATGACGTGCCAGGAGTTCGCCGGCCGTGGATCCGAACCATCCTTCTTCTGTCTGGGCATGACTCCACTGACAATGAGGCGGTCCGCAGCGCGGGTGAGGGCGACGTAGAGAAGCCGCATATGCTCCTCGAGATCGCGCTTCTCTCCGGCAAGGATGATGTCCTCGAATGGCGGGCAGCGTTCGTCCTTCTTCGGCCGCAACAGCGGCGCCGTGCCTGCGCTCCCGGCCTCGAAGTCGACGGTCAGCGGCGCGCGACCGATTCGCGCCGGATCAGCGGTAGCATCGGCGAGAATCACAACCGGCGCCTCAAGGCCCTTGGCGCCGTGAACGGTCATGACCCTGACTTCGTTCGCCGGCTGGCCGGGGTCGCGCTGGACGTCGACCGTGCCTCGGGAGAACCAGGCGAGAAAGCGATCGAGCGAGGCGGTTTCGTTTCGCTCGAACTCGAGCGCGCTGTTCATGAGCTCGTCGATCGCATCGCGCGCGGCCATGCCGAGGCGTGAGTAGAGCTTGCGCCGACCGTTCATCGGTCCGCTGAGAATCGTCTCGAGGAAGCGCGACGGAGGGGTGAAATCCGCGATTCGCAACAAGTCGGCGAGAGCTGCATGAGCGTCCTTGAACTCCGCGGCCCGCTGGCGAAGTTCACGCCACAAAGGCCCCTTGCGCCCATAAGCGAGCGCACGCAGCTGGTCCTGGTCCCAGCCGATGAGGGGCGACACGAGCAGGCACGCAAGGCTGAGATCATCGTTCGGCTGAACCGCGAATTTCACGGCCGCGATAAGGTCCTGCACGGCTAGAGGCTCGTGGAGATGCAGGCGATCGACACCGGCGACCGGCACCCCTGCCGAGAACAGCCGCGCAACGATGAGGGATGCAAGTTCGCCGCGGCTTCGGACCAGGACGAGAATGTCGCCCGGTGTCAGCGGCCGCTTAGTAGAGGCGAGCACGGGCGCTTCCTCGACCATCCGCCTGATCCGCTCCGCGAGCTCCTCGGCGTAGCGTCGGTCGCGCAGCGAGATCCACCGTTCCTCGCCCTCGTCGCTATCGTCAGGCGAATCCTCGACGGCAAAGGGATGCCACAGCTCCACAGATCCAGCCCGATCGCGATGGTGCGCGCGGTGCGGCGGCGGCACGTCACGAAGCGCAAGCGCTTCCGGGCCAACCGTTTCGATCACCGCATCGACAACATCGAGCACCGGCTGAGCCGACCTGAAGCTCGCGGCGATCGAGAGGTCCCGGAATCCCTGGGCACCTCGCCGATAGGTGAAGAGGTCATCTCCTGTGCCAAGGGCCTCGGCGCGAGACCTGAACTTCTCGCGCGCGTCGCGAAAACGTTCGGGATCGGTGCCCTGGAAACCGTAAATCGCCTGCTTGAAGTCGCCGACCATGAACAGGGTTCGAGACCGCCCTTCGGATTCGCTCGAGCCCGTGAAATACTCATCCACCAGTCGCTCGATGATTTCCCACTGAGCGGCATTGGTGTCCTGCGCTTCGTCGACGAGGACGTGATCGACCTGGCGGTCGAGCTTGTAGCGGACCCAATCGCCCATTCCGGGCTGCGCCAGCAATTGCCGCGCCCATTCGATGAGATCGTTGAAATCCGCGACTCCGCTGGCACGCTTGGCTTGTCTATAAGCTTCGGCGAACTCCTGCCCGGCACGAAGGCCCGCGGCCATGTCTGCCGCAAGGCGGGCGCCATTCTGGATCCGCAGGAGATCGCCGATAAGCACTGCAAGACGGCCCGCATGGGACTCGTAATGGGGCTCGGCCTTTGCCTGGCCGGCGGACACTCGAAGCGTACCCTTTTCGGTCAGCACGACCTTGCGCAGTTCTGAAAGGGCCGCTGCCCTTTCGATCGGCGTCAGCTGAAGCCACTCGTCAATGACGTTGGCGTGACCGACGCCCGTCTGAGCGCCCCACCGGCGGTTCGCATCCGCAACTGCGCGAAGGAGGTCGCAGTCGAAACGGTCATTGCCGCAATGGTGAGCGATATAGTCGTCGACGGACTCCGCGGGCAGATCCATGAGCTTGCGGATTGCCGGCTCGATGTCGTCTCGCTGGCCGAACGCCATCAGCGCGTCTGGCCGGCGGGCGCAGACCTGCAGATATTCGACGGCCCCTCCCTCGCCGAGGCGGCGGCTAAGGCTTTGGATGTCGCGGATCAGCGCCTCGGCGCCAGTAGCTTCAGCGTGAGCCATGAGCTCGGCCAGGGTGCGCCGAACCAGCTCCTGCTCGGCGCGGCCCTCGATCGGCTGGAATCCGGGCACGATTCCGGCCTCGGTCGGAAAGGCGGCGAGAAGCGATTGCGCGAAACTGTGGATGGTCTGGATCTTGAGTCCGCCCGGGCAATCGAGCACTCTTGCAAAAAGCTGCCGCGCGCGCTCCCTCGTCCGGGGATCGTTGGACTCCCCAAGGTGAAGCAGATCGGTTCCAAGGTCGCTGTCCTTGAGCCGCACCCAGGCCGCGAGGCGAGTTCCGATGCGGTTCGCCATTTCCGCGGCCGCGGCCTTGGTGAAAGTTAGGCACAGGATCGATTCCGGCCGCGCTCCTTGAAGCAACAGCCGCAGGACTCGGGCCGTCAGGACTTGTGTCTTGCCCGTCCCCGCCGACGCCGAGAGTGCGGCATGGACCCTCGGGTCGGACGCCAGGCCCTGCTCATCCTTAAGTTCCGGCAAGGTCCTGAAGCGTGCGCTCATGCCGCTTCCCAACCCCGATCGAACTCCATAGAGGATGCGCCATGAGTGACAGCAACGACACCGAGCGAGCCAACGAACAACGCCGAAGCAAGCTGGTGAAAGCCGGAGTCGCGGTCGGTATCGGCTCGGCAGCGATCGTCGCCGCGCTGCTCTACGCTTCCAAGGTCAAGAAAAAACCCCGTCGCTAGGCTCATTTACGACCGTACCATTCTTCCAGCCGCATCAGCTGGTCGTAATCGCCGTAGGGCGCGTAGGCCGGGTTGAGCTTCGCGGTGAACGGTTCGGTCCCGGTCAGCCAGTCAGCCGCTGCTTTTGCAAAATTCCGGTAGGCGTGGTCCAGGAACTCGCCGGGCTGCATGTCCTTGTCGGGACACATCAGCCGGCCAAATTTGCCGCGATGGCGGGCAAGTGACCAATATTCGAATGCCCCAGGTTCGCCCGAGACACCGTCGAACCCGCCTGCCCGGCCGATCAGCCCGAGCAATCCGAGCTGAAGTGCGAACCCTTCAGTGACTGCCTTCTGCGTCGGCGGAGAGCCCGTCTTGTAATCGATGATGGCGAAGCCGCCGTCGCCTAGCCGATCGATTCGGTCGACTCGGCCGTGAATCGTCACTCTGGCGAGAACTGTCTCTCCGTCGGCCTCTGCCCTCAGTGGAACCCGGCCTTCAGCCCGGTTCTCGCGCTCCATTGCTGCAATCCAGTCGATCGCCTCCAGCAGTCGCGGCGCCCATAAAGCGCGCAGCATCGGGTGGATGGCCGAATCCTTGAGCAGCCGCTCGGCGCGCGGCCTCAGCTTCTCCGGATCACATTCGTCCTCCTGCAGCCATTCCTGGAGAACGGCATGCACCGCTATGCCCCTCCAACGCGCAGTGTGGTCATCGTCGACGGGATCCAGCGAGCGCAGCCGGAGGACCGCCTGGGCGTAGAATGCGAATGGATCGGCCTTCAGACGATCGACGGCAGTGACAGAAATCCTCTCCGGCCGTTGTTCGGCAGGGGGCGATGGAGCGGGCCGGTCGACCGGCTGCGCAGGCCCCGGATCGTCAAGCGCACGGGTCAGTCGCTCGAGCCGAACATCGCGCGGAAGTCCACCGCTGATCGCGTCGAGGCGCAGCAGGAACCTCGATGCAACCGTGGGTGACTTGGAGTCCCGCCTGGCTCGGGTGATGAGGACCTC
>Ga0070717_10003248_pt1 | contig 11622 bp, 15 predicted proteins | sample LARL113metaG_FD_71366 | JGI IMG/M metagenome (GOLD analysis project Ga0070717, IMG submission 71366) | Corn, switchgrass and miscanthus rhizosphere microbial communities from Kellogg Biological Station, Michigan, USA - LAR L11-3 metaG | ecosystem: Host-associated > Plants > Roots > Rhizosphere ...
ATTCCCAGCGCACCTCGTGGCCTTCCCTTTTCAGCTTGAAGACGATGATCGACGCGATATTGGGCTCATCTTCCACGAGCAGCACGCGTGCCATGAGTCGGGCACTAATGTTAGGGCAATAACATACCTGGCACTCCAAGCACGTCTTTTCAAGCCACGCACGCCCCTGTGGGCCACGTTGACGCTTGAGGGCTCATGCCGAGCCGAACAATATTCCGCGCCGCATTGACATCGCGGTCGACGACCAGCCCACAGGTGGGACATCGATGGGTCCGCTCGGTGAGCGGCTTCGGGACCGCGGTCCCGCAGCCCGAACAGGCCTGCGAGCTGCCGCTCGCCGTCACCCGGACCACCGGGATACCAGCATCCTCCGCTTTGTATCCCAGCAGCCTCAGGAATTCCGCCCAGCCCTGATCATGGATGTCTTTCGCCAGCCGTCCGCGGGTTAACCCGCGAATCTGGAGATCCTCCACGGCGATGAAGTCAAATTGCGTGACGAGCCGTCGGCTCAGCTGGTGCGCGTGATTCCGGCGGAGATTGCGAATCCGCTCGTGCAGACGAGCCAGGAGCAGCCCTGCTTTCTGCCGGCGCCGCGACCCCCGGAGTCGACGGGAGACGCGTCGCTGCGCCACGCGCAGTCGACGAGCGGCGCGACGGTAGGCACGCGGTCCCGGGATTAATTCACCAGTCGAGAGGGCGGCAAAGGTCTTGACCCCGAGGTCCACCCCTACAGGGGCCATTACGGTCAGGGGTGGCCTGCGGATCGCCGGGAGCGCCAGCGCGAAGCTGACATACCAGCGGCCCGCCACGCGTCGAACCGTCACCGTACGCACCGCCGCCAATTCGGGCCATGCTCGATGCCAGTTCACCTTGATGTGACCTATGCCGGCGAGGGCTAGCCGCCGCGCCACAATCGCCCACGCCGAATCCCAGGTCAGGCTGTCGTAGCGACGGCGCGAGCGATAGCGCGGATATCCCGGTGTTTCGCCGGCCTTCACCCGGCGAAAGAACGCCTGGAAGGCCCGCTCCAGCCGGTGCAACGGATCGCGCATGGCGGAGCAGCTCATCTGCGGCGGCCCCTCGCCCGCCCTCCGCACCTCGGTCAAGTCGCGGCACTGGCGAACGTAGCCAATCCGCTGACCGGCCATCCAGCCATAACGCCGCTGCTCGAGCGCGGCATTGTAGAGGTCGCAGGCGAAGCGCAACTGGCTTTCCAGAGCGCCAGTTTGCCGTTTGGTTGGATAGATTCGGTAACGGTACGTTCGGATGCGAGGCGGGCGCGCCATTGCCGGTCCATCTTCCACGACCACCCTGACAGCTGTCTGTCGTGGTCTAAGGTAAGTTATCGCCAATGTTAGCGATTGGCGGCACGATGACCCATAGCCCACTGATCTTTCTCGCCCATGGGGCGTCGGGCGACGCCAACAGCATGCGGCCGTATGTCAAGGCGCTCGAAAAGCGCCAGCTGAAGGCGCGCGCCATCGACCTCCCTGTGGGTAAAGCCGAGCGAGCCGTGCCCGTGTTCATCCAAAAAGTCCCCGCTGGTTCGGTTGCCGGCGGGCATTCCTATGGCGGCCGGGTGGCGAGCATGGCCGCCACCGAGGTGGCGTATGCCGCGCTGGTGTTGCTCAGCTATCCACTGCACCGTCCGGGCCATCCGGAGGATCTGCGGACTGAACACTGGTCCGCAATCACCTGCCCCGTTCTGTTGCTCTCAGGCGAATCCGACCCTTTCGCGCGTCTCGAGCTCCTCAGATCGTCGGTCCGCCGCCTGCCCCGGGCGGAGCTGGTCACCTTTCCGGGCGTCGGGCACGGGCTGCTCCCCGTGATCGACACCGCGATGGATCGCGTCGCCGCCTTCGTCCAACAGCTTCGCACCTTAGGCTGAGCCAATGTGCACCGCGCCGGGCGATGATGTTGGTCCCCCGGCGCCGGCCGCGGTCAGGGAAGAAGAGCTGACCATCAGAGCCGGCGATGGCGCGGATCTACGAGAGTTCCTCGCCCTTCCCGCGACCGGATTTCGGCGTGGTGCGGTTCTGATCATCCACGACATCTGGGGTTACACCGACTTCTACAAGGACCTGGCTCGACGGATCACGCAACAGGGGCACGCCGCCGCCCTGGTGGATTTTTTTGGGCGCCAGGGCGACCTGCCCGAGTCGATGCGGGCCCCGGAACGGACCGGCAGCAAGCCGGACGCTATGGCTCGCGCCGTTCAGCGGGCTCAGCAGTTATCGGATGAGCGATTCCTGGCCGACATGCAGACCGGGGTCGACGACCTCCTGGCGCGCGGCGCATCGAGCGTAGTGGCGTGGGGCTTTTGCATGGGAGGTCGACTCGCATACGTCGCGGCCGCCCGCGTGCCTGGCCTGGCGGGGGTGGTTGCCTACTACGGTCATCTCCAGGTGGAGCCAGCGCGGCTATCGCCGCTTCAACTCGCGGGCGAGATCAAGATCCCGCTGCTCGGTGTTTTCGGCGGGGCCGACCCCGGCATCCCCGCCGAGCAGATTGCGGCCTTCAAGGAGGCCTTGAAAACGGACAAGGAAATCGTCGTCTACCCGGATGCGCCGCACGGATTCCTGCGCTACGGAGCGACCCAACACAAGGCGGCCATCGACGACGCGTTGCAGCGAACCTTCCGATTCTTTTCGCGAGTTCTAACGACGCTCAGCTAGAACGCGGCCGGCTTAGCCGCTGAAGCCCTCGGGCAGCAGCACCGCGCCGCCGGTGGTTTGGACGTACACCTGCCAGCTGTAGTAGCCGAGAAAGGCGCGCTCGTTGGCGAACATCTCCTGCGCGTAGAGCTGCACGGCGCGAACGTAGAGGTTGCTCGGGTTGTAGGCATAGATCGCCCGGCTCATGTTCTGGGGCGCGCCGTGTGCTTTCAGGTAGCGGCCGGCCGCCAGGATGGCATCGTGCGGATTGTTGACGTCGCCGTGACCATAGCTGGCCCAGGTGGCGGGCATGAACTGCATCGGACCCTGCGCGCCCGCCGAACTCAGTCCCCGAATACGCCCCATGTTGGTCTCGATCAAATTGATCGCCGCGAGGTACTGCCACTGGACGCCATCGGCTTGCTGCGCTTCGCGGTAATACCCGAGGAGGACCTCGGGTGCCGGCGGCGAGATGATCAGCCAGTGCGGCAGCGAGCTACGGGACCCGTTCAGGCTGCCGATCTGCTGCGCTGCGCTCAGGTTGTCCTGGATCGCCGAGCGTGCCGTCGGGGAAACGGCGTTGAGGACCGCCGGCACCCAGTCGGGGTGCGCCGCGAGGAGCTGATAGGCGTGCTGCTGACGATCAGCCAGACTCGCGTACGCGTCCCCGGGAGTGTCGGCCATCCGAATCGCGTCTTCGACCCCGCCCAGCTCGCTGGCGACGTAGGCGGCATCGATGACGACCGGTGGCGTCGGCGAAGGCGACGGCGAGGGGCTCGGCGACACGACGGCGGCAGATGGGCGTGCCGGCATCCCCGCCTGGGCGGCGCCGCACGCCGACACGGCAAAAGCGAGAACCGGGGTGATCATCCGGATGCAACGGACCCGCATCATTGCGCGCGGATTCTATGAGTTTCGGCGTTTGTGAATCAATCCGGGGCGCACTAACGTTATTCGCTCCGTGAGCTACCCTTGGACCCGAGTCCCGAAGGACGCGCCGCCGCTCGATAGCTGGCAACTGCGAATGCTGCCCCTGGCCGACCTTTTTATGGGGCTGATGTGGTCGCGACCGGGTGGCCTCTCGTTGCGCACCACCTGGGTAACGCCCGCCACGCTCGGGCTTGCGGTCGCCGTCATCCTCGTCGTCGGTCTTCCGGGACTGGCTGCCATCGCGTATGGCCTTGCGTTTGGTGGGTGGCCCTTCGTGCTCGGGGGACTGGTCGCGACGGCCCTGGGTGTCGGCGCAGCCGCCGTGGCGCTCTACGGCATCCGGCAACGCCGGCTGCCATCTACCGCCAGTTAGGACCGCGACCGATCGGGCGTAGCCGCTGACGGGATTCCCACCGCGTAGACCGCGAGGCGATGATCGAAGGTCCCCGCGCTGCCGATCCAATTCCCAGTGCACGTGATAAGGGTCAAATGTGAGAGCCCGTCGGGTGATGGCTGTGGCCCTTGGCCCGCGACCGGACCAGACCCGTAGATCTGGGCGAGAACAGCGGGATCGACGGTCTGCTTCAGGGTGTACGTGATGGTCCGCGTCACCAGGAAGTCGACCGCAAGACCGGTGCGCGTATCGCGGACGGTGACGGTGTCGCCGACCCGAAGGTCTTTGAGACGCGCGAAGATCGCCGGTCGACCGAGGACATCGTCGACGTGTCCGGCGATGGTGGCTGTGGTCGCGTCGCCGGGAGTCCCGCTGCCCCGGTACCAGAAGACTTTCTGCCAGACCGGATCGTTGGCCGAACCCATCGGTGTGTCCATCACGTTCTTGGAGTTGAGCCCGACGCCGAGCACGGGGGCGGTAAGCCGGAGCGAAGGCAGCTGAAGCTCCAGTGGGACAGCGACCGCCGCGGCGCGCAGATCGATGCCCGGGTCGAACAACGGTGTCGGTGCGGGGAGGTGTTGGCCAGCTTGCGCGGATGCGGGCGTCACCGATGTTGAAGCAACCGGAGGCGGGTGGCGAGTCGGCTGGCTGCTAGCCGCCTGCGCGTTCGCGCAGGCAGTCAGGAAACTAGCCGCAATCAGTGCAGCCGTTAGCCGACCAGTCAAGCCGCGGCGTGCGTAGAGCATTGAGGTCCGCCCCTGCCTCCCCGCCGTCCAGACTACTAGGTGCGGCGGCGCTCGCCTCGGATGGTCAAGCCCGCGCCGACGGCGCCGGCCCCGGCGAGCACGCCGGCAACCAGGGCGAGGATCCAGGGGAACCCATTGCCCTGCGGGGCACCACCGCCGCCAGCTGGCGCTCCGGAAACGGTCGGGGCGGGTGTCGGGCCTCCCACCGTGGTCGGGAGGCAGGTGGTCGGCGCCGTGATCCGATCATTGATCAAGCTCACCTGCCCGGTTCGCGCCATAAGGCGACCTGCGATCGTCGCCCCGTTATTCACGGTAATGCTTGCCAGCGCCATGACGGTTCCCACGAAGGTGGTCGTGGTGTCGAGCGTGGCCGAACTGCTGACCTGCCAGAAGACGTTGCATGGCTGAGCGCCATTGATGAACGCCACCGTGGCGCCGGGAGCGGTGACGAGCGTGCTCCCAGTCTTGAAGATGAAGACCCCGTTGCCGCTCAATGTGAGGGTTCCGGAAATCGTTGGCGACGTGGTCTGGCAATAGGTGCCAGGAGTGAGCGTTTGGCCGCCCCACCCGGCGAGTGAGTTCGAATTACAGGGTGACGCAGCGGCCGCGTTGTACGCGGTGGTCAGATCGCTCTGGGCCTGGATCGCCGCGGCGTCGTGTAGGTGGATCGTGCCGCTCACCGTTCCGGGACCGCCGCCGGTGCAGGGGGCGGGAAGTCCGGTACAGGCCGTGCCCGGGCTAACCCCGAGATCGCCCGCGATTACGGAGTTACCAGTATTCGTGACCGTTGTTCCCGCGAGGATTGCGTAACTTCCTGCGGTGCCCATTCCGGGGGCGACCGAGGCCAGCGCGATCATCGAATTCACCCCGACGACAAGAATCGAGGAGGAAATGCCGAGCAAGAGTCGTCGGGTGCGTTTCATGGCGGCATGATAGCGCAACTAGCAACTAATTGCGCAACACTTTCAGAGTGGGTTAAGGCAGCGTCCGCAGCTGGTAGTTCCGCAAGAGTGCCACAGGCCATGAGGCCGGTGTAAACCCTATCCTTTTAAAGGTGTTCTATGCCAGCCTGTCCGTCGCCGCGGAACCGTTCGACTCCGAGGATGCACGACGACTGATCGCGGCACTCGACGCCGGCCTGGCCGAGCTGTATCCGCCTGAACAACGCTTCGGGCCGAACCTAAAACCACATCATCTCGAAGCGGGCCGAGGCGCCTTTCTCATCGCGCGCGATGACGGCCGACCGATCGGATGTGGCGCCATCCGGGTTCTCGACCCGATGACCGCCGAAGCGAAACGGATGTATGTCGAACCCGATCAGCGGGGGAAGGGAGTCGGACGAGCGGTGCTGGCCGGCCTCGAGGAAGCCGCCAAGCAACTAGGGGTGCGTCGCCTGGTACTCGAGACCGGCATCTATCAGGATGCGGCGCTCTCCCTCTATCGCCACGCGGGCTTCACGCCAGTGGACTGCTGGGGAGACTACGCATCCTCGCCCACGAGCATCTGCCTCGAGAAGCAGCTCGTTTAGCATCCGGACGATGAGCTCAGTGGTTAAGCCACCCACCTACCGAAGCGGAAAGATCTGCTACATCGAGATTCCCGCCAGGGACATTGAGGAGTCTGCCGAGTTCTACAAGCGTGCCTTCGGTTGGCAGATCCGACAGCGAGGCGACGGCTCGACGGCCTTCGACGATACCGTCAACGAGGTGAGCGGGACATGGGTCCTTGGGCGGCCTGTTGCGGCCGAGCCCGGACTGATGGTTTACATCATGGTTGCGAGCGCCGTCAAAGCGGTTGAAGCGGTCAAGTCTGCAGGCGGCGAAATTGTCCATAAGGTCGACCCGGATGCGCGGGAGGTTGTCGCGACGTTCCGCGACCCCGCGGGAAATCTGATCGGCATTTACCAGCAGCCCGGTTTGGCTGAATCCGAGGCGCCTTCCTCGCTGGCGTTGGGAGCTGGATGAATAACGGGTAGGTATCGGCTCCGATCGATCTGCCAGCGCGAGTCGATTTCAAGCTTGCGCAAGACGCCGCGCATCTGGCTTTTGACGGTGTGCAGGGTGACATGCAGTTCGGCCGCAACCTGGGCGTTGGTCCGGCCATCGGCGGCTAACGCGGCTACCAGCCGTTCGCGATGCGTCAGGCGGTGGAGCCTCGAATCGGGCCCCATACGTGGCAGCTCTCCATCCGATGCGGCCACCTCGATCAGCTGTTTGTACGCCCGGCGCACGTCCTGGCAGCGCCGTTCGGTGCGAGCGATGTCGTCCTTGAGGCAGCGCAACGCGCCCTCGAGTGCCTCGAAGGCGAGCACGCATTCGGCACGGTCATCTGCGCCGTATGGCTGGGCCACGAGATGAAGGTAGGGGGTTGCGTGACGTCTGACTACCTCCGGACGGCGCACGGGATGCAGCCAACCGGCGGGGGCCGAATGGCGGGTCGGTGAACGAGGCCGATGTGGACTTAACCACAACGCCAATTAGGAAGACGCTGGTGTATAGGGCGGCAGCCCCGGTCACGAGCCCGTTGTGCTGAGCAGTCCCGCCAGTCCGGCGAACGCCCAGCGATCAAGGGGGCGCATCGCCAACCCCCGGTCCCTATCTACGTCAGCGGCGCGCTCCGATTGAGCCATCTCGCGCCGAGCCCGTTGAGAATCCCGACCGCGACCGCCACCACGATGACGCCGGGGCCGGCCGTCACGGTAAAGCTGCCGCCGCTTCGGCTGAACGTGTAGATAATGACGGGTCCGATTCCCAGCTGTGTGTTGCCCCAGTGCTGGGACTCGCCTATCACGTTGAGCAAGAACGCGAGCGCGATCTCCAGGACGAGGATCGTGAGGGCGCCGATCAATGACGCTCGAAGAAAGGTCAACGGTCACCTCCTTTGGCGGCCGCCAGCAAGCGGCCGTCCTGTGCGAGCACGGTAAGAGCGAGCAACTGAACGACAAACGGCATGCCGGCGAGAGCGAGAGGCAGGCTATGAATTGCAGCCGCGAGAGCCAACGCTGCCGCACCGAGCAGGCCGCAGACGAGCGGCCCGGATGCGTGCACCCAGCCTGTGTCGCGGCCGTTTTGATGCACGACCGCCACCCGCCATCCGGATCGAACCAGGAAGCAGCCGATGCCGATGCGCTGCGCCACGACGGCATGGCCCCCCTCGTGGACGATGACCGCCGCGACCAGACCGACGGACAGGGCACCGAGTGCCGGGGCGAGTGCCGGGGCAATGAGAAGGGCGGGGAGCAGCAATGGCGTGAGCAGCAGGAGCCAGAGCGGCGCCATTTCGATGCCCACCACCACGGCGATCTGGCTGAGTACGGTGAGGGCCCCTCCGGTCGCCAATGCATATCGGCGGCTGCGGGCTGGCGGCCACCGGTGCGCCACGACGAGGTAGAGGCTGACTCGCAGGATCTGGCGCAGTCTCGCGCGCAAGCCAGAGGCCCGGAGGTTGATCAACTGCGCCCGACTCAACTGAAAGGCAAACGTGGCGAGGTCCCTCTGGACCATCTGCGGATTGATCTCGAATCGTGCGGCCAGGGTTGTGGCCGCATCTCGAATGGAATACCCCGCGGCGAGCAGGGCCATCCCGTCCATCCCGGAGCCGCGTAGCGGATACGCCTCGCCGAGCGCAAGGTCGTGGAGCGCATCGCCCTCGAACCGCACGTCCGCGGGCAACTCGAGTCGATCGCTGAGGTCGATCATGCTTCCCTCCAGGGTGCGCGGCTGCAGATCGCGGCGGTTAGCGCCAGGACCCCCACCAGGACCACGAGCGGAGCGGCCTGGAGCGCAAAACGCTGCGCGATCAACTCCGCGATGCCGAGCGCGCCGAGGAAGAACACCAGCTGCAGCGCGAGCAAGCCCAGCTGCCGGGTCAGGGCGTCATGGCGGAATGGCAGGAGCCGCCCAACTGCGGCCGGGATGGGAGCAGCCATCACCAGGGCACCAAGCACGAAGGGATAAGCGTCGAGTGGCATAACGGCGAAAACCGGGGCCACGACCACCAGACTGATGGCGGCGGTGATCGTCCCGATAACGATCCACCAGCTCAGTCCCACCCTGCGTCCTGTTGGCGGAATCGATCTCCACAACCAACGACCCTGCGCCAGGTCGGATGAGAGCGCCAGCGGCGCCCCGGCGGCGAACTGGACCAGCAGGATGGCGGCGAGGGGGGCGAGCGCCGCGGCCGATCGGCCCGCGAGAAGAGCGGTCGCCGTAATCATGCCGGCACCGGACACCAGGCTCAACAGGAAAACCACCCGCACGCGGGAGTCGCGCACCGCGGTCAAGATGAGCCAAGTGCCCATCGCCAGCGTTAAGCGGCGCGGGATGCGGCGGCTGCGCACGTGTTCGCTGCCGGCGGGGGCTCGCCCGGGCAAGGTGGCCGTCGCGGTCCACGCCGCAGCCGCCAAGGCGCCGACCGCGAGCACGCCTAGCAGCGACGTGGCAATCGAGGGGACCACGATCGGTGCAACCGCGGCGTGCGAAGACTTCCCCAGACCATGAGGCAAAAGCGCGGCGAGCCATGACCAGGCCGGTGCGCTGGTCAAGGGGGCAGCCACGGCCGGCAGTCCGAGTGCGAGCAGGAGCGGGATGGCGCCCAGCAACGCGCGACGCGATGGACGGGCGCGAAGAATTTCCATGATGGCTGCGCCCGTCACGCACGCGATCAGCTGCGTCAGCATCAGGAGGCCGGCCCAGGCGTCCGGCGCGGGGACCTGGATGGTACGGAACAGGCTCGTCCCAAAGTCGAAGACAGGAATGGCGAAGATGAGCCAAGCGATCGTCAGCGGTAGGGCGGTCGTGCCGAGGTAGGCCGGGAGTGGGGCAATCGGAACCGTGCGAATTTGGGGGTCGAGGCCCTCGAAGCGCGGCGCTGCGGCGGCGAGTCCGAGGCCGACGAGGACTCCGCCCAACAGGATCATGGCCAACACAGCGCTGAGCCCGGATGGTAGGAAGACCGCCAGGATGGCCGCACCCGCCCCGGCCTTGATGGCCAGCCACATCACGCCGACGACCACCGCGACGGCCGCCGGGACGAGCAGGGGATTCGCGCGCGCGAGCCGGACGGCGACCCGGCTGACACGACGGCGCTCGACGTCAGTCAGGAGGAGCCAGGACGTCATCGATTCCCTCCAGTACGTGGGTCAGACCGGTGGCTTTCATGAAGGCGTCACGAAGATCGCTGGCGTCAAACGTGCGCCGCAGCTCGTCCGGTGAGCCGGAGGCCTTGAGCCGGCCGTGGGCCAGCATGAAGATGAGATCGCAGGTTCGCTCGGCGAAATAAATGTCCTGGGTCGCGATGACGGCCCCACATCCGTAGCGCACTGCGTTCCGCAAGAGTGACTCGAGGACGACGACTGATTCCGGATCGAGTGCGCTCGTCGCCTCGTCGAGCAGCAGCAGGGGACGCACCAGCGCGATGGCGGCAACAATGGAAACCTTGCGCCGCGTTCCATGCGATAGCTTCCCAAGCAGGCGATTCGCGTGAGGCTGCAAATCCATGACGCCGAGCAGGTTGCTCGCGCGCGCGCCATACTCCGGGTCGGCACTCTGCAGAGCGGCGTAGAGATCGAGATATTCCTGAACCGTCAGGTGGTCGAAGCCCGAGGGTGCGTCGGGGGCGAAGGCGAATCGGCGCTTGGCCTCGACCGGGTCATCGCGCAAACGGATGCCCTGGATATCGATGGAACCATGCTTGCCCTCGAGGATGCCGGTGATCAAGCGAAGCGTCGTGGTCTTCCCCGAGCCGTTCGGGCCGATGAGTCCGGCGATCGTCCCCGCCGGGACCGTCAGGCTGAGGTCATCGACCGCCAGCGCGGTGCCGTAGTGGAAACTGAGATGGTCCACGCGGAGTGCGAGGCGAGCCGCCTCAGGTTCTTGCGAGCCGTCTTCGAGGGGCATGGCGCCCATTTTCCGTGATCCTCCTTTGTGAGTGCCGGGCGCCGGGCCGGCCGCACCCGGCTCCCGGATGGTTATGCGTTCGGTCGCGGACTCAGTAGTAAATGACGCACCGGACGCTGAATCCGGGCGGCCACCATTGCCACTGAATATCGGCGCTGCCGCCCAGGTAGTTGCAGTACGCGGCATAGGCCAGCGCGAGGGCAAATGTCACGCACAGGATGATGAACAGGACGCACGGCCAGCATTCGTTGACAGCGGTCTGGCGCGCGCCCAGGTCAGCAGTCGGAGGGCGGTAGCGGGTGCTCGTCCGGGGGGCGAGGGCGAGTACGGTCGAGGGCATTCTTCACCTCCTTTTCCGGTGGTTTGAGCTAGCCAGCGTCTGGACAGTAATGCCATCGACAGACGCTGTCGTCGCTCACGCGGGTGAATCCCGCGTTCTCCGGACCAGGATTCACCCTGAGAGTGAGCTCGCCCCGGGACTACCCTTGCGTCTGGAGCACCCGCCTGACCTGAGCCAGCTTGTGTGGATCCGCCACGGCGTAGACGCGCGTGACCAGGCCATCGTGCACCGAAAGCGCGAGTACGGCGGCGACGGCGCCCCCGCGGAAGGCAACGATGCCGGGCTCGCCATTTACCTCCTGGGCCGTCATCGTTGTGCCTGAGGGTGCGCCGAAGAATTTCATGACTTGCTGCCCGACCTGCTCGCGGCCGACGTTCGGCTGACTGACCGCAGCCAGCGTCCCGCCCAGGTCCGCCCATCCAATGACGGAAGGATCCAGCAGCGGGAGCAATGCCCGCAGCTCACCCTGAGCACAGGCGGCGATGAACGCCTCGACGACCCGCCGCTGCTCCATTGGATCGATCTTGAAACGAGCGGAAGCCGCTTCGTCGTCGACATGCCGGCGGGCGCGACTGGCGAGCTGCCGGCACGCGGCGGGCGACCGCTTGACCAGCGGCGCAATCTTCTCGAACGGGAAGTCGAACACGTCGTGCAGCACGAA
>Ga0070717_10003252_pt1 | contig 11615 bp, 10 predicted proteins | sample LARL113metaG_FD_71366 | JGI IMG/M metagenome (GOLD analysis project Ga0070717, IMG submission 71366) | Corn, switchgrass and miscanthus rhizosphere microbial communities from Kellogg Biological Station, Michigan, USA - LAR L11-3 metaG | ecosystem: Host-associated > Plants > Roots > Rhizosphere ...
ATGGAGAAGTGGTTGCAATTCCCCTGCGATGGTTACAACTTCTTCACCTTATACAGTTTTGTCTCCTCTATATGTACATGCAAACTTTAGCCTGTCGCACATGTTCCAAGAGCCAGGAAGAAAAGCGCAATCGGTTGCTCCAGACACGAGTCTTTCCTCCAAAAAGAGGATGTTGTTCTTCCAGTATACTGGATCATGCAGTCAAGATGAGTCCTGATTTCGGAGGATCTGACAACAACAATAAGGTGAAGAACGTCTGAGTAGAAGCGGGCAGTTTGCTATCCTCCTCCATTGAGAAGGCCGAGGAGAGTCCAGTAAGCCGCTTGCCCCCAAAGTGGACATGAGCGGGAGAAAGTTTGCATTTACAGTATCTTTCAGCCGTACGGATGTAGAAAGGAGTGGGTTGGGACGTAGCCCCAAACCCCAGGGAGGAGGACGGCTAGTCCTCCTGCGCCTCCTGTGTAGCATCAGCGTACTGTGTGGATGGAAGCACTCTTTGAGAACCACCCCGAAACATTCAGAAGCCCTGGCCTGACGATGACCAGGAGTACCACACGGACCAATTACGTATGACCGTTTTACAAGAGGTGTAAAAGAAGACGTCTAGAGACACAGGGAACAGGCGAATTGATTGCCCATTCCCTGTGATGACGGGAAGAAGTGCAAGGAACAGTAGTATGAAGCAGAGGCGACAGCAATCACCTCAAGGCCAACCACAACGGATAAGCTCATGCGATATTTGTCTATATTTTTTGCAACTATCTGGATACTACGCCGGTCAACGACCCCACGCGTGAATGCGGGGGCATGCTCCCGCAGTTCACGCGGTTCTCGTTGTCCAGCCTTGGTTCCTAATCCCACAGGCAGGGAAAAGAGGGAACTCCGTTGGACAGGTCATGGCACCTCTGAATGCCACCTCAGTTCAGAGCATTGCCGTTGGTCGTTAAAAGCCCGTTCGGGGTGTCGGGCGGTGCGGCCAGCTGAACAAGCCTGACCAACATTGGCGAGAGGAGTCGCCTGAGCAAGCCAGTTCAGGCGCGTCACTAGCCCCTTACGGGGGCCTCTTTAGAGGCAAAAACGAAAGGAACTCGCATGGCCGTCTTTGTCTTAGATCAGCAGCAATACCCACTGATGCCCTGCTCAGAGAAGCGAGCGCGGCTGTTGCTCAAGAGCAACCGGGCGGTGGTCCACCGGGTGTGGCCGTTCACGATCCGACTCAAGGATCGCAGCCGAGCGACCAGCCAGGTGCAGTCGATCGCCTTGAAGGTGGATCCAGGGAGCAAAACGACCGGGATCGCTCTAGCCCGTATCGAAACGACGCAGGGGGGAGAAGTGCATCATGCGCTGCACCTGGCCGAACTCACCCATCGCGGAGAAGAGGTACGGGAGCGCCTGCGCACACGCGCCGGATATCGTCGCCGCAGGCGTTCCGCCAATTTGAGATACCGGCCGCCGCGCTTTGCGAACCGCCGACGCACGCCTGGGTGGCTCCCGCCCTCCTTGCGCTCGCGGATTGGCAATGTCCTCACCTGGGCGCGGCGCTATGCACGATTCGCCCCCCTTACCCGGATTGAGGTAGAACGAGTCAAGTTCGATCTAGCGCTCATGCAGAATCCAGAGGTGGGAGGGGTCGAGTACCAGCGCGGCGAGCTGTGCGGATGGGAAGTCAGAGCCTATCTGCTGGAAAAATTCCAGAGGCGCTGTGCCTACTGCGGGCGCGGGAACACAGCCTTTGAATTGGATCATCTCCTCCCGCGTTCTCGCGGTGGCTCCAACCGTGTGTCGAATTTGGCACTGAGTTGCCACGACTGCAACGCGCTCAAGGGCAATCAGACAGCCAGCGAATTCGGACACCCGGAAGTCGAAGCACAGGCCAAACAGCCGCTTCGAGACGCGGCGGCAGTGAATGCGACGAGGTACGCACTCGTTGATGCGCTCCGTGTCCTCGGACTGCCGATCGGAACGTGGAGCGGTGGGCGAACACGCTGGAACCGGGAGCGGTTCGGAATCGAGAAAGCCCACGCACTCGATGCGCTGTGTGTCGGGGATGTCGCTGGTGTGCAGGCGCCAGCTTTACGCATCTTGACCATGACTGCCCAGGGACGAGGCAGCTACCAACGCACCAATGTCGATGCGTCCGGCTTCCCACGCGGCTATTTCACGCGCAAGAAGCGCATCCAGGGCTTTTCCACTGGCGACCTGGTGCGGGCGACGGTTCCTGCACGTCTCAAAACGAGAGGCGTGCACCTAGGGCGGGTGGCGGTGCGTGCGTCTGGGTCGTTCCGGGTGGGCGAGACCGATGGGATCAATGCCAGGTATTGTCGGCTGGTGCAGCGCGGGGATGGCTATGCCTATACATTCGCGCCCAAGGCGGCGCTTCTTCCTCCTCAGACCTGAAGGCCGGGGCCTCCGCGCCGCGTTTTGGTGAGAACCGTGTAACCTCGTAACGTATCTTCTATATAGAAGGAGACAACGGGAAAGCTCATCTGCGCTGTTTGCCTTCCTTAAGCTGTGAGGCGGCTGATCCAATCACGCGGCTCCGATCAGATCAGCCGCCAATAGCACTTTCACAACTATATGCAGCACAAGGCTTCTGGGATGTAGCCGGAGGAGAGATCATTTATGGCAAGTATCAAACACCTGTTCTGGGTCGCACTAGGACTATTCCTCGCATTGACCATTGCAGCTTGTGGCAGCACAACTACAGGCTCTGGCGGCTACGGCGGCAACACCAACGCAAGTCAGACGCCCACTACAAGCGCCAGTAGTGGTAGCAGCTGTGGCCGGTACTGCACAAGCTCCACACCAACCGCGCCTGCTACAGGATCCGGCCTCCTGATCAAGACAGCGTCAGCCACTATCAGTGGCAAGTCGGTGACCATCCTCACCAATGCGCAAGGTATGACACTTTACTATCGCACTTCTGACAGCGGTTCTTCTGTTTGCAGCGGCAGTTGCGCATCAGCCTGGCCCCCCATGCTAGTTACGGGATCCGCTACTCCAACCGGTGCCACCTCCCTTCCAGGACAACTGAGCGTGGGCACAAATGCCAATGGCAAGCAGGTAGAGTACAATGGCCACCCGCTCTACACCTACTCTGGAGATAGTGCACCCGGACAAACCAACGGTCAAGGGTTTCTCGGCGTCTGGTTCGCAGTCACAACAGCCCTCGCGCCTGGCGGCGGTAGCCAGAATAACGGCTATGGTTACTAACGCCGGCGTTTATCAGACTTACGAGAGGTAGCCTTGGTAAGCTGGCAGATATATTCTCTTCTGAATATATCCCTTCCACGGTGTGGCAGGGCATGGATTTTATTCGTTAGAGACCGCTATCACAAGCGGTCTCTTTCCTTTCCTTTCCCCATTAGCCCATCCTTAAGGAGGAGAAATGTCGTAGCATAGGAGCGAGGCTTGTCCTCGCCCCGTTTACCTATCCTCGCCCTGCTCTGGTGCATGTGTTGTTCATGCGCCAACCGGATCAGGTACCAACGTGAGAAAAAGAATACATAGGAGCAGAGAAGTACTTCCTGCTCCCATGCGCGTGGTACAATCACTTGCAATGGGAAAGGCCCGTTAAATTGAGCGTGATTTCCATAATTTTGACACCTTTGAACAAGGAACGGGAAAAACCCAAAAAATACGGCGCAAACGCGCCACAGTTGCACCCTATCTGGCCGCAAGCCGCCACAGGCGCCCATTCGCCAGCACCGTCCGATGACACCGCGACAACTGCAACAACTGCGACAAGCCTGCTTGCACAGACGGGAGGGTTCTCCCAACAAGCGGGGGCTCGTATCGCCATCACACCCCCAACACCAGGAAAGGCGCAGCCGGGTCGAAGAGGGGCCGCATGGCACCTGTTGGAGCAGCCGCCAGCACAGTCAATCGTAGAAGCCCGGGAAGGGGCCAGTCAGCTACGTGTGGTATAATACGCGGGATATGGGCGCAGAAGATCAGTGGAATTGCTGCGAATCGAAAGGACCATGAGCAATGACTATAGACCTGCATATAATGAAAGCGCGACTTGAAGCGAAACGCGACGAACTGCAAGCAAATATTGCGCAATTAACAGAGGCACACCCTGTCCCTGTCGATCCCCTAGCCGGCGAGGCACCTCAAGATTTTGAGGATGTGGCCGTAGATTTTCTGGAAACGCAGCAGGAGCAATCGCTGCTTGTTAACGAGTCAGCTTTATTGACCGAAGTACAGCGTGCCCTGAAGCGCATCGAGGACGGAACCTACGGCAAGTGCGTGAACTGCGGGCAGCCCATTCCCGAGAAACGGCTGGAAGCGATTCCCTGGGCAGCACGAGATGTCAAATGCGAGGAACAGCTAGAGCGCAGGAATCTGAGCAGGGAAGAGTTTTACAAAGAAGAAACCGAGTGAAGACGGTATTCTTGATACCTTCTCAACAGGCGGCGAATCGAGTACAATACCCGTACGTCGGGGAAAGGAAAAAAAGATTACCGTGAAAGTCAGACGTGTGCGTCTCTACGATGCCCTGGCATTGCTTACCGCCGTGATAGTGGTGGTCCTGGATCAGTGGACGAAAGCGTGGGTCGTAGCTAATCTGGGTCCGCCAGGAAACGGCCCCAAAGTTTCGCTGGTAGGTAACTACCTCATCCTTTACTACATCCAAAATAATGGGGCGGCATTCAGCCTGTTCGCGAACAGCATCGTGCTCATTGTGTTCATCGTGCTGGCTATCGGAGTGATCTCCTATCTCTACCTGCGTATGTTCAACACAGCCAACCTGGGATACAAGCTCATCTTTGGCTTGATTATCGGCGGAGCAGTGGGTAACTTGATAGATAGGGCGCGCCATAGCGGGTACGTCGTCGACTTCATCTTTTTCCGCATTCCTCAGATCGGTTTCAACTTTGCCGTCTTCAATCTCGCTGATGCTGCAATTTCCGTTGGCGTCTTTTTGCTTTTTGTCGCGCTCCTTTTTGGCAATTTACGCAAACCCGTAACCCAAAGAATAGAGCCGACGCCGGCAACGCCTTCTGCAAGCAAAAGCGGAGCGCTTCACTCTTCTAAAGAACACGATGCGAAAACTTGATTCTTCCTCATCTTCTGAGACAAGCACCTTGAGGATTGGAGCGGGCGAAGCTGGCCAGAGGCTCGACCGGTACCTTGTATCTCAATCAGATGACGTATCCCGCACGTCCGTACAACAACTGATCGTGGATGGAGCAGTACTTGTCAACGGCCGTCCCAGTAAACCCGGCTATGCCCTCAGAACCGGGGACGAGGTACAGATTCTTGCTTCAAAGCCAAAGGACCAGGCTAGCTCTGCCAGGCCTCAGCCAATACCCCTCGACGTGGCCTATGAAGACCAGGATGTGCTCATCATAAATAAAGCAGCCGGGATGGTTGTCCATCCCGCTCCCGGCCATCATGAAGATACACTGGTTAATGCGCTCTTAGCACACTACCCCGATCTTCAGGAGGACGTAGAAAACCAGCGGCCGGGTATTATCCACCGCCTGGATAAAGATACCTCCGGCCTGATCGTCGTCGCCAGGAACGCCGCTGCTCAGGCAGCCCTGCTGGGGCAAATGAAACGGCACGAGATTGTCAAGCGCTACCTGGCACTCGTCGAGGGTGTTGTCGCTCTCGACCGGGGCAGTATCGACGCCCCCATCGGCCGGAATCCGCGCCATCGCCAGCAAATGGCGATCACTGCGACTGGCAGCAGAGAGGCACGTACGCACTTTCGCGTACTGGAACGTTTCGCCCATCATACCCTGCTGCTTCTAGAGCTGGAGACCGGGCGCACGCACCAGATTCGCGTACACTTAAAGGCTATAGGACATCCTATCGTTGGGGATCCTGTCTATGGATCGGGCAGCACGATGCGTGGAGTGACGCTCAAACGCCAGTTCTTGCATGCCTATCAACTCAAGTTCACCCACCCCTCAACAGGAGCTGTCATTACTGTCGAGGCTCCCCTGCCTGATGATCTGCAAGCGGTGCTCAACGCTAAAACTTTCCTGTAGCCCCCTGGCAAACTCATGTCTCGTATGCTATAATATCCGTGGCGAAGAGGTTAAGACGTATCCCCTTTACTGTCTTGTAGATTACTACCAATCAGGTTCTAACCACCCGGCAACGCTATTTCTCTTTATCACAATAAAACGGATAGCAGGTCTTTTATACCAATGTTATTAGAACATATGTTTCAGAAGGACGATTGCCAGGTATGGTTTGTCACAGGTTTCTCCGGCTGCTGCCGGTATTTCTTCACTGGTTTTTTGTCTGAAAAGAAGAAAGGAGTAACCTGAAGATGCCAGTTCTCGAATCGACCGATAATTTAACTCCACGCAGTGCTCTGCGTCACCGGCCAATCGGGGATGATGCAACCAGGCAGGAGCCTGGTGTCTCCACGGGAGCAACACCTGTTGTACAACGAGCCTCGCGACTTCGCCCCAAACAGACGGATGGCGAGGAGGAGATTAAGGAATGGCAACGCGCAGATACCGGTACAACCAGGCAGGGCCGTACGACTGCCGCCCCCCGGCAAGCCGGGAAAGCAGCAAAGAACCTTCCCAAAATGCCTCGCGAGATGCCAGCAGGGAGCAAGGGAAAGTTCTGGCGGGGAGCGCACCCCCTGTTGTATCTGGGCATAGGGATGCTAGCGATGCTCGCTCTGTGGACAGTGCTCTCAATGGCTGTAAGCTGGGGGAGCACCACCTGGAATGATCTCCACTATGGTCGCCCACGCACCTTCCAGATAGACGCAGTCGTCCGACATACCGACTCAGCGGCTAATCCAAGCCACTTTATTGCGCTCAACTTGAATGGCCGTATCGAGGTGATCGAGTTTCCCGGTGGCGATGGTTCTAAGGCCCGCATCTACCTTGGCCCGCAACTGTATGGGACCGATGCCAATTTGATCCCTGTGACGCTCAGCTTTGTTGATGCGAGTGGCGATCATCGACCGGACATGATTCTCCATTTTCAAAACACGCAGCTCGTCTTTATCAATGACCAGGGAGGCTTCCGGCCACTTCAACCCGGGGAGCGTCACGCGGTCGAACAATTTCTACAGCGTACGGGGCAATAACCGGTCTACGCCGTTCCGAACTCGACCGAGCCACAAAAACAAGCCCTCCATCACACGAGTAGGTGGAGGGCTTGTTTTTCTTATAGTCTTTTCCGAGCTCAGGCCGCTTCAGAGGTTGTAGAGACCGCGACCACCGCCGCCTTTCGGCGCGTGAAACGCACGCCGATGGCCCCAATGAGCACGAGAGCGCCAAACCCCACTACCAGATGGGCTGCCTCTCCCGCAACCGCTTGTTCAACCAACGCGAGATCGAACACGTCTCCACCCATCACGTTCAAGCGGACGTCTCGTAGTGGGAAGGTTTCCGGGTGACGAGTAACTGCCGTCACGGTATGTCCTGAGTCCAGGGCTTGTTTCGTTAAGATTTTACCTGTCGCACCATTCGCTCCAAAAATGACAATTTTCATTCTATTTTCCTTTTTAGTATTGTATCTCCACAATCAGGTGATACTTTTTCCTAGGAGTAGAGACAGTTTCGTCATGACCACCACATGTGGTCATCACAAAGAAAGAGTGTGAAGGGGTTCTCTTTGGGACAGCTTTCCTATCGAATTTTGCCCATGCGACCCATCGTACGTCTATTCGCGTAGGAGGTGAGCGTAAATGGCCATCTTCAGCAATGCCTTCACGTGGCACATTGAGGAGCGCAATCACTACCGGTGGATCAAGACGGTGAAAAAAGTTAGGATCGACAGAGGCCAGGCGAACCGTCCTGGATTGATCGACGAGAAATGTTCCTGTCACCGGCAATTCCCACGAATCATCGCCGTTGTACGCGGGTAAGTCCGCGCCAATCTGGGCATGCAAGGCTCGTCCCGCCTCATCTAGCGTGAAGGCAAGCCCATACTCTCGTGCCACACGATTGCCCATATCTGAGAGAACTACACCAGAACTGTGAGCAGACTGAGCAAGGTCACTGTCAGACCCATACGGAAGCGGAAGGTGAGCAGGTAGATCAGGCTGCTGATTCCTCAAAAACTAAATATTATATAAATACTATAATTTGTTGGTATGGTAGTTAAGAGAGTAGGGGGGATCTGTCATACATATGTTTCGTGTGTAGGATCTCCCAAAAATTGTCGTTGCATCTCACAAAAATTGTCGCTGTACGCTCGATTTTTTGTATCGATCTCGAAAACTGCGTTGATGAGTCTCATAGAAATTGTCGTTGGCCTACTTTCGTCCCACATATTTTGTCGCCGGCCGACCTTTTAGGGACGTTTTTCGGACACAGGTGCTCAAGCAAGGTATGGAGCGATGGCAAGCAGGAGTTAGGGATCAGCTCGCGTGGTGAGGTGTTTCCTGCAAACGCTTCGAGTGAAGCGCCGTCCGTTGACTGAGCTGGCCCTCCATCACCAGCCGAGCAGTTTTCGGCGCGTGAGGCTGTCTAGCTTTTCGTTCGTGAACAGACTGTTCTCACCGCTGAGGAGCAAGAGGTACTCACCTTCCTCCGGCAAGCGAGCCCGACGGCTGAGATGGCCTATGGGCTGGTGCAGGACTTTTTGACGATGGTGCGCAAGCGCCAGAAGGAGTTCTGTACTGGTCGCGATGGCGCCTGCGCCATCAAGTCAGGGCCAAACGATTCCATATCAAACAGCGAGCCGCTCGCCTAACCGCCTAATTGCGGCTGTAGTACTCACCTCCATTTTGAGAAAGGTATGTAGCTTACATTACCCGCATAAGCCCGAAAATTTTTCGTAAGATACTCTGAAGTAGGCGCGATCTATTTGTTTCCTATGTCCTCTGGCTCCATATACTGCTGTTCGTGTTTTTCGAAAGCATCGAAGAGCCAACGCGGGGTGATAAAGGTCCATTTCGTGGTCAGGAGCCATCTCCACCGAAAGTGCATATAACCAGGAGGACGCAAAGGCAAATGAACTGTGCGGTACACGATATCGAGAAATGCGAAGAAACGTACTGGCCAGTGAGAGAACAGGGTATGAAAGAGCAACACTTCTGCATCTGGTGCATACGGGTCAAGATCTGGCTGTTCGGAAGAGGGAGTGCTTTCATCAAGCATACGACAGAGGCGCAGCAGTTGTTGCTGCGAATACGCATAATACGAACCTATTTCTTCAGTGAATCCGATAAGCAGAGTAAAATAAACGCCCGGTTTCACCGTCAGCAACGGGGATGGTGCGAAATGCTTGTATGCAGAAGACGCCTCCGCGGGTGGAATATGAAGCATCGTAAGCAGTAGGCTCGTGCCTGCTATGAGCACACCGTCCTCAAGAAGTTGCTCTGTTGGGGACATGTAGATCTCCCTCTGGCAAAAAGGGCATTGTCCTGCCCGTGACCGCACTGCAGGAATATGATGCAAGCATGATGGACATCGTTCCAGCAGTCGTACCTTATGAAGTGGGCAGCAGAGCACTCCGCGCAGATTCCAGTAAAGCCGATCATAGCCTCCCGGTTCTCGCACGCAGTATGGGCACACCTTTGTTGTGGAATTCATCATAGAGGGGAAAAGCCAGGAACGTAGCTCAGGCTCAGGGAGTTCGATCCATTGGCGGGATAGATCATAGGGGGGCAATCCAAGTGAAGCGACGAGATGCGAGCAACTCAGATACTGGAGGTTCTTTCTTGGGATCTGAAGGAGATGAGCAAGCGTCGGATCGTCGGCCTCACTTGGGAGGCGAGGTTCACCACTGGAAAACGATTCAAGAGTGCAAGGAGTAAAAGGGGGACGATCCAACAACCGCTCAGGACACGGATGGTTCATGTTTTTTGCCGCACGTGACAGTGCCGAGGTGAGGCTTTCCCAGGGGTAAGGGAGGGTGTGAGTAAGCAGTCTGGGAGGAACGTAGAGTGGAGGTTCGTGCTCCGCCGTTGAATTCCTTTCTGTTTGCTGCTGGTGCACTAACTGAGCGAGTTGATTCACTTTCTCACGGAGATGATCTGTCCGTACGGGATCGTAACGGAACTGCTGGTGATGGTGTTGATAGGCCTGATGCAGCCACGCAGAGGAATCTTGATCACGTGGATCACAAAAGAGATAGCGGCTGAAGGCGTTTACATGCTCAGGCTTCTCACCCGTGTAGGGGGGAGTAGAGATGCTATACCAGACGTCGAGAAAGGTAGAAAGGTGTGCAGGCCACTCGAGAAACAACCAGTGGAAGAGCAGAAACGCGACAACTCTTTTTGTCGAGGGAAGCACGTGTTGCAAAGCAAAATCTTCACTAAGAACGGTCTGAAGCATCATTGTCAGAAGTACAAGCTCCTGGTGCGAAAAGAACTGCTCCAATTTAGAGAGAATGGTTCTAAAGAGACGAATGTATGACTTATTCGACAGAGTAAAAAGTGGAGAACGCGCCAGATATGCAAAAGATTGTGTATTTTCAGCGATCGGAAAATCAAGCGCTTTGAGGAAAAGGAGTTCTCCTAAGAAAAAGGGATGATCTGATGCAATTGGGGTGGAAATAAAAGTGCGATAATCTCCTCGATGGCAGCTTGGGCAGCTATAAGGATTTTGACGATGTGCGGGGATCGGAGCCTCACATGCTGGACACTTCTCCTGCAGAAGGACGCGATGATGCGGGCAGTACAGAATCAACTGCATTCTCCAATAGAGTCGATCGTAGCATTCTTGCTCTTGTAAACACAAAGGACATACCCGGATAGAGCGGACGTGCAGAAAATGGGACTTTTGAGTATGAGAAGAGAGCAGTACCGGGTGTGTCGATATGCTGACCTGCTGCGGAGGTTTCTGGAATCCATGAGAGATGTCGTATGGCACGTCCTCAAAGAGAGGAGCAAACCGATGCAGCGTTTGGTTATACAGCTGCTCTTCTGAGAGGAGCAGGAGACGTTGCAGCACATGATACTGTTCCTTCTTTAACAAGAGCGGAATCTCTGTACTTTTGATGTCCCAACGTCCTCCCTCCGGTCGAAGAAGCCATCGCAGATCTGCATACCCCATGTGGGATGCGCTGCGTCTTATGATTGAAAGGAGATCTTCGTCAGGGTAAGGCACAGCGCGGCGTGGGAGTGGTAAAATGGAATCAGGTTTGCTGTAGTTTACATGTGTGTTCATGGCAGGATTGTAGGTTGGGCACCTTTCATAGGTGCTTGCTGGCCCAATTTCATCATCATGTCACCAGTATACCTCATACCGATGTGAGAGAGAAGGAATTCCCCTATTCAGGCTCAATCGATTTGGTCAAACCCAAGGAGAGACAGCCCCAAATTGCTCGCGTGCTTTCCGGCTTGTTTCACAGGATCGCCAAGAGGTGAAGTTCCTCAAATACCTGCAAGAGGAAAGTAAAAGGGGATCCGATATTGATGGAAGTTGAGCAGATCTGCTGAACCAGTTGATCAGTGTGCTGGAGATGTTCAAACATGCTGTCCCCGATCCAATTCACCCTGAGTTGTGATGCCACAAGGTCAAGCGTTGCCAGGAGGTTCTCCGGCCAGGATGCCAGCAGGAAGTGGAAGAGGACCAGATGCAGAGCTGTTTTCTGGATCAGCGGTGATTCACTGATGATGGTCGCTTGATTTCTCCCACCTGGCAGTGATTGTATTCCCATTATGCTCGTGCTTCTCCGAA
>Ga0070717_10003254_pt1 | contig 11613 bp, 11 predicted proteins | sample LARL113metaG_FD_71366 | JGI IMG/M metagenome (GOLD analysis project Ga0070717, IMG submission 71366) | Corn, switchgrass and miscanthus rhizosphere microbial communities from Kellogg Biological Station, Michigan, USA - LAR L11-3 metaG | ecosystem: Host-associated > Plants > Roots > Rhizosphere ...
ACTGATGAGCGCGGAATCGGCGGAGTCCACGAGCAAAATCACGGGAACGGGTAAGTCGGCGAGAGCGCGCCAATCGTATTCGTTTGGGTCTTCGGCATCGATGAGCAACACATCCCCGGAGAGATTCGAGGAGGAAAGATGGGATGGATCGACCCGGCCAACAAACTCGATGGATGCGCTCGATCGGATCGCATTCTCTAGCTGAGCCGATTGCGAGGCTACCAAAACGCGAATCACGCTGCTTTCACCGGGGGCGCAGCCATTTGGACCGCCACCGTGCGGATGTTCGAGCTCGCGCTTCGGCGGAATTGAAGCTCCAAGATCCCGCCGCTGCTGGCGAGGATCGCTATCTCAAGATCCTGGATTGACTGGAATCGCTTGCCGCGAGCGCCCACCAGGATGTCGCCCTGGAGCAGCGAGGCAAAGTCGGCCGGAGAGTTCGGAATCACTTCCAACACAATGAGCCCGAGTTGTTGCGGAGCGCGTTCCGCAAGAACCGGTCGGACCACGACGCCCAAACCAACGCCGTCCACGTTGGTTGGCGCACTCAGGAATCGCGTCACAGAGCGAGAAGGAACGGCGAACGCCAGTCCGCCGCCGACTGGTCCGCTAGTAATCATCGTGTTGATTCCCACCACCTCGCCGCGAGCATTTGCCAGTGGTCCACCCGAGTTTCCTGGCGCCAATCGAAGCTGGCTAACCACCCACTCGCTGTTCGCGAAACTATGAACCACGCCGGTGCTGGCCGCGCCAATGAAGCCCCAAGGATTTCCGACCGCGATCACCAGTTCGCCCACGCGGAGCGCGTTCGAATCGCCGGCTGTGCCAGCAGGCAGACCGGAGGTTTGGATTTGCAGAGCCGCAAGGTCACGCCGACGATTTGTCCGCACGATTTTAGCTGGTAAGCGGCGTCCATCCCAAAGCTCCACTTCGATCACGGCCGAATCGGGGATGCCCGCTACCACATGATGGTTCGTGATGATCCGGCCATCGGACGACCAAATCACGCCGGACCCTCCGGCACCGCGATGCGCCTGGACTGCAACCGTGGTTCGCCGCAAGCGTTCCACGATATCTCCGAACGTAGCGCCCACCTTGTTATCTCCTGCGGCTGGGCCGCTCCCCAATGCGCACATCCACATCTTGCAAAATGCCGGCGCGCAGCACCTTGAACTTGACGATTTGGCCGGCTGGCGTGCGTTCCAACAGGTCCGACAGCGCTTCCGGTTGCGCGAGCGGCTGACCGCCACCAGCCACGAGCACGTCCCCCAAGATCAGTCCTCCAACCGAAGCTGGTCCTTCCGCCTCAATTCCCAACAGCATGATCGCGGCGTCCTGCCCGAGATGATCCCGCAACTGGGGAGGCAACGCGACGGGCTGAAGCGCGACTCCCAAGAAGCCTCGGCTGACGTAGCCTTGCTGGCTGAGTTTTCCTGCTATTCGATCGATGGTGCCGCGTGTGACCGCGAACACGGAACTCCGCGAGAGGCCCGTGGAGACCAAGCCAATCAGATTGCCGCCCGCATCAAGGGCTGCGCCGCCTGACAGCGTCGGATAGGCCGAGATGTCGAGGCGAACGAACGGATCGAGCTTTCCGCCGCGCCAGGTCTTCCATTCGCCCGAGACGCCACTGACGATTCCGAAAGACGCGATCGGCCCGGTGTTGGCCGTGCGTCCTACTGCCAGCGCCAATTGTCCGGCCTTGAGCGCAACGTCGCTGGTGAATTGCAGCGGAGGAAGGTCGCTGGCGTCTGTTTCCAGAACGGCGAGATCGGTACCGGAATCGCGCCCGCGCAGTCGAGCCGTGCCCGCACGCCCATCCGGGAGCAGGAGTTTGATGCCTTCTTCGGCGCGAACGCCCTCACTGGAGGTCAAAATTAGGTTGTCGCGCCACACGATGCCGCTGGATCCTATACCGCGCCGGGCGTGTACCGCCACGATGCTCGCAGCGGCGCGCTCCACGGTGCCGGCCAATTCATTCGAGAGATTTGCAAGATCGGTTGCCATGATGATTCCAGCATGATCCCTAAGGGCCGCTGTTGGCATCGGAAGAAAGAGTGATTTGTAATCGCCCGCGTGTGATTTTCTAGCAGGTGCGGTGTCCGCAGGGACACGAATCTGTTCATGGCGATATAGATTCCGCATACAAACTGACTTTGTAACTTGTACACTGTAAAGAAATGGCCAATTTAGGTTTTGTGGGCTTGGGAGTCATGGGCAGCCGCATGGTGAGCAGGCTGCTGGACAAAGGACATACGGTTATCGGTTATAACCGCACGCGGTCTAAAGCACAGTGGCTCATTGATAAGGGTATGAAGTGGGCGGATTCACCTTACGCTGTCGCCGCAAGGACCGACGTCACCCTTTCCATGGTGACGAATTCCGCCGCGCTTCAAGAAATCGCCGACGGAGCGAACGGAATCATCGCCGGTATCGGCGGCGGCAAAATTTGGATCGAAATGAGCACCGTGAGTCCGGAGATCAGCAGGGTGCTGGCCGTTCGCGTCAGAGAAAAAGGCGCTGACATGCTGGATGCGCCGGTCTCGGGAAGCGTAATCACGCTCGAACAGGGAAAGCTTTCGGTGATGGTGGGCGGCCATGCAGCAACATTCGAGCGCGCGAAGCCGGTGCTGCTCGACTTAGGACCCAAAGTCACGCATGTGGGCGAAAACGGCCTGGCGCTGGTGATGAAAATCGCCACCAATCTCAATCTCGCCGTGCAGATGCTCGCGTTCTCGGAAGCTGTCTTACTCGCTGAGAAGAGCGGTATTAAGCGCGAGACCGCCGTCGACGTCCTGACGCACAGCGCCATCGCATCGCCCATGGTCCAGTATCGCGGCCCGTTTGTGCTTAAAATGCCTGAGGAAGCTTGGTTCAACATAAACATGATGCAGAAAGATATGCTGCTCGCTTTGGAGCTGGGCCGTAAAACCGACGTCCCGCTGCCCACCACCGCCACGACCAACGAGTTCCTCACTGCCGCGCGCGGCATGGGCTTCGTGGAACAGGATTTCGCAGTAGTATTTGAGGTGTTGGCAACAATGTCTGGAGTTCGAAGTTTGGAGTTCGCAGGATGAGCACCTTAGTCAACCCGTCCAAGACCAGTTTGGGACCCGATTCGCGGACTGGCGCGGAGCTGTATCTGCACATGTACCGGCGCATGATGATGATCCGGCTATTCGAAGAGCAGGTCAACGATCTATATACACGTGCGCTGATGCCAGGCCTTGCTCACTTGTATATCGGTGAGGAAGCCGTAGCAGTCGGCGTTTGCGAGGCGCTACGTCCGGTCGATTACATCACCAGCACACATCGCGGCCACGGCCATTGTTTGGCCAAAGGGGCGGCCGTGGATTTGATGTTCGCGGAGCTGCTCGGCAAAGAAGTGGGCTATTGCAAGGGCAAGGGCGGCTCGATGCACATCGCCGACCCGGCAACCGGTAACCTCGGCGCCAACGCGATCGTGGGCGGAAGCATCGGCATCGCCACAGGCGCGGCATTTTCGGCGCAGCGTTTAGGCACGGGGCAAGTGGCAGTATGTTTCTTCGGCGAGGGTGCGCTAGGTCAGGGCGTCCTCTACGAAGTAATGAACATGGCGGCGCTGTGGAAGCTTCCGGTGATCTACGTTTGCGAAAACAACATGTACAACGAGTACACGCACTATTCGGAAACCACGGCCGGCGATATTCTCGCGCGTGGTCCCGCTTTCGGAGTGCCATCGGAACAAGTGGATGGCCAGGACGTACGCACGGTTTACGAGGCGACGAGGAGGGTGGTCGAGCGTGCCCGCGGGGCTGAGGGTCCGTCGCTGCTACTAGTGAACACCTACCGTTACCATGGCCACCATGTCGGCGACGTCAGCCGCGAGTATTACCGCTCGAAGCAAGAAGAGCAGCAGTGGAAGACCGAGCGCGACCCCATCCGGATCATGGGCGAATGGTTGATATCTCAAAGCTTGGCCGATCGCGCTGGACTCGACAAGATTCATGAAGAAGTGAAGGCCGAGATCGACAGCGGCGTGCAGTTTGCTCTCGCTGCCCCTTATCCCAGTCCCGACAAGGTGGATCAAGATGTCTACGCTTGATACTGCTGTCCGTGAAGTAACGTTAGCGCAGGCGATCCGAGAAGCGCTTGCCGAAGAGATGCGCCGCGACCCGCGCGTTTTTATTCTCGGTGAAGATATTGCGGAAGCGGGCCATCCGTTTAAGGTGCTTACTGGCCTGGTGGACGAGTTCGGCCCCAAGCGCGTGCTGGATACGCCAATTTCGGAAGCAGGTTTCACCGGAATCGCCGTCGGCGCCGCGATGACCGGTACGCGTCCGGTGATCGACATTATGTTCGGTGACTTCATCGGGCTCACCATGGACCAGATGGTGAATCAAGCCGCCAAGATTCACTACATGTCCGGCGGGGAATGGAAAGCTCCGCTGGTGATGCGGACCACGTTAGGCGCAACACGCCGCTCCGCCGCGCAGCACTCGCAGTCGTTGCACGCCTGGTTCTGCCACATACCGGGACTGAAAGTGGTGATGCCTTCCACCCCGTACGACGCTAAGGGCCTGCTGAAGTCGGCCATTCGCGACGACAACCCAGTCGTGTTTTTCGAGGACAAGATGATGTACCGGCTCAAGGGCCCGGTGCCGGAGGAAGATTACACCATTCCGCTGGGCGTGGCCGACATCAAACGTGAAGGCAGCGACATCACGATCATCGCGACCAGCAGCATGGTACAAGTTGCGCTGGGAGCGGCAAGCCTGCTTGAAGAGAGCGGCATCAGCGCCGAAGTGGTTGATCCGCGCACTCTGTGGCCGTTGGATGAAAAGACTCTCGTTGAATCTGCACGGAAGACCTCGCGCGTAATCGTGCTCGACGAAGGTTACGGGCGCTATGGCGTCACCGCCGAGCTCGCATCAGTGATCCAAGAAAATGCGTTCTTCGATCTGGAGGCGCCGGTAAAGCGCATGGGCGCGATGCACGTTCCCATTCCGTTCTCGCCGCCGCTGGAAGATGTGACCGTTCCCACCGAAAAGACGGTGGCCGACGCGGCACGCGCGCTGTGCGGACAAGTTTAGACATCGAACAAATCTGGAGAATCCTGTGGCACTGAAAACTCACGGAACAATGGCAGTGGATTGGGAGCAGCGCATCGATATGGATCGATTGCGCCGCGAGCGCCTGGCGCGCGTCAAGGATCTGCTCGCAAAATCGGAGATCGGCGCACTGCTCTGCTTCGACATGAACAACGTGCGCTACATCACGGCGACGCACATCGGCACGTGGGCGCAAGACAAGATCAGCCGCTTCACGCTGCTGCCGCAGAATGACGAGCCGATCCTGTGGGACTTCGGTTCCGCCGCCAGGCATCACCAGCTCAATTGCCCCTGGCTTGGCGAGCGCTCGCGTCCCGGCATTTCTTTGTTGCGCGGAGCGATGTCGCCCGAGATGGGCCGCGCCGAGGATGTAGCCAAGAAGATCAAGGTTGAGCTGGAAATGCGCGGACTGCAAAATGAGCCCGTTGGCATCGACGTAGTGGAGCCGCCTATTCTATTTGCCTTGCAGCGCGAGGGCATCACCGTCGTCGACGGCCAGCAGCTCATGTCCCAAGTGCGCATCATCAAAACGCAAGATGAGCTGTCGTTGCTCAACACATCCGCGATGATGGTGGACGCCGCCTACCACGATTTGTACTGCGCGATGAAGCCGGGAATGAGCGAGAACCAGGCCGTCGGCCTGGTGAACAAGATCCTGTACGACCTTGGCTCGGAATACGTCGAAGGCGTGAATGCCATCTCGGGCGAGCGGTGCAATCCGCACCCGCACGTTTTTTCCGATCGCGTGCTGCGTCCTGGCGATCCTGTGTATTACGACATTCTGCATTCGTATATGGGTTACCGCACCTGCTACTACCGCACTTTCACCATTGGATACGCACCGCACACTCTGATCGATGCTTATTCACGATGCCGCGACTATTTGGATGCGGCCATCTCGCTTATTCGTCCCGGCCGCACCACTGGTGAAATCGCTTCGGTGTGGCCCAAGGCGCAGGAGTTCGGCTTCCCCAATGAAGAAGCGGCTTTCGCGCTGCAGTTTGGCCATGGAATCGGGCTGGCGATCTGGGAGAAGCCAGTCATCAGCCGCCTGGTTTCGCTGGAGCATTCTTACGAGCTCAAACCGGGCATGGTGTTCGCTCTCGAAACCTTCTGGCCGTCAAAAGACGGCTGGAGCGCCGCGCGCATCGAAGAAGAGATCGTCGTCACCGAAACCGGTCACGAAGTGATCACGCGATTCCCAGCGGAGAAGCTGTTGGTTGCGGGCGCACATTACTTCACCGTCGATGGGCCTTTACCGACCACTCGCGAGCACGACCCCGCGCCAAGCGAACGCATCGTCGAAATGGTGGAAGCCAGCGCGCGCATCGAACAGGTGGTCTCCCGCTAGTGGCCGTAAGCATCGTAATGCCCGCGCTTGAGATGGCGCAGGAAACCGGCAAGATCATCTCCTGGCTTAAAAAAGAAGGCGACTCCATCGCCAAAGGCGAGCCGCTGGCTGAAATCGAGACCGACAAAGTGGTGCTGGAACTCGAAGCAACGGTCGACGGTGTGCTGGCGGGCGTCAAGGCAGCGGCGGGTGATGTAGTCCAAGTAGGCAAGACCATCGCGTGGATTGTCGCGCCTGGCGAGAAACCGCCGGTGGAAGCGGAAAGCGCCACTCCGGCCGCGCGAACCATGACCGAACAGTCGAAACAGGCCGTGGCCGAGGGAGCAGCATCGCCGGCGGCGCCTGCCACTAGCGCGCCAAAGGTGGAAGCAAAGGTCTCGCCCAAGGCCCGCCGCATGGCTCAGGAACTTGGCGTCGATCTAAGCACGGTAGTTGGAACCGGCCCCGGCGGGACGATTAGTGGAGAAGATGTTCAGCGCGCCGCCAATCATAAGACGAGTGCGCCCCCCGCCGCTCCGCTGCCCTCCGGCGCACCAGCCCTCAGCTCTATCGCTCGCCTCATGGCCGAGCGTACAACCCAAAGCTGGACCACAGCGCCGCACTTCTTCTTGGTTCGCGAGATCGATGCCACTGCGTTGATTGCCGCGCGCGAGAAGCACGGCAAGGCAGTCACCCATACGGATCTACTGGTCGCGATAGTCGCTCGCGCTCTAGCAAAACATCCGAAGATGAACGCCAGTTGGACCGGCGCCGCCATTCAATTCAATCCCAACGTGAACATCAGCATCGCAATTGCTGTAAAGGATGGCGTGGTGGGGGCTGTGATTCCAAACGCAGATACTGCAACCCTTTCCGCGATCAGCACCAAGCGTCAAGACTTGGCCGAGCGGGCTCGCGCGGGACGTCTCCATCCGCCCGATGTGACCGGCGGCACGTTCACCATCAGCAACCTCGGCATGTTTGGCGTGGATGCTTTTAGCGCGATCATTACGCCGCCACAAGCCGCCGTGCTCGCAGTCGGCCGCATCGTCGACCGTGTTGTCCCAGTGAACGGCCTGATCGGCATCCGTCCTATTTTGACAATGACGCTATCGAGCGATCATCGCGTTGTGGATGGCGCGCAAGCCGCGGCGTTTCTGAAGGACGTCGCCGAGGCGCTCACCAGCGCGCAGCTATAGCCGGCGGTCAGCCGAAATTGCACAGCCCTAGTGACTGGATTCTTTCGTGCTCAATGCCCGATCTTCAACAACAATTCGGACAGATCGACATCTACCTCTTCGATCAATTACTGAGGGGGAATATCACTCGAGGGATGCGAGTCTTCGACGCCGGCTGCGGCCACGGGCGTAATCTAGTTTACTTGCTCAAGGAGGGTTACGAGGTCTATGGCGCGGACACGGATCAGCGTTCCATTGATGCAGTGCGCCACCTGGCTCGATCGCTGGCACCCGCCCTTCCGGCGGGCAACTTTCGCATGGAGGCCGTGGAAGCTATGTCCTTTTCAGAGGCCTTCACGGATCTGGCGATCAGCAGCGCGGTCCTCCATTTTGCGCGCGACGACGATCAATTCCAGGCCATGCTGCGCGGCACATGGCGGGTCTTGAAGCCGGGCGGACTGTTTTTCTGCCGACTGGCGTCATCGATCGGAATCGAAGGGCAGCTGAAGCACATCACGAACCGGCGATTCGTGCTGCCGGATGGCTCGGAGCGCTATCTGGTAGACGAGTCGTTGCTAGCGGCGTGCACAAAGGACCTGGGCGGAGAGTTGGCTGATCCATTGAAGACGACCGTTGTCCAGAACCAACGCTCAATGACAACGTGGGTGGTTCGGAAAAACTGATAGCATCCCCCTAGTTCAGGCCTTTTCGGCCGAGAAAATCAACCAGATCCACTACACGCATCGAATAACCCCACTCGTTGTCGTACCAGGAAATGACATGCACCAGATTCCCGTCCAGCACCTTGGTCATGCCGGCGTCGACGATCGAGCTGTTGGGGTTGTGCAACATGTCGGTAGACACCACAGGGTCTTCGGTATAAGCCAGGATGCCTTTGAGCGGGCCGTTCGCCGCATCCTCCAGCGCCTTGTTCACTTCTTCGGCAGAGGTGTTTTTGGACGTCAGCACCACCAGATCCACCACGGACACATCCGGCGTGGGAACGCGCATTGCGTAACCGTCCAGCTTGCCTTTTAGTTCCGGCATCACCAGGGCGATGGCCTTCGCAGCGCCGGTAGTGGTGGGGATCATGTTCAGCGCCGCGGCACGAGCGCGCCGCAGGTCCTTGTGCGGAAAATCCAGCACGTTTTGATCGTTGGTGTAGCTGTGGATGGTGGTCATCGATCCCTTCTGGATGCCGAAGTTTTCGTGCAGCACCTTGACCACCGGCGCGAGGCAATTGGTGGTGCAGGAAGCGTTCGAGATGACGTCGTGCTGGGCAGGATCGTACGCTTTCTCGTTGACGCCGAGCACGATGGTGATGTCCTCGCCCTTGGCGGGCGCCGTAATGACGACCTTCTTCACCGTGCCCTTCAGATGCTTCGCCGCGTCTTTCTTGTCCGTGAACTTGCCGGTGGATTCCACCACCACCTGCGCGCCGAGAGAACTCCAATCGAGTTCGGCTGGGTCCTTAATCGCAAAAATCTTGATGCGCTTTCCAGAGACGCTAATCGAATCGCCTTCGGCCTTCACCTCTTCACACAGCGGGCCGAGGATGGAATCGTACTTCAGTAGATGTGCCAGCGTTTTGGTGTCGGTCAAATCGTTCGCGGCAACAAATTCGAGATTAGGATGATGCAAGCCGGCTCGCACCACATTACGGCCGATGCGGCCAAAACCGTTAATACCTACTTTGATGGACATACCCCTCCAATGGACTTAAGTGTCCGTTTGCTTGATTTGTCGCACGTTATCTTGAGCCCGCCGAGTAGCCGACCCTATTTAGCGACAAGTGGCGGCGCCGTAGACCCGCCGATGTCGGCATAGGCTTCCTTGACCCCGGTTACTTTGGACCCAACGAAGGTCACAAAAGTAATCTTACCGGGAGGATCGCCATAGATCCAGTCCTCGGTTTCCGCGCCGTCGTTGGTAACGTTGCGTTCTTTGTGGCGAGGTCTGCCGACCGCGAGTAAAACCTGGTCGCGATCCATGCCCACGATGACTTTGTTCGCCTTGATGGCCTTTTGGATCGGCTCAGGCAGCTTTTCGAAATAATTGTCGGTCGCACTCTGCGCGTCGAAGTCGAGGACCGGCGCCATCATCTTTTTGATCTCGCCGGCCTTCAGCGAAGGAACCGGTCCGCCGAACAGTAGCGCGATGGAGGTGCCGCTGGGTGCGTTCGAGTTCTGTTGCGTATTGATGGGCCGCATGGTCGGACCCACGCCAACCTGCACGTGGTCTTTCCAGCTTCCCTTGGCGCCTTTCATGCCGTTGTTGATCTCGAGCACGATCTTGTCGTTCTCGATGTCAACGTGCGTGATCTGCACCAAATCCCCAACGCGCGCGGCTGGACCAAATTCGCGGCCGGCTTGATCCCATGCCTGTTTGTCCAAGACGCCGCTGGCATCAAACGGGAGCGGCTTCTTGGATCGCGGGAGAAGAGCCTTGACCGTGGCGTACTCGGACAGCAAGCCTCGCAAGATTTCGACGCGGTCGTCTTCGTTTAGCTTCTGATCGGCCCGCGCAGCTAGCGGCGCAAGAGCGGAGAGGAGCAGCAGACAGGCGGCGGGCGGCAAAAGGCAGTGAGTCGGGAGATGCGTACGAATCATGTGGCCGGTCATGTCTCCTCCTGCGGCGCGCCAGTTTCCTGGTGCTGTATCGGGGCCTTTCCAACGTAGAAGAACAAGCCGATGGCAACGGCGGTAGTAAGCAAACCGCCTTCCGGGCCATAAGCGCCTCCGCTGATGCGTTCACCAATATTCCAGTGCATCGCGTACCCAGTAACATCCATTGTAAACCCGCTGAGATTTGCGCCGAGCATAGGGAGGGCCCAGTTCCAGCCAAAGTGCAAGCCGATGGGTAGCCAGAGGTCGCCGCTGCGAAGGTAAGCGTAGCCGAGCACCACGCCCCACAGGATGGTGTTAAAGAGCGCGAGCGGGCCGAAATTCAGATTTTGCGAGTGGGCCAGACCGAACAGCACGGCAACGGGAAGAATGGTAGCGAAGGGGCCGATGCCCTTCACTAGAACTTGAAACCCGTAGCCGCGGAACAGCATTTCCTCACCGACTGCGCCAAAGAGGAGCAGGATGGACACGAAGAGCAAAGAGGGCCAGCGGAGACGTTCGTTCGGAACGGGCTCAAAATCGGCCAGGCGCAGCGCGAGCGGAATAACAACCACTGCCAGCGCGCCGCCGATGCCACCTAGCACTCCGAGCGATAGGTTACGACGGGAAGCCGCGGTCCATCCGAGGCCGATATCGGACAGGTTGCCGCGCTCGTAGATGCGCAGCGCGAGCGTATTGGCGACCGCCGCCGCGGCGAATGTACCCAGCGTGGAGATCACGAAGACGGGCGCACCGAGAAATGCGATGATGAGCGGAAAAACGAAGTAGTAGCCGAGAGCGGCAATGAGGGCGAACACACCGACGCGCAGAAGTACGCCGAGAAGCTTTTTGCGCTGTTCCGCGGTGGAAACTGGCGGTGAGGGCAACAATCCTCATGTTACGTGAACAGCGAGATCCCCGCGACACCGGCAGCGCCCGCTTCGATGCACTGCTGCGCATTTGCAGCGGTGACTCCGCCGAGCGCGTATACCGGCAAACGAACGCTCGCGGTCGCTTCCCGAAAAGCTTCGAGACCCATTGGACTGGCCGATTTCGTTGGGCTCGGGAACAGCGGACCATATACGGCGAAATCGGCGCCTTCGCGCTCGGCGGCGCGGAGTTCGGGGATGGTGTGACAGGAGACGCCAATCAGGAACCCCTCGGGGGCGATTCGTCGAATTGTCTCGGGCGCCATCGATCCAGCCGGCAGATGAACACCGTGCGCGCCACACGCCAGCGCGACATCAGTGCGGGTATTCACTAAGATTTTGCTTTGATGCGCACCTGCAATGGCCCTGTGGACCAAATCGGCCACCGCCCGGGCGGAAAGCTCCTTGGCGCGAATCTGGATCATGCCGACACCGTCGAACGCGGCGCGCACGGCGACATCCAGCGAGTCAGTGATGCAGTAC
>Ga0070717_10003255_pt1 | contig 11613 bp, 7 predicted proteins | sample LARL113metaG_FD_71366 | JGI IMG/M metagenome (GOLD analysis project Ga0070717, IMG submission 71366) | Corn, switchgrass and miscanthus rhizosphere microbial communities from Kellogg Biological Station, Michigan, USA - LAR L11-3 metaG | ecosystem: Host-associated > Plants > Roots > Rhizosphere ...
TTTAATTTGCTCGTCCGCTCGCGTGCCAGGGGACCGTAATAGTAATTTCGAAAACGCTCAGAAATTTTCTGATAGAAGGCCGACGCCATTGCGGTGTCGCCCTCCTCTTCGGCCAGCCGCGCGCGCCAATAGAGGGCGGCAGGAACTTCTGTCGAGTCGGGATAGAGCGCAACCTGCTGCTCAAAACCCTGCCTGGCCTCGGGGATGCGTCCTTGACGCAAGCTCAGCCAAGCCACTTTCCAATGCGCGTACGGTGCGCGCGGCCCACCGGGAAAGCGGGCTTCCAGTTCGCGGAAGCTATCGATCGTCTTGTCGTAATCGCGCCGCAGCAAATAGATATTCGCGGCGTTAAGCAGCGCCTGCTCAAGCCAAGGGCTGGTCGGAGCCGCCAGGCGAATGTCGCCCACTGTCTTCAAGTAATCGTCGTCATGATCGGCTGCACGCTGCATTTCCCCGATCTCGAACAGCCGTTGAGCCGCGATCTCGGGCGTAGTCAGTGGAACGGAATCGAGAAACTTCTTTGCCTCACGGTCCTGGCCCGCGCGGCGTAACGCGCCGGCGAGAGAAATTTGAATTGAGGGCTTGTCGGTTGGAGTGGCCTCGTTCAGCAAACCACGATACAAATCCACGGCTTCCGCATACCGTTTTGCCCGCGCCAGCATGTCGGCTCGGTCCTTGCGATCGCCAAAGCTGGGCGGTGATATTCCCGGCGTTGCGGCCAGCTTTTGCAGTTCACCTTCGGCCGGGCCTGCCTCAAAGCTGAGCGGCAGAGTGAAATAGAGATGTCTGAGTACAGCGACGGCTTTTGCCGGATCGCCGGCTGCGGCGTACGCGCGTCCGAGAACGAGTTCGAGATCAGCCCGGATCGGCTCGCTTTCGAGCAAAGCTACGGCCTCTTTCGGACGATTGTCGGTGAGCAGAGCATTGGCATAAAGCACATGCCCATCGCGTATGAGCAGCGATCCAGGAAAAGTCTTATCGAATGTGCCCAGGGCCGCCATGCCCTCGGCGCTGCGTCCCGATTGCAGATAGCTGGCCGCGAGATAGTAAGCGACGTAGTCACCGATTTCTCCCGCGTGCGGCTTGGCGCGGTTCAATGGTTCGATGGCCTTGCCATAGTCATGGTCAAGGAAGTGCGCGTAGCCGACTGCCAGCCACGCCAGCGAACCTGCGTCTTCACCGCCGTGTTTGCGGGCGAAGGCCTCAACCCCCGAATAGGCTGCAGCTGTGCGGTTCTGAAGCAACTGTTGCGCCATTGGCTTGAGGGTCGTCGAAGCAATGAAGGCCTGGTGCATCCTGCGAAACCGCAGGGAAGTGCGGCGAGACTTGGTTGTGGCAGATTTGGATTTCTTCCTGGCAGCTGGTTTCGATGTTTTCTTATGCGAACTAGAAGAGGGCTTCGCGCTGGAAGAAGGAGTGGTCGAGTCAGGGGCCTGTGCTCCGGCCGTTGCCGTGCACACGACCGCACTCAAGAAGATTACGAAAAGAAAAAACTTGCGAAACCCCACCACGTCCTTCTAATTATCGCCGAAAATTGTTGCCTAGAAGAGAAACATCGTCTTCCGCCAGGCTGCGAATGAGTTCCTGATTGAAATAGTCTGCGCTTCCGGCGGCGGTATTGCCATAGCGCTTTTGGTACGTAACCCGGCTTTTTTCGATGTCCTCTTTCAGACGGTCATACAGGTCTCTGTGTTTGCGGCCTTCGCTCACTTTTGCCTGGTTATACAACTTGATTTCGTCCATCAGCAGACGCGCGAAGCGTTGGGCCTTGCCATGGACTTCGGCGTCCTCACCCGACGGGACACTTGATGCTCCACCCCAGGCAGCGGCTGCTGACATCGCCTGTACCGCTTCGGCGCCGTGCTGGGCTTTGGCGGAGTGAAGAGGTGAATGTGCGGCAAAAGGATCATTACTCGAGGCCGAATGGGATAGCTCCGGAGTCTCCGAAGCGCCTTCTTTATTAGCTTGCTTGCGTTGCGAGATCACTTCCAGCCATGAGCTGGTCGCACGCACCAGCACATCCAAGGCTGCGGTATCGAGATCTCCGGCATCGACGCCTGCATCGGCGTAAACCAGCGCTGAAATCTTGTCTCTGAGTAGCAGCGGCAGGACCACCGCGCGTTCATCATGGGGGGCGCCGAACTTCGAAACAAACTGCTGGTCAAATTCTGCAACAGTGCCAATCTCAATTGCACGAGATTCCATCACCGCCGCAGCCAGGCTGGCGCTTACGTTGAGCGAAAAGTCCTTTATGGAATCGTTGTGGGCGAAACTGACGCCTTGCCATCCCGTAGCAGAGCCGTTTTTCACTACGAACAGCGCCGCTCGTCCGCTATACAGAACAGTGCTTTCGAGCAAAGCGCGGAGAATCTCCTTTTGGTTGGTGCCCGCCTGGATGGCGGCAATTGCTCTCTGCAGAGTCGCAATACCGGTCTCGGGTTTTCCCGATTTGCCCAGCGTTGCTCCAACCTCGCGCAGCACTTCCTGAACCACACTCTGGCGCAGCGAGGCCAAATGGCGCTGTAGAGATTGCTCAACGGCGCTGCGTATCGTCTCTTCAACGCGGGATTCGGGCATATTGATAGCAAAACCAGTGACAGACTGGCCTTTGCAGATTATAGGTCGAACCTAGCTTGCCTTTGGAGATGACTTTGGTCACGTGAAAGCCCCTGTGCAACGATGCTTGGAAAAGGGGCTTATTTTCCCGGATTTTGCAAGCAGCCGAGAACGAAAGACTCGGTCCGCTGGCTCTATAATGCTCCGTCCGATGCCTGGACCGTCAGGGGACCGGGTGGTCGGCACCAGAAGGGAGCGTCTCGTAAATGCGACTCAGCATACTTGCCGTGCTGGCGGGCTGTGCGTTTGCCGGCCTGCCCGTTTTTTCCCCCGCCCAGCAACTCCCTCAAAATCTTGACATGCGCTGGCGGATGATCGGCCCTTTTCGAGGCGGGCGTACTCGGGCCGTCGCAGGCGTCCCCAGCCAACATAATGTGTTTTATGTGGGTGCCGTTGACGGTGGGGTATGGAAGAGCAACGATTTCGGACGCACCTGGAAAGCTATTTTTGAAGGTCAGACCACGCAGTCCATTGGAGCAATCGCCGTAGCTCCATCAAATCCTGAGATCGTCTACGTTGGCAGCGGAGAGGGACTACATCGTCCGGATTTGTCGGTGGGCGATGGAATTTATAAATCCACAGACGCAGGGAATACCTGGACTCATCTTGGACTGCATGACAGCCAGCAGATTCCGGCGCTGGCAGTCAACCCAAGAAATCCTGACGTTGTATTCGCGGCGGTTCTCGGCCATCCCTACGGTCCCAATGCCGAGCGCGGCATTTTTCGATCGACCGACGGGGGAGTGAATTGGCAGAAGGTCCTTTACAAGGACGAAAACACCGGAGGCTCGGATGTGGAAATTGATCCCTCCGATCCCGAGGTTGTGTACGCAGGTCTTTGGCAAGCGCGTCTCGGCCCTTCGGAGGACAAGAATGAATTTGCTGGAACGGATGGCGGACTTTACAAGTCCCTCGACGGCGGCAACACCTGGAGAAAACTGGGGAAGGGACTGCCGGATGATCTTGTGCAGATCAACCTGGCGATCGCTCCCAGTCAGCCGAAGCGGATCTATGCAGCTGTTTCGACCATGCAGCCCACAACATATGCCACCGATGAAGGCCTAGGATTTTTTCGCTCTGACGATGGCGGTGAGACCTGGGCCCGCATCACCAACGATCCGCGGCCCGCAATGAAGATTGGCGGAGGAGATCTGCCGGTAGCGAAGGTCGATCCAAAAAACGCAGATGTGGTCTACAGCACCAGCATTGTGACGGTGCGCTCAAGTGACGGCGGCAGAACCTGGGACAGCATTCGTGGGGCTCCCGGTGGGGATGATTACCAGAATATCTGGATTAATCCGGAGGACCCGAAGATCATTCTGCTGGTTTCCGATCAAGGAGCATTGGTTTCAGTGAACGGAGGTGAAACCTGGAGTTCGTGGTACAACCAGCCTACCGCGCAGCTTTTCCATGTGATCGCCACAAATTCTTTTCCTTACAAGGTCTGCGGGGCGCAGCAGGAGAGCGGCTCACTGTGCATTGAAAGCCGGGGCAACGATGGCGAGATCACGTTTCGTGATTGGCACCCGGTTGGAGTGATCGAATACGGCTATGTCGCTCCCGACCCGCTCAACGCCGACATCGTTTATGGTGCGGGACGAAGCGAAGTTTCACGCTTTCATTGGAGCACCGGACAGGTTGAAAACATCACCCCAACTCCTCTAGGGGCGTCAACGGCCAATTACACCGGAAAGAAGGCTGAGCAGTACCGTTTCGATCGCACCGAACCGATTATGTTTTCGCCGCTCGATCCGCACCTTCTTTTCTACGCTGCGAACGTGTTGTTCGAGACAAAAGACGGCGGGCATTCCTGGCAGACGATCAGCCCCGATCTCACGCGAACGGACCCGGGAGTTCCGCCGAACATTGGAGATCAGGCCCCGCTTAATCCAACCGGCGCAAAGCAGCGCGGCGCGATCTATTCACTGGCTCCTTCATTTCACGATGTAAACACGATCTGGGCGGGCACCGACGACGGGAAAGCGTGGATTACGCGAGATGGCGGTAAGAAGTGGGCCGATATCACTCCCCCCAGGCTGACGCCATGGAGTAAAGTCAGCCAGATAAGCGCATCGCACTTTGACGACAATACCGCGTATGTGTCAGTCAGCCGCTTTCGAGTTGACGATCTTCACCCGTTGATTTTTCGTACCCATGACAGCGGAAAAACCTGGCAAGAGATTGTGAACGGCCTGCCGGAGAATGCGCCAGTAAACACTGTCCGCGAGGATCCGGTGAGAAAAGGATTGCTCTTTACCGGAACTGAAACCGCAGTGTGGGTTTCGTTCGATGAGGGTGATCACTGGCAATCTCTGCAGTTGAATCTGCCGCACACATCAATGCGGGATTTGTGGATTCACGAAAATGATCTGATCGTCGCGACCCATGGGCGTTCCTTCTGGATTCTGGACGACATGTCTCCGTTGCGGGAGTTGAATGGCGCAATAACTGATTCCAAGACACATCTGTTTGCGCCAGTTCCGGCTTACCGAGTCCGCCGCGACACCAACCCTGATACTCCGCTTCCCGCCGATGAACTTGCAGGCGAGAATCCACCTGACGGAGCCATCGTCGACTACTTCCTGCCGAACGCGGCGACAAGCGTGGTGACGCTTGAAATTCTGGATGGTCAAGGCAAGCTGGTCCGGCGATATGCCAGCACCGACCAGCCGGAGCGCTCCCCTGCGGAGCTACAGAAGGAAATGATTCCGCCGTATTGGCTGCAGCCCTCAAGAACTCTTTCGACCGACGCCGGCTTGCATCGCTGGGTTTGGGACCTGCGCTATCCGGCGCCGGTTGCAACTAGCCACGAATATCCCATTTCCGCAGTGCCACATGCCACTCCGAGATATCCGCTGGGTCCCCTGGTTCTACCCAGAACCTATAGCGTTCGCATTAGTGTGGGCGGCAACAGCCTCGCGGCTCCGCTCACGGTGAAGATGGACCCGCGCGTCAAGGTTTCGCCAGCAGACCTGCAGGGGAAGTTTGATCTGGAGATGAAGATCTGGTCTGCGATAACACAAAGCTCGCAGGCTGTGAATCAGGCGCGCTCGGTGCACGAGCAACTGCAGGATATTGCCAAGTCGGCACCGGCTGCGCTCCGAGAGGCCGTAAGGGGCGCTGACACGAGGGTTTCTGAGCTGCTTGACGGGCCAAAAGAGCCTTCGTCATCCGCCGAGACCAGCGAGGCCCTAAGTAGTCTTAGCGATGATCTGCTCTCGTTTTACAAGGAAGTGGAAAAATCCGATGCTGCGCCTACCACGCCACAGACAACCTCAGCCAATCTACTCAACGACAAGCTTGCGCAAGCGGTGAAGGCATGGGACGAGTTTAAGGCAGGCGAGCTTAACAAGCTAAACGAGAAGCTGCATTCGGCGGGGCTTGCGGAAATCCGGCTCGATCTTCCTCCGCTCGAGCCGGAGCACGCTCATAACGAAGAATAGTAAAGAAGGTCAAAGGGAACTTTTACTGTAACGCGGCGTTCTTCAGGCCAGCATCGCAGTTTGGGTTCTGAATGCACTCACGGAACGTCGGGACAACCAGCGCCTGCTCCAGCGTGGGATCGTTCACTCCAGCCAGCACCTCGACCGCGTGCTTAGCGCTCTGCGCGTCGCCAGTTCTGCGGTACGCCAAGGTCAACAGCCGTAACGAAAGCGGGTTCTGAGTGTCTTCTTCCAGATGGGAGATGGCTTCCTTGTACTTGTGCCCAGAAAACAGCACAGCTCCGGCAGCTCCGTGATAAGCCGACTCAATCACTTTGTCGTCCGCCTCCCCTGACATGGCCGAGAGCTTTTCCAGAATGGCATCAGCGCCGGCGCTGTCGCCTTCCTTGACCGCCAATTCGACCCGGACACGGTAAATTTGCGCAAGTTCCTGCTGCACTGCGATTGCCATCGTATTCTGATGCTCGCGAATAACAGCGTCTGCCTTGCTCAACAATGCAAGGGCCTGTTTGGGATCGGGCTGGTAAATTGCCATCTGGCGGTAAGTGTCAGCTTCGACCTGCCCCATTTTGTTGGCGTGTGCATAGTCAGCTAGCGCCTGAAAAGCGGTGTTGGCGCCCTTCAGGTCCCCTTCACGAATATAAGTGAGGGCTTCACGATTCTTCCACTGAACGTGATGCAAGGCGGGCATGGGGAATTTACGAAATCCGATTTCGTACTCCTGGCGCGCACGGGGCTCGTCTCCCATCAGCAAGTAAGTGTCAGCGATACCGAATTGCGACGAATAAAATCTTGGATTGATGGCCAAGGCGGCGTGAAAGTGCTCGATGGACTGGTTGAAGTGTCCAGCCATGCGCAAAATTTCCGCGTAAGAATCCTGCGGATTAGCGTCCTTGGGCAGCGCGGCCGAATATTTGTCCATCAGCGCGAAAGCTTTATCAAACTGGCGCAAGTACGTGTAGGTGTAAGCGGCATTGTTATCCAAGCCGGGAGAGTTCGTGATTCCGGAGTGCTCATAAACTTCGGCGGCGCGTTCATACTGAGTTTCGGTGGTAAGCCAGAAATTCGCGAGCATCACAACCCATTTGTCATGCGGATACTGGTTCAACAGCTGGTTCATGCTGGTGATGGCGGGAATAATCTTGTGATCGGCAGCGTTTTGGAACCATTCGACCAGAGTCTGCTCCGAAGGGGTCGCAAACGATTTCATGGCCGTTGCCTGGTGCTGCTCGCGGACCTGCTCGGCGGGATTAAGGCTGAATTGCGCGAGAAGCTCGTGACCTACGGCGAATTTCGGGTCCATGCGCACGATCTTTCGCAGGACCACGCAGGCCTTTTCCTGCTCCACCTGGTCCGAGTTCAATACCCAGACCTTCCCCATCAAACGCTCTGCCTTCTTCGAGTGTGTGCTCAAGGGCAGAGACTCTGACGGTGCGGGAGCCTGCGCTACTGCAAGTCCTGACAAAAGGAACAACCCCGATACAACTGAAAGTAGTTTGGAGATCATGGTTCGTTGCCTCTCAGAAGGTAGCCCTGTTCGACAGGAAGTTTGCTATCGATCTTCAGCACGTTCACATCTTTCGTCAACGAGTAAAGATCAATTACGCCGATTGCACCACGGTTGCTTGACACAAAACGGATCACAGCGATGTCAGAGTCGGCAACAACGATCGACCCTTTGTGCGCCAGGATAAAGGCGTGGGCCTGATCCGGACTCATATTCAAGACCTTGCGCAGCAGCAATTGCATGTCACTGGTTGAGGGATCGCGGACGACTACGATCACTGGTTTGCCGTCTGCCCAGGCACGCATGTGCAGGTTAAAGAGTTTCAGCAGATCGGCGGCGCTGATGTTGGTGGTTGGGTTTGCGGTGTCCGTAACCACCGCCAGCTGCTTCGCGTAGAGAGAGCAGGAGAGCGCGATCAATGTGACCGCCACAAGAAACAGTCGTGTGCTCCGGTGACGCATGCAGAGCAATTGTGCTTGAGCCGGAAGGCAGGTAATAGATAACGAAAGTAATCCCGAGATTAAGGAGGCGAAAAGCCATTCAGCGAGCGGTAATAACGCAGATTGTCGCAGATTCAGGGTTGAGGTATTCCTACTCCTTCAGATCAACGTGCTCGATCTTTGCGACAGAGTGGCCGAGGAATAGTGTTCCTAGGCGTTTGAATTTGTCTACTGAGTCGGTGACGAAGAACCGGACTTGATCTGCCCCGGCCGGCTGGTTGTTGAGCCCAGCGACTCTGGCGACTCGGTTTCGGCCCACAGTCGATGATCCAGAAGTCACCAAATTGAACACAGCTAGGGCCATCGATTCTGCGGAGTCAACCAGCGCAACGCCGGAGGGCACGACTCTGCGCAGCAGCGGCTTCAGCAGGGGATAGTGTGTGCATCCGAGAAGCAGGACGTCGGCGGAATGGAAGCCGTCTGCGAAGGCCTCATTTAAGTAAATCCGCGCCACCTGTTCGGTCACCGGATGATCCAACCAGCCCTCCTCGACGAGAGGAACCAGCAGCGGGCACGCCTTTTCACGGGCTTCCAAGCCACAGGCGGAAGTTGCCCGCTGATAGGCATGGCTGGAAATGGTTGCTTCCGTGCCAATCACTACGACCTTGCGGCTTTTCGACTCTGCTTTGGCGCGCTCTGCTCCGGGTTCAATGACGCCCAGAACATTCACAGATGCGGCCTTGCGGATCTCGTCGAGGGCTAATGCAGTAGCAGTATTGCAAGCAATGACCAGGAGTTCGGCACCCTGATGCTCCAAAAACCTGGCTGCTTCACAGGCGTACCTGGCGACCGTCTCCGCAGATTTCGATCCGTAAGGAAGGCGGGCAGTGTCGCCGAAGTAGAGAAATTGCGCGTCCGGCAGAACTTCGAGTAACGCTTTAAGTACGGTAAGTCCGCCGAATCCGGAGTCAAAGACGCCGATGGTGGGGCGCATCCCTATTGAACTCGCTCTCGTTCAGCAGAGCTGGCCGCGACGTGCCGGATAGATGCGCAACATTGTCCGGGCGGAATAGGCGCACCATGGGGGCAAGTCTGGGGATGTCCCAGGAAGGCACAGATCTTGTCCGTGGCTTCGGGAGAAAGAATGTGTTCGAACTTGCACGCCTGCTGCTCGATTTCGGTCTCGCTGTCGAGGGAGAGGCTGTCAGTGAACAGGCGTTCAGCCAGACGGTGGCGACGAATGATATCGGCGGCGCGCTGGCGTCCGCGTGGAGTCAGCTCAACCATCATGCTGCCGTCACCAACGGAGACTCCCGAGGGCTTCAACGCGTCATGACAGGGATTTACAAAGCGTTTGTGATCGTGAGGTTCGGGTGGATGCGATGCGGTGGTGACCAGCCCCATCTCGCGCATTCTTTCGACGGCCAGACTTACTGGCAGCGCGCCGTGCACTTCCATGTGCTCAATCTCGGCAGGCTCAGCATGCTCTTCGAGAACCCATAGTTCTTCCAGGACTTCGTCGAACTGCTCCTCGTCTGCCATGGCAAAAACCTCCTGCGCGGCAATTTTTCCATGGTGCAGTTCGATGCGGCGGTCGCTAAGGCGGGCCACGACAGGATCGTGCGTGACCATCACAATCGTGCGGCCCTGGTCGTGCAGGTCGCGTAAGAGCCGCAGCACGATTTCTTCATTCATCGCGTCCAGGTTTCCGGTTGGTTCGTCGGCGAGGATGATTTTCGGATCGTTGATGAGGGCGCGAGCGATGCAAACGCGTTGCTGCTCGCCTCCGGAAAGCTGTGCAGGAACGTGATCGGCCCGGTCGCGTAATCCCACGATGGCGAGAGCTTCGCGCGCCTCTTCTTCGTCGGTCATGCTGTGAAAATATTGCGCGAGCATGACGTTCTCGACGGCAGAGAGGTATGGAATGAGATGAAACTGCTGGAAGATGAACCCGATTTTCTCGGCTCGAACCCCGTTCAGTTCGTTTCGGTTTAAGACCGCTACATTCTGCGCGTCGAGCCAAATCTCGCCTGATGTGGGGTGGTCCAGGCAACCGATCAAATTCACTAGTGTCGATTTACCGGAGCCCGATGGGCCCATCACGGCGATCCACTCGCCCGGTTCCACTCCCAGAGTAAAGTCATCGAGCGCACGAATCATCCCACCTGGAGCCTCGGCGCGCGAAGGATAGAGCTTGCTGACGTGGTCCAGGCGAATCATTATTCTCCCCTCAAGATCATAGCGGGCTGAATTCGGCGCAGCAATCGCAAAGGCAAAAGAGTAGCAACCAGCGTGACCAAAAGGGACCCGAGCAGCACCGCGGGGAAGATGCTGAATCGCGGAGCAACGGGCGCGTTGAAGTTAATTCGGCCTATCAGGGCTGCGATTCCGACTCCAGCCGCGAAACCAAGTATGGTCCCGGCCGCGGCTAATGCCGCCGCTTCGCCGGCAACAAACAGCGCGATGAGCCGATCGGATGCTCCGAGCGCCTTCATGATGGCAAAGTCGCGGCGGCGATCGACAACCCATCCGGTGAGCGTGGCCAAAACACAGAGCCCGGTGGTGAACACGATGAACGAGGCTGAAGACAGCAGAGTCAAGCGCGTTTTGCCGAGAATCCTGGCCTCGCCTTCGGTGATTTGACGAACCGGGCGCACATCAGCGTTGGGAAGCTTGCGCTGAAGCTGCTGGAGCAGGGAAGCGATTTCTGAATTCGTACCGGATGCCGCGACCTCGACCACCGATGGCGCAAGGTGGGTCCATTGCTGGAAATCCGAGAGGGAGAGGTACACGCGGCTGTCCTCGCCCGCACCGGTGCGAACCGTGCCAACTGAAGAGACATAAATCTCACGTCCTTCATGCCGCAGCGTGAACGGCTTTCCATCCGGCGAAAGAAGTTGTGCTGCGCGAGCGCCGACAAGCGCTTGATCAGGAGTATGCGGCCAAGCGGTGACAGACCACCATGGGTTGAGCCTTTGCACCTGCTCAAGATCCGCACCGGCGACTACAACTGGTTGGCCTTTATCGGACCGCGCTACAGCATAGGCGAAAGGAACGGCTAGGCCGCGACCTGCGACGGCAGCTTGAATTTGGGCGATCGCATCCGGAGAGAAGCCCTCACCAGGTTTGGCTTCGATGATGATATTCGCGCCAAACTTCCTGAATTCCTTTCGCAACTTGACCTGGACGTCCACATAGAGGTTCAGCATTGCAGTTGCGGCTGCCACAGCAATTGCCAGCGCAGCCAGAGCGGCCACGGCCTGCCCTTTGCGCAACTGGGCGGCGCGGAGAAGCATACGGAAATACATTGACGCGTCAGACCCGTGCCGGTTTGCGATCATGCTTCACCTCGAAGCGCAAGCACGGGATCGTATTTCACTGCGCGACGGATCGCGACCGCGCTGCCGCCGAAGGTCACAGCAATTGAGATCCCCAGGATGACGGGCAATAGAACCGGCTGAACCTCAATGCCTGATCCAAAAATCTCCCGGCCGATTTCGCGCGTGAGCAGTGCGCCCAAGAGGAAACCAACGACTCCACCTGCACACGCCAGCAGCACAGATTCGGTAATGAAGATTGAAGAGAGCGAAGCGTGCCCCGCACCGAG
>Ga0070717_10003256_pt1 | contig 11608 bp, 9 predicted proteins | sample LARL113metaG_FD_71366 | JGI IMG/M metagenome (GOLD analysis project Ga0070717, IMG submission 71366) | Corn, switchgrass and miscanthus rhizosphere microbial communities from Kellogg Biological Station, Michigan, USA - LAR L11-3 metaG | ecosystem: Host-associated > Plants > Roots > Rhizosphere ...
AAGAGAGCCAGGTGCGATTGCGACTGTCGCGGCCATTAGAAGGTTCGCCCTTCGACGAGGTCAAGGAGGTACTCGAGCTTCGGCGCCGAGAGGCGGACGAATTCTATGCCGAGCTGCAACGCGATTTGCAGGATGAGGGGGCCAGATCCGTGCAACGTCAGGCGTTAGCGGGGATGATCTGGAGCAAGCAATACTTCTACTACGACGTTCCGCAATGGTTGAAAGGCGACCCAGCTTACCCGGCCCCGCCAGCGGAGCGCAGACGCGGTCGCAATTGCGAGTGGACCCACGTGAACAATGCGGACGTCATCTCCATGCCGGACAAATGGGAATATCCCTGGTTTGCCGCTTGGGATCTTGCGTTTCATACGATCGCATTTGCTCTAATCGATTCAGAGTTTGCGAAGCAGCAACTCATCTTAATTACGCGTGAGTGGTATATGCACCCGAACGGCCAGCTGCCCGCCTATGAGTGGGCATTTAGCGACGGGAATCCTCCGGTGCATGCATGGGCAGCTTGGCGCGTTTTTCAGATGGACCGCAAACATCGGCGACGCGAACGGCGGAATGACCCGGGTGATCTGGCCTTTCTAGAACGCGTCTTCCACAAGCTGATGCTGAACTTCACCTGGTGGGTGAATCGCAAAGACGCCGCAGGGCGTAACATCTTTCAGGGCGGGTTTCTCGGACTCGACAACATCGGGGTGTTTGACCGCAGCTCTCCGCTTCCCACCGGTGGTTTTATCAATCAATCGGACGGAACAAGTTGGATGGCCATGTACTGCCTCAATCTAATGCGTATCGCGCTCGAGCTGGCTCGCCACGACCACGTGTACGAAGACATAGCGACAAAATTCTTTGAACATTTTTTGCAAATCGCCAACGCCATGACCAATATCGGCGACGAGGGCGTTGGGTTATGGGACGAAGAGGATGGTTTCTTCTATGATATGTTGAATCTGCCAAACGGGCAGATGATTCCACTAAAGGTTCGCTCGATGGTAGGGTTAATCCCGCTGTTCGCGGTCGAAACGCTCGAGCCGGAATTGTTAAACCAGGTTCCAGAGTTCACGAAGCGGCTGGAGTGGTTCCTGAACTATCGTCCGGACCTTGCACAGTTAGTTTCTCACTGGCACTTACCACGAGCGGGTGAGCGACGGCTGCTCTCCCTGTTGCGAGGACACCGCATGAAGCTGCTGCTCCGGCGGATGTTGGATGAGTCCGAGTTCCTTTCCGACTACGGCGTAAGAGCAATCTCCCGGTACCATCAGAACCATCCTTACACGTTTCACTGGAACGGCCAAGCAATGACGGTCGAATACCAACCCGGCGAATCGACTTCCGGATTATTCGGCGGAAACTCGAACTGGCGTGGGCCGATCTGGTTCCCTGTGAACTATCTGATTATTGAGTCTCTCCAGAAGTTTCACCACTATTACGGAGACGAGTTCAAAATCGAGTGCCCGACCGGGTCTCGCCATTTCGTCACGATCAATGAAGTGGCCGCCGAGTTAGGGCGGCGCCTGATGCGGCTATTTGTGCGAAACAAGAAAGGTGTGCGGCCAATCTTCGGCGAGCACGAGCGTTTCCAATGCGATCCGCATTTTTGCGATTACCTACATTTCTACGAGTACTTTCACGGCGACACCGGTCGCGGGGTCGGATCCTCGCATCAGACCGGATGGACCGGTCTGATCGCTAAGATCCTTCAACCCCGCGTCATTTCGATAATAGACGGTTAATAAAGCGTCCGAACTTTGTCACCGAAAGTAAGCCAGGATTTTAAACTATGTCTCCAGTCGCATCTCTTTCTGACTCATCTGAATGGCTCGAAGCGGATGGACTCGGGGGATTCGCCAGCGGCACGACGACTGGGATCCGGACCCGGCGCTACCACGCTCTGCTGTTGACAGCGACAGCTCCCCCAGCAGGCCGGACCGTCCTCGTCAACGGCATGGACGTCTGGTTGAATACTATGAGGGGTAGGTTTGCTCTGTCGTCACAACGCTATGTCCCGGAGGTCGTCCATCCCGATGGAGTGAACCGATTGAAGGAGTTTCGGCTTTGCCCGTGGCCGTGCTGGCGATTTAATTTGTGGGACGACTTTTTTGTAGAACACGAACTGTTCGTGCCCAGAGGGCAATCGGCCGTTATTTTAACATGGCGAGTCCATGGCGATCCGGGGTCAGCAGTTAAGTTGTTTGTTAGGCTATTTCTTTCCGGGAGAGACTTTCACGCGACTCATCATGAAAATGGATCTTTTCGTTTCGACTCGGAAGTCTCGGATAAGGGTGTCCGCTGGCGGCCGTACGAAGCGCTGCCGGTCATCGTTTCAAGATCAAACGGTAGATATCATCCCGCGCCGGATTGGTACCGAAACTTTCTTTACTCCGAGGAGCGAGCTCGGGGCCTTGACTGTGTCGAGGATCTTGCGACACCCGGCGTATTCGAATGGGACTTAGAGACGCGTGATGCAAACTTGGTGGTGAGTGCCGAAGGTTTCGCTAGCATCAATGACGATGCGTCGGTCGGCGCGCTGGTAAACGAACTTCGAAGGGTTGAGCTTTGCCGGCGTGAAAATTTTTCGTCACGGCTTGAATCCGCAGCAGACTCCTACCTTGTGCGGCGCGGCGCCGGAAAGACCGTCATTGCCGGTTATCCTTGGTTTGGCGATTGGGGCCGCGACACGTTTATTGCTCTTCGAGGCTTATGCTTGGCGACTAAACGCCTAGAGATAGCGAGAGGCATTCTCCTTGAGTGGGCAGGGACAGTCTCGGAGGGCATGCTGCCGAACCGCTTCCCGGACCGGGGCGCGGAACCTGAGTTCAACTCGGTTGACGCCTCTTTATGGTACATCGTCGCCGTCGAGGAGTTTCTTCGCGCGGCAAACGGTGACGCGGTCCTCGCAAGCGAAGACACCGTCAGGAAGCTCGAGCACGCCGTCGAAGAAATTCTCAAGGGTTATTCCCGAGGAACGCGGTTCGGAATTCACGCCGACACCGATGGTCTGCTTGCTGCTGGTGTCCCCGGTCTTCAACTCACGTGGATGGATGCCAAAGTCTACGACCATGTTGTCACTCCACGAATCGGCAAACCAGTCGAGGTTCAAGCGCTCTGGCTCAATGCTTTGGCCATCGGTCAGCGAATTTCGAACCGCTGGCAGTCGGTTTTCGCGACAGCATGGGATTCCTTCCAGGCTCGTTTTTGGAATGAGAATCGTGGTCAGCTATATGACATCGTCGACTTTGATCACCGGCCCGGCGCTGTCGATCAATCAATTCGCCCAAACCAGATTTTTGCGGTCGGAGGACTTCCGCTGGTCTTGCTACCAGGAGATCGAGCGCGGCGAGTTGTCGATGCCGTCGAGACGGGGCTCTACACTCCGCTAGGCCTGCGCTCTTTGGCGCCGGACGAAAGTGGATACGTGCCCCGCTACGAGGGGGATGTCTGGCATCGTGACATCGCCTATCATCAAGGAACAGCTTGGCCATGGTTGATCGGACCGTTCGTAGAAGCATGGGTGCGGGTCCGAGGCAACACTGCCGATGCAAAGAAGCAAGCTCGCCAGCAGTTTTTTGAACCGTTTGTAAATCACCTGAGCGAAGCTGGACTAGGGCACGTGTCCGAGATTGTAGACGCCGAACCTCCGCACACGCCGCGCGGTTGCCCATTTCAGGCTTGGTCGTTGGGAGAGCTCCTCCGGCTAGACCAGCTCGTGTTAGCCGAAGTTTAGTGGATTTGATATGCCGCAAGAGCCCCCGCAAACCACGTTCACCCTGATCGTCCTCGCGAGGGGTTCTCCCTTATACAAACACCTCAATCTGTCACAAGCCCTGAAACAGAGTCCTTTCGGCAAGGTAAATGTTTTCACCACCGTATGGCTAACCAAGTAATTCCACCATAGAAAAAGGAGGGGCTAATTTGCCTACACAAGAAACAAATTACCCAGAACCCCAGTTACCCACATCTCCAGTTCCCACTCTGTTGAAGAAGCAGAAAGCCCTCGTGACCGGTGCGAACTCAGGGATTGGGAAGGCCGTCGCTATCGCGCTCGGTTCTGCCGGTGCTGACGTTGTCGTTAACTACGTGCGCGGAGAGAGCGCCGCAAACGAGGTGGTCGAGGCGGTCGTCAAATCCGGCAGTCGGGCCCTCGCTATTCAGGCCGACGTCTCACACGAGGATCAGGTCCAAGCGATGTTCGGGAATATGATTGAAGAATTCGGGACGATTGACATCCTCGTCAACAACGCCGGATTGCAGATGGACGCGCCGTTCGAGCAGATGACACTTGCTCAATGGAATACGGTGATTGGTATCAATTTGACAGGCCAGTTTCTCTGCGCCCGGGAAGCGGTTCGTGAATTTAAGCGGCGCGGCGTCGTGAAGGAAGTTTCGGTGTGCGCCGGGAAGATCATTTGTATGAGTTCCGTCCACGAGGTGATCCCGTGGGCCGGTCATGCCAATTATGCCGCTTCAAAGGGCGGCGTGATGCTTCTCATGAAAAGTATCGCGCAAGAGGTTGCGCCTTATCGGATCCGCGTCAATAGCGTCTGCCCGGGAGCAATCCGTACGCCTATCAACACCTCCGCTTGGAATTCACCAGAAGCATATGCCGCTCTCATGGGTCTTATTCCCTACAAGCGAATCGGTGAACCAGAGGACATCGGACGTGTCGCCGTGTTTCTCGCATCGGATCAAGCCGACTACATCAATGGAGCGAGCATTTTCGTGGACGGCGGGATGACGCTTTATCCAGGGTTCGCCTCTGGCGGCTAACGAAGACCATGCTCGAGGCAATTCGTTATCATTGGCCCGAATACCTCATGGAATCGGCGGGGCTCGGTATCTTTATGATTTCGGCAGGTCTCTTCACGACTCTGCTCGAATACCCGGCTTCGCCGGTCCACCAGTCGATTCATTTCGAATTCGTCAGGCGAATGCTTATCGGGTTAGCAATGGGGTTAACTGCTGTCGGCCTCATTTACTCCCCTTGGGGACAACAGTCAGGTGCGCACTTCAATCCGGCGGTGACACTAAGCTTTCTTTGGCTTGGTAAGGTCAAGCCATGGGATGCCTTATTTTACGGCATCTCGCAGACCATAGGCGGTCTGGCTGGAGTGCAGTTAGTTTCGTTCACTCTGCGGGATCTTTTCCGGCAACCGCCCATTTCTTACGTCGCGACTGCTCCCGGACCGGCGGGCCCGTGGCCGGCTTTTGCGGCAGAGACCGTTGTCTCTTTTGCGTTGATGTCGACGGTGCTTTTCGTGACGAACTGGCAACGGCTGGCCAGATACACCGGCCTGTTCGCAGGGGCACTCGTCTTCCTCTTCATCACCTTCGAGGCACCCATTTCCGGGATGAGCATGAATCCAGCTCGCTCCTTGGCTTCGGCGCTTCCGGGTGGCTTGTGGGAGGGCATATGGATCTACCTCAGCGCGCCGTTCCTGGGGATGCTGGTTGCCGTTGCGCTTTGGAAATTGATCTCGCCACGGCAGGCTACAGCGTGCGCGAAACTTAACCATCAGACACAGAAACGCTGCATCTTCTGCGGGTACGGGATGCAGGCGGTGATTCTCCTGCTGTTCCTTGGCCCGGCGGCACTGAAGGCTCAAGTGACGCCAGTCGGCGTTGGTCCGATTGCGATCACCGTGTCCGACTTGGACCGTTCAGTGGACTTTTATACCCAAGTGCTCTCGTTCCAGAAAGAGTCTGAAACTGAGGCGAGGCGAGATTCCTTTGATCGTCTTACAGGCATCTTCGGCACGAACATACGCGTGGCGACGTTGCGCCTTGGCATGGAAACGGTTCAACTCGTAGAGTACCGTACCCCACCGGGGCGGCAGGTTCCATCCGACTCACAAAGCAACGACGGTTGGTTTCAACACATCGCGATCGTTGTTCGCGATATGGACGCCGCTTATGCGCGCCTTCGCGAACACAAGGTAGGCCAGATCTCGACCAATCCCCAGACATTGCCGCGGTGGAATCCGAATGCTGGCGGGATCAAAGCATACTACTTCCGCGACCCAGACAATCATAGCTTGGAGCTCATTTATTTTCCGGCGGGGAAAGGTGACCCCCGTTGGCAGCAGTCTCGTGAGGCACTCTTTCTCGGCATCGACCACACAGCATTTGCGGTTTCGGATACCGGGCGCGACGTTGCTTTTTACCGCAATCTACTTGGGTTTCGCATCGTCGGGGAGAGCCTTAACTACGGATCCGAACAAGAAGAGCTAACCCACGTTTTTGGCTGCCGGGTGCTGATAACGAGTTTGCGCGCGCCAGCAGGGCCGGGAATCGAGTTTCTTGAATATCTCACCCCACGCAGCGGAAGATCGTTTCCTGCTAACACCCAACAGAACGATCTCTGGTCCTGGTCAACCACACTGATTGCCAAGGATCTACCGGCTGCAGTCGCCGAATTGAGAAGACAAAACGCGACGTTTATCTCTGCCGAGCCGGAAGATGTCAGTCCCCTCACTGAAAGTGGCGCAAAAGGTGTCCTGATACGCGACCCAGAAGGTCACGCGCTGCTGTTGCGATCCGAATAGAAGTTTATCCCGAACATCATTTACGACCCTTCAATGTGAGCTGTGCAATAGAGCAAAGCCGTTTTGTGATGCAGCCGCGTCTTTTTCACTACCGCACCTGCCAAGCGTTAACCGCAATTTCAAACGCCAGATGAAACGCTAACAATGAACGCAAACAAACGAAAACACCTGCTTATTCTCGGCGGCGGATTTGGCGGTATGTACGCCGCGATCGAGCTGGAAAGGGCGCTTGCTTACCAGCCCGATGTTGAAGTTACCCTCGTGAATCGCCAAAACTTCTTTTTGTTTACACCGATGTTACATGAGATCGCGGCTAGCGATTTAGATATCACCCACATTGTAAACCCTATTCGCAAACTGCTGACACGGGTGACGTTCCTGCACGGCGAGGTGGAGTCGATCGACCTAGCGTCTAAGCGAGCCGCCGTGTTTCACGGCCCGAATCAACACCATCACGAGCTCTCGTACGACTATCTAGTGATCGCATTAGGTGCGACGACTAACTTTTACAAAATCCCTGGCCTCGAAGAACGGGCGCTAACCATGAAGTCGTTGGGCGATGCAATCCACCTCCGCAATCGGCTCATTGACCTTCTTGAAGAAGCCGATTTCGATTGTGCGATTGACTCTCGAGCGGACCTGTTAACCGTTGTCGTTGCTGGTGGAGGCTTCGCAGGCGTCGAAACGGTGGCGGCCGCCAACGATTTCTTGAGGGAGGCCACCCGTTTTTATCGGCACCTGGACGAAAATGATATCCGTGTCGTCCTGGTTCATCCCGGACCTGTAATTCTGCCGGAGCTCGGCGACCAAATGGGTCAATACGCACAGAAGAAGCTTGCTGAAAGAAGGGTAGAGATTCTGGTAAATACGAAGGTGAAAGCCATCTCGGACGAATCTGTCGACTTGAGCGATGGAACAAAAATACGGACGAAGACGCTTGTCTGGACAGCCGGGACTTCTCCGAGCCCGCTTCTGGAGACACTTCCATGCCAGAAAGAGCGGGGTCGATTGGTTGTAAACGAATACATGGAAGTGCCCGATTGGCCTGGAGTTTGGGCGCTAGGTGATTGCGCAGTTATCCCGGATAAGAAGACGGGCAAAGCTTATCCTCCGACAGCGCAGCATGCCATGCGCGAGGGCAAGAGGCTGGCGCAGAACATCACGGCCGAAATCCTGGGTAAAACTAAAAAGCCGTTTGTATTTTCGACGATCGGACTTCTCGCGGCAATCGGTAGAAGAACCGGCGTCGCTAACATTTTGGGAGTCAATTTTTCCGGATTCATTGCCTGGTTTCTTTGGCGAACGATTTATCTTAGCAAGCTACCGCGCTTCGAAAAGAAGGTTCGCGTTGCGGTGGACTGGACGTTGGATCTGTTCTTCTCGAAAGACCTTGTGCATTTCATGATTTTAAGATCCCCAACCGTCTCACACTCCGAGCACGCACAAGCCGAAGAACAAGCCACAACTGCTCACTGACCCCTTGAGTCAAAAAAGATAACTTTTCTACTACTCCTTATGAATAAACTTTTGAACCTCGCTCAGCGTTTCTACGAGGTTGTAGTGCTGAGCGCAAATTACCTGCGATCGCCACTTCTGTTCTTTTTGCGGGTCTACTTCTTCTTGCAGCTCTTTTTCACCGGCATAGGAAAGCTCTCGAACATTGGCAAGATCTCCGAATATTTCACAAGCCTAGGTATTCCCTTGCCGACTTTGAACGCTTATTTGGCCGGTGCGACGGAAACATTTTGCAGTCTGTTTTTGATTTTCGGGCTTGCCTCGCGCCTCGCGGCCATTCCCGTCTCATTCACGATGATCGTCGCCTATCTTACCGCGGATCAAGAAGCGGTAGCGAGCATGTTGAGCGATTCCGATAAGTTCGTGAAAGCCGATCCATTTCCGTTTTTGTTAGTTGCCTTGATTGTGCTCGCTTTCGGGCCTGGGCAGGTTTCCGTGGACGCTCTGTTTAAACGAAAGCTTTGGTCGAGTGCGCGGACGAAAGCGGACCCTTAGTCTGCGTGGCGTTGGCTTGGGAATATGCACTTAATCAGACATACGAGACGTCCTATAGGCAAGAGTTCCACCTGGACCGCTCTTCGAAACCCGGTTTTTCGAAACATGTGGTTCGCAAGCTTAATTTCTGGCACATGCGTTGCGGCACAGGACACTGCTGCAACCTGGACTATGAACCGGGTGAGCGATTCGCCTTTGTTTCTCTCTCTGATGTCGACGGTAGCCTCGCTGCCATTCTTCTTTTTCACGTTACCCGCTGGCGCTCTCGCCGACATGGTCGACCGCAAACGAATGATGTTTGTTATGACCATCTGGTTAGCGCTGGCGGCGGGAGGCTTGGCCGTCTGCGGTTGGCTCAAGGTGATCAATCCGTATGTCCTTTTGGCGGCTATTTTTCTTATTGGGGTTGGTTTTGCTTTTTATTCTCCGGCCTGGACATCGATCCAGCCTGAAATTGTTTCTAACGATGAGCTACCATCTGCTGCAACGCTTGGAGGATTACAGCTAAATATCTCTGGCATTATCGGACCGGCGATTGGCGGTTTGTTATTGCGATTTGTCAGTCCCGACTCGGTCTTCGCGATGAACTCCGCTTGTTTTTTTCTCCTGCTCATCGCAATCCACCAGTTGAAGCGTCCGAAAGGGCTTTCGAATCTGCCATTGGAAAATTTTTTAGAGTCATTCATCACAGCTATTCGGTACGTTCGCTATGCGCCCGGCATCCAAGTTGTCCTGGCCCGCAACCTTCTGTTTGCGTTTTTCATCTCAGCTATCCCAGCTTTGATCCCCGTCGTAGGTCTGAAGGAATTACACTTAGACGCCTCGAACCTCGGATTGGTGTTTACCAGTATGGGCGTTGGTTCAGTGATCGGTGCAGTATTTATCCTCCCCTGGGCGAGAGCCAAATTTCACACGAACACTCTCGCTGTTCTCGCAAACGTCTTGGTCGCAGTTGTTTTCTTCATGATGGCGACGATCCGTGAGCCGAATCTGTTTCTGGTGGCAGCCGGTCTTGCCGGAACGGCGTGGACGATGGCGGCTTCCGAGCTTTGGGTAGCTGGTCAGCGGGCGATGCCGGGGTGGGCTCGTGGGCGGATGAATGCTTCGATCATCATGGCCGCGCAAGGGGCCACAGCGCTGGGGGGAATTATCTGGGGCTCCTCAGTTTCCGGATGGGGAGTAACCTCGACGCTACTGGCTGCTTGCGTTCTGCAGTTGGCGACTTTGGTGGTTCAGTTCTGGTTATCGCTTGACTTCACCACCCAGCTCGATTTCGAGCTGGCCCCTGTGGCCGGATCATCTCACAAGCTAATCCACATCCCGGCTCCGCATGATGGGCCGGTTTCGATCCACATCGATTTTGAAGTCGATCGGACGCGCGGGAAAGAGTTTCTCGAGACTATGCGAGAAGTCCGCTTAATCCATCTGAGGAATGGCGCATTCAGCTGGCGCCTGCATGAAGACCTCAGTCGTCTAAACACCTACCGGATAGAAGTCATGGTTCCCTCTTGGACCGAATACCTGTTGGAGCAAGAAAGAATGACGACGAGCGAAAAGAAGATAATCGATAAGGCTTGGGCCCTGCACCTCGGGGAGAAGCCGCCAGAGATGCGCCACTTTCTTTGCGTGAACCGGGAACTACACACCCGTCATCATCCAGTAACGAGGCCTTCGGCGATGCCGGAGGCGCCGCTCAGTGTCGACCGTATTGATTAACGAGCCGATCGCTGCAGGCTTGGATCTCGCTATAGTGGTCGACAGATTTTATCGTTCGCTCTATCGGTATGCGTTGTCCCTCAGCCATAGCGAAGCGGATGCTGCCGATCTAACTCAACAGACATTTTTCATCCTCTCGCAACGACTCGATCAGATTCGCGATGCCTCGCGGATCAAATGTTGGTTGTTTACGACGCTCAGGCGCGAATTCTTGAAAACCGTGCGTTTCCGAACGTGCCATCGAGAGGTTGAATTCAAGCCGGATTGCCATGGTCGGGCCGCTCCTGATCTAAACTCGCTGCGCGACCTAGATACCGAAGCCGTTCTGAAGGCGCTTGCTCGGCTCAGCGCGACTTATCGTCGGGTGCTACAACTTTTTTACCTTGGCGAACTTTCCTATAAAGAAATTGCGAGCGCACTAGAAATACCGATTGGGACGGTTATGTCGCGACTCGCCCGGGGCAGAGACGAGCTGAGAGCTCGCTTGATGGCTGCAAATCGCGGAGTTAGCTGAAGTTCGACACTGCATTCGACGAAGGATGGCGGAATCTGAGAGCTCTTCCCTGCGAATCAAATCGGTTCCAGCAAGGCATCGATTCAGGACTTCAGCTCACAGGTCCAGATCAGGGTACTAGAGAGATCCGTGTAATTTTATTCTTAGAATCTTCCGGTTCGCCACTACATGAAATATTGGCCGTAGAGCACGACATTGTCCCATTCGCGTTGTGTTTGCCGGTATCCATTTGCATGACCGGGACAACCACATCGAAATCGACATCGATCTTCTCGGGTCGGATGATGGCGTCGGCGACTTCGATAGCCGAGGCGGGATCTCCGGCTTTTGCGGCTTGGTAGCTCGGATGCGCCTTGAGCTTGGTTGCATTGGTATGAAGAATAACGTCCGGAAAGTCGGCCCAGGGGGCTCTTTGGACTTGTTGCACGTTTTGTCCCTTCCCTTTCCTCGGTTTCGGTTAATTAAGATTCAGGACACCGGCAAAGGCAAGAAGCCTGTCGCTGACGATTTGGAGGCGGTTCTGCGCAAGATCGAATACTGGCGCCAAGCCTCGATTTGTCGCTACCGCATCAGTTACCTAAGCCCTCAAGAGACGGAGCACACGGTCGAATGGGACGGCAGACGGTGCGAGTTTCTGAGCAACGCTCAGGGGCTAGCAAATGGGTAGTCGGATTCCACGTCCTCCTGACGCGCTCGCTTTTTGTCTGCGGTATTCTGCATAGGTTGCTTCTGCGCGTGTCGCCAGTGAAATCGACTTCTGCTCCTTTGCAGTGCTGATGGCAGCGCAGAACGAAGCCTCAATTTGGGTCTCGTCCGC
>Ga0070717_10003257_pt1 | contig 11608 bp, 14 predicted proteins | sample LARL113metaG_FD_71366 | JGI IMG/M metagenome (GOLD analysis project Ga0070717, IMG submission 71366) | Corn, switchgrass and miscanthus rhizosphere microbial communities from Kellogg Biological Station, Michigan, USA - LAR L11-3 metaG | ecosystem: Host-associated > Plants > Roots > Rhizosphere ...
GTCGTCTCCGTTCAGCTGCCGACCGAGTTCGGCCTCTTCTCGGCGATCGCGTTCCGCGAGACGCTCACCGGCCGCGAGCATCTCGCTCTCGTCATGGGCGACGTCGGCGAGAACGTCCTCGTCCGGGTTCACTCGGAGTGCCTCACGGGCGACGTCTTCCACTCGCTCCGCTGCGACTGCGGCGAGCAGCTCGAGGCGGCGCTCGCCGCGATCGCGGCCGAGGGCCGTGGCGTCCTGCTCTACATGGCGCAGGAGGGACGCGGCATCGGCCTTCTCAACAAGCTGCGCGCCTACGAGCTGCAGGAGCGCGGCCTCGACACGGTCGAGGCGAACCTCGCGCTCGGCTTCGCGGCCGACGAGCGGGAGTGGGGAATCGGCAACCAGATCCTCGCCGACCTCGGGATCACGACGATGCGCCTCCTCACGAACAACCCGAAGAAGGTCTCCGGCGTCGAGGCGTACGGGCTGAAGGTGACCCAGCAAGTCCCGATCGAGATGCCGCCGCACCCCGAGAACGTTCGCTATCTGGCCGCCAAGCGGGATAAGCTCGGGCACAAGTTGCACCACCAGGATCTCAAGTTCGAACCGGAGGGTGAATGAGCGCGACTGAGGGTTTCTGGCCGGGCGAGGCGCCGGCTCCCGAGGAGGAGGACGACGTGCAGGAGCCGCAGGCCGCGGAGCCCGTGGGGTGGCCGCAACCAACCGAAGAGGAGCCCGAGTCCTCGGACGCAGAGCTCGAGCCGGCGGCGATGGCGGTGGCCGAGGCGGAGCCACAGCCCGAGGCCGAGCCCGAAGCGGAGCCCGAGGCCGAGGAGCCGGAGACCCCGGCGGCGCAGCACATCCCGGGCGAGCTCGACATCCCGGACGACGTCGCAGTGCTCGAAGGCTCGCCCTCCGGAGCGGATCGCACCGTGGGCGTCGTCGTCGCCCGCTTCAACGGCGAGATCTCGAACCGCCTGCTCGAATCGGCGCTCGAGGCCCTTGCGGCAGCGGGCGTGCCGGACGAGAGGATCACGGTGATGCCGGTCCCGGGCGCCTTCGAGCTTCCGATCGGAGCGATGGCGCTCGCGAAGACCCGCCGCTACTCGTGCGTGATCGCGCTCGGCTGCGTGGTCCGGGGGGAAACGGCCCACTTCGATTACGTCGCCGGCGAGGCGGCGTCCGGCCTGCAGCTCGCGGGGCTCGAGACGGGCGTCCCGGTGGCGTTCGGCGTGCTCACCGTGGACACCACCGAGCAGGCGGAGGAGCGGATCGACAGGGGAGCGGACGCCGCGCGCGCCGCCCTCGAGATGGCCGACCTGTTCTCGCAAGTGCGGGAACAAGCCAAGTCCGGCTAGCGGCTATCCTGGTTCGAGATGTCGAAGGTCTGCGCGATCTGCGGTAAGAAGCCCGGCTTCGGTCACCACCGGAGCCATTCGATGGTGGCCACGAACCGGCGCTTCAACCCGAATCTCCAGCGCGTCCGCGTCCTGCTCGACGGCAAGCCGACGCGGGCGTACGTCTGCACGCGCTGCCTCAAGGCCGGCAAGGTCCAGAAGGCGCTCTAGCGCCGTTCGAACTGGGACGGACGTTCTCCGCTCGCAACCGCGAGCGCGAGTCGCCGGTCCAAGAGCGCGATGGAGGCCGGTCAAGCGCTTTCCTCGCGCCTCGGGCGGATCACGATCTCGAGCGAGGCGATCGCCCAGATCGTCGCCGAGACCGCGCTCGAGTGCTACGGGGTCGTCGGGATGAAGGGGTCGCTGCGCGGCAGCCTGGCGCGCGCCGCCCGCGGCCGGCCACGCGGCATCGAGATCGGCCGGGACGGCCGCGAGGTGACGGTCGACCTTCACGTCGTCGTCGAGTACGGGCTCAACCTCGCCGAGGTCGCCGCAAGTGTCAGCAACCGCGTCGCGTACGAAGTCGCGCGGCTCACCGGGCTGCCGGTCCGCGCCGTCGAGGTTCACGTGGACGACGTGCGCACCGGCGGCAAGTGAGCGCCGAGCAGGATCTCGAGCGCGTACGCGGCCTCGTCGGCGCCGCCCTCGCCTCGCTCGAGACGAGCCGCAGCCGGATCGACGACCTCAACGTCTATCCCGTGCCCGACGGCGACACCGGCACGAACCTCACGCTGACGGTGCGGGCCGTCGCGGACGCGGTCGCGTCGCCGGAGGCCGCCGCGGAGCGCCCAGCGCTCGCTCATACCGTCGCGCGGGCGGCGTTGATGGGCGCCCGCGGCAACTCGGGCGTCATCCTCTCCCAGATCGTGCGGGGCGTCGCCGACGTCCTCGCCGAGTCGACGAACGGCATCGACCCGGCACTGACGGCGCGCGCGCTGCGTGGAGCGTCCGACGCCGCCTACCGCGCGGTGCGCCGGCCGGTCGAGGGGACGATGCTGTCCGTCATCCGCGAGCTCGCCGAGGAGGCCGAGCGGCGCGCGGGCGAGCCCGGGCCGCTCGGCGAGGTGCTCGTCGAGCTCGTCCGGCACGGGGAGGACGCCGTGGCCCGGACGCCCGAGCAGCTGGAGGTCCTGCGTGAGGCCGGGGTCGTCGACGCAGGGGGTGCCGGGTTGGTCGAGCTCCTCCGAGGAGTGGCGGGAGCCGTCAGCGGCGAGGCCGTGCCCGCGGCGCCCGAGGTGGCCGTCGAGGTCGCAGGGCCCGACGCGATCCATCTCGAGCCGTCGCGCTACCGCTACTGCACGGTCTTCGTCGTCGAGGGAGACGCCCTCGACCAGGACGCGCTCGAGGCCCGGCTCGAGGAGCTGGGCGACTCGCTCGTCGTGGTCGGCGACGAGACGGCGCTCAAGGTGCACGTGCACACCGACGACCCGGGAGCCGCGCTCTCCCTCGGGACGGCCGCCGGCACGATCGAGGGCGTCGAGATCGCCAACATGCACGAGCAGCAGGAGCAGCGGGATCGGCGCCTCTCGCTCGTCCCGTCCACGCGCGCGCAGAGCGGCATCGTCGCGGTGGTCGTCGGCGAGGGGAACCGGCGCCTGTTCGAGACGCTCGCGGAGCCGGTCGGGGCAATTCGGATCGTGGAGGGCGGACAGACGGCCAACCCCTCGACGGCCGAGCTCGTCGCCGCGATCGGAGAGCTCGAGGCCGACGAGGCGATCATCCTGCCGAACAACGCGAACGTGTGGCTCGCCGCCGAGCACGCCGCGCAGCAGGCAGACGGACCCGTCGCGATCGTCCCGACGGAGTCGATTCCCGCCGGCCTTGCAGCGCTCGTCGCCTACGACGGCGGGCGAGGAGCGGCCGAGAACGCCGCAGAGATGACAGAGGCCGCCGCGGCCGTTGCTACCGGCGAGGTCGCGCGCGCCTCCCGCGACGTCTCCCTCAACGGCCTTGCGATCAGAAACGGGGACTGGCTCGGCCTTGCGGCCGGCGAGCCCGTCGCAGGCGGGGACGACTTCGCCGACGTCGCGTTCGGCGTCGTCGCTCAGCTGCTCGGGGAGCCGCGCGCGCTCCTGACGCTTCTCACCGGGGACGAGCCGCCGCCGCTCGACGGCCTTCTCGAACGGCTCGCGTCCGCCTATCCCGGGCTCGAGGTCGAGGTGCACGAAGGGGGCCAGCCGCACTACCCGCTTCTGCTGGGAGCGGAATAGGGTTCTGGCGGATGCGACCGGTGCGGATCGTGCTCGTCGAGGACAACGATGTCTTCCGTGATGCGCTCGAGCTCCTGCTCGGGATGCGTGGCGACATCGAGGTTGTCGCCGCGGTGGGTGACGGCGGCGCCGCCGTCGCCGCTGCGATCGAGTACCGGCCGGACGTGATGTTGATGGACTACCGGATGCCCGTCATGGACGGGGTGGAGGCGACGGCGCAAGTGCGCGCACTGGCGCCCGAGGTCGCGGTGGTCGCCCTGACGGCATCCGCGAATGCGGCCGAGCGCGAGGCGCTCCTCGAGGCCGGGGCGGTGACGTGCCTGCGGAAGGACCAGGAGCTCGACGACATCGTGGCCGCGATCCTGCACGCGGCTGCTCCCGCCGCTCGGTGAGGCTCACCGCCGCCAACACGGCGATCGTCCTCGACTCCACGGCCGACCTGCCCGACGCGGCCGACCGCTTTCCGAACTGGCGCGTCGTGCCGCTCTACGTCAACTTCGGCGACGAGAGCCTGCGCGACGGCGTCGACATCGACCCCACGGAGTTTTACGCGAGATTGCGCGAGTCGAGCGTCTTCCCGACGACGTCGCAGCCAACGCCGGGCGACTTCCTCGCCTGTTACCGCGAGCTCGGCGCCTACGAGCGGATCTTCTCGCTCCACGTCTCGGCGCGCGTCTCGGGCACGTTTGCGAGCGCGGAGATGGCAGCGGCGGAGGTCGGGCACGGTGTGGTGCGGGCGATCGATACCGAGACTGCATCGGCCTCGATCGCGATGCTCGCGCTCGCGATCCAGCGTCGGCTCGAGCGCGGCACGAGCGGCGAGGAGGTCGAAGCGCTCGTCGACCGCTACCGCCGCGAGCGAGGGCTCCTGTTCACGGTCGACACGCTCGAGTTCCTCCAGCGCGGGGGCCGCATCGGCAAGGCGGCCGCGTTCGCCGGGTCGCTGCTCAACGTCAAGCCGATCCTCTCGATCCGGGACGGCGAGGTGGAGCCCGTGAAGCGCGTTCGCGGTGAGCGAAAGGCGTTCGCCGAGCTCTCCGAGGCCCTCGAGACGCAGACGCGGGACGAGCCCGAGTTCAAGCTGGCAGTCGGGCACGCCGCGGCGCCGGAGCGGGCAGCGGAACTGGAGGCGATGGTTCGGGAGCGGCGCCCGAGGGCCGAGCTCGAGCTCGTCGTCACGCTCGGCGCGGTGATCGGCGCGCACGCGGGGCCGGGGACGCTTGCGCTCTTCTGGTTCCGAGACGGAGACTGACGTCCGGTCCAGGCGGGATACTCGAACCGCCCCGGTGGCTCGCACGCAGACGATGACAGACGCCCGTCGACTGACGGCATTCCCAGGCCTGGACCCTCCAAAGGCCTGGCCCCCGACGCCGCGCGCGCTCCGCCCGGACCGCCTGGAGCTCGACCTCGCGAGCCTGCCCGGCGTCGCCGCGACGACCCAGCGGAAGCTCGGGAAGCTCGGGCTCTCGACCGTGCGCGACGTGCTCGAGCACCGGCCTCGCCGCTACGAGACGGCCGCGGACGAGGTCTCGATCGCGGCGCTGCGCGAGGGGGAGGAGGTGGTCGTCACCGGCCAGGTGCTCAACGTCGAGAAGCGCCCGATGCGCGGTCGCAGGCGAACGCGGATCGTCGCGCGCGTCGATGACGGCACCGCAGCGGTCAGCGTCACCTGGTTCAACCAGCCGTGGCTCGCGGACCGGCTCAAGTCCGGGACGAAGGTCAGGCTCCGCGGCAAGCTCGGGCGCTGGGGCTTCGAACCCCGCTCCTACGACATCGGGGATGCACGTGCCACCGCTGACTTTGCTCCCGTTTATCCGGCGGCGGAGGAGATCGCCGCGACGACGGTGCGCCGCGTCGTGGACGCCGCACTCCCGCTTGCGGTCCAGGTTCCGGATCCGCTTCCCGCCGAGCTGCGTGAGCGCGAAGGGCTGGCGCTCAAGCGCGACGCGCTTGCGGCGGTGCACCGCCCGCGCGACCTCGACGAGGCCGAGACGGCGCGGCGGCGGCTCGCCTTCGAGGAGCTGCTTGTCCTCCAGGTCGGCATCGCCCGACGCGTGGCCGAGCGGGAGAAGACCCTCGCGCCGGAGCTCGGCGACCCGGGCGAGCTGATCCGCCGCTACCGCGAGGCGCTGCCCTTCGCGCTCACGCCGTACCAGGAGCAGGCGATCCGCGAGATCGACGGCGACCTCGCGCGCACCTCTCCTATGCAGCGGCTCCTGCAGGGGGACGTCGGCTCGGGCAAGACGGTCGTCGCGCTCTACGCGCTCCTGCGCGCGGTCGAGAGCGGGCGCCAGGGCGCGCTCATGGCCCCGACCGAGACGCTCGCCGAGCAGCACTTCCTCACGATCGCCGACCTCTGCCTCGAGCTCGGCGTCAGTTGCGCGCTTCTTACGAGCTCGTCGAAGAAGCGGGAGCACGAGGCGGCGCTCGGCGCGGACGTCGTCGTCGGCACCCACGCTCTCATCCAGGAAGGCATCGAGCTCCGGGATCTCGCGGTCGCGGTCGTCGACGAGCAGCACCGCTTCGGCGTCGAGCAGCGCTCGGCGCTCGCCGGGGGTCGCGCCCCGCACGTGCTCCACATGACCGCGACACCGATCCCGCGCACGCTCGCGCTCACCGTCTACGGCGATCTCGCGGTCTCGGAGATCGCCAAGCCGCCGGCGTCCCGCAAGCCCGTGATCACGAGCTGGATCACCGAGGAGCGAGCCTCGGAGGCGTACATCCGCCTCACCCGGCTGCTGAGCGACGGTCGGCAGGCGTACGTCGTGTGCCCGCTGATCGAGGCGTCGGAGACGTCCCTCGCGCGCGCCGCCGAGGAGGAGGCCGAGCGGCTGCGGCGTACCGAGCTACATGACTTTCGCGTCGGCTGCCTTCATGGTCGCCTCAAGGCGGCGGAGCGGCGCGACCTCATGGCCCGCTTCAACGCGCAGGAGCTCGACGTCCTGGTGGCGACGACGGTGATCGAGGTCGGGGTCGACGTGCCGAACGCGACGGTGATGATCGTTCAGGAGGCCGACCGCTTTGGTCTCGCCCAGCTCCATCAGCTGCGCGGCCGCGTCGGTCGCGGCGCCGAGCAGTCGTACTGCCTGCTCGTCTCGCGCGCGAAGGAGGAGTTGACCGAGTCCGCCCATGCGCGGCTCCAGGCGCTCGTCGACACGACCGACGGGTTCGAGCTCGCGGAAGTGGATCTCGAGCTGCGCGGAGGCGGCGCGCTGCTCGGCACACGCCAGTCCGGCCTCTCCGACCTCCGCTTCGCGCATCTCCGCCGTGACCGCGACCTGCTCGAGCAGGCCCGAGCCGCCGCGCCATCGGTGGGGCCGGGCCCGCTGCACGACGCGGCCGACTCGCTCTTCGCCGAAATCGACCCGGAGGCGCTCGCATGAGGCTGCTCGTCCTGTTCATCCATCGCTTGCTCGGCCGCAGGCGGCCCGCGCCCCGGCCGCGCCCTCCGCACGACCCCGAGCGCCTGCAGCGCGTCTACCGCGAGACGCAGCGCCACGTCGAAGAGCTGCGCCGCGCCGCCTGACCCTAGGCTCCCGGCGTGCGCGTGATCGCCGGCAGCCGCAAGGGCCACAAGCTCTCCGCCCCGCGCGGCCTCGACACACGCCCGACCTCGGACCGAGTACGCGAGAACATCTTCAACCTCGTCGGGCCCGTCGACGACGCCCGGGTGCTCGACCTCTTCGCCGGCTCCGGGGCGCTCGGGATCGAGGCGCTCTCGCGCGGCGCTGCGAGCGCCGTCTTCGTCGAGCGCGATCCTGACGCCGTGCGCACCATCGAGCGGAACCTCGACAAGCTGCGGCTCACCGGCGCCCGGGTGGTGCGCGGCGACGTCGGCCTCGCGATCGCCCAGGAGGCGACCGCTGGCGCTAAGTACGATCTCGTGCTGGTCGACCCTCCCTACGACATGCTCACCGAGTTCCAGCCACGTCTTGCGCGCCACCTGCCGCAGCTGCTCACCGCCGACGGCCTCGTCGTCGTCGAAACGGACGCGCGCGTGGACCCCGAGCTACCGCTGCAGGTGCGGACGAGCCGCAAGTACGGACAGACGCGCGTGACCCTCTTCGAGGCGGAGCTGCTGTGATCACCGCCATTGCGCCCGGCTCGTACGACCCGGTCACGAACGGGCACGTCGACGTCATCGCACGCGCGGCCGGCATCTTCGACCGTGTCGTCGTCGGCGTGGTCGGGACGCCGCAGCACAAGGAGCCGATGTTCAGCGTCGAGGAACGGGTCGAGTTCCTCCGCGGCGGCCTTGCAGATCTCGGCAACGTCGAGATCGACGTCTTCCGCGAGCTCGTCGTCGACTTCGCCCGCAGGTGGGAGGCGAAGGCGATCGTGAAGGGGCTCCGCGTGATCTCGGACTTCGAGTGGGAGTACCAGATGAACCAGCTCAACCGGACGCTCGCGCCGGAGGTCGAGACGGTCTACGTGATGGCGAGCCCGCAGGTGAGCTTCGTGTCCTCGAGCGGCGTCAAGGAGATCGCGGCCTTCGGAGGCGACGTTTCGGCGCTCGTCCCGGGGCCGGTGGCCGAACGGCTCGCAGAGCTCTTCCCGAACGGGAGGCCGGGCACGCCGGAGCGTCCGGGCGAGTAACTTCGACGGCGTCAGCCGCTCAGAGGGCTACACTGCGGGGCCAATGGACGTTCTTGTACTGATCGACAAGCTCGACGACCTCGTCCACAACGCGAAGGCCGTTCCGCTCACCGATCAGGTGCGGATCGATCGCGAGGAGATCTACGACATCCTCGACCAGATGCGCGCCACGATCCCCGAGGAGATCAAGCAGGCACGCTGGATCGTCAAGGAGCGGCAGGAGATGCTCGCCGAGGCGAAGCGTGAGGTGGACAGGCTGCTCGCCGAGGCGCGGGAGCAGGCAGTACGTGAGGCGTCGCAGACCGAGATCGTCAAGATCGCGGAGCGGCAGGCCGACGACATCGTCGACGATGCCCGCCGCAGCGCGCGCGAGATGAAGCTCGAGATGGAGGACTGGGCCGACAACCAGCTCGCCTCCCTCGAGGTGAACCTCGAGCGCTTCCTTACCGCGGTCAGGCGCGGTCGCGAGTGGCTGCACGAGCGCTCGCAGGAGACCGTCATCGCGGGCCTTGCGTCAAACGGCGACATCGCCGACGACGAGCGCTTCTAGCCGGTCGTAGCCTCCGCCGCGAGCTCCCGTGCGAGCTCGACGAACGCCTGCGCCGCCTGCGAGCGGTAACGGTCGCGGTGCCACGCGAGGACGAGCGTCCGCGGCGGAATCCGCGAGCCGAAGGGGAGCATCTTCACGTCCCGGTCGCGCGGGTCGACGACGAGCCGCGGCTCGATGGCGGCGCCCAGTCCCTCCGCCACGAACGCGGCGAGCGTCCCGTTGTCGTCGGTGCGGAAGACGACGTTCACCTCCGGGACGCGTCCGGCGAGGAACCGCTCGGGCTCGTCGGTGCTACGCCGGCCGATCAGCGGCAGCTTCGCGACTTCGCGCAGCGGCGGCGCCGCGTCGAGCTCGGCGAGCTCCGAGCGCGCCGAGACGAGCAGGACGTACGGATCCTGGAGGAGCTCGGCCCACTCGAACGGCCCTTCCCGTAGCGGCAGGTCGGCGAAGCTGAGGTCGAGCTCGCCGTGCTCGAGCAGGCGCAGCAGGTCGTCGGCCGAGCTCTCCTCCCGCACGCGCACGCCGACGCGCGGCAACTGGGCGCGGAAGCGCCGGACGAGAGCGGGGAGGAGGCGGGCGCCGACACTCTGGTAGATGCCGACCCGCAGAGTCCCGGCCTCGCCTTCGGCGAGCGCAGCCATGTCTGCGCGGGCCGCGTCGAGCTGGGCGACGATCGCGTCGGCGTGGCGCAGGAGGAGGAGACCGGCCTCGGTGGGCTCGACCGGCCGGGGGCCGCCGGGCCGGTCGAAGAGACGCTGCCCGACGATCCGCTCGAGTTGCGCGATCTGCTGGCTGACGGCGGACTGCGTGTAGCCCAGCTCGCGTGCCGCACGGCCGAACGACCCTGTGCGCGCGACGGCTTCCAGAGCCGCAAGATGCCGCAGGTCGACGCCGAGCCAGCCATTAGCGTTCATGATTGAAACAAACGATAACTCAACTTGTGCTGATCATGCGCAGACGGCACCATGGAGTCATGAGAGCGAAGATCGCCGTTGCGCTGCTGATCGTCTACGTCGTCTGGGGATCGACTTATCTCGCGATCGCGGTCGCGGACCGGACGCTGCCGCCGCTGCTCATGCTCGCGGTGCGCTTCGCTCTGGCCGGCGGTCTTCTCTACGCCTGGTCCGCGTGGCGCGGCGACGTGAGGACGGCAAAGCCCGGTCGGCGGGAGTGGATTGCCGCGGCAGTGGTCGGCGGGTTGCTTCTGTTCGTCGACACCGGTGGGATCGCGTGGGCAGAGCAGCGGGTCTCCTCCGGGCTCACCGCTCTCCTCGTCGCAGCAGTGCCGCTGTTCGCGGCCCTGCTCGACCGCACCTTCTTCGGAATCCGCCTCTCCCTCGGCGGGCTCGCCGGGATCGCAACGGGACTGCTCGGAGTCGCGCTGCTCGTCGGACAGTCCGCGCACATCGACCCCGTCGGCGCCGCCGTGATCCTCGGCGCCGCGTTCGCGTGGGCCGCCGGCTCCGCCTACGCACGCGTCGCGCCGCTGCCTACCGCGCCGTTTCTCTCGGCCGCGATGCAGATGCTCTGCGCCGCCGCGTTCCTCGCCGTCGCAGGAGCCGCGATGGGAGAGCTCGGCCGCGTTCATCCAGCTGAGATCTCGGCCGGCTCGGTCGCTGCCTTCGGCTTCCTCGTGGTCTTCGGCTCTATCGTCGCCTTCACGGCGTACGGCTGGCTGCTCCAGAGCGGCGCGTCGAGCGTTCTCGTGTCGACGTACGCCTACGTCAACCCGGCCGTCGCTGTCCTGCTCGGCTGGCTCTTCGTGGGGGAGACGGTTGCCGGACGCGAGCTCGCGGCGGGAGCCGTCATCCTCGCCTCGGTCGGCATCCTCGTCCTCGCTCGGCCGTCGCGTGCGCACGAGGAGGCGCCGCTGCTGCCGGAGACGGTCGGGCCGTACCTTCGGCACAAGGAGGCGCAGGAGCGTCCGATCCGGCAGGTGCCGCGCCTCGGGGACCTTCCCCGCATGGCGCCCTGAGCAGGCTTCACCCTCGCGCTACGGTGGCGGTGTGACCACCTTCGACCTCCGCACGCTCCGGCTCCGCTCCGGCGATCAGGCGCGCGAGCGCGTCGAGATCGAGCTGGAGCCACTCGTTCTCGGGGGCCAGACCTACGAGCCGCGGCCGAATCCCGCACCCGCTGAGCTCACGGTGACCCGTGCGTCGAGCGGCACGGTGCTCGAGCTCGTGTTCGACGTCACGCTCGAGGGCCCGTGCTTCCGCTGCCTGGCGGACGCCGAGCTGCCGCTCTCGCTCGGCCTCCGCGAATACCAGGCGACGAAGCCCGAGGGCGACGAGGAGCAGACGGAATATCTGCAGGACGATCGCCTGGATCTCTCGGGCTGGGCGAGCGACGCGATCGCCCTCGCGCTGCCCGAGCAGATCCTCTGCCGCCCCGATTGCGCAGGCCTTTGCCCGGTTTGCGGCAAGGACCTCAACGTCGAGCCGCACGAGCACGTCGAGGAGCGCATCGACCCGCGCTGGGAGAAGCTCAGCCAGTTGAGGCAGGAATGATGAACGGCGTCGTCGTCGTGATGGCGACGAAGCCGAGCCGCTCGAGGATCGGGCGGCTCGTGGGCAGCGCGTCGGAGTAGAGCCAGCGGTAACCCCCCTCGCGCGCAAGCTCGGCCCGTTTGGCGACCGTCGCGCGGTACAGCCCTCTTCCGCGGAACTCGGGCAAGGTGACCCCGCCGAAGAGCCCCGCGAATTCGGTGTCCTCGTCCAGGTCCACGCGGCCGCCCGAAACCGCCTGCCCGTCCACCACGGCAACGACCGCGACGGCCTTCTCCGGGAGATCGAAGCGCGAGCCGAAGACGTCCGCCGCTAGGTCGACGAACTCCTCGCTCACGATGCGGATCTCGACATCCTCGGGCGGAGGCG
>Ga0070717_10003258_pt1 | contig 11608 bp, 10 predicted proteins | sample LARL113metaG_FD_71366 | JGI IMG/M metagenome (GOLD analysis project Ga0070717, IMG submission 71366) | Corn, switchgrass and miscanthus rhizosphere microbial communities from Kellogg Biological Station, Michigan, USA - LAR L11-3 metaG | ecosystem: Host-associated > Plants > Roots > Rhizosphere ...
CTTCATATTTGCGCGCGTCCCCGTTGATCACGACCACCGAGTCATCGGTGGCGAGCAGCGCACGCGCATGTGTCACCGCGACCGGATCATGGTCGACGTACGCTACCCGCGCAGCCGGGACGGCTGCCCGCGCGGACTCATGCACGTTCGGCGATGTTGGCAGGCCGGCTCCGATGTCGACATACTGACTGATGCCGTGGCGTGCCACGTACCGCACGGCAGCGGTCAGGAAGACACGGTTCGCTCTTGCGGCCATCGCCGCGTCCGGTAGCGCTGATAGGAGCCGCTCCGCGGCGTGCCGGTCGGCGGCGAAGTGGTCCTTCCCGCCGAGCAGATAGTCATATATCCGCGCCGCATTTGGCTTGCTGGGATCGAAGCTGCACGACCCAGCGATCTCGCCAGGTCCCGCTGCGTCGCCAATCACCGCGGTCGCTCCGGATGTGGGTTGATGTATGCGGTTGCGCCTTGTGTCATGGGCTTCGAGTGCAAAACATACCCTATGCAACTGGGCGCGATGGCCAGGTCGAGGACAGTCCGGGGAGGTCGGCTGGCCTTCCTCACAGCAGCTCGCGCTCGCCTCACGGACCGCGAACCATTCAGGTAGAGGTCCAGCTGAGCTGGCTGGTGCTGGTCACATCCTCGTGGCCGGGAACGCCACCGCCAACGCCTGGCGCCCGGACGTCTTCCGTGCGCCGGAGCACGAGCGGTTCAGCATCCTTCGTCAGGTCCCTGCGGGCGGTCAGGACAGCCAAGCCGAATATCGGGCGGGCTAGCGGGTAGACGATCTCGAGCAGCACCCGGCAAGCCAAGCATCACGGCGCCCGGGCTGCTGGCGATGGCACGGGTCAGCCGCTCAATCGATTACTCGAGCGGCACAGGTCTGGCCATCGTGTCCGGGTGATGCCCGTCAGTCGCCGGGCCCGCTGCGGCCGGCCGGCCGTGATGAGATGAGGGACGCGAATACAATGGTGGAACTGAGGTAATTACCGGTGGCATAGTCGAAAGCGCCGCCACACGTTATCAGGTGCAGGGCCGCGTAGTCGGTCGCGCCGTAAACGGTTTTCGCCGGAAAATCTGGTTTCGGGTACTGGCGTACGCCGGTGACGCGGAAAACAGCGGTGATCCCGTCGGCGAGCGTCACGTCGACTCTGTCCCCGGGGCGGAGGGCTGCTAGGCGGAAGAAGACAGCAGGCCCTTGATGGCTGTCGACGTGACCTTCGATGACTGACGCCCCGATCTGGCCTGGCGTCGCCGAGTACTTGTACCATGCCGCCTCACTGGGCCTCGTGTAAAGCGACGGTACCTGGATCGTGCCGTCGGAGTTGACTCCCAGGCGCAACAGTTTCGAGTTCACGCCAATGGCCGGGATATCGACGGACAACGGCAGTGAGCGCCGCAGCGATGGCCCATGGGCATTGCCTACGAATGGCCCGATCGCGCCCGCCGCCGCCAGGGAGGGCTGCGGCGCATGCTCCTGGGCGCTGACCGCGACGCCGACAGCGGCGGCCCCGCCTATGATCAGAAGGACGCCGGCCACCCCGGCAAGGCGGGCACGGAGGCTTCTTGACGTCCTGGGCGGGGGGGCGTAGTCGCTGTGCGGCCAAGACACCACCACACGAAACCCGGCTATACGCCGCCACTCCCCATCGCCCAATGCCGTCGTCCCTCCCTCCGTCTTCCCCAGGGTGTTCTACTTGCGTAGCCTAATATTCCAGTGGTGAACAGGCCATTGCATGTCTGTGCCGTCCATGGGCTTTACCTTTATGGCCTTCGGCGCTTTCGGAGGTTTGCCCTTCGGCAGGCGCGGGCAGTGACGGGTCGGCCACGCGTTTCCCTTCCGATGTCGGTTTCTGGTGCCAGGACCGGGAAACAGGGCCCACCTGCCTGACGCATGAGGAGGTTCCATGAAGGTGCGCACAACTACCGCGGGGACCGGGCTCAGCGCGAGGTTGACCGCCATCGGCTGCGGCACCTTGACCCTCCTCGCTTCCGCGGCGGTCTCGGCCTGCACGGCGTCGTCGCCCTCGGCGGCACCGACTAATTTCTCACCCGGAGGAAGCGCCTCGGCAAGATCAACTGCGTTGCCTAGCGGCACGGCCACGGCTACTACGCCGAGCGCGAGCCTTAGCCCGTCCGCATCGCCGTCGGCGACGTCGAGCCGGTCGGCCAGCCCGTTCCCCACCGCTGCCCCGCCCACTGGCGGCGGCGGCACAGCCGGATTCCAGGACGCCCTGCTCTTCGGCCTCGGCGGAGCGGCGATGCTGGCCGGCGCCGGGAGCATCGCCTATCGCAGAAAGGTCATCAGGAATCGCTGACACGCGTGATCGCTGGACCAGCCAATGTACGTGAAGACGGGGCCATAGAAGGTGTCCATGCGGCGTCGTTACCCTGGTTCGATGGATGCGCGCTGTCGGGCGGCCGAAGAGTGTGGGGTTCTCCGGGAGGGGTCACTGGTCATGGTTGCTGCCAATTGCGTGCGTTCGGCCTCACTGAACGGGATCGGCTTTCGGTGGCCGGCATCCCAGCGAACCATGACGACGCGCGGGCGCTGATTTGTCTGGCCGGTGCCCGTTCGGCCCGCTGAAACACGATCCACAGGACGGCGAGCACGGCGGCGAAGGCAGGGAGCCAGGCGAGCCGCTCGGCGACCCACGCGGCGCTTGAGGGGGCTGTATGGAGACCGGGCAATCGGCCGATGATCAGGCCGGCCATGGTGACCGCGAGGAACGCGGTCTGGTGCCAAAGGAACAGCGTCATCGCAGAGAGGTTGGCTGTCGCGACCGCCGCCCACGCGAGCGGGCGGCGCATCCACCGGGCCAGCCGTTGCCGCATTAGCAACGCGAGGCCGACCTGGGCGATGCCGAAGGTCACGACGGCGAGGGTGGGCGGGTTCAGGTTCGAGATGGCGGCGCCGTTCACGCCGACCATGCTGGCGGGATACCTGGCCCACAAGACGAGAGCCACGGTGGCCGTGACCCCACCGGCGAGCATCAAAGCCGCGCCCTTGCGGCCCTGGAACGCGCCCCGCGCCCATGCGATCCCGAGCAGGTAAGGGACCATCCAGCCAGCCGCGACGTTGATCCAGCCGACCGGCGAGGGCCCGCCGAGGGCGAAACGCACCGCGTCGACGCCGGCGACGACTATGAGGGGGATCCATGCCGCGCGAGCGCCGAAGCGGCGTGCCAGCGCCACAGCTAGCGGGGTCAGGGCGGTCAGCCCGGCGAACACCCCCAGGAACCACAGCGGGTCGAGCACCAGCATGAGCAGGGTGTGCAGCGTCGGCCCGGAGATGCCGCCCACGTACAGTCCCGCTGCGAGCAGCGCCCAGACGGCAGCGAAAACCGCCACGGGGCGGGACAACCGTGCGAGGCGTTTGCGCAGCCACGGGCGATAGTCACCGGTGAAGCTGCGAGCCGCCGCGTAACCGCCGACGAAGAAGAAGATCGCGAGTGTCTGGAAGATCCACGACACCGGGGTCAGGGCGGGCATGGAGGCCAGCGGGCTCGCGTCGTGCAGCACGTGACCGGTCCGGCCGTGGGTCAGCACCAGCGCGGTGATCATCCAGTGGCCGAGTATGACTCCGGCGATGGCCAGGGCGCGGAGCGCGTCAACGGTGCGATCCCGGTGCGGCGGGGTGGCAGCGTCGGCCCGTGCGGCGAAATCCTGGAGCCTGGTGGCGGCGTGGCTGGTCATCGGGTGACTCGGGCGGGATCGCCGAGCGCGATGTATGCGAGGTTGCGCAGGGCGATGCTGCCTGGCTGGAAGTAGCTGCTGTGGCCCCCGCGGCCGCAGTCGAAGAGCCTGGCGCCGAAGGCGGGGGCGGTTGGGTCCTGGCCGAAGCCAAGCCCGAGTAGCTCGACATGGGGCACGTAACGGAGCCAGTCGCTGGCTCCCCGGCCCGCCCACACACGGGCGGTAGTGTGCAGCGCCCGCACGGAGGTGGCGTCCATCCCGGGGCTCCCGAAGACCGCGATGTCGGCGATGGACAGGTGTGGCGCGGCCTGGCCGCACACCACCGATCCGTAGCTGTGACAGAGCAGGACCACCTGGTGTCCGTGCTGGGCGAGATCGTCCACCAGCGGCCGCAACGCGTCCGCGCCCTGCCCGGCGTCACCCGACGTCATGATGGCCGCGCTAATGGTGCTCGGGGTGGTGTAGCCAAGCCAGGCGATGACTGCGAGGTGAGCACCGGGGTCTAGCCGGCGCGCTTGTGCCGCGAGGGCGAGAGCCCCGCCGCCCGGTGAGGCCGTGCCCCGGGAGTCGAACGTCGTCAGGGATGTGTCCGAGCCGGGCACGAGAATGGCCACCCGCTTGGCCTGGGCCAGGTTGCCGACGACCTCCACCGCCAGGCCCTGCCCACGGGGGTTGAAGTCGAGGAAATGCTGGTCGCGCATAGCCTCAAGCGAGCGGGCGAGATCCCCGTTACCCGCCAGGCCTGCAGCGCTTGCGGCCCGCGCGATCATGCGTGAATCGGCCGAGTAGCGAGCCGCCAGCGCCGGGGCGGTGAGAGCGGGAAGTGGCTGCGGCCGGTCAACCGGAGCGCGCGGGAGCACGGCGGCCGTCGTCGCGAGCACGGCGATGACGGCCGCCGCGATGACGGTCACGCGGCGGAGTCTCATGGGAGCGTCCTTTCTGTCCAGCTGGGTGCTGGCCAGGAAGTTACGGACGCCCGCCTGTCGCCTGCGTCACCCTGGGGAGCCCATTGCGGGCCTGCCCCGCGGGTACCGGGAGGGTGACCCGAGACGGGCGGCCCGCGCGCCGGGCATGAGCCTCACTAGGCCTCCCCCCTACTCAAGTACGCCCTCATAGATCCATCTTCAGAGGCACGAAAAGCCCACGGCACCCGCCATACGCTGAGGACATGCACTCTGGCCTCAGGAGCCGGATCGCGGCGGTGCTCGTGGCCGGTGTCACGGAGCCACCCGCGCCGCGGCCGCGCTGGCTGCGACGCGGGCGATTCGACATTGTCTTCGTCGCCGACTTGGTGATCGCCCTTATCTGCTTCGGCGCCACGAATGGCGTGCTCGGGACCCAGAATGCCCATCACCCCACGCTCGGCACTCAACAGGTCCTCCTGGTCTCGTTTGTGCTGTGCGCGCCGCTGGTTCTCCGCACCCGCTACCCGCTCACCGCGTGGACCGCGTCCGCGCTCGCCATGGTCTGGGCCAGCCGGATCATCCCGCATTCGCTCTCATCGACCGCATACATCCCAGCCGGGGTCATCGTCTACGTCCTGTGCCTTTATGCGGTCGCCGTCCGCTGCAAGGCGTGGGTGGTGACCACCGCGGGCATCGTCACCGTGGCCGGCGCCGCCATCATCGACTGGCCGACCACCGTGCCCGCCCTCCTCGCCGCCGCGATCCCGATCTTCGCTGGTGTCATCGTCCGCTCGCGGCGCGGCAGCCGCGAGCAGCTGGAAGTCGCCGAACGCCGCCACGAGGGAGAACGCGCCCTGTTCGAAGAGCGCCAGCGGATCGCCCGTGAGCTGCATGACGTCGTCGCCCACCACATGTCGGTGATCGCGATCCAGGCTGAGGCCGCTCCCTACAAGACCGCTGACCCGCCAAAGGAACTGGTGGAGAGCTTTACCGAGATCCGTGCCAGCGCGCTGAGCGGTCTCAACGAGTTGCGCCGTGTGCTGGGCGTGCTACGCAGCGATGGGCCGGATACCGCGCCCCAGCCCAGCCTCGACGATCTGGCCGGCCTGCTCGAATCGGCGCGCAACGGCGGGGTGACGGTCACCGCCGGCGTCAGCGGCACCCCCCGGCCCATCCCGGCGGGCGTGAACCTGTCCGCCTACCGGATCGTGCAAGAGGCGCTGAGCAACGCCCTGCGGCACGCGCCAGGAGCACAGGTTCAGGTGAAGCTTTACTACGGCGAGGCCGCCCTGGTAGTAGAGGTCCGTAACAACGGCTGCGCGCCCGGCGGCCAAGGCAGATGGGGGCAGCGCAACGGTACCGGGGTCAGCCAAGGCGGCGGGCATGGCATCATCGGCATGCGCGAACGCGCCGCAATGCTGGGCGGCCACCTCACAGCCGGCCCGACCGAGCAAGGCGAGTTCCTGGTGACCGCCGCGCTTCCGCTGGACAACGACCATCCGGAGGGCCCGCCGTGACCATCCGCGTAGTGATCGCCGACGACCAGGGGATGGTACGGTCCGGCTTCACCGTCCTGCTGAACGCCCAGCCCGATATCCAGGTCATTGCCGAAGCCGTGAACGGCCAGGAGGCAATCGCCCACGCTGCTGGCCTGCATCCAGACGTGATCCTCATGGACGTCCGCATGCCGATCCTCGACGGCCTGCAGGCGACCCGGGAGATCACGGCCCTGCCCGACCCGCCCAAGGTCCTCGTGCTGACCACGTTCGACCTCGATGACTACGTCTACGAGGCCTTGCGCTCAGGCGCCAGCGGTTTCCTGCTCAAGGACGCATCCGCCCGCGAGCTTGCTGACGCGGTGCGGCTGATAGCGGCCGGTGACGCGCTGCTCGCCCCGGGCGTCACCCGGCGCCTCATCGCCGAGTTCGCCCGGATGGGCGCACCCCGGAGCCCCAGCCGTAAGGACCTCGAAGGCCTGACCGAACGGGAGTCCGAAGTGCTCGCCCTCGTTGCCCGTGGCATGTCGAACGCCGAGATAGCCGGCCACCTTGTCGTCGCGGAACAGACCGTGAAGACCCACGTAAGCCGCATCTTGATGAAGCTTGGGCTCCGTGACCGCACGCAAGCCGTTGTCCTCGCCTACGAGACCGGCCTCGTTCATCCCGGGGGCTGATCAATGCTGTGCGCAAGATGAAGGGCCATGGAGCGTCAAAGCCCGTGGCGCACATGACTCCAGGGCAAAGTTCCCGGCGAGACAAAGGGTTCGCGATTGCGTCATGTGCCCTCCTCGGCGCGTATAACAACGTGTTCGGGGCGCATCCGCGGCATAGCCGGTGGTACGTACCGGTCAACGCCTGTGCCACTGGTATTGCGCTGTCGGCGGCGGCAGCAAGTGGCCTGACGGCCACCGACATCGGCATCGGGCGCGCCACGTGGCTGCCGGGCCGGCTCGGATCCCAGCTGGCGGCGACTGTGGCCGCGGCATGGCTGCTTATCGTTGTGGTACCAGCGACACACCCTCTGGTCAAGGACAAGCGGATCGGAGCACTCGATGGGCGCGCGATCGCCTATCAGGCCGTGGTACGCATCCCCATCGGCACCGTGCTGTGGGAAGAAACCGCCTTCCGCGGGGTGCTGCAGGCGGGACTGCGCCGGGTCATGCCCGAAGGCGCCGCCATCACGGTGACCGGTGGCCTGTTTGGCATCTGGCACATCCGCCCCACCATCCAGGCCCTGCGCGTCAACGGCCTCGCGGACGGCCGCAGGCAGGCCATCGCAGGCGCAATCGCGGGCGTCGCGGTGACAACCGCAGGCGGCGTGCTCCTGTCATGGCTGCGGGAACGTTCGGGCAGCTTGGCCGCGCCCGCACTGCTGCATCTCGCGACAAACTGCGGCGGCCTCGTGACTGCCTGGGCGGTCACGGGCCTGAACCGCCGGACGCGCAGGGCGGCACGTGCGGAGTTTGTTAAATGATCGCAGGACAATAGGGATTAGTGGTCAATTGGCATAATAGAAAATAACTGTGCGGCGGTAGCCGTACCTGCCCGGCGGCCGTGGCGTGCCGCCGGGCAGGCGCGGCCGCTGGATGCCAGAACGTTCCGCCCGGTCTCCTGGGCGTGCCTGGCTGCGCCCCGCCCCCGCGTGTGCTGGCGCGCGTGGCACATCAGCGCGGGATAGCAGGCGGGAGCGGGTGCGCTTGCGAAGGCACGCCTGTCAATGAGGGCCCGGCCGCCCGCATCCGTGAGGGCGCGATGATCGGATTGCCGGTGACCGGGTCCGGTCAGCCCACCGCGACGATCTTCCCCAGCAGCCCGTTTGCCTCACCATTGGGCCCGGCGGAGAAGAGTAGCTCGCCCGTCTTGGCGGCGTTCCCGTTGCCGAAGCGCAGACCCCACAAGCCATCGATGACGATCGGCCGCCCGTTCGCCTGCCGCAGCTCGCCGAGGTGCGCGCCTGTGCTCGGGTTGTAGACATTGATGTGACCGTTACCGAAGTTCCCGACCAGCAGATCGCCACCGAAGCCGCCGAAACCGGCCGGTGCCAAGGCGAGTCCCCATGGCGAGTTCAGCTGGCCACGGGTCACGAGGCGCTTGACGAAGGCGCCATCGTTGGTGAAGACGTCCACGAAGCCGTGACCAGACCCGGCCACGTCGTCATGCAGGGCGGCGTCTTGCTTGGCGTAGCTCACGTACAGCTGGCCCGCGAGTTCCTGAACGTTGAAGGGCGCGTAGCCGGCCGGAATCCGGGTGTCCACGAACAGGCCGCCCGGCAGCACGACCGGCTTGAAGTTGCTGTTGTAGGCCTCTACCCGCCCGGACCGGAAGTTGGCGGCGTAAAGATAGCTGTGGCCATCGGACGCCTGCGCGGTGGCGAGGCCTTTGTAGACGGCGTTCGCGCCGTTGTCGACGGGTACCTCAGTCACCGTGGACGGCCCGGTGCCGGTAGCCCCGACGCCCGCGTTCCAGCCGTCGATCGTGCCGTTCTCCGTGGCGAAGATGAACAGCGCCGAGCCGGAGTGGCCGCTGGCGTCGTGGATGACGAACGCGGTCTTGTCCGGGTTGAACACCTGGCCGGTCGGGGCACCGGAGGTGATGTTCACCGTCAGGCCGAACTTGGTCACCGAAGTGGCGGTGCCCGAAGAGTACAGGGTGGTCTTGTCGGAGCCATTGTCTGACACCCACAACGGCGAGCCCGGGGCGGCGTCCGTGCCCGGAGAAGCAGCCATGCCCCAGCCGTTGACCAGGTCCGCGTCGTGCAGCGGTGCGGCGCCAGGGACGTTAGAGACCAGGTTGACCTGGCGGAAACTGGACGGGTGCGCATCAGCGGGCGAGGCGCCCGCCGGCCCGGCACCCGCTGCCATAGTGATCAGCGTTCCTGCTGTCACCACGGCGGCGACTGGCCACCGCCGGGCTCGGCCGCTCCCTGGGGGCCGCAGCAACGTCGAGATCGAGCGACGGAACATAGGTCGCGTCATCGGTACCCTCCTGCTCTGCGCGTCCACGCCCTTGTGGCGCTCCTACGCGCACACCGTTAGTCCACGTGCCCGCATCCGCGTTGGTTCACCGCCGGTGGTGAAATCTGTAGCACGGGTATGTTGTGCGGCAGCCGACGACGCCAGGGAGCAACTTGTGACCGCCGAACCATCGGGGCAGCTTGCCCAGGCCCTGGACGCGACCGGGCAGTTGATCGCGGCCGTGCGGGATGAGCAGTGGTCCGATTCCACCCCGTGCCCGGATTGGAACGTCCGTGACCACAGATAGCGGACGGGGAGGAGCGTCGTGACCGCTCGTTCGGCCCTCACCGTCTCCCGGGTTGCGCTGGGGTGCGGCAACTTCGGCGGGATCGGCTCGGCACCGGAGTTCTTCGGCCGGGGGCTGACCGAGGACCAGGCGCTCGAGCTGATGGACGCAGCCTGGGAACTCGGCATCACCCACTTCGACACGGCCGACGCCTACGGTGGCGGGCGCAGTGAACTGTCGATCGGCCGCTGGATCCGATCTCGTGGGGTTCGCCCGGAGCTGACGACCAAGACATACAACCCGATGCAGGCTGGGGCGGATCGCGGCCTGAGGCCCGAGCGGATTGCCCGCCAGTTGCGTTCGAGCCTCGAACGGCTCGGGGTCGGCCACGTCGAGCTGTATCTCGCCCACGAGTTCGACCCCGAGGTGCCGCTGTCGGCATCGTTCGGTGCCTTCGATCAAGCCCAGGCCGAGGGCTCGATCCGGGCCTACGGAGTCAGCAACTTCGATGCTCCTCAGTTGGTAGCCGCGCTGGCGGCAGGGGCGCCGCAGGCAATCCAGAACAGCTGCTCGCTGCTGGCGCGCGAGGACGAGCAGGATCTTCTCCCGCTCTGCGCCGAGCGGGAGGTGGCCTACCTGGCGTTCAGTCCGCTCGCCGGTGGCTGGCTCACGGGCAAGTACCGTCGCGGCGAGCAGTTCCCGGTCGGATCACGGATGAGCCAGCGGCCCGAGCCGTATCGCGGGCTTGTCACGGGCCAGACTTTCGACGCACTCGCCCGGCTTCAGGCGATGGCCTCGGGGCGCGGCATCTCGATGGCCGGCCTCGCGCTCGCCTGGCTGCTCGCCGACGAACGGGTCACTCAGATCGTGGTCGGCCCCGGTCGGCCAGAGCACCTGGCACCCGTCGGCGAGGCGCTCAAGCATCCGCTCACGGCCGAGGAGCGGGTCACGGTCGGGAGAGCGGTCGCCTGATGCGCGTGCTCATCCTCAGCCACCGCGATGTGCTGGCCGCGCTGCCGCCGGAGGCATGCGCCGAGGCGATGGCCGCGGTGCTCACCGAGCATGCCCGGGGCGGTACATACATGCCGTTGCGGTCGGTGATGATGCCGCCCGACGCAGCCGGTTTCATGGGGCTGATGCCCGGCTGGCGCGGTCGGCGTGGCGCCGACGCCGCAGCGTTCGCGCTGAAGACGGTGTGCATCATGCCCGGCAATCCGGCGCGCGGCCTCGACGCACATCAAGGCCTCGTCACGCTGTTCGACGGCGAGAGCGGCATGCCGACCGCGATCCTTGACGCCTCCGCCATCACCGCTGTCCGCACCGCCGCGGTCACCGCGGTCGCGACCGGCCTGCTGGCGCGTCACGACGCGCGGACGCTCGCGATTCTCGGAGCCGGGACGCAGGCGCGAGCTCATCTGCAAGCACTCGTCGACGTACGCGACTTCGCGCAGGTGCGCATCTACGCGCCCACCAGGGCGCACGCCCAGGTGGTGGTCGAGCAGGCCGGCGTCGCACGCGGAGAACTAAGCGTCGCCTTGAGCGCGGAGGAAGCGCTCCGCGACGCTGACGTCGTCGTGACCGTGACCAGCGCGCGGGAGCCGGTGCTCCGGCATGCTTGGCTCAAGCCTGGAGCTCACCTCAACGCGGTCGGCGCCAGCACCCCGCAGGCGCGCGAGATCGACACCGCCACCGTGGCGGCGAGCGTGCTGTTCTGCGACAGCCGCGAGTCACTGCGCAACGAGGCCGGTGAGTTCCAGCTCGCGATTGCCGAAGGCAAGATCGCTGGCGAGGAGCACGTCCGCGCGGAGCTCGGCGAGGTGCTCGCGGGAACCGCAGCAGGGCGCCACGACGCCGGCGAACTGACGCTGTTCCGGTCGCTCGGCCTCGCCATCGAGGATCTCGCCGCAGCCCAGAGCGCCGTGGCGGCAGCGACGGCGCACGGCATCGGCACGGAGGTGGAGCTGTGATAGAGCTGGCGGCGATCGAAGCGGCGCGCGAGCGGATCAAGGGCACGGCCATCCGGACGCCACTGGTGCGCCTGCATGATCAGGATGCCCCGGCCGAGATCTACCTCAAGCTGGAAAACCTCCAGCCGATCAACTCGTTCAAGATCCGCGGTGCCACCAATGCGATCATGCTGGCCGCCGCGAGTGAACGGGCGAAGGGCCTCGTCACCGCGAGTGCCGGGAACATGGCCCAGGGAGTCGCGTGGGCGGCGCGCGCGCTCGGCGTTTCCGCCACGATCGTCGTGCCCGAGCACGCGCCCGAGGC
>Ga0070717_10003259_pt1 | contig 11607 bp, 9 predicted proteins | sample LARL113metaG_FD_71366 | JGI IMG/M metagenome (GOLD analysis project Ga0070717, IMG submission 71366) | Corn, switchgrass and miscanthus rhizosphere microbial communities from Kellogg Biological Station, Michigan, USA - LAR L11-3 metaG | ecosystem: Host-associated > Plants > Roots > Rhizosphere ...
TGGCACTTCGGACCAGGAAGCGGGCGGGAAGAAGGCGGTTCAGAGGCAACTGGCCGGCCGGGGCTCCGCCCGCGCCGTGCTTCCAGGCTCCGCCCTCATCACCCGTCCCGGCTTGCCATGAGGTAGGCAGGACGCTGGCACCCCGGCACCCATCGTCCAGGTCGTGGCCGACCTGGACGATGGGACCCCGCCGGCTGGCGTCGGCCAGCACGCCGGGGACAGCGCGGCGCGATTCCCCTGCCACCCCGAGGAGGGAAAGGTTGAAGTGTCGATACTTCAACGTCTCCAGAGGTGGGGATACGTTGAAGTTCTGACACTTCAACCTGACCCCGGACGCATCCGGGCCGGCAGCGGCACACCTGCGACCATCACATGACCCGGTTCACTCCCCGGCCTACATCCCGACGCCAGCGGCCCGGGTCCCGGCGCCCGCGAGCTCTGCGAGCGGGTGGTGGGTGGCCGCGGTGTCAGCCACGCCCTCCTCATGGCAAGCCGGGACGGGCTCTGGGGGCGGAGCCTGGAAGCACGCGGCGGGCGGAGTCCCGGCCGGTCAGCTGCCTCTGACGGGCCTTCATCGCGCCGGTCTCCAGGGCTGCCTTGTTCTTGGCGATCGGCCGGGCGCGTCTCGAGACGGGCGTCGTCGGGGCGTGGGAGTTCGGCGAAGGGGGGCTCCGCCGGGCTAGCATCCGCTTACCCGGGTTGCAAGTGGTCCTTCACTGTGCCGCTGCCGGCCAGGCCCTGCTGGTGTGCCTGGGCAGGGGCGCGTGAGGCGGGCGACAGCCCCGCTTGCCAACAAGCGGGGCAATAGACGGGCCGCGATACCCCCGCATGCCGGCAAGCGGGGATATCAACCCCCGCTCATGGTCCCCAGGGCCCGAAACGGAGAGCCGCTCGACCCTAGCTCACGGCCTTGACGCTAGCCCGCGACCTCGGACTCTTCGTCCTGCCCGAGTAACCGGGCCTGCAGGGCGAAGATGTCGTCCAGCACCCGGTCGATCCGCCGGCCCTCCAGCCGGTGGTCCGGGATCAGGCCGCCCGCGCCGAGGAGGTGCCGGAGGCGGAACGCCAGCGGGCCGTCCACCCGGACCTTGCCGTCGGCCAGCGCGTCCTCGAGCAGCTGGAGGCACCGGTCGAGCGCTCGCATCCGGGTCCGGTCCACCCCGCGTTGTGTACTCATCACGTGCCCAGCACCTCTACCCGGCCGTCGGCGCTCACCCGGACCCTGACGTAGGGCAGCGCGGGGAGCGCGTAGTTCTCCTTCGTGGACTGTCCGTCCACGTCGAAGGCGAGGTTGTGACACGGGCAGTTGAGCAGCTTCTTGTCCTCCTGCCAGATGAGCTCGCACGGGAAGTGCGTGCAGACCGACGACATCCCGGTCACCGTGTCGCCGCGACGCACCAGGAAGGCGCCGATCGCGCCGGCCGTCACCCGGTGAGGGATGCCGTCGGCGAGGTCGGCGACGTGCAGCCCGGTGTCCCACCAGCGGCTCAGCTCGGGCCGCGGCTCGATGGTGGGCCGCTTCGGCGCGGACTGGACGTGCGGCGGGGGCGTCGGCGCGGGCGCCCGTCTGGCGGCCACCAGGCCCTCCAGCTGCCCGGACAGCGGCGAGGCCACGGCGCCCCCGACCGCGCCGGCGGCCAGGCCCAGGCCGGCGGCCAGCGCGGCGCGCCGGTTGAGCACGCGCGGCGGCTCGCCCCGCTCCAGCAGACCGGTCAGCCGGCGCCGGAACGCGGACGTCATGCGTGGGTAGCCGTCTCTGACGCCCGCCAGCCGGGCCGCGACCTGGATCGCCTCGCGGTCGGCCGCGTCGGACGGCGTCGCCTTCAGGTGGCGGCCGGCCAGGGCGTCGCCGACGAGCCGGTCGAGGCGCTCGGCCGCCTTCCGCTCGTCCCGCTCACCCATTGCCCGCCACCCTGGCCGCCGCGCGCAGGGCGCGCAGCTGCATCACCTTGATACCACCCAGCGTCGTGCCCAGCTCCGCCGCCACCTCTTTCAGGGAGTAGCCGCGCAGGAAGCGGAGCTCCAGCAGCTTGCGGTAGTTGCTGGGGAGCTGGCTCAGGATCCGTTCCACCCGCTCGACCGACTCGCCGGCCGGCTCGGGCTGGTTGCTCTCGACCCAGGTGTCCTCGCGCAGCTCCTCCTCGGGCAGCCCGAATCGCGCGGACCAGAACGACGCGAGGGCCGACCGGGCCGTCGCGAAGAGATAGGAGCGGATGGCCCCCTGGCTGGCGCCCTCGCGCAGGCGCGGGATGGCTTTCAACGCGACCTGCTGGGTGAGGTCCTCGGCGTCGGCGCGGTTGCCGACGCGCGCGAAGATGTACGCGTAGACGAACTCGAGCTCCTCCAGGGCGACGTCCACGGGCGGAGCCGTGGAGGCGGGCAGCTCTACGACCTCAGCTGGCCTGTGTCCCAGCCGTCCGGGCCGTTCCTGCTCCAATCGTCACCCTCCTGCGCCACGATGTGATTGTCCTCCCGATCACATCGGAATTGATGCGTCCGACGATGGTCGGACGCACCACGTGGTACCAGGAGGGGTTACGCGCGCAGGGAGCGCGTCCCGAAGCGTCGCCAGGCCAGCCGGCCGACCCAGAAGGCGATCCCGGCGGCGACCAGCAGCGGCGCCGCCGTGCCGAGGACGAGGATGAGGCCGGCGAGCACGATCGTGATGTTGTGCAGCGCCTGCGAGGTGGCGGTCTGGAGGCCCCAGTCGTCGCGCGGCGGCGCGGCGGCCGCCTCCCGGATCGTCACGGCGACGGTGGCGAAGGCCGTCGAGTGGTCGAGGAAGTCGATCTGGCCCTTGAGCTGCTCGATCTGGCCGGTGATCTGCCCCAGCTGGTTCTGGATCTGGATGGTGTCATTGACGCTCCTCGCCTGCTGCATCAGGGCGAGCACCGCGTCGCGCTGGGCCTCGGCGTTGCGCAGCCGGGCCTGGAAGTCGACGTACTGCTGGCTGACGTCCGTGCCGGAGATGACGACGCTCTGCGCCGTGCCTTTGCCGCGCATCCCGTTCACGACCGACTCGAACCTGTCCGCCGGGACCTGGAACGTGACCTGGCCGGACCGCAGTGGCTGGCCCTGGTCGCTGGACTGCGCGTTCTGGCCGGAGATGTAGCCGCCGGCCGCCTCGGCGACGGCGATCACGTCGTCGAGCGCGCGGTCGAACCGGCCGTCGGCCACCTGGAGGACGATGGTGGCGTTGCGCTGGACGCGCGGACCCTCGGGGACCGTCGTGCCCGGGACGGTCGTGCCGGGCGCCGTCGAGGACGGGGCGGACCCGCTGGCTGGCGCCTTCGCCGCGGAGTCGGCCGGCGCCTGGGCGCCCACGCCGGCCCGCGTGGGCGCGCTCTGGACGGAGGCGGCGCTGGAGCCGGCGGCGCCGGCGCCGCACGCGGCGAGCGCCAGGACGGCCGCGGCGCCGCAGAGGACGAGGAGCTTGTGGCGAACCATGGGGTACGGAACGCCCACCGCCACCGGGGGTAACTGGACCGGGTAAAGGGTTCCCCCCGGCCGGCCCGAACCGGCACACTCAGGCGCATGGTGGACCGCGGACTCGAGGTGCTGCGCCAGGTGTTCCGCCTGGAGGGCTTCCGGCCCGGCCAGGCGCCGGTGGTCGAGGCCCAGCTCCAGGGCCGCGACGTTCTGGCCGTCGCGCCGACCGGCTCCGGCAAGAGCATCAGCTACTGGGTCCCCGCGGTCATGTCCGACGGCCTGACGCTCGTGGTGTCGCCGCTCATCGCGCTGATGAAGGACCAGGTGGACCGCCTCCGCGCGGCCGGCGTCGACGCCGCGTTCATCAACTCTACGCAGGAGCGGCCGGAGCAGGTGGCTGCACTCCAGGCGGCGGCGGCTGGGCGCCTGCGCCTCCTGTACGTGGCGCCCGAGCGCTTCTCCCGGCCGGGCTTCCTGGACCGCCTGGCGGAGCTCCGGATCACCCGATTCGTCGTGGACGAGGCGCACTGCATCTCGTCCTGGGGCCACGACTTCCGGCCCGAGTACCGCCAGCTGGGCCGGGCGCTGGCCGCGTGCGGACGGCCGCCGGTCGCGGCGTTCACGGCGACGGCCACGCCGCGCGTCCGCGAGGACGTCGTGCGCAGCATCGGGATGCGCGACCCGTTCGTGCTGGTCACGGGCTTCAACCGGCCCAACCTGCGCCTGGTCGCCCACCGCTGCCGGGGCGACGGCGGCAAGCGCGAGGCGCTGGTCGCGATGCTTGACCCGGGCGAGGGCCGGGCGCTGGTCTACACGGGCACGGTCGCCGTCGCCGAGGAGACCGCCGAGCTGCTCCGCCGGCGCGGACTGGCGGCGGCGCACTACCACGGGAAGATGGAGGATGGCGAGCGCCGGGGCGTCCAGGACCGGTTCGCGGCGGGCGCGATCCGCGTCGTGGTCGCCACCTCGGCATTCGGCATGGGCGTGGACGTGCCGGACGTCCGCCAGGTCGTGCACCTGCACGTGCCCGGCAGCCTGGAGGCCTACTACCAGGAGGCCGGACGGGCGGGGCGGGACGGCCAGCCGTCGCAGTGCATCCTGCTCTGGTCGCCGGCTGACCGCGACCTCCACGCGTTCTTCATCGAGCAGTCGTTCCCCGACGGCGACTCGGAGCCGAAGCGCAGCGCGTACGCGCGCCTGGGCCAGGTGCTCTCGTACGCGCAGCTGCGGACGTGCCGCCACGCGCGCATCGGCGACTACTTCGGCGAGGAGGGCGTGCCCCGGCGGTGCCAGGCCTGTGACAACTGCCTGTCCGAGCGGCCGCCCGACGAGCCGGTGGCGGACCAGGACGTGCGCAAAGCGCTGGCCGCGGCGGGCCGGTTCAACGGCCACATCGGCGCGGCCAACCTGGCCGCGATCCTGGGCGGCCGGCAGACCACGTGGACGCGGCGGAACCTCTGGGCGACCGAGCTGACCCACTTCGGCGCGCTGCGCTGGCCGGAGGACCGCCTCCGCGACCTCCTGCGCGAACTGGTCGAGACGGGCCTGCTGCAGCAGTCGTCGGGCGAGTACCCGGTGCTGGAGGTCACGCAGCAGGGCCGGATGGTCCTGGCCGGCCAGGCGCCGGCGGACGTGGCGCTGCCGGCGCCGGCGCAGATCCTGCGGGCCGGCCCGCGCGGCGGACTGGTGACCGCGGCGCCCGGTGCGGTGGCGGCGCCGGCGTCCGCGCCGGCCGACCCGGCGCTGGTCGAGCGGCTCCGCGCCTGGCGGCGCGAGGTGTCGGCGGCGGCGGGCGTGCCGGCCTACGTGGTGTTCCACGACCGCACGCTGGCGGAGATCGCGGGGCGGCGGCCGAGCAGCCTCGCGGAGCTCGGGCAGGTGCCCGGCGTGGGCCCGGCCAAGCTCGAGCGGTATGGCGCTCAGCTGCTCGGCCTCCTCGAGCAGTCCTGAGGGCCTGCCCCCCTACTGCATTCCAAAGGCTGCGCCTATGGGTCCTGAAGAACATGACCGGCTATTCCCTTCGCCAATGAGCGGCTATCCTGAGTAATTGCGCCGGTGGGGGTCACTGGCTGCGGACTGGTGAAGGGGGGGACCAGGTGGACAGAGACAGACGGGCGGATCGGGAATGAGAACGGCGGCGGCCGAGCTCGTGACGATGCTGCAGGACGAGGGCATCAGTCACCTGTTCGTGAACCCCGGCATGCACACGGCCGCGCTCCGGGACGCGCTCGCCGATGCCGAGGCCGCCGGCCTGCCGCATCCCCAGCCGGTCCTCTGCGTCCACGAGCACGTCGCCCTCTCCGCCGCGCACGGCCACCACCTCGTCACCGACGCCCCGCAGGCCGTGATGGTGCACGTCGAGAACGGGCACCTGAAGCTGGAGGCGGTCGCCGAGCACGCGCAGCGGAGCCGCATCCCCGTGACCGTGTTCTACGGCAACGGCGGCGGCTGGATCGGCACGCTCCCCGAGCTGCCACCGACGCCCCCGCAGCTCGCCTCCGAGCCCGGCCTGCTGGCCTCGACGAGCAAGTGGGCCGCCGACCTCATGCGCGCGGGCGACCCCGGCCTGCTGGTGCGCCGGGCGCTGCAGATCGCGCGCACGGAGCCGGCCGGCCTGACCCGGGTGGCGTTACCGGTCGAGCAGTTGGGCATGCCGGCGGGACCGCCCTCGCGGCGCCTGCCCCCGCCCCGGCCGCCGGCCCCCGACCTGGGGGCGCTGGACGAGATGGCCGCGCTGCTCGCGACGGCCGAGTGGCCGCTCATCATCGCCGGCAAGGTGGGACGGCACGTCGGCTCCGTCCAGCACCTCGCCCGGCTGGCCGAGGCGCTCGGCGCGCCCGTCATCGACATCCGCAACAACGTCAACCTGCCGCCGGGCCACCCGCTCAACGCCGGACGGGACGCCCACGACCTCCTGGAGCGGGCGGACGCGATCCTCCTCCTGGACGTGGACGTCCCGTGCGTGCCGGGGATGGGGCCGTTCCCCAAGCGGGCGTGGCTCCTCCAGATCGACATGGACTGCGTCAAGGCGGACTGGCCGGGCTGGAACTACCCGGTCGAGGTCGCGATCACGGGCGACACCGAGCTCGCCCTGCCCCAGCTGCTGACCCTGCTCGGCGACCGGCTCCACATGCGCCGTCGGCGCGTCCAGGATCGGCGGACCCGGGTCGAGCGCTCCCTGCGCGCGATCCACGAGTCGTGGCACGACCGGGCGGCGTCGCGGATGCCGGAGGACCGGGCCGACGCGATCGTGGCCGAGCTCGACCGCTGGCTGCCCGAGGACGCGATCGTCATCGAGGAGGTCATCCTCGGCTGTGGCAGCACGATCCGCCAGCTCCACCGGCAGCCGGGCCACCTGTTCCGGGGCCGGGCGTCGAGCCCGGGCTGGTCGATCGACGCCGCGCTGGGCGCGCAGCTGGGCCGGCCGGCCCAGCCGGTGGTGGCGCTGTGCGACCACGAGGCGTTCGCCTCGGCGCTGCCGAGCGCGGCGTTCTGGTCCGCCCACCGCGCCGGCGCCCCGTTCCTGACGGTCGTGCTGAACCGCCGCGACGCGCGCGCGCCGGGGGCCAGTCCCGAGCAGGACGTGGCGGCCATCGCCAGGGCCAGCGGCGCCGACGTCGCGGTCGTGAGCAGCCCCGGCCAGGTGGCGGAGACGATGGAACGCCTGCTCGCGGTGACCCGGGACGGCGTCTGCACAGTCATGGACGTGCGGCTGCCGGCGATCTCCCAGTCGAACGAGGAGGTCCGGCCCAGCCGCCGCCGCAACCCGCTGACGACGGCCTCGACGGTCACGAAGCGCCAGCTCGCCTGACCGCGACCGGCCCTAGTGCTCCCGCGGCGGCACCGGCCACCCGAGCCGGATGAGCTGGATCGCCAGCGCCGCGGCCGCCTCTGACGCCACACCCTTCCAGAGGTCGCGCTCCTCGCTCGGCGTCGGCTGACCAGCCGCGACCGGATCCGTGCGCGGCGTGTCGGAGATCCCTCGCACCATGGCGAAGTTGACGCGCAGCCCGTGCTCATGAGCGTCGTCGATCGCCTCGGCGGCGCCCAGGCCCTCCATCTCCACGCCCCGCAGGTGCGGCCAGGCCGCCAGCACCGCCTGGAACATGGGATCGGACAGGTCGTCCACGACCTCGTTGCCCGACGCGACGGTGCCGACGTGGATCCGCGGCGGCGTGACGTCGAGCTCGCCGCGCCGGATGAGACCCGCGTACCAGCGCGGGTGGCGGATCGGCATCGTGGTCGCGGCCGTCGTGATCGCCGCGTCGGTGCGATACGTCCAGTTGTGGCGGGGCTGGAAGCCGCCGTCCAGCTTGCCGTACACGTACCCGCAGATGACGTCGGACACCACCACGTCTCCCTTGCGGACGTCGCCGACGCCTCCCGCGATGCCGATCAGGAGGACGTAGCTGGGGCGAAACACCTGCACGGTCTCGCGGACCGCGAGCAGGCCGCCGCTGGTGCCCTGGCGGCCCGTGATCCCCAGCACCACGCGGTAGGTGCGGTGACGGGCCGGGGAGGAGATCTCGCCGAGCTCCCATGAGTATCGGTTCGGGTGCTCGGCCGTGCCGAGCGCCGGCCGGCTCCCGCCCATGTGGCGAAGGACGGCCTCGTACTCCACGTCGAGCACCGTGATCAGCGCCACGTCCACGACCGGATTCGACGTCGTGGTCCAGGCCGGGCTCCCGGCCTCTGTCGACGGCGACGACTCGGTCAGGAAGTCGTCGATGTCCTGGATGACCCTGGCGATCTTGTCGTCGCGGGCCAGGCCGGCGAGGAGGCCGCCCTGCACCTCCCGGAGCGGCCCGCCGCAGTCCTTGGGGTCGTCGAGGAAGAAGGGGTGGATGCTCAGCATCCCCGTCTCCTGCAGCTTCGACGCGATGTCGAACTCCGCCCTGCACCAGGGGCTGTCCCAGTAGGCCTTCGTGACCAGGGGCACGAAGAGCCGGCTGGACGACAGCTTCTCCCAGAGCCGCGCGGACCAGTCGCTGCCGATCTCGATGGTGTTCCGGTAGACGTAGTGGAAGAACGGGATGTTCCTGATGTCGAGCAGCCGGCTGAGGTCTCGGGCCAGCTCGTTCTCCGGCGCGGCGTTGCTGACGAAGACCGAGCCGTCGATCGTTCGACCCAGGCTGGCGAAGTAGCCGGTGCCCTCGTCCAGCGTCCGGAACTGCCTCCTCGGTCCCTGGAGCTTGGCGACCTCGGCCTCCAGCTGCGTCACGAGCTGCTGCTCGGTGCTCCACCGCATCATCAGCTCGCCCTCGTTGGCCACCGCCTCGATCGCGCGTCCCCAGAGCACCGGCGCCAGGCGGGCCTCGGCGTGCCTGACCCGCGATTCGTGCGCCAGCCGCACCATCGGGACGAAACGGCCGACGAGCATCGGATGGATCCAGTCCGGTATCTCCTCCGCGCCGACGTCGATGACGAGGAAGTCGTGCAGGTCCGCCTGCATGGCCAGGTCGAACGCGTTCGTCTGCTGGTACGGCACGTCCGCGACGCCGTAGCCGGCCGCCTGGAGCAGCCGGACGACGGCACCGCGAGCCGGTTCGTACGCGCCGCCAGGGGGGAGGATGAGGCCCACGGAGCCCAGAGCCCGGATCGACCGCTGCGAGTCCGGACGGCTCCTGACCTTGAACTCTTCGATCGCGCGCCGCACGTCGATCCTGGAGACGTCGGGAAGATCGTCGCGCTCGAACATGCACCGGTGCTCCGCCTCGAAGAAGCGCCCGGCCACCCCGGACTCGACGAAGACGAGGCGGGGCTTCTGGGCCTGGACGGCGAGCCCGTACTCGTACACGACGAACGGTGACGTCCGGTACGTCGGCTGCTCGGGGCGGAACGGCGCCACGCCGACGAAGCACGCGCTCTGCTTCATCATCAGCTCGAGCTGGGCGAGGGCCAGTCGTTCGGACTTCGGGTCGACCGTGAACGCGAACCCGTTGCCCCAGAACAGCCGGTGGAAATGCAGGTTGACGTTGCGATCCCCCGGCCGATAGCTGTGGCTGAGGTAGGTGGGGATCGGCGACCGTATCGTGGTCCGTTTGGCCGCGGGCTGGTTCGTCATCTCATCCCGGCTGCCTGGTACCGACCGGACGGCAGCGCTGCGTTGCCATGCTAATCATGTCTCCTCCTCATCGTTGTGGGCGGAGCAGTGCGGGCTGGAGCCGTTCTCGGCGGATGCGCGCGTGCATCGGCGTCATCCGTCGAGCCGCTCGTGGCGGGAGATCGGTCGTTTCCGTGCTGCCATGCGTCGCGGGAGCGTGCTGCTGCCGCCTGGCCTGAGTCAAGCACGCACGTCTTCGAGGCCTCAATGGGCAAAGCGCCCAGGGCGAACCGTGCCGCGCCCAGGGCGTGGCCACCGCCGGGCCGCCCGGGTTGGCCGGATCCACGGCGGGGCACTGCGGATCGGTAGAATGGCCCCCCGGGTCTGCCGGCCCGTCGAACCATGACTTCATTCACGAACTCCAGCTCTTACCTGCTGACGTCCGAGTCCGTCACCGAGGGCCATCCCGACAAGGTCTGCGACCAGGTCTCGGACGCGATCCTCGACGCGATGCTCGCCCAGGACGCGACGGCTCGCGTGGCCTGCGAGACGGCCGTGACGAAGGACTTCCTCGCCGTGATCGGCGAGGTGACCACGACCGCCGAGGTCCCCATCGAGCAGACGATCCGCGACACGCTGCGCGAGATCGGCTACGTGGACGAGGGCACCGGGTTCGACCCGGACCACGCCCTGATCAGCGTGTACCTGAAGGAGCAGTCGCCCGACATCGCGGCCGGCGTGAACCGGTCGCTGGAGGCGCGGACGCTGTCGCAGAGCGAGGTGTTCGAGCTCCAGGGCGCGGGCGACCAGGGCATGATGATCGGCTTCGCCTGCAACGAGACGCCCGAGCTGATGCCGCTCACGATCTCGCTGGCCCACCGCCTGACGCGGCGGCTGGCGGCCGTGCGCAAGTCGGGCGAGCTGCCCTGGCTGCTGCCGGACGGCAAGTCGCAGGTGACCGTCGAGTACGCGTACGGGAAGCCGAAGCGCATCGAGGCGGTCGTGATCTCGACGCATCATCGCCCGGGCGTGACGAACGCGGACATCGAGGAGGGCGTGCGGCGCCTCGTGATCGACGCCGTGATCCCGGGCGAGCTCGTGGACGCCGGGACCAAGGTGCTGGTCAACCCGAGCGGCCGGTTCGAGCTGGGCGGTCCGGCGGCCGACGCCGGCCTGACCGGGCGCAAGATCATCGTGGACACGTACGGCGGCGTCGCCCGCCACGGCGGTGGCGCGTTCAGCGGCAAGGACCCGTCCAAGGTGGACCGGTCGGCCGCCTACGCGGCCCGGCACGTGGCCCGGAACCTGGTCGCCGCGGGCCTGGCGGACCGCTGCGAGGCACAGGTCTCGTACGCGATCGGGCGCGCCCAGCCGACGTCGATCGCGGTCGAGACGTTCGGCACGGGCCGGGTCGGCGACGAGGAGCTGATGCGCCTGGTGCGCGAGCACTTCGACCTGCGCCCGGCGGCGATCATCCACCACCTGGAGCTGCGCCAGCCGATCTACCGCCCGACGGCGGCCTACGGCCACTTCGGCCGCGACGACCTGGACCTCCCGTGGGAGCGGGCGAACCGCGCCGAGGCCCTGTGGGAGTCGGTGCCGGGCCTCCCCCCGCGTCCGATCGTCGGGGACTAGATCCGGGCCCACCCGGGGCGGCGCCCGGCTGGCAAGGTCGTTCCTAGACCAGCTCCAGCGCCGCCCCGCAGTTGGGGCACTCCTCGCCGGGGAAGACCGAGACCAGCGTCTCGCAGATCGGGCAGAGGACGTCCATCGACAGTACGGCCGACTCCTCCTGCTCCTCGTCTTCCTGCATCGCCTCGGGAACGGCGCCCAGGTCGATCGCCGGAGCGCCGCAGTTCAGGCACAGATAGCCGGGCTGCACGAGGCGGTGTCCCTGGTACTCGCCCCCCGAGTCCACCTCGACCTCCGCGAACAGCGCCCGGAACAGCGTCCCGCCGCAGCGGAGGGAGCAAACGAGCCACATGCGCCCAGCGTAGCGAGATGGCACACTTGCCTACGTGCGCGGGTTCCTCGCCGGCATGTTCCTGCTCGTGTTCGTGATCGTGAGCGCGCTCTCGCTCCGCCCCGGCGGCTTCCGCAACCAGCTGCGCAACATCGCCCGCCGGTTCAAGCTG
>Ga0070717_10003260_pt1 | contig 11606 bp, 11 predicted proteins | sample LARL113metaG_FD_71366 | JGI IMG/M metagenome (GOLD analysis project Ga0070717, IMG submission 71366) | Corn, switchgrass and miscanthus rhizosphere microbial communities from Kellogg Biological Station, Michigan, USA - LAR L11-3 metaG | ecosystem: Host-associated > Plants > Roots > Rhizosphere ...
CCGCGGGCGCTGGAACAGCCGGCGCAGCACCCGGTGGCGAACCTGGGACCGTCGAGGGAGAGTACCGCGAAGTCTAGTGCGGCAGAAGGAAGTGCGACATGCTTATCACCACAGCACATCTCTTCGCTCTGCACGAGCTTGCGGAAGGTCGGGCTGCGGGCTACACTGTGCGTACGCTGCCAGAGGATGACTCGCAGGAACCCGTCTATCGCGAACTTGAACTGCAAGGGTTGTTGCTGCTCGCGGCCCCGCGGGCATACCAGCTCACCTCTGCAGGTCGAGAGGCCCTTGGCTTGCTCGAAGCCATGCGCGAAGCAGCGCTGCTTCCTCCACTTGACAGCCTCAAGAAGGACTGGCGCTTTCTTGGCTCCGATATCCTGGCCGCGCTGCAGGCGGCACAGCGCAAGAAGGGACGGGTCGGTCCTCGAACAGCACAGATGTTGAGCGCTCGCGGGTTGACTGAGAACGTTCACGACCCACTGGAAAATCGCTCCTACCTACGCCTGAATCACTATGGCGAAGCATGGGGAGACTTTGCCAGGCGTTACCGACCACGATTGGAAATCGATGGCAATCTGGCCAATTCCATACATCACATGCATCCGGGTTATACTGGCAGGCCTGGCCTGGATATGTCACCCGAGCATATAGCCCTGCTTGAAGCGATGGATCTGCTCACCTGGTCAGTGCCAGAAAGAACCGTGTATGCATTGACAGCACTGGGACAGGTTGTGTACGAGGCGCTGCGCAAAGGAGGGGGATATGTCCCACTTGATGTCGTACTCGATAAATCGATCCTGGAGGTGCTGGCGAGGCTTTTAGAGCGGGGAAGCGCGGCTCTCACGCCTGAGCAACTGGCGAACCTGCAGATGCTGGGCTATGTGGAGCTTGACGGGACGGTAAGTGCGGCAGGGCATGCAGCGATGCGCGCGTATGCCCTGCTGCAGCGGGAGAGCCCAGAGCAGATCCGCGCCTTTGCGATTACTGAGGCTGAGGTCGAGCTTTTGGCAACCGTACAGCAGCTTGCCGAATCCGCTGATGCTTCTCATGGCTCTCAGCTGCACCCCGATAAAAAGGCACTGCACCGGGTACTGGTTGATCGGATGGTCAAACGCTACCAGGACTTCATAGGTCACTATGGAAGGACCGTGAAAGAGCGGTCGGCCAAAAAGCGCCAGGCAGTAGCGCTGCTTGAGCAGATGAAGGATCATGACGAATGGTTCAATACGTTCTGGGATCTGGAGGAATTGCTGGTGAGCCTGGAGGCCTTTGATCTGCTGCGCGCTGAAGGTGAAGAGACAAGGACCGTGTACCGCTTGACTCCCAATGGTCACAAGATCGTGGCGGAGCAAGGGAATTCTCCGCGAGCTATTACTGCGACCGCTGTCAAAGTCCTGACCACCGCTGTCACCCGCCTGCATGCCCCCGCGGACGCATGGGTAGAGCAGGCACGAGAGGAAGGGCTGATAGGCACAGGGGGAGTCAGCAGGTCCGGTCATCTCTATGCCGAGCTCGCTGAGCACAGCGTGCGCATACCCGCGTTAACGCGAGAGGAAGCCGAAGTGCTAGAGCATCTGCCTGAAACAGAGAGAGAGATGCCCACTGCTGCTGCGGGTGAACAGCCCTCGTTCGCTGAGGAAAAGCAAGAGTGGGCATTGGAGAAGCTGGAAGCGCGTGGGCTGATTGAGCGACTGGTCGATGGTCAGATCGTGCGTACAGGGGCGGGTCAGCTGTTGACAAAGGCCGTGAGCGGCGCCAGGCATCTGGGGAACCCGGTAACGCCGGCCATCGTCCGGTTGCTCGCGGCGATTCGGCAGGTGGGAACGCTCTACGTCAAGGAACGCAAAGTGCGCATTCAGCCCCAGCAGTGGGTAGAAGTGGAGCGTCTGACGGGCCTGGGACCACAAGAGTTCAAGGAAGCCGTCCAGGTCGCACGCGTGGGGCAGTACATCGGGGAGGCGAATATCACTGAGGCCGGTTTGGATCTCCTGGCGGTTCTGGAACGACTCAAGAGCAAGCCAGCCTATAGTGTTGCTGAACAGGAGCAACCATGGATGAGCAGCACGTGACACACATTGTGCTCCAGCAGTGCCGCTCTTCCTCATTCTATAGCGAGCGGGAGACGGCAGCGGCGAGCCACCTGGGTATTGGCACGATTCGCCATCTACGTGCAGTGGGCCTAATCGAGGGGGAAGAGACCGGTGGGGAACTGCGCTATAGCGAGGAAGAGGTGACACAACTGCGGCGAATCCGCCGGTTGCAACGCGACCTGGGCGTCAACCTGGCGGGAGTCGAAGTGATCGTCCGCCTGCTCAAGCACCTGGAAGCCGCACACCAGGAACTGGAACGAGAGAGGAAGAGCAATGAACATTGAGCACTTTACTGAGAAAGCGCGTGAGGCCATCAGTGATGCAGCCCAGCTAGCCAGGCAGCACAATCATGCTCAGGTCGAGGTCGAGCATCTGCTTGCTGCCCTGCTTGCCCAGGAAGGCGGCGTGGTGCAGCAGGTGATTGCGAAGGCCGGCGGCAACCTTGCAGCAGCACAGCGTATCGTCAACGATGAACTCGAGCGCTTGCCACAGGTCTATGGTGGCAGTGAGCCGGGCATTTCGCCTCGCCTACGCAAAGTGCTGGAAGATGCCTGGCGCGAGATGGCCGCCTTTCATGATGAGTACCTGAGCGTGGAGCACGTGCTGCTGGCCATGTTCGCTGTCAACGATGGAGCAGTCCCGCGTGCATTGAGAGCGGCAGGACTCACGCGTGACAACGTGTTGCAGGCCCTCACCTCCATTCGCGGCGCGCAGCGGGTGACCGACCAGAATCCCGAGGGCAAATACCAGGCGCTCGAAAAATATGGCCGCAACCTCACGGGACTCGCGGCGCAAGGCAAGCTCGACCCGGTGATCGGGCGCGACGAGGAGATTCGGCGCGTCATCCAGGTCTTGAGTCGCCGTACCAAGAACAACCCGGTCTTGATTGGCGAGCCGGGCGTCGGAAAAACCGCCATTGTCGAGGGCCTGGCCCAGCGCATCGTACGTGGTGATGTGCCCAAGACCCTGAAAGACAAGCAGGTGATCGCGCTTGATCTCGGTGCGCTGGTTGCAGGAGCCAAGTATCGCGGCGAATTCGAGGAACGCTTGAAGGCCGTGCTGAAAGAAGTGACCAACTCGGAGGGCAACATCATCCTCTTTATTGATGAATTGCATACGCTGGTCGGAGCGGGCGCAGCGGAAGGCGCAATGGATGCCTCCAACATGCTCAAACCTATGCTGGCGCGTGGCGAACTGCACTGTATCGGCGCAACAACCCTGGACGAGTACCGCAAGCGTATCGAGAAGGATGCCGCGCTAGAGCGCCGCTTCCAGCCGATCATGGTCGAGCAGCCCTCGGTCGAGGACACGATCAGCATCCTGCGTGGATTGAAGCAGCGGTACGAAGTGCACCATGGCGTGCGAATTACGGATGGCGCACTCGTTGCTGCTGCCGTCCTCTCCAACCGCTACATCACTGATCGCTTCTTGCCCGACAAGGCCATCGACCTGGTAGACGAAGCGGCCAGCCGCAGGCGTGTGGAGCTAGACAGCACACCGAGCGAGATCGATGCGCTCGATCGCCGCATCCGCCAGTTGCAGGTGGAACTGGAGGCGCTGAAAAAGGAGACAGATCCCGCCAGCCGCGAGCGACGTGCCAAAGTCGAGCAGGAGCTTGCGAACCTCTCCGAGCAATTGCGCGCCATGCAGCTGGCGCTGGAGAGCGAACGCGAACCCGTCGAGGAGATTCGCCGCCTGAAGCAAGAGCTGGAGCAGGCCCAGGTAGCGCTGGAGAAGGCCGAACGCGCGTATAACTATGAGGAAATGGCGCGCCTGCGCTACGGAACCATTCCGAAGCTGGAGGAGCGTATTCATGAGATGGAGTCGAAGCTGACGAGCACTCGGGGTGCGCGCATGCTCAAGGAAGAAGTCGATGCCGAGGATATTGCGGAGATCGTTTCCAAGTGGACCCATATCCCTGTCTCGAAGCTCATGGAGGGGGAGGTGCAGAAGTTGCTGACGATGGAGGATCGGCTGCGCCAGCGCGTCGTTGGGCAAGACCAGGCCGTGCAAGCGGTCTCCGATGCCATTCGTCGTGCGCGCGCTGGACTGCAAGACCCCAATCGCCCCCTGGCCAGCTTCATGTTCCTGGGGCCAACCGGTGTGGGGAAGACGGAGTTGGCACGCGCCCTGGCTGAATTCTTGTTCGACGATGAGCGGGCACTCATTCGGATCGACATGTCCGAGTACATGGAGAGGCACAGCGTCTCGCGCTTGATCGGGGCTCCTCCCGGCTACGTCGGCTACGAAGAGGGGGGGCAGCTGACCGAGGCCGTCCGGCGGCGGCCCTACAGCGTCGTGCTCTTCGACGAAATCGAAAAAGCGGCGCCGGAAGTATTTAACGTCCTGCTGCAACTGCTTGATGACGGTCGGTTGACCGATGGGCAGGGGCGCACCGTCGATTTCAAAAATACCGTCATCATTATGACCAGCAATGTAGGAACGAGCTGGTTGCACGAGTTCGACGGCATGCATGAGGACGAGATCCAGCGCCTGGTTCGTCAGCGCTTGCGGGAAGAGGGCTTCCGTCCGGAGTTTATCAACCGCATCGATGAGATCATCGTCTTCCATCAAATCACGCGTGAGCAGTTGAAGGACATTGTGGACATCCAGATCAATCGCCTGCGCCCTCGCCTGGCCGAGCGGCACATCACGCTGCAACTCACCAATGCTGCACGGAATCTGCTGGCAGAGATGGGCTTCGACCCGCAGTTTGGAGCACGCCCCCTCAAGCGCGTCATTCAGCAGGAAGTCGAGAACCGCGTCGCCCGTGGCATTCTCGATGGCACCATTCGCGATGGCGATACGGTCGAGATCGACGCGCAGGACGGCAAGCTCGTCATGGTGCCCATAAGAGAGCAGGCGCAGGAAGAAGCCCATGCAAACCGATGAAGAGAGCAGAAAGGAGCAACCCTGGAGGACCGAACCCGAGATTGAGCTAGCACGCCAGGAACACCTGCGCCGCTGTCTTGCGACGACTCCTGACATCACACGAGGTATCTATCCTTTCAAGGGGATGAAACTGAATCGTGCCGATGTCGAGTGGCTCCTGGCAACACACGCAAACGGACATGGTCCCAGAGTGGGCAGCGACGAGCAGCAGCGCCAGGGGCTGGACCTGCGGGGTGCGGACCTGCGTGATGCAGACCTGCATGCCCTTCCGCTGGCGCGCCTGCGCGGGAGCCTCACCCGCACAGAGTGGGAGGAGGCCACGGCACACCAACGCGCTGCCGCAGCCGTCCTGCTCACGGGAGCCGATCTGAGCGAGGCCCACCTGGAGGAGGCTGAACTCATGGGGGCTCACCTGGAAAAAGCGGCGCTGCACGAAGCGCACCTGGAGCAAGCCGACCTCGCCAGGGCCCGCCTGGAGCGAGCATTCCTGGCCAGGGCGCATCTGAGGGGAGCCGACCTCAGTGAAGCGCACCTGGAGCAAGCCGACCTGAGCGAGGTGCGGATGCCTGGTGCTACCCTCAGAGGGTCCCACCTGGAGCAAGCCTATCTCAATGGAGCGCACGGAGAGAAGGCCGACCTGAGCAGGGCCCGCCTGGAGCAAGGCTACCTGAGCGAGGCGCATCTCGAGCAAGCGAACCTGAGCGAAGCGCACCTGGAAGAAGGCTATCTCAGCGGGGCCTATCTGCAGGGGGCCGACCTGAGCGGGGCCCACCTGGAGGGGGCGTACCTTAACGAGGCCCACCTGGAGGACACCTCTCTGTACAAGGTGCACCTGGAGCGCACGTTCCTCTACAAGGCCCACCTGGAGGGGGCCAGGCTCAGCAGAACAGGGGTGGAGGAAGCGCTGCTGAAAAAAACTATGGCAAGTGGTGAGCAGCACATCGGTCCGTCGCTGGCAGACGCACAATGGGGCAACGTCAATCTCGCGGTGGTCAAGTGGTCGGAGGTGGACATGCTTGGGGATGAGTACGAGGCGCGACAGACGACACGGGCTGGGAAGAGCAAAAACAGCGTGAGCCGGTTGGAGGAATATGAGGCAGCGGTGCGGGCCAATCGCCAACTCGCCGTCGCATTGCGGGCACAGGGACTCGATGAGGAGGCGGCGCGCTTTGCCTATCGGGCGCAGCTCCTGCAGCGCATCGTTTTGCGGCGGCAAGGCAAGTTCGGATCGTATCTTTTATCTCTCTTGCTCGATCTGCTAGCAGGGTATGGCTATCGGCCAGGCAGGAGTCTGATGGTCTATCTCCTCGTGATCTTCGCTTTCATGGGTCTCTACCTGCTCAATGCCCATGGGGCAGCAATGCATCTGAGTTGGGATGAAGCGCTGGTCTTGAGCGTGAGCAGCTTTCACGGGCGTGGCTTCTTTCTCCAGAACGCGGCATTAGGGGATCCCTTTGTTCGGCTGGCTGCCGCAGAGGCGGTACTGGGCCTGCTGATCGAGATCAGCTTTATTGCAACCTTCACCCAGCGTTTCTTTGGCAGGTGAGGGAGGAAAAGGATCACAGCAAGGAGTGGCCATATGCCGACTGAAGAAAGTATGGGAAGGAGGGAAAAACATGCCAGAACACACATTTACTTTTGAGCAGATTCGCCATCAAGCGCAAGAAAATGCACTCGCTTATCTGTTGGCCTCAGTGTTGTACTTCAAGGAGCAAAATCACTCTCCTCACCAGTTCATGGCTGCTGTTGGTCACACACTTGCACCTGGATGGAAAGATCTCAAGGGTCATGGACACGCTTGCCTTGCATATCGTCTCACTTGGTGGTACCCTCGTGGCAACGGCAGGGAATGACGCTGTTGCATATGCGACATTTGCCCATCTGCCATCTTCTGACGTCTTGAAGTCCTTTGGCCTGACCAGGAATGAGGCTGATGCTATCTGGGATATCTTTAAGCCAATTGCTACATCTCTCAAACTGGAAGACGAATGGTCCCGCGAACAAGACCAGATAACGCTCAAGCTCTCACGCTTTGGATCACCTAACGCCTAATACCGGTTGTGTTGCAAAAAATTTTGAGGGATCGCAACAACCTTCTTATCTAGCCGAGGCTTGGTCATAAATAGGAAGCCAAGCTGGAGACTTGCCCCAGCAAGGCGTTGCTCCTATCATTGTGGTAGTCAACTGCTACAACGAGAGGAGACAACTCTATGGTATCCCAAGACTCACTCCTTGTCACGTTAGTCAAACTGGTAGACCGTCTGCCGATGCCCGCGCTTGCAGCAAAACGAGGGCGTGGGCATCCGAAAGTGTACTCGGAACGCTTGTTCTTAAAGGCGTTAGTGATTATGATTGTCCGTCACCTGCATAAGATCAATGAACTGCTCAGCGTGCTAGCGCAACCGACTGCTGAGATGGCGACGCTGCGCGCGTTGTTGCATGAACAGGGAAGCTTTCCTACGCGCCGTACCTGGGAACGACGCTTGAAAGCGATCCCACAGACCCTGCCTGCTCAAATCGGCTGCTTGGGCCGCCATTTGGTAGAGCTGATCCACCCTTGGGCCAGCGCTGGCCGAGCCGTGGCCATCGATAGTACGAGCCTGCGCCCGCTCTGTTGCGCGAGGTTCCCGCCGAAGTCCGCTTCATCCTGGGAGATCGCCATTACAACACGCCAGATCTGCATGAGGACTGTGCGCAAGCCGATCGGCTGTTAGTGACCACCAGGTATGGACGCTACCCGCATACCGATGATGGCGTAGAAGTCCGACGGGTCTTTCATAAACTGCGGTCCATCGCGATGGAAAATTTTAATGAGCATTTCAAAGGGATCTTTGATGGGCATGGACAAGTTCCCACCAAGGGCCTCATTGCCACCCAACGCTTTGCGTTAGGGGCCATCTTTGTCTATCAACTCGCCTTACTATACCGCTTTGAGCACGACTTAGAACTCTGTGTCGGCCTCAAAGCTTTTCTCAAGGCGGCCTGATGATTTATGACCAGGCCTCATCTAGCCCAGATACCAATGGATGAGCTGAACGGCCATTGCTCCCTCGCCGACGCTGGGGGCGACGCGCTTGATGGAGCCGTGCCGCACATCGCCTGCGGCGAAGATACCGGGGATGCTGGTCTCAAGGAAGAAAGGATCGCGGTCAAGCGGCCAGCCCGTCGGCGGCTGTCCCTCGTGCACCAGGTCGGGGCCGGTGAGAATGAAGCCCTTCTCGTCGCCATTCACTACACCTTTCAGCCAGCTTGTATGCGGCTCCGCGCCAATGAAGATGAACAGCGAAGTCGCCGGGAGCGTCTTTTCCTCGTGCGTTTTGTCATTGGCGATCGTGATGCTTTCTAGATGGCTCTTGCCTTGCACCGCTACGACGCGCGTGCACGTCTTGACCTCGATATTATGCGTGTGCTCAATTTGATCGATGAGATATTTGGACATGTCTTTTGCGAGTGACTCGCCGCGCACCAGCATCGTCACCTGGCGAGCATACTTCGCGAAGTACATGGCAGCCTGTCCGGCGGAGTTCGCCCCGCCAACAATGAACACCTCCTCATTGCTACAGGACATCGCCTCGGCTATCGAGGAACCACAATAGACGCCTGCACCGGTCAGGGCATCTATGCCAGGCACATCCAGTCTGCGGTAAGAAACGCCGCAGGCGAGCAAGAGGGTGTGGCAGCGCAGCTCGGAGCCGTCCGCCAGGTACACACACCGGTACTGGCCATCTACCTTGACCTCCACCGCCTCTTGCGGGGTGACGATCTCCGCGCCAAAACGCTCTGCCTGCGTCACAGCACGACGCGCCAGTTCCCCCCCGCTCACTCCTGCCGGAAAGCCCAGGTAGTTCTCGATACGCGAACTCGTTCCCGCCTGCCCACCCGGGGCCTCCCGCTCCACGAGCAAGGTGCGTAGTCCCTCGGAGGCGCCATAGACTCCCGCCGCCAGTCCTGCCGGACCGGAGCCGACGACGATCAGGTCGTAAAAGGGCTTTTCTGCGTGCGTTTTGAGGTTGATCTTCTCGGCAATCTGGAGCAGCGTCGGGTTCACCAGGTAGGAACCGTCGGGGAAAATCACCACAGGCAGTTGCCTGGTGTCTAACCCCAACTGCTCGAGCAAGTGGGTTGCCTCGTTGCTCTTTTCAACGTCCAGCCATTGAGAGGGCACCTGGTTGCGGGCCAGAAAGTCCCCGATCTCGTGCCTTCTGGGCGACCAGCGATGGTCGATTACCCGCACGGTTGGCAACGGCGGTTGGTACGAGGCCAGCCAGTCCTCCAGTACATCATCCAATGGCGGGTAGAGGCGCTCCTCCGGGGGATCCCAGGGCTTCATCAGGTAGTAATCAATGCACGCGGTAGCGGTATTGATAGCCTGAATAGCAGCGTGAGTATCCGCGTAGGTGATCAACAAGACCCGTTTGGCCGCCGGGTACAGGTCTCGCGCCGCTTTCAGCAACTCCGAGCCGTTCATCTCAGGCATCTGCTCATCGGCCAGCAAGAGCGCCACTGGCTCGTTGTGCAAGCTCATTTGCTTCAACTGATTCAGCGCCTGCCGCCCCGCATCGGCTTCGATGATGCGAAAGCGGTCGCTATAGTGCTGTTCCAGGTCATGCTTGAGTTTATGCAGGTCCTGGGGGAAAGCAGCTACGATCACAATTGCAGGTCTGGTCATAGATTCCTTATCCCTAATAGGGGTGGGAGCGGCGGATGCTGTGGGGAGGGGGCGCTTACATCGCCCTCGCTAGAGACAATCAGCGAGCGGTTGCGCCTGGCTGATTTGGGCTGGAGTGACGACGGCTTCTCTCAGATTCGCTCCACACAGATCGGCTCTCTTCAAATTGGCATCCAGCAGGAGAGCGCCACAGAGGTCAGCATCACGAAGAGCGGCATCGCTGAGATCGGCCCTGCTCAGGTCTGCGTAACTCAGGTTTGCTCGTACCAGGTTCGCATTGCTCAGATTTGCTTCCTGCAGGTAAGCCCCGCTTAAACCGGCTCCCCAGAGATCCGCACCGCTCAGGTTTGCACCACGCAGGTCCGCACGGAAGAGATTGATGCCACCAAGATTCGTCTCACTTAAATCCGCTCTACTCAGGTCTATGGCCTCCTCTGGATGCTCCTGCCTGAACAGATTCCATTGCTCAACAGGTTGCTGTCTCAGGAATTCGAGCGTCTGCTGATCCGCCATTGCCCCCGGCTCCTTTCATTGCGCTCTCCTTCGTGTCTCAGAGGAGGTACCTCTAACAAAGTAGTATTACCTCGCATCGGGTCTATGAAGCGTTTTTCTGGCTGACTCACTGACGAGGAGGAGGAAGCTCCTCGGAGATTTGCCTCTTTGAGATATGCCCCTGTCAGGTCAGCACCGGCGAAGTTGGCCTCGCTAAGATCGGCATTGATGAAGTTGGTATCGATCAGGACGGCATTGGTGAAGTTGGCTCTGGTGAACTTCGCCTCCATCGCGTCGGCTCCACTGAGATCAGCACTCGTCAAGTTTGCCTCGCTGGCATCGGCCTTTCTCAAGTCCGCACCAATCAAGTTGGACCAGCTGAGGTCTGCTTTACTCAGGTTCGCGCCACTCATCGTGGCACCACTCAGGTTCACTCGACTGAGGTTAGCACCACATAGATGACTCTGGCTCAGGTCTTCTTCATGCAGATCTGGCTCCTCGCTAGGGGGTTGCTGCCGCCAGGTATTCCAGGCATTTGTCCCTTGCCTGATCAGCTCTAGCAGTTGCTGCTTTGCCATGTTCGTTTCTTTCTTTTGCCCACACTCACGGCCCAACAACGTCGAGCCTGTTGCGTCTACGTGTCCAACAGAGGACCGCGGGGAAACAGGGATCTGCCTCCCCTACTTCCCTGCAAAGAATTCATTGTAGAGCTCGGGTGGGAACTCGGCGCGAATATCCTCAAATTCACCCTCCGACAAAGTATACGTCGTCCCGAGCGAGTTATCAAGTATTTATATTATATCATCTACTATTTTTATGAAACAAAATTATATTTTCTGTAGAGGGGCGAAAGTGCGAGTATGTCACTCCCCCTCGTGCAGGAAAGCTCATGGGAGCGGCGAGTGCGCAGTAGGCTGACTCTTTGCCGATCGGGCAGTCATGCTATAGTCCATTTCTCCTGAAGCGCGCTTCACCCTGACGAGGCGATTAATCTTGCGTTGTGAGCTGACCCCCAACGGGCGTCTGCGCGGCACCTGTGTCATTAATTCGCTCATAAAGTCTCCTTCGTGCGCTAACGACATGCCCGCTCTGTTGATCCAGGCAAGCAGGCAGCGGGGGGAGGCAGCTTCTTAGTATTCTGGCATGCCTGCTGGAGCAGCGGGCTTCTCCTTCTCTGGAATATCTGTAATCAATGCTTCAGTCGTCAGGATCATTGAAGCGATGCTGGCCGCGTTCTGTACGGCTGAGCGCGTCACCTGGGGCGACCCTCGTGATCAGAGCCAGAGCGATTGCGAGGGTCGCCTCTACTCGTTTATCGTTCAACACATGAGTGTTCTCTAAGGGTATTAACGACCGTGTATAATTGCGCCAGGATAAAATTGACCGTCCCCCGATATGGCTGTACTCTTTGGAGCATGAGGTTCATCATGTACCAAGGAGGCTGCCATGATCAGGAGCAGGAC
>Ga0070717_10003261_pt1 | contig 11605 bp, 8 predicted proteins | sample LARL113metaG_FD_71366 | JGI IMG/M metagenome (GOLD analysis project Ga0070717, IMG submission 71366) | Corn, switchgrass and miscanthus rhizosphere microbial communities from Kellogg Biological Station, Michigan, USA - LAR L11-3 metaG | ecosystem: Host-associated > Plants > Roots > Rhizosphere ...
GCCGACCATCTCCGTGGGGTGGTCCTGCGAAACTGACGCGCACGCCACTGCCATCGGGGCGCGGCCCGCCGTCGCACTCGATCTCGGCGTTACCCCAGTCGATATCGAGGTTGAGCGCGCCACGTATGCGGGCGCGCAGGTAACCATTACCGGTAGGCAGGCAGCCGTGCGTGCTTGCGGAGCTCGTGCGGCTGCCAGCGGTATCGCTCGCAGCCACCGCGCTCGCCCCAACGTGCAGGCCGAGCACGCACAGTACCGTAACGCAAAGGCGCAGCATGCGCTGCAGTGTACCGCGCGGCGCCAATGTGAATGGATCTCGTGCGGAGCGGGTGCTGAGTCGGGCCTGTGCTCAGCCCCCCGGCTCGACCAGCAACGCCTTGGCGAGCCGCGCATGGCTGCGTGCGATCCAGCGTACCGCATGAAGGAGGAGAGTCAGAATCACGATGCCGAGCACCATGCTGAAGAGCGCGCCGAGCAATGATGCGGGCGAGTCATAGCCGAAGCCATCGACCGACATCATCTGGTGAGAGATCCTCCATGGGAACCAGCCCAATCCATGCCCGAGAAGAATGACTGGCGAGAGCGCGAGGCGCAGACCCGCGCCGAGACCTGTGACGGTGATCGTGAAGTAGAAGATGCCCAGCGGCAGCATGAGCAGCAGGTAGAGCAACGTCGTCCAGGTATGCACATCCTTGAGCATGTTTCCGATGCGGATGAGCCATGAGGCCGGTGGCCCGGGATGTACCGGGCGGCGCGGCATGCGCTCACCGGTCATCGCCTCGAGCAGCCGGCCTTCCCCGAGCGCGATAACCCGTGCGATGCCGATGAACGCCAGGAAGAACGGTATTCCGATGACCAGCACCGCGAATCCGGCCGACAGCGCGAGCCCGGTCACGACGAACGTGAAGTAGACGATGCCGGTTGCGAGGGTCAGCAGCATATAAAAGAGTGACGTGTAGGCACGCACGTCCATGTATATGCCGAAGAAGCGGCGGATGCCGCTTGCCTGTGCGGTGGCGGGTGGCGCGGGGGGCGTGAGCGCCGCTTTCACCTTGGCTTCGGTATCTCGATAAGCGGCGGCGACCTCTTCCGGCGCACCGTAAGTACTGGCGATGAGCTCGAGCACATCCGCTTCCGAGCGCCCCGGGTGAGCCGCTACTTCCGCCCGCAGGTACTCCTCGGCGTCGTACAGCGCATCCTGGATGAGGGCGGCATCCTCGCCCGCGAGCGCGCTGCGCAGTTGCCTCAGGTATTCATCGATCGAGCGGGGAGCGTTAGCACTCATGATCAGGATCCTTCGATGAAGCGATCGACGAAGCCACGGGTTTGACGCCAGATCTCGCTCCACTGGCGCAACATCGCGCGCCCCTCCTCGGTGATGCGGTAGTAACGGCGCGCGGGTCCCGCGTAGGAAGGCACCACACGGCTCGTAAGCAGTCCCGCCGCGGCCAACGCCCGCAGTACCGGATAGATCGTGCCTTCCTTGAACAGCGCCTCGCCCTGATTTGCCCGCTGCAGACGCTTGGCGATCTCGTACCCATAAAGATCGTCAGTGGTGCGCTCGAGCACTGCGAGGAGGACCAAAGCGACGAGACCGGCATTGAGATCTTTCTGGAATTTCCGAGCCTGGCTATCATCCATTTCACACTATTATTAACTAAATAATACTATTGATCAAACAATACTATGGGGCGAAAGGAGTGCTGCCATGCCGCGTACAGGACCCCCGGGGGCCTCCCGAGCCCCGCTCGTCCCGGTTCCGTGCGTACCCTGGGCGGCGCGGCGGGCGCTCATCCCGAGACTGCTAGACTCCGGCCGTCCGCCTTCGCCGAAAGTCCTGGATGAGAAACTCGCTGCTCGAAGTGACCCCCACGATCCCGGGGAGTCTCGACCGTTTGCCCGAGCTCGCGGCCAACCTGTTCTTCAGCTGGCATCGCCCGATTCGCGCACTTTTCGAAGATCTCGATCCGGAGCTGTGGAAACAGACGAACGGCAACCCGCGCCTGATGCTGCGCTGCCTGAATCAGAAGAGTCTCGAGCGCCACGCCGACGACCCGGAGTACCTCGCGCGCTACGGCAAGGCCCTGCATACACTCGATTCTTACCTGCGCCTGGCGGCCGGCGAGGGCAGCCTGGTCGCGTACTTCTGTGCCGAGTACGGCTTTCACGAGAGCTTCCCGATCTACTCGGGCGGCCTCGGCGTGCTGGCTGGCGATTACTGCAAGGCCGCGAGCGATGAGCGCGCCAACTTCGTCGCCGTGGGACTCCTGTATGAGCAGGGGTACTTCACGCAGACCGTCGACAACGACGGGCTGCAGCACGCGGAGTACCTCGAGCACGACCCGCGCGACCTGCCGGTCGAGCCGGTACGCACTCCCGCCGGCGACTGGGTGAAAGTGAGCGTGCGGGTGGCCGCACGCGATGTCGTGGCGCGGCTATGGAAGGCGCAGGTGGGGCGCGTTCCGGTGTACCTGCTCGACACCAACTGTGCGGAGAACGCGCCCTCGGACCGGGACATCACGCATCGTCTATACGGTGGCGATGAGTCGACGCGCGTGCGGCAGGAAATGATCCTCGGCATCGGTGGGGTGCGTGCGCTGCACGCGGTCGGCCTGCAGCCGGCGGTGTGGCACCTGAACGAAGGGCATGCGGCCTTCCTCATCCTCGAGCTGCTGCGCGAGCAGGTGACTCAGAGTCTGCCCTTCAACGCGGCGCTCGAAGCGGTAGCGGCGCAGTGCGTATTCACCACGCACACGCCGGTCGCGGCAGGCCACGATGCGTTCGGTCTCGAGCTCATCGTGCAGCACCTCGAAGGCTTCATCCGCGAGCTGGGCATCCCGGTGGAGCGGCTGCTCGAGCTCGCGCGTGCCCCCTCCGCCCCGGGGCTGTTCAACATGACGCGTCTCGCCTTGAACGGCACGCGCCACGTGAACGGCGTGAGCCGCGTTCACGGCGCGGTCTCGGCGCGGCTGTGCGCCGATCAGTGGCCGGAGGTGCGGCCCGAGGACAACCCGGTGGGCTTCGTGACCAACGGCGTACACGTGCCGACCTTTCTGCATCAGCGCTGGATGGAGTTCTTCGATCGCGAGTTGGGCGGTGAGTGGCGAGATCACCTGCGCGATCCGCAATTCTGGCGCGCGCTCGAGCAGGTGCCCGATGAGCGCTACTGGTCGACCGCCCAAGATGTGAAGTCGCGGATGCTGGCGAACGTGCGCGAGCGGCTGCAGCGCGAGTACGAGCGCAAGGGCGGCAGTCCCGCCCAACTGCGTCACGTGACGCGCCTGCTCGACCCGCAACGACCCGATGTGCTCACGCTCGGTTTCGCGCGGCGCTTCGCCACCTACAAACGGGCGACGCTGCTGCTGCGCGATCGTGCCCGGCTCGCGCGCCTCATCAACAACCCCGAGCGGCCGGTGGTGCTGCTGTTCGCCGGCAAGGCGCATCCGGCGGATGAGCCCGGCAAGCAGGTGCTGCGCGAGCTGCGCCAGCTGATGATGAGCCAGGAGTTCGTCGGCCGGGTCATCTTTGTCGAGGACTACGACCTGCAGCTTGCGCGCAGTCTGGTGTCCGGGGTGGATGTCTGGCTCAACAATCCCATTGCGCCGCTCGAGGCAAGCGGTACCTCGGGCATCAAGGCAGCGATCAACGGCCGCCTGAATCTCAGTATCCTCGATGGCTGGTGGGCGGAAGGTTGGGCCCGCGACAACGGCTGGGGTATCCCGCCCGCGAACGTGCAGGACCCCGAGCGCCGCGACGCACTCGAGGCGGAGCTGATCTTCGGTACGCTCGCCGAGGAGGTCTTGCCGCTCTACTACGACCGCGACGACAGCGGCTGCCCACGCGAGTGGGTGAAGCTCAGTAAGCGCGCCATGATGACCGTGATCCCGCGCTTCAACATGCGGCGCGTGCTCTATGACTACAACCGCGGGCTGTACGTGCCCGCGGGAGCGCATTATCGGCGTCTCGCGGCCGATGGTTTCACCGGGGCGCGCACGCTCGCTGACTGGAAGCAGCGCGTGCGTGCCGCCTGGCCCAAGGTTAGTCTTAAGCTGCTCAGCGATACTGCGCGCGACCTGCCGCGCGGCGAGCGGCTACGGTTGCGCGTGGCCGCGGCGCTCAATGGTCTCGCCCCCGCCGACGTGCGCGTGGAGTTCGCCGCCCGGCGTTTGCTGCCGGATGCGGATCTCTCGCCGCCGCCGCTTTCCTCTTACGCACAGGCGCCGCGGGAGGGCTGGTGGCAGGCGCCATTTACCGCCACGGACGAGCAGGACAACGAGTCAGCGGTAACCTTCGCGCTCGATGTCGAGCCGCCCGAGTGCGGGCAGTTCCGCACCGAGGTGCGCATCTATCCCTGGCATGAGCTGCTGTCACATCCCTACGAGCTCGGCCTGATGAAGTGGCTGTGAGGCTGCCCGAGGGTGTTGCGCCGACTGCGGGGCTTGGGTTGTAGTAGCACTCATGTCCCGTCAGCCCGCGCGCGCCTCATCCGGACGTTACGTCAGCCGACTCACCGGCGGCACGCTGGCCATCATCATGGCAGGCGGACGCGGTGAGCGGCTCGGGGACCTGACCGCACACCGCTGCAAGCCGGCGACGCCCTTCGGTGGCAAGTTCCGCATCGTCGACTTCGTGTTGTCGAACTGTGTCAACTCCGGCATTCGGCAGATCTCCATCCTCACGCAGTACAAGGCGCAGTCGCTCATTCAGCACGTGCAGCACGGTTGGAGCTATCTGCGCGGCGAGTTCGGCGAGTTCATAGAGGTGGTGCCGGCCCAGCAGCAACTCGGCCCGGTGTGGTATCGCGGCACCGCCGATGCCGTGCATCAGAACATCGAGCTGATCCTCAGCCACCGCCCCAAGCACGTGCTGGTGCTCGCCGGCGATCACATCTACAAGATGGACTACGGTCCGATGATCGCCTATCACGTGGAGAAAGGCGCCGACATCACCGTGGGCGTTGTAGAGGTACCGGCACAGGAGTCACGCCACTACGGCGTGCTGACGGCCACCGAATGGAACCGCGTCACCAAGTTTTCGGAGAAACCGGCGCACCCCGACACGCTACCGGCCCGTCCCGACGCCATTCTCGCCTCGATGGGTATTTACGTCTTCAACACCCAGCTGCTCGAGACCGTGCTGGCCGCAGATGCCGCCAAGGAATCCTCGGGACACGACTTCGGCAAAAACGTCCTTCCCGAAGCGATCGATGCCAACCGTCAGGTATTCGCCTACCCGTTTCAGGACGTGAAGACGCGCGCGCAGAGCTACTGGCGCGACGTCGGCACCGTCGATGCCTATTACGACGCCAATCTCGAGCTGGTGCACGTGCGACCCGAGCTCAACATCTACGACGAGGACTGGCCGATCTGGACCTATCAGGTGCAGCAGCCGCCGGCGAAGTTCGTGCTCGATGAGGAAGGCCGCCGCGGCAGCGCCATCAACTCCATGGTGTCCGGGGGCTGCATCATCTCCGGCGCGGTGGTGCGTGAGTCGCTGCTGTTCTCCAACGTACGTGTCGAGGAGCGCACCAACATCTACCGCTCGGTCATCCTGCCGAACGCCGAGATCGGCCGCGACTGCATCATTCGCGGTGCCATCGTCGATGAGGGTGGCGATATCCCCGATGGCACCACCATAGGTGTCGACCGCGAGGCCGACGCGCGTCGCTTCCACGTGACCGAGAAAGGCGTGGTGCTAGTTACCCCCGACATGCTGCGCGCTCTGCGCAGCGTCACGCGATGAGCGCAACGCCGCGCCTGCCGGTGATCCTGCTGTGGCACATGCATCAGCCACACTACCGCGACGCTCTCACCGGACGCTACGCACTGCCGTGGACGTACCTGCACGCCATCAAGGACTACACCGACATGGCGGCGCACCTCGAGAGCAACCGCGAGGCGCGCTGTGTGGTGAACTTCACTCCGCTGCTGATCGAGCAGCTCGAGGAGATCGCCGCACGTATCGCCGCACACCTCGAGAGCGGCAGCGCGCTGCCGGATCCGGTCCTGGCGCTGCTGGGACCGGAGAGCGTGCCGACCGATCCAACTGTAAGGCTCGAGTTGCTGCGCGGCTGCCTGCGCGCCCAGCGCAAGCAGATGATCGAGCGCTTCGGACCCTATCTGGAGCTGGCGACCATCGCCGAAACGCTCGGCACACCCGAGCGCGTGAGCTATGCCTCGGATCAGTTCATCCACGATCTCGCCGTCTGGTACCACCTGGCCTGGGTCGGCGAGACCGTGCGGCGCGCCGACCCGCTGATCGCGCATCTCACCGAGCGCGGCCGCGATTTCACGCTGGCAGAGCGGCGGGCGCTGCTCGAGCTGATCGGCCGGCTGGTCGGCGAGATCATTCCCCGCTACCGGCAGCTCGCCGCACGCGGTCAGTGCGAGCTGTCGGTCACGCCGTACGGCCATCCGATCCTGCCCTTGCTGCTCGAGTTTGAATGTGCGCGCGATGCGGTGCCGACGATGGCGCTGCCGATGCGCGCGGCGTACCCCGAGGGCGCGGCGCGTGCCAGGTGGCATGTCGAGGAGGCGCTGCGGGTGTTCGCGCGCGCCTTTGGCAGCGCTCCGGCGGGCTGCTGGCCGGCCGAGGGCGCGATCAGCGCGGCAACGCTCGAGCTGCTCGCCGCTTCCGGCGGTTTCCGTTGGGCGGCGAGCAGTGCCAGCGTGCTACGCAACAGCTTGGCACTCACCGACGCCGATGCAGCGCAGGACCCGCAGGCCTTCAACCGCCCCTATCGCCTCGGGGGTACGGGCATGAGCTGCTTTTTCCGGGACGATGCGCTCTCGGATCTCATCGGCTTCACCTACGCCACCTGGCACGGCGATGACGCCGCTGCCAACCTGGTGAACGAGCTGCTGCAGCTATCACGCGACTTCGAGCCGGGTGGCAACCACGCGGTACTCATTGCGCTCGATGGTGAGAATGCCTGGGAGCATTACCCTTTCAACGGTTATTATTTTCTGCGCGCGCTGTATGCGCAGCTCGCCAATCATCCGCGTCTCGAGCTCACGACGCTCTCGGACTGTTTGTCGCGCGGCATCCAGCCGGCACCGCTACCCCGAGTGTGCGCTGGCAGCTGGGTGCACGGGACGCTCGCGACCTGGATGGGCGATGCGGCGAAGAATCGCGCCTGGGACCTGCTGTGCGATGCCAAGGAGGCTTATGACCGCGTCATGCGCGAGACGACCGATCCGGTTCAGCGAGCTGCCGCCGGCCGGCAACTTGCCCTGTGCGAAGGCTCGGACTGGTTCTGGTGGTTCGGCGACTATAACCCCGCCGATGCCGTGAGCCAGTTCGATCGCCTCTACCGCCGTCAGCTGCTGGCGCTCTATCGGCGGCTCGAGCTGACACCCCCGGGCGCCCTGGCACTGCCGATCGCGAGCGGCAGTGGCCAGCCCGAGCACGGCGGAGTCATGCGGCGCGCCAACGCCTGAGGGCGCGCAGGCGCGCACGAGCGACCGCTTGTCATGAATACCAGACTGCCCGTGTTCGACCGGCGCCGCGCCGGAGTGTTGTTGCCGATGTCCGCGCTCGATGCGGCGCTCGGACGCGGCGGCCGTGCGTTCATCGACTGGCTGGCCGAGGCGAAATTCTCGGTGTGGCAGATATTGCCGGTTGGTCCGGTGGGCGCGGACCGCTCGCCGTACTGGGTGCGCTCGGATTCTGCCGGTGACCCTGCATTTCTCGACGCCGCGGAACTGCCCGACCCGAGCTTGCCGCTCGGCGCCGAGTTCCTCGCCGTGTCGGGACCGTGGCTGCGCGATTACGCGCTGTTCGAAGCGCTGAGCCGCGCGCACGGCGGTGCTCCTTTCTGGCAGTGGCCGGTGCCGTTGCGCGATCGCGATCCGAGTGCCCTCGAAGAGGCGCGCCGGCAGCTCGCGACCGAAGTGAGCCGCATCGAGCGCGAGCAGTATGCGTTCTACGTGCAATGGAAACGCCTGCGCGAGCACGCGCGCCGCCGCGATGTGCGGCTGTTCGGAGACCTGCCCTTCTACGTCGGTCCCTCCTCGGTCGAGACCTGGACACACCGCGGGCTGTTCCGGCTCGCGCCCGACGGGGAGCCCGCCGCGGTGGGTGGTGTACCTCCGGACTATTTCTCCGAGCTCGGGCAGCTGTGGGGCAACCCGGTGTACGACTGGCCGGCGTTGCAGCACACCGACTTCGCGTGGTGGCTCGCACGGGTGCGCGCGCAGCTGGCGCGACTCGATCTGCTGCGCATCGATCACTTCCGGGCGCTTGCGGCTCACTGGGCCATCCCGGCGGGCGCGCCCGATGCGCGCGCGGGTGCCTGGCTCAGCACACCCGGCGAGCACCTGTTGTATCGACTGCGCGAAGCATTTCCGGACCTGCCGCTGGTCGCGGAAGACCTGGGCGTGATCACCGAGGACGTGCTTGCGCTCAAGAACGGCTTTGGGCTGCCGGGAATGCGTGTGCTGCAGTTCGGCTTCGACGGCTTGCCCGACAACGTGCACGTACCGCACCGCCACGTCCGTGAGTGCGTGGTCTACACCGGCACGCATGACAACGACACCACTCTCGGCTGGTACGCGACGCTCGATGCCAACACGCGGCAGCGCGTGGACTTCTATCTGCGCGTGGTGCAAGGCGCGATGCCCGAGCCGCTGATACGGGCGGCGCTCGGCTCGGTGGGCGAGCTCGCGGTCATACCCATGCAGGATCTGCTCGGACTTGGCTCGGAGGCGCGCATCAATACTCCCGGCACCGACCGCGGCAACTGGCTATGGCGTTTGCCGGCCGGTGCGCTCACAGCGGAGCTCGCCGGCCGCTGCGCGCAGCTCAATTCCATTTTCGGACGCGCGTGACGGGAGCGCCGCTGCCTCAGTCGCCCGGGACACGCAGCACTGCACGCGGCGCTGTGGCGCTGCGGTTGCTGGCCATATGCGCGACACTGTCCGCAGCCTGCGCGCATGCGCCGACGCTCGAGCCGCCGGGGGTCTCGATCGTCGGCATCGAGATCGTGAGCGCTGAGCTCTGGATGCAGCACCTGAAGGTGCGCTTGCGGATGCACAACCCTAACGAGCGCGAGCTGCCGGTGACGGGGCTCGAGTACACCGTCGAGATCGCCGGGCAGGAGTTGGCGAGCGGCGCAGCCACCGGACACTTCGTCGTGCCGCCGCATGGCGACGCCGAATTCGATTCCCACGTGACCACTAACCTCGCGGCGTCGGTGCTGAAGATTCTGGCGCACGGACCGAGCGTGTCGAGTGTGCTCGTGCCATACCGGCTTGCCGGAAAAGTCTCCCTCGGGGAGGGTCTGGGGCGGGTTCCGTTCGAGGAACACGCCTCCTTCAAGCCGTGAGCCGCGTGTACAGCTCGAGGTACTGCGCTCCCTGGTGCTGCCAGGAGAAATCGCACTGCATGCCATTGCGCACCAGGCGCGTCCACTCCGCCGGCAGCGCGTACAGGTCGAGTGCGGTGTTGAGCGCCCACTCGAGTGCCGGAGAGTCGAAGTCATTGAACACGACTCCGGTACCGCGCCCGCTCGCGGGGTCGTAGTGCACGACCGAATCGGCGAGTCCACCGGTGCGTCGCACGATCGGCACGGTGCCGTAGCGCAGGCTGTACATCTGGTTGAGACCGCACGGCTCGTAGCGCGAGGGCATGAGGAACATGTCGCTTCCCGCCTCGATCCAGTGCGCGAGGTCGTCGTGGTAGCCGCGCTGGTAACTGACACGCCCGCTGAAGCGCTGCTCGAGCGCGCTGAAGAATTGCTCGTACTGCGGCTCGCCGCTGCCGAGCACCACCAACGCCAGCTCGCGGGCGTCGAGCACCCGCGGTAAGGCATCGAACAGCAACTCGATGCCCTTCTGCACGGCAAGGCGGCTCACCATCCCCACGAGCGGCACGGCCGGTGACACCGCGAGCCCACGGCGCTCGAGTAGCTGACGCTTGAGCTGCGCTTTCACAGCGAGACTATCTGGATCGTAGTGCAACGGCAGATAACGGTCGCGCCGCGGATCCCATTCTTCGTAATCGACGCCGTTGAGGATGCCCGACACCGCTCCCTGCGCTGCGCGCGCCCGCAGGCTGTCCTGCAGTCCCATGCCGTACTCGTCGCTGCAGATCTCACGTGCATGCGTCGGGCTCACGGTGGTGATGCTGTCGGCATAAAGGATGCCGTGACGCAGCGCATTGACCCGCCCCGCGGCGAGCTCAGGCTGATACAGCAGCCGCTCACCAACGGGTGGCAGTCCCAGATCCGCTCTGTCGGCTGCGGAGAAGATGCCCTGATAACCAATGTTGTGGATGGTGAGGACGGTGCGCGTGCGCGCGAACAGTGGCTCATCCGCGTACAGAGTGCGCAGATAAAGTGGCGCGAATGCCGTGTGCCAGTCGTTGCAATGGACGATCTGCGGTCCAAAGCGCAGACGCTGACAGGCGCTGAGAGCCGCCCGCGTGAGTACCAGGAACCGCAGGTGCTCATCGGGGTCCGAAGTGTAGATCGACCCGCGGGCGTAGAGCGCCGGGCAGTCGATGAGGTAAGCGCATGCGCCTTGCGGCAGCGAGGCGCGCAGCACCGAGAACACGTACGCGTGCGATCCGAGAGTAAGGGGGATCTGCGTGAGTCCGGCCACCGGCTTCGCAGAGCATGCCGCACGATCGATGAAGTCGTACGCGGGCGAGAACAACAGCACCTCATGGCCGGCACCATGCAGGTACCGCGTGAGTGCGCCCGCAACATCCGCGAGCCCCCCGGTCTTGGAGAGGGGCTCGACTTCCGAGGCGAGCAGGCAGATCGCGAATTTCTCTGGCACGGGACGACGGTTTAATTTGAACGGCAGCTGCAGGTTAAGATGCCGTGATGCGACGGCTGTTGATTGGGCTTACGGTGACTCTGCTGTTGGTCATCTCAATCGGCGTAGGCGTGGCGGTCGCCCTCTGGCCGCACCCGCACCTGTGGCGGTAGAGAATAACCGAAGGCGTTGGCGCAACGCCTCGGCTGCGAGAGACGCCGCAAGAATCGGGTCGCGCGCAGCGTCGCTGCGACTATGATCGGGCGCATGGACGCCACACAGCTCGACCGCTCCGACGCCTTTCTCGATAGCCGCGACTTCACCCGCGTAGCACGAGCCATCGGCTACATCGATGAGCACTTCCGTGAGCAGCCGCGGCTCGCCACTATCGCGGCCGCCGCCCGGCTTTCGGAGTTTCATTTCAATCGCCTGTTCCGCCGCTGGGCGGGTGTCACACCGCGGCAGTATCTGGCCTTTGTCACGGCCCACGCTGCGCATAGCACTCTGACTGGCCCGGCCTCGGTGCTGGACGCGGCGTACACCGTCGGTCTCTCCGGACCCGGTCGCCTCCACGATCTGCTCGTAACCCTCGACGCGGTCACGCCCGGGGAGGTCAAGACGGGCGGACTCGGTATCCGGATGAGCTATGGGTTCACTCCGACGCCTTTCGGCACGGCGCTTCTCGCGAGCACCCCACGTGGAGTCAGTCATCTCGCTTTCGTCGAGCCCGGCGGCGAGTCTGCCGCGCTCGGCGAGCTCAGCGCGCGCTGGCCGAAAGCCCGCAGGCACCGCGATGACGATATGGCAGGCGAGCTCGGCCGACGAATTTTCGACGGTTCGGCCGG